>Ga0209254_10004668_pt1 | contig 12561 bp, 10 predicted proteins | sample FrelakmetDIP11DI_FD_187148 | JGI IMG/M metagenome (GOLD analysis project Ga0209254, IMG submission 187148) | Freshwater lake sediment microbial communities from the University of Notre Dame, USA, for methane emissions studies - DIP11 DI (SPAdes)... | ecosystem: Environmental > Aquatic >...
CGGCCCTGATGCGGAGACGCATGACGCCTTCCGAAGGGTGAAGGGGGCCTTTGAGAGATCGCTCCGGGGCATTGAGATCGCAAAAAAATGTGACCTTCCCTTCCAGATCAATACGACGATCACCAGGGCCAACCTCCATCTGATTGAAAAAATCCTTCGCCTTGCCATTGACCTCGGCGCTGTGGCCCATCATATCTTTCTGCTCGTCCCCACAGGGAGGGGAAAGGAACTTCAGGATCAGGAGATCTCCGCGCTCGATTATGAAAAAACCCTCCACTGGTTTTATGAACAAAATAATCAGGTGGATCTCCAACTCAAGGCCACCTGTGCCCCCCATTACTATCGCATCCTCCGCCAGCAGGCGAAAAAAGAGGGAAAGAAGATCACTCCTCAAACACATGGGCTCGATGCCATGACCCGTGGTTGCCTCGGAGGCATCTCCTTCTGCTTCATCTCCCATATGGGGCAGGTTCAACCCTGTGGCTATCTCGAATTGGACTGCGGAAATGTCAGGGTAACACCCTTCCCGGAGATCTGGGAGGAGTCCCGCATCTTCCAGAATCTTCGAAATTTCGACGGTTATGGAGGCAAATGTGGCCGCTGTGAATTTAGAAAGGTCTGCGGAGGTTGCCGGGCTCGGGCCTACGAAATCTCCGGAGACTATATGGCAGAGGAACCTTACTGCATCTATGAACCGGCTTGAATACAATGCTGTTCATTTAAGCCGTCACCGTTCATCCTTCGAGAGCCTCAGGACGAACGGTTTTTTCCGAATGTCCTGAGCGAAGTCGAAGGAAGGGCTCAGCACAAGCGGCCTATCTGAACAGTATTAGGCTTAAAGAAATTTATATGAAATCATTTCTTAAAACTTTTTTTCGTTTCCGGATCAGTCTGACCATCAAATTTCTCATGGCCATGATCTGTCTGGTCGTTATCACCTCCGGCGCCTTCGGATGGTTCTTCCTTGGAAGAGAGGCTTCCCAACTTCAAAGCCAATTAGATGCTTACGGAAAATCCATCATCAACAATTTTCTTTCTAATCGTTCTATCAGCCTTCTCTTCGAACAGGGAACTGGCCTGACCAATCGCCCTGTCTTACAGGGAATTGCCGAAAGGATGGTGATGGAAAAAGATGTCATCTTCTTTACCGTTATAAACAGTCATGGCGAATGGGTGGCCCATGCCATTCGAAAATCCATTGATCCCCGAAACGCCCATCTCATCACTCATCCCATCCAATCCAGGGATGGTCAGAGCCTCGGAACCCTCCACCTTGGCCTCTCTTTTAACCGGTGGGAAGAACGGATGTTTGAATTAAAGAGGGATATCCTCATCGTCGCCCTGGGAGTTGTCGGAATTGGATTTTTGCTCACCCTTATCTTCACCCGCATTCTTCTGAAACCCATCGATGATCTGGCTTCAGCCACGGAGAAGATCACAGGGGGGAATCTGTCACAGACCGTTGAAATTCGCTCCAGAGATGAGATCGGAGATCTGGCCAGAGCCTTTAACCAGATGACCCTCCAGTTGAAAGATTCCAGGAGTGACCTGGAGAAAAAAGTGGAGGAACGAACCCGTCAGATGGAGGAGAACATTGCCGAGCTCAACAATGCCAGGACGGTGACGCTGAAAATGCTCGAAAACCTTCAGTCGGCCAAGAGGGAACTGGAGATGGTCAACCTTGAATTAAAGGAGGCGGATCAGGCTCGAATGAAATTCATTGGGATGGCCTCCCATGAATTGAAAACCCCGCTCACCGCCATTAAAGCCAATATTGATTTCATCCTTTCCGGGAAAGGAGGGAATGTGCCTGATCATTTGAAGTCCCATCTTCTCACGATCCAGAGAAACACTAACCGGATCCAGGCAACCATGGATCATATGTTGGACCTCACCCGGATCAAATCAGGCCGCCTCCTCATCGATCAAGAACCGATCCTCCTCTCCGAAGTAGTGGAGGGATATATTAATGAGGTGAAACCGGTGGATAAAAACCTCACCATCCAGGTTGATATTCCTGAAGATCTCCGCGTCTATGCCGACCGAAACCGGCTTCATGATATCTTTATCAATCTTCTTTCCAACGCCTTCAAATTTACTCTGGAGGGAGGAAAGGTTTCGATCATCGCCAGTCAAAAAGATGACGATATCCTCCACGAAATCCGGGACACCGGGATAGGCATCCCGGAGGATAAACTCCAGAAGATCTTCGAAGAATTTTATCAGGTCGAAGGCAATAAATACGGCGGCACGGGCCTGGGCCTTTCCATTGCCAGACGGGTGATCGAAGAACATGGGGGAAGGATCTGGGTCGAATCCCAGCCGGGAAAAAGCTCCGTTTTCTATTTCACTCTCCCGGCCTTTAAGGAGAAGGAAGATGGAAGAGCAGTCCGTTTATAAAGAGATAAAAGGCAAGGCATTGATCGTCGACGATGCACCGGATACACGGGAGATCCTCCAGAAGCTCCTCCTCTATGAAGGATACGAAGTCATCACGGCATCGACCGGAGAGGAAGGGGTGGAAAAAACAGAGGCAGAGAAGCCGGATGTCATATTAATGGACATTAACCTTCCCGGTATCGATGGGTCCGAAGCCCTGCGAAGGATCAGAGGGATCAATCCCATTCAATGCGTTATCATGCTGACCGCCTATGCCACGCTGGATAACGCCATTCAGGCCCTCAAGGAAGGCGCCTCGGACTTCATCAAGAAACCCTTTGAAAATGAACATCTGGTCCATGTCGTCAACCAGACGCTTGAAAAATACCTCACCCTGAAAGAGAAGGAAAAATTGGAGGAGGAGGTGCGGCGGCTATCCATTACCGATGACCTGACCGGCCTTTACAACCACCGCCATTTTTTCAAAACGCTGGAATCCGAACTGGTCCGGAGGAAACGCCAGAAAACCTCCCTCTCGCTGATCATGTTCGACCTCGACAATTTCAAGGGTTATAATGATTTGTTCGGACATCTCGAGGGAGACCGGGTGTTGAAGAAGATCGGTGAGATTGTCAAACACTCCATCCGGAGCAATGTCGATTCCGGATATCGCTACGGAGGGGATGAATTTGCCGCCCTCCTCATCAGCGCTACACGCGATCAGGCCCTCCACATTGCCGGACGAATCCGTTCAACGATCGAAGAGGCTGGATTCGAGAAGATCACGGTGAGCATCGGTCTGGTGGAGTTTAAAGATCACTTCGATCTCGAGGAATTTGTCAAATCAGCGGATCATGCAATGTATGAGGCCAAACGGTTGGGCGGAAACCGGGTTCAAACACCTACTCGCTAAGATGCAAAAGGCATAGGGAGCCACATCGTCTCTTAGCCGTTAGCCTCATAGCCTTTAAGACGACGCGACCATTCGATGACAACGCTTATGTCCACTCGTCCCCGACTCTTTCTGATTGACGGTTCTTCTTACATCTACCGGGCCTTCTACGCCATCCGCCACCTCTCCAATTCAAAAGGTTTTCCGACGAATGCTATTTACGGCTTCACCCAGATGCTTCTCAAGGTGCTTAAAGATCATCGGCCCGACTATCTTGCCGTTGTCTTTGACTCGAAAGCGCCTACCCTCCGAAGCGAGGCCTATAAGGAATATAAGGCCAACCGTCCCGCCATGCCGGAAGGACTCATCCCCCAGATCCCCTATATCAAGAGAATCGTCGAAGGTTATCGCATTGCCACGTTGGAGAGGGATGGATACGAGGCGGATGATATCATCGGAACCATAGCAAAAGGGTTGGAGTCGGAACTCGATGTGGTGATCATCACCGGAGACAAGGACCTCCTCCAGTTGGTGAGCGATCAAATACAGATCTTTGATACGATGAAGGAAAAAAGATTGGGGGCGGAGGAGGTGAGGCAGCGCTTCGGGGTGGGGCCTGAACAGGTGGTAGAGGTGATGGGCCTGGCAGGAGATGCCATCGATAATATTCCTGGCGTCCCTGGAATCGGAGAGAAGACGGCGATTGAATTGATTAAAAAATTCGGATCGATCGAGAACCTCTTCGATCATTTAGACGAGGTCCCCCAGAAAAAATTGAAGGAGAAATTGGAAAACCACGGCGAACTGGCACGGCTCAGTCGCAGGTTAGCCACGATTCAGACCGATGTCCCCGTCACCTTTCGGAAAGAGGACTTCGTTATTTCTCCTCCAGACCCGGGAAGCCTCAAGGGTCTCTTTAAAGAATTGGAGTTCCATAAACTTCTCAGGGAATTTTCTGAAGAAGCTCCGGAAGGAAAGGGGGATCGGGATTATCGTCTGGTCACGGATCAGGATGGATTCCTTTCATTGTTACAAGATCTGAAGGCATCGAAGTGCTTTGCCATCGATATCGAGACCACCTCGCTCTATCCAATGTGGGCTAAACCCGTTGGTATCAGTCTCTCCCATACGCCCCATCAGGCTTTCTATATTCCCCTTGGCCATCGGCAGGCCGAGCAACTTCCCCTTCCTTGGGTGCTGGAAAAGTTAAAACCACTCCTCGAGGATGAGGAGGTGAAGAAGGTGGGACAGAATATCAAATATGACTGGATTGTCCTGAAACACCATGGCATCGACCTTCGAGGGATTTTCTGCGACACGATGATAGCCTCCTACCTTCTCAATCCCACGAAACACAATCACAACCTTGGTGAGATCAGCCGTGAGTATCTGGATCGGGAAGTGACTGATTACAAGAAGGTGACCGGAGGAAAGGGGATGACCTTTGATCAGGTCGATCTTGAAAAGGCGAGGGATTATAGCTGTGAGGATGCGGATGTGACCTTCCAGCTCTCCCATCTCCTCGTTCCGAAACTGAAGGAGGGAGGATTTGAAGAACTCTTCGACAGGGTGGAGATGCCGCTTGCCATTGTCCTGGCAAAGATGGAGATGAACGGGGTAAAGATCGATATCGATCAACTCAAGGATTTTTCGAAAGAGATCGAAAGCCAGCTTCTCCGGAAGAGGGATCAGATCTACGGGTTGTCCGGTGAGGTCTTTAATATCAACTCCTCCCAGCAGTTAGGAAAGATCCTTTTTGACAAACTAAAACTGCCCGTGATTAAAAAGACGAAGACAGGATATTCCACCGATGTCGAGGTTCTGGAAAAACTTTCCCTCCATCATGACCTTCCTCTCGAGATGCTCGGGTATCGGAACCTTACCAAACTCAAATCGACCTACATCGATGCCCTGCCAAAATTGCTCCATCCGGACACAAGCCGCGTCCATACCTCCTACAACCAAACGGTCACCGCTACGGGAAGGCTCTCTTCAAGCGACCCCAACCTTCAGAACATCCCCATCCGCACAGAGGAGGGAAATCGTATCCGTCAGGCCTTCATCCCCGAGAAGGGGGGTTCCATCGTCTCTGCAGACTATTCTCAGATTGAGTTACGGATTCTGGCTCATCTTTCTCGGGATGAGGTATTGATGGAGGCCTTTCGGAGGGATGAAGACATCCATAGCCGAACCGCCTCCGAGATCTTCGGTGTCCCAATGGAAAAGGTGACGCCGGTCATGAGAAGGGAGGCCAAGGTGATCAATTTTGGCATCATCTATGGAATGAGCGCCTATGGTCTCTCACAGCAACTGAAAAAGGAACCCAGGGTCGCCCAGGCCTATATCGACGAATACTTCAAGAAATATACCGGGGTCCAAACCTATATTCGGAAAAGCCTTGAGGAGGTTCGGGAGAAGGGGTTTGTCACCACCCTTCTCAATCGGCGACGTTACCTGCCGGAGATAAACTCCCCAACGGTCGCCATCCGGCAGGCCTCCGAGAGAATGGCCATCAACACACCCTTACAGGGAACAGCCGCAGACATGATCAAGGTAGCAATGATCCGGATCCAGAACCGGTTCGAGGATCTTCCTCTTTCAACGAAGATGATCATGCAGGTCCATGACGAACTGGTCTTTGAAGTCCCCGAAGAGGAGATCGAAAAGGCACTTCCGATGATTCAGGATGAGATGGAGAGGGTGATGGAGCTCTCCATTCCCCTCAAGGTCTCGATCCATTCCGGAAAAAATTGGGCAGAAGCCCACTAAATCATAGTTCGGAGTAATAAAGTTTTTTGAGTTCCTTGTGTTGGTCGGGTTATTGAGTTAACCCCATAAACCCAATGAACTCAATAAACCCAATAAACTCTAAGGAGTTGATTTATGAAAAGAGCGTTCTTACTTCTATACCTTGCGTTAATATTGACACCAGTGATGGCCTTCGGTCAGGAGATCTATCGGTGGGTCGACGAGAAGGGCACCGTCCACTTCGCCGATGATTTCACACTTGTTCCCGAGAAGTACCGGGGTCAGATCCAGAGAAGAACTCCTTCCGAGAAGCCCTCTCCTCAGCCTACCAGACCACCCATAGGACCTGAGGCCACTGGGCCAACTGCCGAACCCACACCTGAAAAAAAAGATCTTCTGGGCAGGGGAGAGGATTGGTGGAGGGCCAAGATGAAGGAGTGGAACGATAAACTTCAGAACGCCCAGAAGAATTATGATCTCGTCTATTCCGATTTGAGGCAGAAGGAGAAAGAACTGGCGGATGCGAAATTTAAACCTGACAGCCTCAAACGGAAGCTGAAGGCCGAGATCAAAGAGTTAGAAGTTAAGGTCAAAGATCGAGAAAGGGAGAGAAACGAAGCCAAAAACATGGTGGAGAAGGTCTTGCCCAAAGAGGCAGAAGATTACAAGGCCGATCCCGCCTGGCTCAAACCGAAAGATTAGAAGTTATGAGTTTAGAGTTATGAGTTGAAAGTGAAGATTTTCAAAATTAAATTCTTAATTCATAACTCCTAATTCTAAACTATTTATGGGGTGCGGGGTCATGCTTAAATAAATAAGTATTTATGCCTACCCGTGACGGACGTCGCTACATTCTGGAAAACAATCAATGAAAAAACCGAGGACCCTTAAGAAAAATCACCTTGTTATTTTGGGTTATCTAAAAAGGATTGCTTTTTATCTTGAAGTAAGGTATCCTTACAGTAAGGAGGTAAGGAGATATGCTTGCAAAAAGAACCTCGAAGAATCAGGTTACCCTTCCCAAGGAAATCGTAAGCGCTTTCCGGGAGACAGAGTACTTCGATGTTGCAATCGATGGAAATGCCATTCGTCTTACACCGGTCAGGATCACGACGGCTGGATCACCCCTTGAGAAGATGCGCGAGAAGATTGAGAAACTGGGACTAACGGATAAGGATGTCAGTGGGGCGGTGCAGTGGGCAAGAAGGCAAAGGAAGGATTAAGAGTCGTCCTGGACACCAATGTGTTCGTGTCGGCCTTGCTGTTTCGCAAAGAGATCTCGAAGCTTATCAGATGGTGGCAAGAAGGGAAAATTGTTCCCGTTGTAACCAGAGAGACCTATAATGAACTTTCCACAGTGCTAAAGTACCCGAAATTTCAGCTCTCTGCTGAAGAGATCAGGGTAGTACTGAGCGAGGAAGTCCTTCCGTATTTAGATGTCATTGAAGTCACCCACCATGTTAAAGGAATGAGTCCGGACCCCGAGGATGACAAATTTCTTTCCTGTGCCGTTTCTGGGGAAGTCACCTATCTGGTGACCGGGGATAAGGGGCTTCTTTCCCTGGAGCAATACCGTGGTCTTCGAATTATGGGAGTCAGAGAATTCATCGAGAAAATGGAAAAGAAATAACTAGTTCGAAGTTCGCAGTCTTTAGTTCGAAGTCTTTTAAAAATAGGATTTTATATAGTTACTATTATTGGTCTCCGAACTCCGAACGCCCTACTCCGAACTACTTAGATCCAGCCCACTTCTCTTTGAGCTGATGGAGAGAAAATTGATGGGTGTAAGGGACAAAGGCCAAACTGACCTCTCCCTGTTCCAAAACCCTTCCTAAAATCTCCTCGATCTCTTTCTGCGGAGCCAGGTCAAAACCCACTGCCTCATTGCTCTTCCAATCGAGTATCCATATTTTAATCAGCACCTTGGAAGGATCACCCACTGACTTGACCGCCTTCTGTGCGGCTTCGGCCATCAGGTCAATCGACTCTTTCAATTCGATATTTCTGCCCTTCATCGCCTGGCGATGATAGGCCATGATGGCATAGTAGTCGAATCCCTTCTCAATAGCCTCCGGCAGAGTCTGTGAGAACCAGGCAACACCATTGGTATCGTTCAGTACGGCTTCAAAATAGAGATTGACCGCAAACTGCAACTTCGGATTGGACTCCTTGGCCGCCCCGACCAGTCGCCTGGCCACATTCATCAGATACCGGTTCTTCCAATTCGCCCAAGTCCAGAACTGGTCGGTATATCCCTTCACATAATACTTTCCGAACTCTGATTGATAAGGGTCGATATAGAAGATATCCGGATGGGGAGAATAACCGAAATCTTTTAAGAAGGCCTTGTTAGCTTCGACGCTGAAGTCCTCATTGTGCCGGAAGATCAGATCATCCTGAAACAGGATCCCATCTATGGGATAACGGCCAAGGTCACGAAAAATGTCCTCGAGCCGCTTCAAGACATCGGAATGAAACAGGTTAAATCCCCTTCCGATCTCCATCTTCTTCGTTTCGAAATTATAGATTCTAGATAGATAACTGGTTTGTTTCTCGACACCGTAGGTCGCATGACGCGTCGTCATCCAGGCAAAGAGCTCAAGCCCGTTTCGGTGGACGATATCCGCTATCTTCCCTAAAATATCATCGATGACCAGTCCATGCTCGGTCTTGAAGAAGACCCCTTCTTCATGACGAGCCTTAACGAACTTATACATCCGGTCCCCTTTATTCTGAAAGACCCTGAAGATGAGCGTGTCCACGCCCGCATCTTTCAACTCCTTGATCCTCTTTTCCACTTCAACGAGGTTCTTTCCATCTAAATACGAAATCTGAGCACAGACCCTCCTCTTCACCTTTTTTGTTTCGGCAACCATCCCGGTCACAGGCCTCTCCGAAGGACCCTTTGCTTCCTCCTTGGCCAGGGCCTTCACCTCTGCCTTTTTCAGTTCCTCCGGAGCAGGTTTCACTTCCACTACCGTCCCGCTGATCTCCTTCTTCGGTCTGACCTTTTCCCTGGCCACTCTCAATCCCTGCTCCGATTCTCTCGCGCGGTCTCCCTCCGGATAGGTCTTGAGATAGTATTCGAACTTCTGAATGGCCTCCTCATACTTTTCCATCTTCAGGAAGGACTGCCCAATCATATAGTGGGAATAAGAGACCAAGCGACTGGTGGAAAAGGACTGGATAAATTTTGAAAACCCCTCGATGGCCTCCTGATATCTGCCCTTATAAAAATGTTCCATGGCAGAATCATAAACCTCCCCTGGGGTTGCAACTTTCTCCTGCCCCTGGACAAGAGAGATAGATAGAAAAACAAAGACGATCAACAATGATCCAATGCTTAACTTCTTCATAAGACCTCCTATCAAAAAATCATTTAAAATTGCCTGCCTCCGGTAGGCAGGCAAAATTAACAATTGGCAGGATGCTGAAAAAGTCAACCGCCATGTCACTCCCGCGAAGGCGGGAGTCCAGAAGACCTTACAAAAACTGGATTCCTGCTGGAGTTTATCCCGATAAAAAATCGGGGCAGGAATGACGTTCTTCGGCCGGAATGGACTTTTTCAGCAACCTGTTAGCATTATAAATTGATTGATTTTTTAATGCTAATTTTGCCACGCTATGGCGTGGCTAATTTTACATTGATTTTTTAAAACAGTTTTTCGACAGCTTCCCCAACGGTCCTCACGCCAATCAATTCGATCCCTTTAACCCCTTTTACCTTCTCCTGATTCGGTTTGGGCAGAAGGATTCGTTTAAATCCCAATCTCGCTGCTTCCTTCACCCTCACCTCCGGTTGGCTCACTCCCCTCACCTCGCCCCCCAGTCCCACTTCTCCAAAAACGGCCATTTCAGGATCAATCACTTTATCTCGAAAACTTGACGATATGGCAGCGATCACACCTAAATCAGCGCCGGGTTCCTCCACCTTCATCCCCCCGGCAATATTAAGAAAGATGTCTTGATTGTTAAGGTGGACCCCCAGCCTCTTTTCCATCACCGCCACGAGAAGCGAAACCCGATTGGCATCCACTCCCTGAGCTGTTCTCCGGGGAACGCCGAAGTTTGTTGGAACGACCAGGGCCTGAAGCTCGATGAGAATAGGCCTTGAGCCTTCGATACTGGGCATCACCACTGAACCGGAGGCGGGTTGGGTCCTCCCGGAAAGAAAGAATTCAGAAGGGTTGATCACTTCCACCAGTCCTGAACCCTTCATCTCAAAAACCCCGATCTCATTGGTGGAACCGAAACGGTTTTTAACAGCCCTCAAAATCCGGAAGGCGTGATTGGCTTCCCCTTCGATATAGAGAACGGTGTCCACCATGTGCTCCAGAACCTTTGGCCCTGCGATAAAACCCTCCTTAGTCACATGGCCGATGAGAAAGATGGGGATCGAGAGACGCTTTGCCAGATAGAGCAATCGACTGGATGCCTCCCTTACTTGAGTGATCGATCCAGGTGTCGAAGGAAGTTCAGAGGAATAAATGGTCTGAATCGAATCGACCACCACGGTCGAAGGTCTGAGCGCCTGGATATCCTGGAGAATTTTTTCTAAGGAGGTTTCAGAAACCACAAAGAGGTGTTCTGATGAAACTCCCAATCGATCAGCCCTCATCTTTGACTGCTGAAGCGACTCCTCTCCGGAGATGTAAAGAACTTTTTTCCCCTTCGATGCCAAACAGTTCATCACCTGAAGGAGAAGGGTAGATTTGCCAATTCCTGGGTCGCCCCCGACCAGGATCACGGATCCGAAAACGATCCCTCCCCCTAAGACCCGATCGAATTCACTGATACCGATCTGAAATCTTCCTTTCTCTTCAGCAACAATCTCAGTGACAGGGGTTGGAACGGCCTCGCTCTCAAAACCCAGAATGTCTCGCTCAGGAGTTCTCTCTTCAATCACTCGTTCTTCAACAAAGGTGTTCCATTCCTGACACCCCGGGCACCTCCCCAACCATTTAGGAGCCTGATATCCGCAGGACTGGCAGACAAATTGGGTCTTGGCTCTGGTCATATATATCCCTTTTACCTTCCCCCGGAACGGAAAAAATGAGAGTTGATTTGACTCAGAAGACTTAAATCAAAATATTTTAACAAAAAGGACTTTTGACGTCAAAAGAGAGATGATAACACATCTATTATTATTTTCTTGACAATCAACAACAATTACTTTTATCTTACTCCAAACTTCAAAATATTTCAAAACTAACTCCTTTTCATTGATCTGGGTAAATTTTTCAACGAAGGGAATATAAAATCGGAAAGGGTAAAATAGGGAAACCTATTGAATCGTATTACGCATTACGGTGAAACCGAATTTCACAAATTCAACCAGATCTTCCCCCAAAATGGATATGAGGGGGAGGTACCTGAACAATCTCTTCGAAAACAATAAGCTGGTCTTCGGCGGTAATGACCTCAACGGCCTGGTTGATGTCCGAATGGACAGCAACCTGCCCGGTCCTTTTTGAAGGGTTTTACTTTTTTAATGGGAGAGTGAAAGATGAAAAAGATTCTATCCATTTTATCAAACTGCGGCTACTGGGGTGTTGAACTCACCGGACCAATGGTAAAGCTTGAGCAGGCAGGGTATGAGATAGTCTTTGCTACACCGAAAGGCGCCAGGCCAGTAGTCCTGCCGCCGAGCTATGATGAAAAGTACTGGGATCCTCCTCTTGGGACGTGTGTCAATTCAAGATTTGATGTCGAGCAGGTAAAATCAGTAAAGGATAGCCCGAAGCTCGACCATCCTATTAATATTTCCGAATGGATGCCTGAACGACCCTATTTTTCTTCACAGAACTTCATCCGCGAATGGGAAAAGTATTTCAAAATCGTGAGGGAGCGTCACAAAGAATTGGAGCAGTACGCCGGGCTGCTCCTGGTTGGGGGAAGCGGGCCGATCGTTGACATAGTCAACAACCAACGTGTCCACGATATCATCCTCGGTTTCTACAAAATGAATAGGCCTCTCGCCGCAATCTGCTATGGGGTTGCTTGCCTTGTGTTTGCCCGTGATTTCAACGAGCGTGTCCCGATCATCCGAGGCAAACATGTGACCGGGCACTGCATTGAATACGATTATCACGACGGTACTGGTTTTGTCGGCACCGACTTCAACATAGGGCCGCCGCCTTATGCCCTTGAGTATTTCCTCCGTGATGCGGTGGGACAGGAGGGAATGTATCACGGAAACTTTGGCAAGGAAACCTCAGTGATTGTCGATTACCCGTTCATTACTGCGCGGTCGCTCCAATGCGCCCACGAATTCGGCGAACAGTTCGTGAACATGCTGGACAAGGGCCTGAAACGCTACGGTTGGTAAGCGCCGGTCTTTCAAGGTCAGGAGGCACATCCATGAATAATGTCAAGCCACGCCAGAATATCCGCGAAGGCATCGAAGCATTCCGGAAGGGGGACATCCCGGGACTCAAGGCCTGGCTGCGGGAGGGCAATAACCCGAATGTGCACGATCCCTCCGGCTGGACGCCTCTGCTTTGGGCAACCGTCCGGGGACATCACGAAGCCGTGGCCCTGCT
>Ga0209254_10004669_pt1 | contig 12561 bp, 13 predicted proteins | sample FrelakmetDIP11DI_FD_187148 | JGI IMG/M metagenome (GOLD analysis project Ga0209254, IMG submission 187148) | Freshwater lake sediment microbial communities from the University of Notre Dame, USA, for methane emissions studies - DIP11 DI (SPAdes)... | ecosystem: Environmental > Aquatic >...
CCAAGATTATACGCTTTGCTTCATCAGGAGTTTGAATGCCCCACATTTTACTGAACGTATTCATATTAAAAGGTAAATTATAAATCTCCCCCATGATTTTAGCGATAGGACTGTTAACGAAATGATTGAATGCTGTAAACTGATTTACATACTCCCATATTTTTTTATCTTTCGTATGAAAAATGTGAGGTCCATATTTGTGTACTTGAATGCCTTCAATATTTTCTGAGTAAATGTTACCACCGATATGATTCCGTTTGTCTATGACCAGACACTTTTTCCCTCTTTTATTCGCTTCATATGCAAATGTTGCTCCAAATAATCCAGCACCTACGATTAAATAGTCATATTTCATGTATTCCTCTTTAACGCTGCGATATTGGAAACATAAGTTTCATGCTTTCTGTTTTCTCAATAATTTTATTATGCCAGAAAACCAACTTATCTTCCGGTAAAGTTTTTGAAGTGAAGGTCAACTCTTTTCATAAAATTCTTTACCATAAACATCAAGTGTCTTGTTCGACTTCGAACTATTTTGTTTACAAGATCGAGCTGCTCAATTTTGAGATCCAGGCTGGTCTTGTTCCCTCTGGGCTCCGTATGTATATCTTCAGGCCCGAGCGGACAAATTTTTCTAACCTGAGTTTGCGTTATAGATTCAGGGATTAATTTTTTTATTGCTGCTCCAACTGGCCTGTTGGATCAGCGCCGTTACTCTCCCGAAATGCTAAATTGCTTCAATCGTTGATGTCGGTTTGGTAGTGATGTTGTAAGTGACACTTACCACATCCGGAATTGCTTTGGTGATTTTGGCGGCGATGCCTTCCAGAACATCAAAAGAAAGCCGTGTCGGCTTGGCGGTTCGCGCGTCCAGGCTGTCCCAGCAACGAATTTCAATTTGATTGCCGAAAACCCTTTTATTGTTGCGCATGCCTGTAACGCGGTCTTCATGCAAAATAGCTAGATACTGAAACGCCTTGACATCTTTGAGCGCCGCTTCTGTAATGGCTGTCGCTTTTTTAACCAGGGCAATCTTGGCGGGCGTGACTTCGCCGATTACGCGGGCGGCCAGCGCTGGTCCGGGAAATGGTATCCGGTCAAACATAGCCTCCGGCAAACCCAATCCACGACCGACTTTGCGCACACCGTCCTTGCGCAGTTCAATTAGCGGCTCTAGAATTTTATAGCCGAAGGCTTTTTGCGGATCAATTCCGAGTTGCTCAAAAACGTTGTGCTGCCTTTTGATGCCCGCGACAGTTTCATCCACATCGGTCAGAATAGTTCCCTGCAAGAGGTATTTGGCCTTGCTTTTAACCACCAGTTTGCCGAATATGTTTTTATAGAACGACTGGGTAATGGCTTCTCTTTTTTCTTCGGGGTCGGTAATGCCTTTGAGCGCGGAAAAGAAAGCTTTGGACGCGCCCACTACTTCCACCTGAATACCGAGCTTTTTAAAAGCCGCCGCCACTCTGGCGGGCTCGTTTTCCCGCATGATGCCGTTGTCAATGAAATAAGTTTTCAGCCTTTTCCCCAGCGCCCGGTGCCCCAGCGTCGTAACCACCGATGAATCAACTCCTCCCGAGAGCGCATTGACGGCAAGCCCGTCACCAACGGCTTCCCGAATATCGCGCACCTTATCTTCGATAAATTTTCTCACATTCATATTGTCTGCTTTAATTTCTTTAATTTTAATCATGGCGTCTCCTATGCGGTTAAATAAGATGATTGATTCTTTAAATTTTAATTAATTTTTAAGAAAAACTGAAGAAGAAAAACGTAGTGAAATACAACAAAAAGATAGCAGATATAAAATAAGGAGTTAAGCATTTAACCTAACTCCTTAATTTAATTAGTAGCGGGGCTTGGATTTGAACCAAGGACCTTTGGGTTATGAGAAAATCCGTTTTTTATTTTCAGAAAGCGGGACTATAGCGGGATAAAATGACAATAAAGAGGAAAAAGAAAAGGCTATCCGGTTTTTTAAAATCAGTAAGCCCTTGTTTATATTAGTGCCCGGGGCCGGACTTGAACCGGCACAGTGACAAGCACCGAGGGATTTTAAGTCCCTTGCGTCTACCAATTCCGCCACCCGGGCTTTTCTGGCTTTTATATGCGATTGACCTCACGGTGTCAAGGGGTTTGCATACATTTTTTCGATTTTTGAACAAAGGGTTAGAGGGAAACTCATTGTAATAAGCCTGAGGGAAAAATAGTAATTGTTATTTAACCGCGACGGGAAACCCCGCTGAGGTCTTCGGGTTTATCTTGAATAAATTCAACAATGGTTTTTATATCCTTTTCGGAAATTTTTAAAAATTTAATTCCCACATTATAATTATACTTTCCCCCTCCGCTACCCCGCTCAAACCATCTGACTTCCCCGATAACGGAAAAGGGTTGTTGTGTGGGGATGGAAATCTCTAGTTGAATAGTATTTCGGTTGAGCGGGGTATCATCAAAAACCATATGGATGCCATCCGCATCCATGTCCTCAACCTGAGCGCATAATCCAAACGCCGAAAGATTACGGGTCACCGCGTTGATAGCCCGTGACTTTTTCCCCTCCTTTGAGCTTATGATTTGATAGCGAATAGGCAGGGCCGCGAGCACATACTTTTGGATTAAGATCTCCTCAGTTTTTTTTCTCCTGGTCTCCTCTTTTTTTTGCTGATAAAAGTTTTTCAGCTTCTCTTCGTTACTATGCTTTTGAATATAATCTCGAAGCCTTCCCAGGTCTTCTTGCTTAGCCTTGATGAATTTTACCCCAATATAAAATTCATAAGCGTCAACCAAATCTCCCCGGTCACTCCATCGCGGCTGACAATAAATAATAAAGGGTTCTTCTTCTCCTGGAAGAGAAAACCTTACCAATAAAAGATTAGGCTTAAAGGCTCGGTCTCTGGTCCTTTCAAACTCGTTGAAGATATATAACTCCCCATGATTTAAGGTGTTGGTACCGAACTGGAGACCGCCCAGAGAGATGTCTTTGATCATCCCGTTTAAGGGGGGAGTCCTCTCGTCCGGATTTTTTCCCCGGATAATTTTAAAGGCTACGGGGCTTTGAATAGGCAAACGGTAGTGTTGTCTCTTCCCCGGTTCCATCACTCCTCAAAGGTTAAGGACCATTGCAATTTCATTACAGTCAGGAAACTTTACACATTTAATACAGTCAGCCCAGACCTTATGAGGCAGGACTGATTTATCGACCTGCTTAAAACCGAATTTTTCAAAAAATTTCGGTTTATAGGTTAAAACAAAAATTTTATAAATCCCCAGCATAACCGCTTCAGATAAACACGCCTCAACCAGCTTACTCCCCAGTTTCTTCCTTTGATAGTCCGGTAAAACGGCGAGCGACCTGATTTCCGCGATATCTTCCCAGCAGATGTGCATGGCACAGATCCCGAGAAGTTGAGCATCATTTTTTTCATCCACGCAGACGAAAAAATCGCGGATCTGATCGTAAAGTTCACTCAAAGAACGGGGCAGGATTTCACCCTGCTCCGTATAGTGGTTGAGCAGGGAATAAATCGCCCTTATATCCCTTATCTTAGCTTTTTGAATTAAAAAGGCCATAGTTTTATTACCGAAAAGGTCGCTCCTTTTTCCTTCATTTTTTTTGTTGCTGGATAACCATGTTCTTCGCTCCGGTAATCATCTCTCGTGCCAAGATGCGGGTGCGGGTGGTTATTTCAGTTCCTCCCAGCATCCGGGCGATTTCCTCTACCCGATCATCAGCCTTAAGCTTTTTTACCCTGGTTTTGGTTCGCTCTTCTTCGATTTGTTTGGTGATAGAGTATTGGTTATCACCAAAACACGCGATCTGTGGAAGATGAGTAATGCAGATTGTCTGATAATATCGAGAAATTGTATATAATTTTTTTCCTACTACTTCAGCTGTTGCTCCCCCAATGCCTGAGTCGACTTCATCAAAGATGAGGGTGGATACCTTTTCCTCCTGGGCGAAAATATGTTTAAAAGCAAGCAGGAGCCGGGAGAGTTCCCCGCCGGAAGCGATCCGGGCCAATGGCCTCAGTTCTTCACCGGGGTTGGGAGAAATGAGAAATTCGATCTGATCCATGCCCTTTTCGTCCAAAAATTGGGATTGGGTGATTTCAACAAAAAACCGCGTATTTTTCATGCCGAGGGTCGCAAGTTCTTCTTCCAGTTTATTGCTCAAAACGAGGGCGACTTCTTTTCTTTTCCGGGAAAGTCCCTGTGCCTTTGCCAGTGCCTCTTTACTTACCTTTTCATAATCTCCTTCTAAGACTTGGAGGCGGTCATCCCGATAAGAAATTTTTTCCATTTCCGCTTCAATCTTTTTTTGGTAGTGGAGAATTTCTTCGATTGTTTCTCCGTATTTTCTCTTAAGTCGATGAATCGTCTCCAGCCGGTTATCTATCTCCTCAAATACCTGGGGGTCAAAGTGAATTTTCTTGCTGTAATCCCGCAGGGAGGCCGCTATGTCCTCGAGTTGAATTATCACCGAATCTAATGCTTGCGAAAAAGGGGTGAGCTGAGGATCGATAATGGCTATTTCCCGCAAATTTCTGACGTTGCGGTTAAGATGAGAAATAACGGCCTCATCGCTACCGTAAAGACTTTCGTAAACATCGTGGGAGGTTCTCATCAGTTCTTCGGCGTTTTGAAGAATGGTTTTTTCTTTTCTCAATTTCTCTTCTTCCCCCGGCGTAAGGTGAGCGTCTTCAATCTCTCGGTGTTCGAAACTGAAAAGTTCTTTTCGTTCCGATTCCCGGGTTTTTTCTGCCTTTAAATGGTCCAACTCCTGCTTGATCTGCTCCCGCAGGCGGAAAGTCTCGTGATACTGCTCCCGCAAGGCAAGGAGGCCGCCAAAGCCATCTAATATATCACTGTGGTTTTGGGGCCGAAGGAGTTCCTGATGTTCATGCTGACCTGAAATATTAAGCAAAGGTTCCATTATCTCGGTGAGCATGCTGAGAGTCGCCAAGCTCCCATTGATTAAAATTTTATTTTTTCCTTCCCGTGAGATAATCCGTTTGACCAAAAGGGTGTTATCGTCGGTTGCCAAGCTTTTTGTTTCCAAGCGTTCCGTAAAGGTTTTATCCTTCGAGATATCAAAGAGTGCTTCAACGATTGCCTCATTTTCTCCGGTCCGAATCTGTTCCACGAACCCTCTTCCCCCCAGAATGAGATTGAGTGCTCCAATAATGATGGATTTACCCGCTCCGGTTTCTCCGGAAAGGATCGTAAAACCGGGCAAAAAGGAGATATGGAGGTCATCAATAATAGCGAAATTTTTTATCGTGAGATCAGTTAACATTTTCTACCGTTCGCCCCAGCGGAGTTTCGTTCTCAGAACTTCAAAATAATCCTTAAAAGGGGATTTAATCATATTGAGAAAATGGTCTTTTTTTATCTTTACCAAGTCACCGGCCTTAAGACTTTGTCCTACCTGGCCATCAAAGGTTAAAAAGATACCTTCCTTTCGCGACTTGATGGTCACGGTTATCTCGGCGGAATCAGGGACCAAAATGGGCCGGTTCGTCAGGGTATGGGAGCAGATCGGGGTTAAAATTATCGCCTGCAGGGAGGGAAAAACAATCGGGCCTCCCGCGGCCATTGAATAAGCGGTAGATCCGGTTGGGGTTGAAATTATCAGGCCATCTGCTTTAAAGGTGGTAAGGTAGTGTTCGTTAATGCTGGTTTCCAAATCAATGATCCGGGCGATAGCAACTTTGGTGATTACAACATCGTTTAACACTGAGTATTCAGCCAGAATTTTGTCTTTCCGGATAATCGTGGAGGTTAGCATCATCCTTTGTTCGGTTTCAAACCTGCCGGATAAGATTTTTTCCAAAACCGGATAAAGCTCATTTAAACCAAAGGCGGTTAAAAACCCCAATCCCCCTAAATTAACCCCCAAAATGGGAACGTTCCCGTTTTTTATCAGCCGAGCCGCTCCGAGGAAGGTCCCGTCACCACCCAGCACGACCACTAATCCTACTTTCGCGAAATTAGCCTGAGAAATTGGTTGCCAGTCCCCTTTAATCTTTTTTAACAAATGATCATCCAGGACAACTTCCAACCCTTTTGAGGCAAGCCACTTTGTCAGGCTTCGGCTTGCTTCAATCGCTTCCGGTTTATTTTTTTTAGCAACGATCACTACCTGTTTTATCATTTAGTGCTCCCATAAAAACCAGAAAAATGCTTTTGAAATTTAAAAAATTTTCTCCCTTTCATGATTTTAAACTGCTTATCCGTTACCCTTTACATCCTAGACTTCACACCTTGCTTTTATGTTTCCTGGTTGGCTCCTTGCTTTCCGTATCTTTTGCTTTTTCCTTTTCTAACACGAAAGAGTTTGCAGTTCAATGAAAAAGTGATAAAATTAGAAGGGTTAAGTTTGATCGCAAAAAAAACAGGGAAACCATAAAATCATTTACTTTTTTGTTTCCCCCGCATTTTTTTTCGCGTTAGTGCGGGGGGCTGAAAAGCTGAACGCGGAAGGAAAAAAAGTTTTGAAACCAAAAATTGTCCTTATTGTTGGTCCTACTGGAGCAGGAAAAACCCAGCTTGCTCTGGAAATAGCGCAAAAAATTGATGCGGAAATTGTCGCGGCTGATTCCATGCAAATCTACCGCTCTATGGATATTGGCACTGCCAAGCCAACCCCACAAGAGCAGGCACTGGTTCCTCACTATCTTCTGGACATCATTGACCCTGACCAAGATTTTAGCGCCGGCCACTATCAAAACGTAGCGAGCGAAGCAATCGACTTTATCCTGCAGAAAGATAAGAGGGTTTTAGTGTGCGGGGGAACCGGTCTTTATATTAAATCTTTAATCCACGGTTTTTTCCCCGGAGCACAAGAAAATAGAGCGATCGACCAGGAACTCCGAGCACAGGAAGCCCAAAGAGGGGAGGGATATCTTTATCACGAGCTTACCAAAGTTGATCCTGCTTCTGCGCTTCGCATTCATCCTAAAGACACGTTTCGGATTATCCGCGCGCTGGAGGTTTATTATCTTACGGGTCTTCCCATTTCTGCGCACCATGAAAAACACGCTTTTAAAGAAATGAAGTATGAGTATCTTCAAATCGGCATCCATCGGGATCGTTCCCTCCTGTATGATCGGATTAACCTCAGGTGTGAACAAATGGTAAAAGATGGTTTTATCGAGGAAGTCGGGTCATTGCGTGCCCGAGGGTATCACTCGGAATTAAGATCAATGCAGTCTTTGGGATACAGGCATATGTGCGCTTTTCTGGATGATAAGATTTCTTTAGAAGAGGCGATGAGGAGCATGAAGCGTGATACCAGGCGCTTTGCAAAGCGTCAACTTACCTGGTTTCGGGCGGATGCGAGTATCGTCTGGGTAGAAAATCCCCTCAAGAATTTAAACCAGATTGAAAAACTCATTAAAAATTTCCTTGGTTAACGATGAAGAAGCCTTAATTTCTTTTGACGGCTTCGTAAAAAGTCCATCTGCGGCGTTGCCTCCGTGCGATGCACGAAGACAGGCGCTGCATCCCTGCCCCGTTAAATGTTCGCTTCGGGAGGCAGAGAAGCCAACGTAAGGGTTTCGGGTTCTGAGTTGCCGATCTCAGAAAATTCTTTATTTAACGGGGTGAATCATTGCGGCGTACAGGTAAGTACGCCTCATTCCGTCGGATTTGCGCGCCTTGCATCCGAAGCTTTTTACTGTGCCGTCTGATTTTCGACTTTTTACGAGTCCATCAAGTTTGTGGTTATGAAAATTTTGGATAACACTTTATCACAAAAAAGGTTTTTTGGCTATGCGTAAGGGGAAAAAGAAAATTTGGAGGCAGGGGAGGGGTAAAATTTAAGTTGACAGAATCAGGGGAAACAGCTAAAAATACTTTGTGCAGGGCGATTAGCTCAGCCTGGATAGAGCGTTGGCCTCCGGAGCCAAAGGTCAAGGGTTCGAATCCCTTATCGCCCTTCAATAAAATCAAAGGGTTAAATGAAAAATTAACCCTTTGATTTTGGCTAACGTCTCAGAATACCAGCCCTACATTTTCAAAAAAATTTCTCTATTCAGTTTTTAACCGATTTTTCCCCGTTGACCGAAACGGAAGCAGGTTTTTCCTCGGGAATAATCGACGTCCGGTTAATCACCATTAATACTCCCAACCCAATGACTACAATCGGCAGCTCAATCGAAAATGATGTAATCAAATGCAGATGGCGTAAAAATCTCAATATTCCCAAGAGAATCAAAAAACCGCCAAGAGTAAAAGTCCCTTTATTAATTCCATGCGCCCACCAAAAGATTGAGCCGCTCAAGATTAATCCCGTGCCCAGCAGGAGGCCAAATGATGGCAGAATTTCCAATTCCCACAAAAGCCACCAGAGGCCAAATACAATCACCAGAATCGGAGGTAAATATTTTTTCATAGTGCCTTTTCTCCCGATTATATCAAAGAATATAACGGCTCAAATCCTCATCCTTTACCACTTCTCTGAGCTTCTCGGCCACATATTCCCTATTAATGAGTATTTGTTTTTCCTTCATTTCCGAGGCATCAAAGGAGATATCTTCCAAAAGCTTTTCCATGACCGTATAGAGTCGGCGCGCGCCGATATTCTCGGTGCGGGTATTCACACTTTCGGCAATCTGAGCGATTTCTACTACGGCCTCCGTTTCAAAGATTAAATTCAGCCCCTCAGTCTTCATTAAAGCGTGGTACTGTTTTACGAGAGCATTGCGAGGTTCTTGTAAAATCCGGACAAATTCTTCCTTTCCCAAGGAGTCAAGCTCCACCCTGATCGGAAACCTTCCTTGAAGCTCCGGGATCAAGTCTGAGGGCTTGGAGGAATGAAAAGCGCCCGCGGCAATGAAAAGGATGTGGTCAGTCTTCACCGTCCCATGTTTGGTCGTAACGGTCGTTCCCTCCACAATGGGAAGCAGATCCCTTTGAACCCCTTCCCGCGAGACATCCGGGCCGGTATAGCTTTCTCGACCGGTGATCTTGTCAATTTCGTCAATAAAGATGATGCCTGACTGCTCCACCCGTTCCTTTGCCATCCGGGTTACCTGGTCCATATCAATCAATCGCTGGGATTCTTCCTGGGTTAAAATTTCGAGAGCCTCAGGAATTTTCATTTTTTGTTTTTTGGTCTTTTTAGGGAACATGTTGCCAAACATCTCTTTGATATTGAATTCCATCTCCTCTATGCCGGTGGCAGACAAGACCTCGATAACCGGCAGATTGCTGCGGGAGGCAGTTTCCAGTTCCACCACCCGTTCGTCCAGTTTACCCGAACGGAGTAATTGCCTCAGTTTTTCCCGGGTTGCATCCTGATAATTCGGCGTGGTTGACATCACGTCCGGATTTTTTTCCTGGTCGGGGGTTTCCGAGATGGGTTCCTCTCTTCGGGAAGGAAGGAGTAAGTCCAAAATTCTTTCTTCCGCATTTTCGCGAGCCTTGACCATGACTTTTTCTGATTCTTCGGCTTTGATCATGTTTACCGCGATTTCCGTCAAGTCCCGAACCATCGATTCCACATCCCGCCCTACATACCCGACCTCAGTAAATTTCGACGCCTCCACCTTGATGAAAGGTGACTGCGCGAGACGTGAAAGCCGGCGGGCAATCTCAGTCTTTCCCACTCCGGTAGGGCCGATCATAATAATGTTTTTTGGGGCAATTTCATCCCGTAAGTCCTCGGGAACTTGCTGTCTTCGCCAGCGATTCCGAAGAGCAATCGCCACCGCACGCTTGGCTTTATGCTGGCCAATGATATATTTATCCAGTTCGGAAATGATTTCTTTGGGTGTCAGGTTAGCCATACTGTCTCCTTAAAATTATTACAGTTCTTCGATAGTGATCTGGTCATTGGTATAAATGCAGATACCGGCCGCAATCTTCATGGCTTCTTGAACAATCTCGCTTGCACTGAGACTCGTATGGTCAAGCAGCGCTTTGGCCGCCGCCTGGGCGAACGGTCCTCCTGAACCAACGGCGGTTACCATATCGTCAGGCTCGATAACATCTCCGCTTCCCGAAATAATAAAACAGTGATCCTGATCCGCGATGAGAAGCAGGGCTTCCAAGCGGCGAAGGAACTTATCGGTTCGCCAGTCTTTCGCCAATTCTACTGCTGCGCGGGTAATGTTTCCATTAAACTGTTCTAATTTTTTTTCAAACTTTTCAAAAAGAGTAAACGCATCAGCCGTAGCACCGGAAAATCCTGCGATGATTTTATCGTGGTATAACCGACGGATCTTTTTTGCTTTATGCTTCAAGATGGTATTACTCAACGTAACCTGCCCGTCTCCCGCAAGGGCCACTTTCCCATCTCGGCGAACTGCTAAAATCGTCGTTCCATGAATATGGTAGTTTTGGTCAGCCATCATATAATCTTCCTTATTAAGAAGGTTAGGAGTTCCTTAAATTATTGAGGTTCAATGATTCGAGGGTTCCAGAGTCCAACTGCTTTTTTCCTTGACCCTTCGAACCCATGGTCACGTGCACTTGAGGATTACTTTTTCGCTCGGGGATGAGCCTTGTCATAGACTTCCATGAGCCGATCAATACTCACATGGGTATATTTTTGGGTGGTTGAGAGACTGCTGTGTCCTAAAAGCTCTTGGATCGCCCGAAGGTCTGCCCCAGCATCCAACAGATGAGTTGCAAACGTGTGACGGATCGCATGAGGGTGCACCGGCCGAAACATGGTTAAAAAGCGTGCATACTTATTAATCATTCGCCCTATGCTTCGGGTGGTAAGCCTCTCTCCACGATGGTTCAAAAATAGTGCTGGAGATTTTTCCTGGTCTTTTCTTTTTGCTTCAAGGTTGCTGCGGACGGTAAGATAATCTTGTATCGCTTCTAATGCCTTTGTTCCTATGGGGAGCATCCTTTCTTTATTGCCCTTCCCTTTAACCCTCAGGTTCCCTTGGGGAAGATCAAAGTCTCCAAGATTGAGGCTAACCACTTCGCTCACCCTCAGCCCACAGGAATACATGAGTTCCAAAATAGCTCGATCCCGGCGGCTCAAGTCTTTTTCGTGATCAGGCTGCTCGATTAAAGAAAAAATCTCATCTACGGAGAGAAAACTTGGGATAACCTTTTCTGGTTTGGGAGCAGAAATAGCCTGTACCGGGTTCGAAGCGGTAAAACCTTCTTTAATCAAAAAACGAAAAAAAGAATTAAGGGCAGCTATTTTCCGTGCGGTCGTGGTTTTTGAATTTTTATGCAGGAGATACGCGAGAAATCCTCTAATAATCGAAGGGTTAATTTTATTAAGCGCAACCTCTCCCTGATCCCAAATGGTGGTTTCATTTTCACGAAGAAAGGCAAGAAATTGGGTTAAATCGTTATGGTAGTTTCTCCGGGTATGCAAAGAAGCGTTTTTGATGGCAAAAAGATAATTGTCAAACTTTTCCAAAAACCTTTCCATAGTTAGAAATTATCACAAAATCATGCAGCAATAGCAATAAAAATCAAAATGCCCCATGGGGCTGATCCGTTAATTTCATGCCGAGATTATAAAGCCCTTTCATTCTTGGAAAATGTTTCTTTTGCCCAGCGGAACCGACGGTGCATCCACCACCACTGCTCCGGGTATTTTTTAATCCACGCTTCACAAATCACATTAATGGCTCTGAGATTGTCAATTACGTCTTGGTCTTTAGCATTTGATTTTTTAAGGGTAATTTCGGGTAAAATATGCAGGGTTTCGGTATTATTAGTATTGCGATGGATAAACATGGGCACAAGAGCTGCCCCGGTTCTTAAAGCCAGTACTATAGGGCCGCTGTGGGTGGGAAGTTGATGGCCAAAAAACTCTACGTAAACTCCATGCTTTTTTCGGGGATTCTGGTCAATCAGAAGCATAATAATACCCTTTTTTTTCAGCACTTTTAACGACTCACTTGCACAGCGATGCCGTGGTTTGTAAGGAATAAAGCCAATTCCTAAATGATTCCTCCATCCTTGAAAGGTATTAAGCAAATATATATTTTTAGGATCTTTGAAAATAAGTGAGAAAGGATACCCGAGGGTTGCCATCTTAGCGCTAATACTGGGAAAGTTTCCCAGATGGGCGCTTATCGCAATAACGCCTTTACCCTTTTTTAATGCATTGTCTAAGTTTTCTATTCCCTGAACAGAAATATTTTTTTTTAAAAAGCTCTGATCCGAAGGAGAAACACAACTTAATCCTACCTCAACAATATCCCGAGAGATATTTTTAAAGGCAGCTTTGGCCATGGATTTGATTTGTTTTGCCGAAAGCGCTGAACCGTACACTCGTTTGATATTTTCCCGGGCAATTTTTTGACGAGAGGGCATTACATAATACCAAAAGCTACCAAGCCAGTTTCCTAATATGGGGAGAAAACGCTCAGGAAGGATCCGAATAATACCAAGCGTAGCCTTAAACCCTAAAGCAGTTACTCCCCATAAAATTTTTTCCCAACGCCAGAACTTTTGCTTTTTTATTTTTTCTTCTTGGTTTTTACTCTCGGTTTCCATCTATTGTTGGAACTGGTAAAGGTTATTTTTATTTAGTATACTGAATCAGTGAAATAAAACTAAACTGTTAAAGCA
>Ga0209254_10004670_pt1 | contig 12560 bp, 12 predicted proteins | sample FrelakmetDIP11DI_FD_187148 | JGI IMG/M metagenome (GOLD analysis project Ga0209254, IMG submission 187148) | Freshwater lake sediment microbial communities from the University of Notre Dame, USA, for methane emissions studies - DIP11 DI (SPAdes)... | ecosystem: Environmental > Aquatic >...
GGGATACTTATCCTTTACTCCGGGGGCAGGGCCCTCCGGGCGAAGACCATGTACCCCGTGTGGCCCATGGGCACGAAGGAGGGCCTGACCCCCCCCTCGTGCACCTCCAGCTGTCTCTGGATGTTCTCCAGCGCCTCGATCTCCACGTACCCCCGGCCCCGAAGCGCCCAAACGGTGTCCTCCACCTGATTGATGTTGGGGATGTAGGCGCAGAAACGTCCCCCAGGCCTGAGGAAGGTCTCGAGGTTCTCCAGCGCCTCCCAGGGAGTGGGCATGTCCAGGACGACCGCGTCCACCTCTCCCTCCACCGGGGCATCGAGGATATTCCCGATGCGCAGGTCCCAGGCTCGGGCGAAGGGGGAGCGCTCTACGTTCCTGCGCGCCTTGCTGGCGAAATCCTCCCTCAGCTCCACGGAGATGACCATGCCGTCGGCGCCCACGGCGTTGAGCAGGGCAGTGGTCAAGGAGCCGGAGCCGACGCCGGACTCCAGGACGACGTCGCCTGGCTTCAGGTCCAGCTTGAGCAGGATGGTGGCCGCGTCCTTGGGCATGATGATCTGCGGGCCCCTCTCCAGCGAATCCATGAGCTCCACGGCGCCAGGACGGAGGACGGCGAAGCGCCTCTCCCCTATGGCGATGCGCGTGCCTTCGGGCATGCCGATGAGCTTGGCCCCATTGACCACGCCCAGGCCGGTGACCTTAAGCATCCCGGGCGACAGGGTCGTCCAGTATCTCTTCCCCCTCTCATCGAGCAGATAGACCAGGTCGCCCTCGAGCAGCATCAAGCCCGCGCATCTCCCCTCGCCACGATAAAGCTACGCCTGTTCTAAGGGACGCGATTGCGAGGCTCGCTGCCCCGGTCCAGGAAATGAAGAAAGGGGCGGGAACGCTCACCTCAGCGGTTTCCCGCACTGGGGGCACTTCAGGTCGTGGATGGATATCGCGGCCCCGCAGGACGTGCAGCGGGGCGCGCCCTCGGTCTGGTGCACCTTCTGCTCCTCCTTCGGAGCAGGCTCGGGCTCGGCACCCTTCTTCTCGAACTGGTAGCCTGGGGCCTCGTACTGCGGCTTGGCCGGGTACTCCGCCGCCTTCACCATGCGCTTCCGCACCACCAGCATGTAGTAGACGAGGAGGCCGATCAGGCTGAGCAAGAGACCGACCACCGGCCAGATAAGGCCTTTCTCTCCATGCTTCCTCTGGTCCAGGAAGATGACTACCGCAATCACCACTCCGAAGATGATCCAAGCTGCCGTCGTGTAGAGGATCGAGTCGAGCATCCCATCACTTGTCCGATAAATGTCTGACGCTTTATTAAAACCCTTGGCCGGTTTTTGGGTTCGAGCGTTCCTCGAGCCCTAGGAGCGCTTGACCTCTCCCAGGTACCAGCGCATCGTCCGCATGAGGGCCTCCAAGGCCTCGTCGGTCCTCACCCGCTCGAGCATGACCGTGCGCCACTTGTCCGCGTACTCCTCCGGGATGTTGAGATGGGGGACGGAGTTGAGGCGGCGCAGCAGCTCCAGGCGCTTGGCCGTGACGTCGAAGGGTGCCAGCATGCGCTGGAAGTGCAGGTCCATGGCCCCGTCCGCCCGCAGCGAGAAGAAGTAGTGCGCCTGTCCCTGGTGCTTGAGGTAGGGGGTGACGGTGCTCAGTCCACGGTAATCGTGCCACCACAGCCCCATCCCCTCCTCTTCGCAGAAGTCCAGTATGGCGCCGGCCGCCGCCGCGTCCGCCTGGGACCAGGACTCCAGCTGCTGGAAGAAAACCAGGCGCATGGCCTTGTCCTCCTTGGTGGAGGCCGGCACGTCGTAAGGCAGCTCCTTGGGGGCGGCGATGGGCGCGGCGTCCCTCTTCTCTTCACGGGGCAGCTCGGCCTTGCGCTCCTTCGTCGACGAGATCGCCGGTACCGCGGCGGGCTTGGCCCCGCCCTTCCTCTTCCTTTCCTCGGACAGAGAGAGGACGCGCCCGGTCAGGCGCTGCGTCTCGCCCGCCTGGTCCCTCCACCAGTTCCTGGACCAGACGCGGTCCACGGCCCATCCGCGGTCCTCCAGGTACCTCTGGCGGATGACGTCCCTCTCCCGAGCGCTGCGCGCGCTCTGGAAGCTGTACCCGTCCCCCTCGATGCCCAGGACGAAGCGCGACTCGTCGTTGGGGTCCACCACGGCCAGGTCGATCTTGTAGCCGGAGAACCCCACCCTCTCCTCGACCTTGAACCCCTGGGCCCGCAGGGACTCGCGCACCTTCGCCTCCAGGGAGGGCGAGGCGCTGGCCTCCGTGGGCGCGGAGGGGAGCGCGCCGGAGTCGAGCCTCTTGAGCATGGCCGTCACCTCGTCCCGGCGCATGGCCGAGACCGCTTGGGCGTATAGCAGATAGTCCTTGAGCCGCTTCGGCCCCAGGTTCTTCACGTCCTCCACCGGCAGCTCCGCCGGGTCGAAGGACACCACCATGACCACCCTCTCCCTGGCCCTAGTAATGGCCACGTTCAGGCGGTTCTCGCCGCCCTCCTGGTTCAGGGGGCCGAACTGCACCCGGAGCTTGCCCGCCCGGTCCTTGGCATAGGCCACGGTGAAGATGATGGCATCGCGCTCGTCGCCCTGCACGTTCTCGATGTTCTTGACGAACGGCCTGTCGTCCATGTTCCTCTGCGGCGAGGAGGATGCGCCATACAAGCGGTCGAACTCCTTGTCCTTGGCCCTCCGCCTCTCCACGGTGTCCTCCACCAGGTCGCGCTGCTGCTCGTTGAAGGTGATCACGCCCACGGAGGGCATCTTGCCCTTCAGCTCGCCTTCCGAGAGGACCCAGTGAACGATGTCCACCACCTTCTCCGCCTCCACGGCGTTGGTCCTCTCGTCCCAGGTGCCCTCCACCCTCACGAAGTCTATGGGGGCGGTCTCGAACCGGCGCTGCACGTTGGCCGCTATCTCCAGGTTGCCGTCGTAGAAGGCGTGGTTGCTGAAGTCGATGAGCTCCTGGTACTTGGAACGGTAGTGCCAGCTGAGGTAGCGCGGGGTCATGATGCGCATGCTCAGGACCAATAGGCTCTCGGCCTCCGTGACCTCGTCAAGCTCCTCCTCGTCGTCCCTCGTCCGGAAGAGGTCGAAGGGGCGCAGCTGCTTCTCGTCCCCGGCGATGAGCGCCCTTGTCCCTCGATACAGGGAGGGCAGGGCTCGCTCCACCGCCAGCTGGCTCGATTCATCGAAGATTACCAGGTCGAACAGCCCCCGCCGCAGGGGGAAGACCTCGGACGCGGCCTCGGGAGAGGTCAGCCAGATGGGAGCGACGGTCATCAGTTGGAATTGGTATTCCTCCATTAGCTTGCGGACCGGCCTCACCCTCCTCTTCTTGGTGAGCTCGTTGATGAGGCGGTTCCAGTCCGTCTCCGCCCTCTTATTGGGATGATGCTCCCCAGGAGGCAACCGAGGGCGGCGCGAAGCGTCCAGCACCCTCCAGTTCAGGCGCTTCCTCAGGAGCTCGCGCCTCAGCTCCAGCAGCGAGTCCAGATTCTTCTTGGCCACCAGGTAGCGGGAGAAAGGATCGCCGGACAGCCGCTTGTCCCAGGACTCGAACTCGGCGATCCAGCGCAGGACGACCTCCTGCTCGATGACCTTGGCCCAGGGCTCCTGGTCGGCCGGAAGGCGCCTGCGGCACAGGTCGAAGACCTCCAGGCCAAGGGGGTCGAGGTTGGCCACGGAGCGGTCATGCTCCTGCATGCGGTCGAATTCGGCCAATGAGGCGCGCATGGCCTCTAGCCGCGCCTTGAGGTCGCCGGGCCGGGTGGAGAGCGCCCGCACCTCCCCCGAACCCTCGGGCCTGAGCCATTTGCCGACATCGTCCACGGCCCGCAGCAGCGCCAGGCCCGCCGCGAGGGAGCGCCTCGCCTCTTCGGCGGAGGATGTGCGGGGGTCGTTGGGATGGGCGGCCTGAAGGGAGGAGAAGGCCTTGCTGGCGCCCCACCATTTCGGATTGAGGTTCTTGAGGGACTTGCCCTCGAGCGCCTGGTACTCGGCGATGGAGGCCAATGCCGCCTCCTGCTCTTGGACCGAGCCCAAGGCCAATGCCTGCGGCGCGCAGGCGCTCAGGGCCTGCGACAGCGAGGAATCGATGGCGAACTTGGAATTGAGGTCGAGCGGTGCGAAGGTGCTGCGCTTGCCCCAGGGATGCGCGGGCCCGTCGAAGCGCCAAAAGCCCACCTGCAGCTCGGGCAGCTTCTGCAGAAGGGACGCGAGCATGACCTTGTTCAGGCGCGCTGGTATGCTGCCCATGTCCAGCTTGGGCGCGTATCCGGGCGTGGCGATGAGATAGAGGTCGCGTGGACGGGCCCCGTTGGGCATCTCCCGCCACAGGGGTTTGACCATCACGTTCAGCTCGGCAACGGCGGCGTCGATCCGGGAGCTGGTGTCCCAGAACTCCCGTTCCAGGCGCTCGTCCAGGGCAGGTGGTTCGCCGGTCATGCGCTTGGCCAAGGAGGCGTATACCGCAGGCTTGTCCGCGCGTGCATCGTGCAGAAGCACCGTGGCCTCCGAGAGCCCCACCCGGCCCAGGCGCTGGTACACCACGTCCAAGGCGGCGCGCTTCTGACAGACGACCAGGACCCTCTCGCCCTTCGACAAGGCGTTGGTGATGAGGTTGGTGATGACCTGGGACTTGCCAGTTCCGGGAGGGCCGCGCACTACCACCGCCTCCGCCCTCTGCGCCTCGAGGAGCACCGCGTCCTGGCTGGAGTCGGAGGGCAGCACGTTGTTGATCTCCCGGTCCGGCGTGGAATCAATGTCCACCTGCACCGGGCCGGAAGCAGGAGGGGAGCGCAATATCTGCGCCTCCAGCAGGTCATCGATGACCCCCTGGTCCGTCTCCCCCTTCTCGGCACGATCGATCATCTCCTCATAGTCGCGGAAGATGGCCGTGGAGCCCTGGGGGAAGGAGCCGAACACCGCGAAGGGCATCAAGCGCAGGCCGACCTCGGGCAGGTTGGCCACGTCCTGGGAGAGGAGAGCGTTGACCACCGGGACCTTGTTGGTGGGGGACAGGGGCTCGAGCTTGATGTAGGGGGAGAGAAGAGAATGAAGCCGTTGCAGGAGGCCATCCACGAGATCATCGCGGGGCGCCTCGTCCAAGAGGTCCTCCAGCCTCTCCTGCAGGTCGTCGGGCAAGGATATGTTGCACACCTTGCGCAGCGCGGCCACCAGGGCGCGGTTGATCACCGGGTATTCGCTCTCGGTGAAGGCCAGGTACCATCCAGGAATGCCGTCGGACCGAACCCGCTCCAGCCTAGCTGGGAAGAGGAGAAGGGGCGCCCGAACGTATCCTTCTTTGCAGGCGTGCCCCACCAGGAAGGGGAATCCCAGATAGGTGTCGCTCAGCCCCGTCTCCTCGAAGATGAGGCGCGACGTCCGCTCCAAGGCGACCGCGTTCGACCTGAGGAGCTCCGCCTCCTCGCTCTTCTCCGAGTCCTTGATCAAGGTGATGGAGGAGCGGGTCCACACCGCCTTCTTCAAGGCGTCGTCGAGCTTGCCCACGTCCCCTTTCCATAGAATGCCCAGGTCCATGGCGTACTTCTTGTCGGGGCGCCGCAGGAAAATGGAGCGGTTGCGCCAATCCACTTGCAGCATGCGGTCGTGGTAGTACCTCAGCCGGGAAATGAAGCGGTTCAGCTGTTCCTGTTTTCCCTGAGTCCCATCCACGGCATCAAGAAGCAGAGAGCCTGATAATAATGATTTCGAAAAGTGCTGGCCTGATGGAAATTCTCATGGAAGGAGAAATGTGATGGGTCGGCGTCCCGGCATTCTCGATCCTTTCCGTTAGGACGCCGACGCGGTCAAGGTCTCTATTTCTTTACCTTGGCCTTGAGCTTGTCCTTATCTTCCTTGAGCTTCCCCTTGGTCTTCTTCATACTTGCCTTGATCTTGACGTTCTCATTGTGCATCTTGACCTTGAGCTTGTCCTTGTCCTCCTTGAGGTCTTTCTCCACTTTCTTCAATGTCGACTCCTTGCCCATGGTTTCCTTCTCGATCTTCTCCTGCCCCTTGATCTTATCCTCCTCGAACTTGGCCTGCTTCTTTTCAGCCTTCGCTTCCTCATGAGAGGCCTTTCTGTTCTTCAGTTTGACCTCCTCCTTTTTGACCGTGGCCTTTAGCTTGTTCTTCCCTTCCTTCAATTTCTCCATCACCGGCATCAAAAACCCCTCTTTGCTTCTTAGAAGCGACCTATGAGGCCCGCATCTATGTCAATATGAACGGTCTTGCATAATGAAATTAACTGAACGGTCTTGATCCGAAAGCTGGGCAGAGAGTTGAGAACACGGAAGAGCACGCCAGAGGACCTGCTCTAGCTCCTTAGGAACTGCTCCGAGCAGTCTCTGATCTTTCTCGTTTCTCGACTCATTCTCCGTTAAAAAGATTCCGAGCAAGACGTCGGAATAAAAAGAAAAAAGGAAGGACAACCTATATACACCTTAGAAGGAAAAACGAGCCAAGAGGTTTGATGACTTCCGCTCGATGGAACGAGCGGATGCATCCACGCGAAGCCTTACTTCTTTGCCTTAGGCTTCGCCTTCGGCTTGGCCGCCTTCTTGGGCGCGGCCTTCTTGACGGGGGCCTTCTTGGCCGGCGCCTTCTTGACGGTCTTTGCCTTAGGCTTCGCGACCGCCTTGCTCGCCTTCTTCGGGGCCGCCTTCTTCGGGGCCGCCTTCTTTGCCTTTGTCTCTGTCTTCTTAGCTACCTTTGCAGGCATTTCTTTTCCACATTCCTTCGCATCCTCTGGTCGAGAACGAGCTCAACAAGGGGCTTGCGATTTTCAGGACAATAGTTAGCATATCACATATTAAATATTTCGGCGATAATGATAATGCTGATAACGCTCCCAGGCCTCTGAGATTATTGATATTTTGATATGAGGATGGGGTTTAAGTGGGAAAAAAATGGGAAGAACGAACGGCTTTTACCGTGCATGGCCAGCAAGCCGTTCGATGCCGTCCGGTAGCTCACTTTTTCTTCTTCGCGACAGGCTTCTTGGCCGCCTTCTTGGGCGCGGCTTTCGGCTTCTTGGCGGGCACTTTCTTCGCCGCCGCCTTCTTCGCCGGCTTCTTCTGTGCGATCATTTCCATGGGAACGGAGCAACAGACCACGTCGCACTCAGTGCATTCGCATCCATCGTCCTCGATAATGACGATGAGTCCACATTCTGGGCATTCGTACTTCTCTCCCTTCTTCTTGGCCATTTGAAAAACCTCGAGCAAGCCCGAGAGGCTTGGCGAAGATAATATTCCATGCTCCCTTGCTTAAACGTTTCGAAATTATCGTTCGTCTGGTCCAGGTTCTGAGCAAAGGGCAAACCTCCGTATACTCCAACATAGGGAAGGGTGCTAAGCCAGATGCCCTAATTGAAGAACGATTATATTTATTTTTTTTAAATATTTATATACACATATTAAAATATGGAATGTTTTAACGGTATTTCTTAAAGTAAATCGGGCATAATTTAATGGCATTGGAAAAGAAGCTATACAATGTAATTTTGGAGAGTGGGCGCAATTGGTCAAGATTCAAATCTGGGAAATGAGTTGGGTCGATATCCAAAAAGCCCTGGATGGGGGTTATGGCACCGTCGTATTCGCTGTGGGCTCAAATGAACAGCATGGCCCTCATCTGCCCACTTGTACGGATTCGCTTATAGGTGAGGCGTTGGCCAAAAAAGTGGCTGAAAAACTTGGTAACACTCTACAAGCGCCCTCCATAAACGTGGGTTGCTCCGAGCATCATATGGCGCTCCCTGGAACTATCAGCCTTAGACCCGAAACACTGAAAGACCTGATCCGCGACTATTGCGTTAGCTTGGCAAAGCACGGATTCAAGAACATCATCATACTCCCATCTCACGGCGGAAATTTCAATGCTGTGAAAGAGGTAGTAAATGAGCTCAATCAAAGTCTTGAAGAAGTCGATGTCGTAGCCTATACGGATCTGAAAGGTCTCCTGAGATTCCTTGCTGAATCATCAGCAAAACATGGAATTTCGGCGAATGAATCAGGAGGTCACGCAGGTGAATCCGAAACATCAATGGTTCTGGCCATACGCAAAGACCTGGTCGATATGGAGCATGCCGAAGAAGGCTTCACGGGAAGCGTCGAAGATAAGTTGGATCTTGTATGGAGTCAAGGCATAAAGGCACTAGCGAAAAATGGTGTAATTGGTGATCCCCGCAAAGCAGATGTTGGTAATGGAGAAGAATATCTGGAACTTTGGGCAAAGAAAATGGTGGACTTTATTCGAAAACAAGTCGATATTTGAGAGGATTCACGTTGGCTCAATCTTCTCAATGTCTGAGGTCGAAGGAACTTCCTTACGATACATTAGCTCTCCTTGATACATTTTCTAGTGGGTGAAATTGAAACGATGGGGTTCGCATCGGCGATCGAAGGTGTGCGAAAGAAGGGTGCTTCGAACTTCTCATTTTAAGAGCATCTAGTCTCGATTTCAAAGTTGGAAAGAAATTTCCAATGACGAAAAATCACTTGAAAGTGCCTATAAGGAAGTACTGTTCAACAAGGCCCGGTGATTCCCAACGCTCACGAAAAAGAGTGAGCCCTTTTTCTTTTCCTCTTCTAAGAATGAAGCTTCAAGATGCATCTAGGAAACCAAAGAACACGTTATCAGTGAAATGACCGACCCCTCTGAAATCGTCTTCCACTAAAGCTGCCTGCGGAAGCGCAGTAATTTCTTATTTTGATCATGCTGGAGAATGGATCAACAACTCCTTTGCACTGATACCCATCTTATTACCATTCTGTCGTTCTGGCAATTCATACAAAGCACACCTTTTAATAATGCTGGGTAGATTACTAATATGCGTAATAACCAGGGGTCGGATTCCTGGGAAAATGTTGAATGAGGGGGTGAATACGATGGGAGTAATTGGAAAAGTTGCAGTTGCTAAGAAAGTCAAGGGAAACAGGGAAGAGAAGAAAGATAAGTAGAAGAATCCAAGGAATATGGCTTCCCAATTTTCCTTCTTTTTTTCTTCAGGCCGAAAAGTTGCAAAGCTTATAGCACGGGTTACGAAGTTGGAAAGTAATTTATAGGCTCACGGCATTGAGCGCTCCCAATGGCAGAGACCGCGTTCCCTCGGAAGGCTAAGTTGACCTTCTCCTTGATCCTCATCATCGGGGCCTTCGCCATGTACTGGGGCTGGGGCCTGATGTATGGTACATGGAACATCCTGGCCAAGGAGAGCATGGGAGTCTATGCCATCGTGGTGACGCTTCTGGCGTTCGGCATTCTTGGAGTCTTGCTCTCCTGGAAGCAGAAGTGAACGCTTCCCTGCGTCTTCTTCCATTCCCATTTCTTACCGAGATATCTGGAGGAATGCGACCAGATAAATCCTACATCGCCCTAGCAGCGTACGTGGCCCGGTCCGTCTCCTTCCCGCAGATGATGCACTTCCCATGGAAGCCCTCCTTCTTGTAGGGCGTTCCCAGAATCTTGAGCTCCGTCCTCGTCTCGATCTCACGGCCGCACTCCTCGGCGCCGCACCATCCGAAACGGAGGATCTTCTTGGGAGGGTCCACGAGGGAATCGATGGTGGCCACGGCGGTGGACAGCCTGTTCCAGGCGTTCTCATTCATCACTCGCATGATGCCCTGTAGCTTGGATCGCACGTCATCCACCACGTTCGCGCGCAGGAAGGATCCCTTCGAGCCATCATGCCTCACGGCGAAGCAGACCTTGCCTTCGGCGATGTCCCTCTGCCCTAGCTCCAGACGCAGCGGCACGCCCTTGATCTCCCAGTTGAAGAACTTGCTCCCAGGACGCTCGTCCTTGTCGTCGAGATGCACGCGGATGCCCGCCGTCTTCAGGTCTTCTCGCAACTTCAGCGCCTCGGCCATCACTTCCTCTACCTTGCCCTTGGCCAGGATGGGGATGATGACGACCTGCAGGGGCGCGACGTCCGGCGGCAGCACCAGTCCCTTGTCGTCGCCGTGGAATGCGACCGTACAACCGACCAGGCGCTCGCTCATGCCATACGTTGTCTGGTGCACGTACTTTAAGGTCCCGTCGATGTCCTCGTACTTTATGTCGAACGGCCTAGAGAAGTTCTCGCGGTAGTGATGGATGCTGCCCAGCTGCAGGGACCTCCCCTCCAGCAGGGGGCAGTCGACTCCCACGGTGTAGTACGCGCCGGGGAACTTGTCCCATTCCGTCCTGGTGAGCAGGAAGTAAGGGAGCGCGAGGTGCCTCATCACCTTCTCCAGGATGACGAAGTCCTCCTCCACCTGCCTCTGGGCGTCCTCCTCCGTGGTATGGCAGGTGTGGGACTCGAAGAAATGGATCTCGCGGACGCGGATGAACGCGCGGGTCATCTTCGTCTCGTAGCGGAAGGTGTTGACGATCTGGTAGGTCTTGAGTGGAAGGTCGGAGTGCGAGCGCACCCACAGCGCGAAGATGGGATATATGGCCGTCTCCGACGTGGGACGGAGGCACATGCGTATGTCCAGCTCATTGAGGCCGGCATGGGTGACCCAGTATACCTCGGCGTCGAAGCCCTTGATGTGGTCCTTCTCCTTATTGAACTCCGTTTCTGGAATGAGAAGGGGGAAGCAGACCTCCTGGTGGTTGGTGGCGTCGAGTTCCTCGCGGATGAACTCGTCCGTCAAGCGCATGATCTTCCAGCCGTACGGGGTCCAGACGTTCATGCCCTTGATGGGGTAGCGTTTGTCCGTGAGCCCCGCCAGCTCCACGATCTCGTTGTACCACTCGCTGAAATCCTCGGACTTCTTCACGACCATCATATCCACCGGAGCGGCTTGGAAATGTCCTTCATCTCTTATATCCTTTGAATGCGGCGCTAATGCGAACTATATTATCGGTCCGAGGGATGGTATCGTCGAGGGAAAATGGGGAAGCGTAGGTGGTGCGTAGGGCTCGCGCTCGGAGCTGCGCTTTGGCTGATGATCAGCTTAGGGCCTTCGACGGCGATCGCCACCCCGGCGACCGTCTCTTGCGCCATCGGAGACATCACCGTGGAGGACGGATCCCTTCTGATCGTTGAGATAAGCTCGGTCTCCTCTCAGAGGGCACCCAGTGAGCTCGGCACCATCCTGGTCCCACCGGTCGCAGGGATGCCGGGAAAGGCGGACGTTGCGAAGCACTGGGAGTTCGAGAATGGCTTTTCCTTCAACTACAGCGCCACCCTGCGCTTGACGCTCGTCCACAATCAGACCTCCCAATATCTTCAAGGCGGGGACGAGATGGTGATCCAGAGCACGGGGGGCGCCAGCCTACCTGAAGGGACTTGGCAGTTGTATCTGATCGATGAGGAAACCGGTTATGCCAGCTTCGGGATCACCTGGGTGATCGGCAACGCCACCTCCGAGGCCCAAAAAGTGCCCTACGCCCCAACCGGTGTGACCGACCCCATGGCAATGTTCGGGCTCGATTCCGGAGGTGATTCGAAGATGCAATTCATGGTCATCTTCGGGGTGGAGGCCCTGGTCCTCGCCCTAATGTTGTTATTCATAAGTCGCACGGAATGAACCATTCCCCCTATCAAAGGGACTGGGCCACCACTTTGGCCACCGAGATCTCGGACACCTCGCTCTCCAGCGTGTTCGTGGACACGACCTTGTCGCAAACGCCCTTGAGCTTGGCTACCGCCCCTCCGGTGAAGAGGCCGTGGGTGCATGAGGCATAGACCTTCTTCGCTCCGAGGCGCCTGAGCTCGTTGGTGGCGGCCACTATGGTGCCGCCGGTCGAAATGATGTCATCAACGATGAGCACGTTCCTGCCCTTCGCATCAAGCAGGCTTGGGGTTATCTTTACCTCGGTGCCGCTCAGGCGCATCTTGGTGAGGTGGTCGCTCTCGCATCCCAGGACCTTGGCGGTCTCCTCCGCTCTATTCGCAGCACCTGCGTCAGGGCCGAGGACGAGGTCTATGCCCGACCCGAGGAAGTACTCGCCGATGGCCGGAGCGGCCTTCAGGTCCTTTGCCGGGGCGCGGGCGAACCACTCTAGCACATCTGGCTTGTGCAGGTCTATGGTCAGCAGGCGGTCCATCTCCATCTCCAGATGGCGCAGTATGACCTTGGCACTCAGCGACTCCCCGGTGTTGAAGCGACGGTCCTGGCGCGCATATCCGAAATAGGGGATGACGCAGGCGATCTTCTCCGCGCCCAATCCCCTGGCAGCATCCAGCATAAAAAGGAGCTCAACCAGATTGTTATCGGGATAGGTGTTCTGCACGAGCACCAGATCCTTGTCGATGGACTCCCTCTCGATGCGGACGTAGCCCTCCCCGTCCGGGAACCGCTTGACGGTCGCCTGGACGAACTCCACTTCGAGGACCTTGGCCAGGTCCTGGGCGAGCGATTTGGAGGAGGAACCGCAGAGAACCATCATCGTTCAGGGAATCCCACTGCTGGACTTAAAGGATTTGGAATGGCCGGACCGCCCATGTCAGGGACTTCGTCCGGCCATTCCAGGGTACTAGGGGTGTCATCCTCACTCAGGCTTGATTTCGATTATCTTGTTGGGTGGGCATTCGAACGGGTCGCACCGGTCCTTCAGCTTCAT
>Ga0209254_10004671_pt1 | contig 12560 bp, 6 predicted proteins | sample FrelakmetDIP11DI_FD_187148 | JGI IMG/M metagenome (GOLD analysis project Ga0209254, IMG submission 187148) | Freshwater lake sediment microbial communities from the University of Notre Dame, USA, for methane emissions studies - DIP11 DI (SPAdes)... | ecosystem: Environmental > Aquatic >...
CTAAACAGGTATTCCACATCCTCGCGGCTCAGGCTCTTGACAAATGAAGAATCATCTGCGATGAGGTCCCGGGCCAGTGATCGTTTTTTATCCTGCAATTGCAGGATCTTATCTTCAATGGTATCCTTACAGATCATCCGGTAAGCAAAGATGTTTTTGGTTTGCCCGATACGGTGTGTCCGGTCAATCGCCTGTTGCTCAACCGCCGGGTTCCACCAGGGATCCACTATGTACACATAATCTGCCGCAGTAAGGTTCAAACCAACGCCACCCGCTTTAAGTGAGATCAGGAATACCCTGACAGATTCGTTATTCTGGAAACTCTGGATGGCTTTTTCTCGGTCCTGTGCGGAAGTGCTGCCATCAAAATATTCAAATGGCACATCAAGCTCAATGAGTTTTTCTTTGATCAATGCCAGCATACCCAGGAATTGCGAAAAGACAAGAGCCTTATGATTACTTATATTTTCCGTTATCTCCCTTCCCAGTTCTTCAAGTTTGATGGAAGCATTGGGGTATTTATCCGGCTCGTTCATGATGGCCGGCGAATCGCATATCTGACGAAGTTTCATTAAACCCTGTAAGATCGTCAATTGGGATTTATCAATACCCTGCTCACTGATAACACCAAGTATCTTATTCCTGTAATCGTTGCGGTAAGCATCGTAAATTTTACGTTGCTCATCTTCCATTTCACAGAACAGTATCGTTTCGGTTTTATCAGGAAGGTCCTTGGCCACCTGTTCCTTGGTACGGCGCAGGATGAACGGGTATAATAATTTTTTAAGGTGTTCCTTCTGCACCTGTTCCCCGAACTTATCAATGGGTGTGGCAAATTCGTTGCGAAAGAATTCCACACTGCCTAGCATGCCGGGGTTAAGGAAATTCATCTGCGCGTAAATATCGAAGGTATTGTTTTGCAAAGGGGTACCACTCATGCATAGCCTGCTTTTTGCCTGGAGCAGGGATGCCGCCTTGGTTACTTTACTCTGTGGGTTTTTAATGGCCTGTGATTCATCCAGTACCACATAATCAAAAGGTACATCCACCAGCATACGGATATCGCTTCGAAGCGTACCATACGTGGTGATCATTACATCTTTATCGGCAAATATTTTTTTATCCCGGGCACGATCACCGCCATGATGGATCACATAGGTTAATGCCGGCGTAAATTTTTTGATCTCATTTTCCCAGTTGAACATCAGTGTGGTTGGACAAACTACCAGCGCTTTGAGGGAACCGTGGGTTTCCTTATAAAACTGCAGGAAAGAGAGCGCCTGTACGGTTTTACCGAGACCCATATCATCTGCAAGGATACCGCCCCAGCCAACTTCACTCAGGTAATTCAACCAGTGATAACCCGCAACCTGGTAAGGACGAAGTATATGTGCGAGTTCTTTAGGCGGATCTACTTCTTTAATTCGGTTAAAGCTGCGGAGACGCTCGTATTTTTCTTCGAGGCGGATCATTACTTCGGTCTCATCAACATTGTCATATAGTTCGTCAATGATACTGAGGTGATATTTTGATAAACGCAGCTTATCGGTTTTACCTTCACCAACACGGAACAAAAGTGAGTATTTTTTCAGCCATTCTTCAGGCAGGATACCCAGGGTGCCGTCAGTAAGCTGTACAAACTGTTGTTTATTGGTGAGTGCGCGCTTAATTTCGGCTATGCTTACCTGTTGATCACCAAACAAAACATCTACGCTGGCATCGAACCAGTCGACACCGTTATTAATGCGGATCCGTGTGCTGGGCTTAGCCGTATTGAACCTGAAATTGCGCAGTACATCGAAGCCTGTTACAGGTACTTCCATTTCCTTCATGGCATCCACAAAAAGGAAGAACCAGTTGTTTTTCAACACATCACCGCCCTTCAGTACAAGTGTATAAGTCCCTTCGGGCCGGATGAAATTGGAATGCAGGGCCTCCAGTTTCTTAATGAACTGCATTTCGGTGGCCTTGTTCCGGTGAATGATCATAACCTGGTCCCCGGCGGGCAGCATGATCGTATCTTTTTCACTGTGCCTTACTTCATATCCTTTGTAAGAGAATACAGGCGCAAAGACGAGGTATTCGCCCTTTTCCTGCAGCATGAGTTTGATCTCCGGCTCACCATCACGAATTTCCCGAACCAGTGATTTGTCGAACTCCACCTTGTATTTTCGCGTTAGCGGTAATAATGTCTTCTGCAGATATGTCTGCCAGTCTTCCGGGTCAATAACAATTGACTTCTTCTCCAGGAACTCATGTACAGCCTCATAATCTTCCACTTTATCCCATAAATAAACGCAGTTATCATATAAGATCGCAAGGTCACTGTCCCATTCATTGTCCTGCAGGTCAATGTCCAGCTCATTGACCATGGCTGTGCAGGAGATCACATACTTATTTTTTTCTTTATCAACATGAAGGGCCGGTACCATGGCCGAAGGGCTGATGGTTACAGGCTTCAGGTTTTTTGTAGTGAATGCTTTTCCTGCAGGCAGGTAAAAGAACATGGTTTTATCCTGCTGTTCGGCAAATATTTTTTTGAGCTTGGGATAGATATACTCTGTGATGAGGGATTCCGTATCGGCAGGAAGGCCGTCTTCTTCATTGTGTATGATATTCTCCCAGATGCCTGCGAAAGGTGAATTGCGGTTCACATATTTGCTGACCTCGGTTGGGTGAAGCTTACGCAACCCCTGTAAAAGCGAGGCATCGTCTTCATTCATTCCTTCTGTGGGAATAAATTTACCAAGGTCAAGCTTTTCCACTTTACCGATAAAGGAATCGCCTTTTTCATTACCCTCTCCGGTTACCACATCAATGGAAAAGCCGGGAAACATTTTTTGGTGAGCATTGAAAACGATACCCAGCCTGTTTGTTGCCACAAAGGCAGACACTTCAGGTTCCGGCTTTTCTTCAAAAAAAGGTTCCGGCTGACGAAATACAGGCATGGCCCCCGGAATTGGTGCAATGCGTTTAACTGAAATATCAAGCACGCGCAGAAATGGCTTGCCTTCTTTATAGGTGAACTCAAATTTCTTTTCCCACCCCTCGTCGTTCATACTGTAGCCGTAGGCTTCCAGCAGTTTATTTTTTTCTTTCTCCCAGTTTCTGATCGTATCAAAATAGTGCGGCCCATAAGCATTCAGCAATTGCAACAAAACGGTTGTCTTGTGCAGGCAAAGCGGATGGTTCTCGTCAACACATTTGCAGGAAGTATCGAAATTTCTTTCTTCATTTTTCTGGATCACCACAGGGAACTGCTCCCCGTCAATGTCAAGCCGCGCTTCAACCCTTTCGTCTTTAGCCTGTATGATATTTGCTTTCTGGGTACGTAATAATTTCTCCGCTTCTTCATAAGATTCCGGCGAAGTAAGCATACGGATGGTCTTCAGGTCGAGGTGCTTCATTTTCACCACCGTATGGCGCTGGTGATAGACAATGCTTTTATCTCCAAGGATGTTTTTATCCAGCAGTTCCTGCAATTGGAAAAGGGCCGCTGTTTCGTGGCGACAAATATCACCCAGGTTATAGGGACAGCTGCATCGGAGAGAAAGGGATCGGGGGTCTTTATATTTCTGGACATGAACTTTGTAAAAGGTGGCGTAGTTATCGTCTTTCACCCGAAAGGTAACTGAGCCCATCAGTTCATCATGTTCCAGGAATTCCACGTATCCGATGGCGTGGATCTTCTTACCCCTGCGGATGACCTCATCGGTTCCGTTATTGTACACAAATTTCAGCAAGTGTGATAGAGCCATACGTTTTCAATAACTGTTATGATCAGGCGAAATTTGCCTGCCCTTATTTGTTACGGATCCGGGTAGCGGATCGGGAAAGGGTAATCTGCAAAAGTAACTGAAAATAGGCGGCTTGAGAAAGCAGTTAATGAATAATTTAATTTGGATTAAATAGCACAGGAGTGCGAAAAATGTTTTGTATCTTTATAGGTTTGTCCATTTCCAACTCACCCCCGACCCCTCTCTGCAATTATTTCAAACAAATTTCAAGATATTTTCGAGTGACAATTCTACATATTTGTCCGGATCGAATAGAGTATATAAAGTTTGATAAACCAGATTCGGTAAAGCAGTTACTCAACATATCTCATATTTCTGTTTTCAGTGCGGTTAATGCAGTTGCTGTTAATTTTCGATTTTTCACTTTCAACTTTGGACTTTTTGAAAATGTGTATCTCCCGGAGATGGGCTCACTACAGACCAACCACCATCAATTACCAGCGTTTGACCTGTGATCTGGTGTGAAAGTGGTGAAACCAGGAATAAAGCCGCATGGGCTATATCTGCAGTTGTAGCAGGTTTGCCCAATGGCGTCAGTTCCGACCAGGTCTTATCATAATCAGGGTCGGTAGTTTGTGTTCTTTCTGTAAGCGTTGCACCGGGTGCTATTGCGTTAATGGTGATTTTATAAGGTGATAGTTCAATAACCAGGTTCCTGGCCATCATTTCCAACGCGGCTTTGGTCATGGCATATGCAGCCAGTTGCCGGTGCGCCTGGTGACCAGTTACGGAAGACATTAGGAGGATGCTCCCACCTGTGCCCTGCTTACGCATTTGTATAGCTGCTGATTGTGCCAGCAGGAAACTCCCACCCATATTGAGTTGCATCACCTGTTTCAGTGATTCGGCCGGATAGGTGAAGAAATCACCAAAGAGTGTTATGCCGGCGTTGGCAATGGCGATGTGCAATCCGCCGAATTTATTTATAGCCGCATTGGTTAATTGTTGAATGAATACAGGATCAGCGGCATCTCCGGGAAAAGGAAAACAAGTGCCACCATCATGCTGTATCTGTATCGCTGCAGCCTCCGCCAGTTGAGCATCTTTGTCATTCAGCACAACCGAGGCTCCCTGCAAACTTAACTGGCGGGCTATTTCAAACCCTATGCCCTGTCCGGCACCGGTTATTAAGGCAACTTTCCCTTTAAAAATATGCTCACTCATTACGGTTATGTATTTATGTTACCTAAAGTCCCGGCCCAAAAAAACCTGCCTTTTTCTCCCCGGTACAAGCCTGGATTGCAGCAGGCTTTGGTTATTAACAGTTAACGTATGTGATATTGAATTAGTGATTGAAAAGTACCAAAACATTTATTAAAAGATCCTTCACCCTATGCTTTTAATAGGAAAGATAGTATTGAGAGGCCCGGGCTCAGGATGACAAACCCCAAAAAACCAATAGTAACTATTCAGAAATAAATGAAACATCCCCAACCTGTCATCCTGAACCCGGTTTAATCTAAAGCTCTTTAATACTCAGGAAAACAGGGTGAAGGATCTTATTGGTAATTCATTGAAATAAATTTATAAAATTCTTTAATAGCACAACACGATAACAGTTAATCTAATTTCTTATTCCATTCAGGTAATCGTCCGGGGGTATAGGGTGCCCCGCTTTTATCCAGTTTCTCTTCCATTTTTTTAACCGCTTCGCCTATGGCCTTAATCTCATCATATACTGGAGCAAATTGCTTTTCAGCAAAACTTAATGATTGTTGAAAAGCAGGTGTTGGCGCTGCCGTGGTATTCCATAATGATCCTGTTATAGTCTCGATACGCTGGTTAATTGAGGGCAGCGTTTCAAACTCTCTTCGCCCCAGGGTGGCATCGCCGTTCATAGCGGTGGAAACATTGGTCAACCTCTTTTCAAGGGCTGCAATTTCACCTGCATATTGAGGGTTTGCATTGGGTGTTTCCACAACAGCTGCTTTCAAAAAACGAAGTTTCTGTTTAAGTTCCTGGCAATACATTTCTGAGCCACTGGTAACGCGACGCAGTTCCGCAACTTTTTTGGAAAATGCATCCACTTCTTTTTTGTCCTTCGCAGGCAGGCTTGCCGATTGTAAGGCAACTGCCTTGAATGGAACCTTCTCCGTTAGCGATGCATAAACGCCATCTTCATACTTACTCAGCTCAACGCTATAATCACCCGGTAAAGCCATATAGCCTTCTTCCCTAGAACTAAAAGCAAAAGCGGGATCAAATGGCGTAAAATCAATGGGGCCGAAAGAGGCATACCGGAAATCCCAGTTGATCTGATGCAACCCTTTCTTTGCAGGAGCTTTAAGCCGCCTTACCACATTGCCGGCAGCATCCCGTATGGTAAAGAGGAGGTGAGGCTCTTCCTGGCTGTCTTCCAGCCGTAAAGAATCGATCGAAGGATAATAAGGTGCCTCGCCTTTTTTGATGGCTTCCTCCTCCCTTGTTTTTCTCTTTTCCTTTATTGTCTTAATATCCTCTTTTAAATGATAATTGAATACAACAGCAACCGGTGGATTAGGGGTTGTGAAGAAACTTTCTCCCTGGAATCCTTTTCCCCTCACACCCAATGGCATCGAAGGAATGAACATGAGGCCATCTTTAACCGGATAAATTTTTGCTGATTGCTGCAGGTCTTCTTTTTTGAAATTGCGCAACACGGAATAATCATCGAGTACATAAAACCCGCGGCCGAATGTAGCGAGTACCAAATCATTTTCACGTCTTTGGATCTCAAGGTCTCTCACTGCAATAGTTGGAAGGCCCGATTTTAGTTGTGTCCACAATGCACCACCATCGATGGTTACAAAAACACCAAACTCCGTTCCCACAAATAAGAGGTCCTTATTGATATGATCCTCCGCTATGGTATACACCGATCCCCTGGCAGGAAGGTTTTGCTGTATGGCAGCCCAGGTTTTTCCCCCATCGCGGCTCCGGTATACAAATGGCCTGAAATCACCAAACCGGTGATGGTTGAAAACAGCATACACTGTTTGCTTATCATGCCTTGATGCCAGTACCTGGTGAACATATGCAAGCTCTGGTAACCCGCTCTTCACATCTATCATGGTCCAGTCCTTGCCACCATTCTGTGTGGAATGTATCAACCCATCGTCGGTTCCTGCATATATAATATTTTCGTCCAGTATGGATTCAGATAATGTTGTGATATTACCATAAATATCGGTCGACTGATTTTTGGCAATGGCATCCACACTCCAGACCTTATCCATCACTTTTAATTTATTGCGGTCAACCTGGCGGCTAAGATCCCCACTGATCACTTTCCAGCTCTCACCCCTGTCGTCTGAACGGAACACTTTATTGGCCGCGAAATACAATCGTTTATTATCATAATGGGAAATAACCAGCGGTGCATCCCAGTTCCATCTGTAAGCGGCTTCTCCTTCTTTTTCGATGGGCCTGATGGATAAGTATTCGCCGCTTTTACGGTCATAACGAACAAGGTAGCCATACTGTGCCTGTGCGTAAACAATATTCGGATCTGACTGATCCACCTGTGATTCAAAACCATCACCCAGGCTCGTGAAATACCAGTCGGAATTCATGATGCCATTTCCGCTTAAAGTACGCGACGGCCCACCCAGACTGAAATTATCCTGTGTGCCGCCATGAATGTGATAAAACGGGTAGGCATTATCGGTAGCCACTTTATAAAATTGTGTCACTGGGAGGTTGGCTTTGAAATGCCAGTTGGAGGCACCATCATAACTTTCATACACGCCGCCATCACATCCTGCTAAAAGGTGACTGGTATTATTAGGATCGATCCATATCACGTGATTATCTATATGCTTGCTTTTCTCACCAAGAATCGAAAAGCTTTTTCCTGCATCATTGCTGACACCCATATAGGTATCAATGGCGTATAGTTTATCAGGATTTTTGGGGTCACAAAAAATGCGCTGGTAATAATTTCCCGAGGTTGAATAGTTCCCCTGCTTTTGCCAGCTGGCACCGCGATCATTACTGATAAAAGTTCCGCCTTTTGAACCCGCTTCCACCATAGCATATATCCTGTCTGGACTGGCCGGCGAAATAGCTATGGCGATCCTTCCTACATCTCCAGTGGGCAAACCATTCATGATCTTATTCCAGGTATGTCCTGAATCTGTGCTTTTATATAGGGCAGACTCCGGACCGCCACCAATATACGTAAACACTTTCCGTTGCCGCTGGTGCGCCGTGGCATATAATAGTTTAGGATCCCGCGGATCCATGTGTATCTCGCTGAAACCTGTGTACTGTGATACAGACAAAATATTGCGCCAGGTTTTTCCGCCGTCGGTTGTTTTGTAAATACCCCTGTCGCCACCGGAACTCCAGAGCGGTCCATAGGCTGCAACATAAACAACATCTGAATTAGAAGGATCTATTACTATCCGGCCAATATGTTCCGAAGATTTTAATCCCATATTTTTCCAGCTCCTTCCGCCATCTTCCGATTTATACACGCCATCTCCATAAGCCACACTACGCTGGTTATTGTTTTCACCTGAGCCAACCCATACCACGCTGGCATTATTTGGATCAAGTGTGATACATCCAATGGAATATGAACCCTGCCCGTCAAATACCGGTTCGTAGGTAATACCTGCATTTATGGTTTTCCAAACACCCCCGGATGCTGATGCAACATAATAGGTGGATGGGTTTGCAGGATCTACGGCAAAGTCGGCAACGCGGCCCGAGGTTATGGCAGGTCCTACCGACCGAAATTTCAACATTGAAAAAAACTCACTGTTGATGGGAGATACCGGTTCCTGTTTTAGGGGAGGGGCTTTTTTTTGTGCTGAAACTGTTAAGAGTGTTGTCAGTAAAATGAAGATGGAAAACAAGCTTGTTTTTTTCATATGATGCTTTTATAAAAATCCTGAAGAAAGGTACATAATTCCCAGTTCCCTGATTTCCTTCTTACTTACTTTCTCCTAAGTTTAGAAACTTAAGTCGAGGTTTTAATAGGGTGCCATGGTTCGTGTCCTCACGAACCATCATCGAAAAAAATTCGTTTTCCGGTTCGTGAGTACACGAACCGGGGCATCCGGATTATCAAGTACTTTACACAGAATCTTTGCGGTTACTGTATTTGTATTGTATCTTTTGCAACTATTGATTACATCATGAAGACCAATACCATATTCTGGTTGCTGTCAGTTGTTTCCTTACAGTTTAATAATGTCTCTGCACAGCCGCTGGCATCGGATACAGCTGTTAGCATCGATAAAATATTTTCCGGCTGGAACGAATCCACACCTGGCGGTGTGATCCAGGTTACACGCGACGGACAAACCATTTACCAGAAGGCCTTTGGCATGGCAGACCTTGAACACAATGCAAAAAACAATACGGGAACTATTTTTGAGGCGGGTTCTGTATCCAAGCAATTTACGGCAGCTGCAGCTTTACTATTGGTTGAACAGGGGAAAATAAAATTCACGGATAACCTGTTGGCATATTTTCCTGATTTTCCGGCATATGGAAAGGACATAACCATTGAACACTTATTTCATCATACAAGCGGCCTTCGCGACTGGGGAGCTGTTGCCCAGATAGGCGGCTGGCCAAGGGGAAACAGGGTTTATACACCAGCACATGTAAAGCAGATCATATGGCGCCAAAAGACAACCAATTTCAGACCGGGATCGGCATACAGTTACAGTAATTCAAATTACAGCATGCTTGCCTTCCTGGTAGAAAAAGTATCAGGGCAATCACTTCAGTCATTTACGGCAGCATATCTGTTCAAACCACTGGAAATGACGCAAACAAGATGGCGGGATAATTACAAACAGATCATACCCGGGCGCGCAACAGCGTATAACCGCTTCATGAATACATACACATTGTACATGCCCTTTGAAAATACTTTTGGCCATGGGGGATTATTAACAACCACCGAAGATCTGAGTAAATGGAATAACCGGTGGAAAACAGCGGTACTGGGTGAAAAAATAAATCAGCTGCAAAAAGAAAAAGGGATACTGAATAACGGCCGTTCCATTGCTTACGCAAGAGGAGTATCAGTGAATAAATTCAACGGGTTTGAAGAAATCAGTCATAGCGGCTCCACTGCCGGTTACCGTTCCTGGCTGGCTTATTATCCGGCACAGCATCTCTCTGTTGCATTCCTGAGCAACGACGGAAGCGTGGGCCCTGTTAATGCGGGTAAACAGGTAGCAGAAATTTTCCTTGGCAAGCAGGCAGAAAGAAAAAATGTAACGCCTGCATTTATTACTGTTCAAAAAAACTGGGCAGAACCCAAGGCCGGACTTTATAAGGAAATCAATGGTTTTGATATGCAGGAATTGATATGGAAAGATTCCGCACTTCACATCGTAAATAATAAACAGGCACTAAAAGCAGTAACAACTAACAGTTTTTTTATTGAGCATATTTTATTTGACTTTCCGGATGGTAAGGGAACACCCGTTTCGGTAAGATTGACCAATCCGGCTGGAGATACCTCAACATTTGTAAGAGTAATTCCATTTTCACCAGATGAAAAAACACTTACATTATTTGCCGGAACGTATTTCAGTGAAGAGGCAGATGTAACTATTCAGATCTTTGTTAAAGATGGTCAGCTGCAAATAAGCAGAGATGCCGGCTTACTTATTTCGCTGAAACCGGTATACCTGAATACTTTTGAAACCAATAGCCAGGATCAGCTCCAATTCAAAAAGACCGGTAATATAATATCTGGTTTTGGTTGGAGTATTTCAAGGGCTTATGACGTTTGGTTTAGAAAGATCAATTAACCTGATAACTCACCCTGCATTTTCATATGCCTGCCTGATCCATCCGATTAATTCAGCATTAATACCCGCGGCATCCTCTACTTTTACCCGATGTGTGCACATGGCATTCCAACTACCGGAGGCTTCCAGCTTTCCCGAAGGTGCCATACCTTTGATATTGAGCCCCACATCAAGCCTCGTTTTGGTTGACGGCTGAATGATGGCAAACTGCTTTTTTCTGCGCAGGCTTACATACGCTTTCTTGGGCGAAACTTCAACATCTTTTCCAAATCCATTAATCGATTTCATCAGCTTATCATACCATGATTTCAAATCATCTTTGCCCTTGTATTGATCAGCAATCCAGTCTGTTTCATTGCTCTCTGCACCAGCATGGCTTTGTTTGGCATAATGCACTACCAGGTTCGCATACCCGTGTCCGATACCATGTGTAGTTTTAAGGAAATTAAGGATCTCTCCATGCTTTTCAAACCCGGAGCTGTTGGCGATCTTTATCCACTCATCGATTTTCTTTCCGGTTTTTTCTTCCAGGTTTTTGACCTGGTTTAATTCGGCCTGTTTTAAAGAATCGATACTCATAAAATAGCTTTTTCTGTTCTACAAAATGATCACATTATTTCTTCAGCAAATCAGTCATGGATATAATCTTTTCCCGAAGATCAATTCCGCTTTCAGGGTTTATTTTTTCCGCGAAAAATAAAAATCAACCCGCTGGTCCGTATTCGACATTCCTCCATCGATCCATGCATGCAGGCTATCCTGTTTCATTCGTTCATACTTAATCCTGCGTGGAAAATCATGTGCGGGATTTTCCGCTAAAAAATGCTTGTCAGAAAAATCATTGATCGTAAAAGTAACTGGCAATTCTTTATTCTGGCCCGGCACTGCTGAAATAAAATGGTATCCCTTTTTCCGGTAAACCAATTGCATTTCCTCCAATACTTTTTGCGCTCCTTCCTTGCTTGTCATATAACTTTTCCCTTCAAAGCTGCTGTCATTGACCCTTTTCCAGGATTCCGTCATGATCCCCGATTTCCTTTCCATCTGCCAATCACCCAATAACCATTTAAACGGTTCCATGGAATCTTTCTCTTTCAGAGCCATCAATAAAACAACAACCCCCAAAATCAATATGCCATTAAAAGATTTCATCTCGTTCCTTTTAAAAATCTGCTTAAATCATGTACATCCATCCTGCCAATCCATCCAATCCCTGCGAAATATCACCCGGGGATACTGTGCAAAGCAATCCTGTTCCCCTCAGTATCTTCAAAAACCCCCATATGTCCAATATCGTCAGAAATAAGTGTTTTTGGCACCATGATCTTTCCGCCCGCAGCTTCTACCTTACTCAAAACAATTTGCACATCCGGATTTGCATTGAGATAAATAAGCGGTCCCTCAGTAGCCGAAGGCTTGTGAAAACCGCCGCTGTCGCATAGTGCGCCGCCAACTCCATTTTGCATATCCGTAATGGGAAACATCCGCATTTTGATATTAGGCAGGTCCATGGGGATCATCTGCATATCAAAAATGGTTTCATAAAATTTCTGCGCTCTGTCAAGGTCAATTGCCGGGATTTCAAACCAGCTGATTGCATGTGTAAAATTCATGTCATTCCATTTTAGTGTTTGAAAAAAATTGTAGTGTTCAATTATTTATTGATTAAGAACTGGTATTGGTGCTATCATTCATCTTATTAAATTCAGCATCCACCGACTCCCATAGTTCAATCTTATTTCCCTCAGGGTCCATGATCCAGCCGAATTTACCATATTCAAATACTTCCATTTCGCCTACTATCCGAACCCCTTCTTCTTTCAGGACCGTCAGCAAGGCTTCCAGGTTTTCCACCCGGTAGTTGAACATAAACTCCTTTTCACTGGGCTGGAAATAAGTAGTCGTTTTTTTGAAAGGACTCCAAACGGTAGATCCTTTTTCGTCTGTACCCTCCTTGCCCCAGGTAAATACAGCACCATGCTGGTCCTGCATTTTTATACCC
>Ga0209254_10004672_pt1 | contig 12556 bp, 10 predicted proteins | sample FrelakmetDIP11DI_FD_187148 | JGI IMG/M metagenome (GOLD analysis project Ga0209254, IMG submission 187148) | Freshwater lake sediment microbial communities from the University of Notre Dame, USA, for methane emissions studies - DIP11 DI (SPAdes)... | ecosystem: Environmental > Aquatic >...
GAGGATCCCGCCGGGAACCCCCTCGGTCGCCGGCCCGTGGAAAGCCTCGGCGAAATATGAGCGGCCTTCGGATGGCTCGAGATTCAACTCCACCGTATGCGCTCCATATTCGGACGCAACCTGCACGAATCCGGCTGCCGGATAGACGTTGCCGCTCGTTCCGATCGAAATGAAGAGATCCGTCTCCTCAAGCTCCTTCAGAATGCGCTCCATGTGATAAGGCTCCTCCCCGAACCAGACGACATCGGGCCGCAGCGTGCCGGTGCCTCCGCAAATGGGGCACGCCGTCTCCAGGAACATGTCGCCGGTCCAGGGCATGCGCGAGCCGCAGCCGAGGCACCAGGCCTTCAATGCTTCACCATGCATGTGGATGAGGTTTTTGGAGCCGGCCTGCTCGTGCAGTTGATCCACGTTCTGCGTCACCAGTGTCACGGTGCCGGGATACGTCTGCTCCAGATTCGCGAGTGCGTAGTGGGCCGCGTTTGGCGAAACGCTCTGATGCGCCCGCCGCCGCATGTTGTAGAATTCGTGGACCAGTTGCGGGTTCTTCTCGAAGCCCTCCGGAGTCGCCACGTCCCGATAGTCGTATTTGGCCCAGATCCCTCCCTTGTCGCGAAATGTCGGAACACCCGATTCGGCACTGATGCCCGCGCCGGTCAAAATCACGATGCGATCGTACTCCGGCATTCCTCTGGTCCTGATCTGTTTGCGTTTCCGAGGAGCTAGGCTACGACACTCCGGAGGTCTCTGGCGAGAGCCGGACGAGGCGGCATGAGAGCAACGAAGACAATCCTGAGCTGGTCGAGTGGCAAGGACAGCGCCTGGGCCCTCCACTACTTGCGCTCCGATCCGGCCGTCGAGATCGTGGCACTCGTTACGACGGTGAATGAAGCCTTCGACCGTGTAGCCATGCATGGCGTGCGCCGTGAAATCCTCCAAGCCCAGGCCGACGCTGCGCAACTCCCGCTGCACGTCATACCTCTGCCATGGCCCTGCACGAACAAGGATTACGAGCGGCTAATGGGCAACTATGTTCGCGCTCAGGTAGAGGCAGGCGTCGAAGCGTTCGCCTTCGGCGATCTGTTTCTCGAAGACATCCGCGCCTATCGCGAGCAGAAACTGGCCGGCACCGGCCTAAAAGCCATTTTTCCGCTTTGGGGAAGACCGACGCGAGAGTTGGCGCGCGAAATGATCGGCGGTGGTCTTGTCGCGCATGTGGCAACTGTCGATCCGAACAAACTTGATGCGAGCTTCGTGGGACGCGTGTTCGATCTCGCCTTCCTTGCGGATTTGCCCGCTGGTGTCGATCCTTGCGGCGAGAATGGGGAGTTCCACACGTGCGTGGCCGCAGGGCCGATGTTCAAGTCCGCGCTTGCGGTTCGCTCCGGGAAAGCCGTGACCCGCGACGGCTTCATCTTCGCCGATTTCCTGCTCGAGCCGTCAGTCGGGTAACGCGAACACGACCACCGCGCCCCCCTGTCTGAAGCCCCAGATCTGGCTCCCGCCCGCAGCCACCGCCACATACTGCCGGCCATTTAGCGAATATGTAATGGGCGGCGCATTGACGCCTGCGCCGCAGTTGAACTGCCAAAGCCGCGCGCCCGTCTTCGCATCGAATGCCGAGAAGTTGCCATTGCCTTCGCCCGTGAAGACGAGCCCGCCCGCCGTTGCGAGCGTGCCGCCGATCAGCGGTTCGTCCGTCTTCTGCTGCCACCGGATCGCGCCAGTCTTGAGATCGATGGCACTCAAGGTGCCCCACGTCGGCACGTTCTTCGCTGGTTCGAACGTGTAGTATGTGACGGCCGGCTTTCCGTCCGCCGCCGGCAACTCCGCGCTCTGGTAGCGCGTCGGCAGGTGCATTGCGGCGACGAAGGCGACGCTGCTTGCCGCATCGACCGCTGCCGGCGACCAGTTCGATCCTCCCGCGACGCCGGGATGGATCACGACGCCTTCGCGCGTGGGCGCCTTGAACATGTTTTCCTGTGGCACGAATGGCTCGGACTTCAGCATCAGAGTTCCGTCACGCCGGTCGTGGACGAAATACCAGCCGAGTTTCGACGCCTGCCCGATGGCGGGGATGATCTTCCCATCCATCTCCAGGTCGAACAGGACCGGCGGGCTTGCCACGTCGTAGCCCCACAGGTCGTGGGGTACCTGCTGATAGTGCCAGCGGTAGGCGCCGGTCTTGAGATCAAGGGCGACAAGAGAGCTTGTGTAGAGATTGTCGCCCGGCCGGCTTTCGCCCGCGGCCTGCGGCGAGGGATTGCCCACCCCAAAGTAGAGAAGACCCAGATCGAGATCCACGCTCGGCGAATGCCAGATGGACCCCCCGCCATATTTCCATGCATCCGCATGTTGCGAAGCGGTGGCCTTTTCCGCCGCAATATCGCGGGGGAGCTTCACGCCGAATGCGGTTTTTTCTGCGAAGACGCCTTCCCAGCCCTTCTGCGTCGTGTCGAATTGCCAGAGGCGCTGCCCCGTCGCGGCATCGAAAGCCGCCAGAAAGCCTGGACGGCCGTAGCGGCCCGCAACGCCCACCACCGTTCCAAGTGGTGCTCCGGGCCGGTCGCTGTCGAGATGCAGGCCGTATCCGACACCCGTAATCCCCGCAATGACCTTTCCATCGACGACCAGTGGCGCTGCGGCCGATCCGACGCCTGTCGATCCGGTCACCTTCCCTTTAAGGGCGGGGTCCGTTGCGTCGAGAGTTTGTTTGTCTTCCGTGCTGGTGGCTTCCGTTTCGGCTATCTGGATGTCCCAGACCACCTGTCCGGTCTTCTGGTCGAGCGCGACGAGCCGTGCGTCGACTGTGGCGACATAGACTTTGCCGTACCCGAGCGCGACCCCACGGTTGGCAGGTCCGCAGCAGAGCTTTCGGGCGCGGCTCTTGTGTTCATAGCGCCAGACCTCACGGCCCGTCGCCGCATCGACAGCCATCACGTGCGAGAAGGGAGCGGATACGTACATGATCCCGTCCGCGACGAGCGGCGTTGTCTGGAACGTCGCGGAGGTGCCGGTCTGATAGATGAATGCTGGCCGGAGGCGGCTGACGTTCTGCGCCGTTATCTGACGCAGCGGCGAGAAACGTGTTCCGGCAAGATCCCGGCCATGCACGATCCAGTTCGCGGAATCACTGCCGGCAGCCTTGAGCCGCGCGTCGTCCACACCCCGAGCGGCGCCAGTAAAGAAACAGCAAAAGCCGGTCAGTATTCCCAAAAGCGCAAAACCGCGCGTCCGAAGCGTGCGCATGTTCACCTCCAGATTCGCGCCGGAGGGGGCTAAGCCCCGCATTGGCCGCGGTGGCGCAGCATGTGGTCGGCGAGAACGCAGGCCAGCATCGCCTCCCCGACCGGCACCGCCCGGATGCCGACGCAGGGATCGTGGCGGCCCTTGGTCAGGATCTCGGCCGCCTCTCCGGAAACGGTGACGGTTCGGCGCGGCGTCAGGATCGACGACGTCGGTTTGACCGCGAAACGGCACACGATCGTCTGCCCGGTCGAGATGCCGCCCAGAATGCCGCCCGCATTGTTGGACATGAATCCTGGCCCGTGATGCCGCCCGTGCGGAATCGCGTTCGGCCGCATCTCGTCCGCATTCTCCTCACCCGTCAGTTCCGCAGCCGCCATGCCAGCCCCGATTTCCACGCCTTTGACGGCGTTGATGGACATCATGGCCGACGCAATGTCCTGGTCGAGCTTACCATAAAGGGGCGCGCCCCAGCCCGGCGGCACGCCGTCGGCAATGACTTCCACAATGGCGCCGATCGATGATCCCGCCTTGCGAATTCCGTCGAGGTAGCCTTCCCATTCTTTCGCCACCACGGGATCGGGACAGAAGAAGGGATTGTTGTCGACCTCGTCCCAGTTCCACCGCGCCCGGTCGATCTTCACCTTGCCCATCTGCACCAGAGCACCACGAATGGTGATGCCCGAACCGAGCACCTGCCGCGCGACGGCGCCTGCTGCCACCCGGGTTGCCGTCTCGCGGGCGGAGGATCGCCCCCCGCCTCGGTAATCGCGGATCCCGTACTTCGCCTGATAGGTGTAGTCGGCGTGCCCTGGCCGGAACTTTAGCGCGATGTCGCTGTAGTCTTTGGATCGTTGATCGACGTTGCGAATGACGAGGGAGATCGGCGCGCCGGTCGAGACCTGCCGCCCGTCCGCATCGGGAAACACCCCTGACAGGATCTCCACCGCATCCGGCTCCTGCCGCTGGGTGACGAAGCGGGACTGTCCCGGCCGCCGCTTCTCCAGGAAAGTCTGGATGACCTCCGCCGTTATCGCGACACCCGGCGGACAGCCATCGACGACGCAACCGATGGCGGGCCCGTGGCTCTCGCCCCAGGTCGTGACGCGGAAAAGATGACCGAACGTGTTGTGTGACATGAATGCCGCTGAGCCGGAGGTCCGATGGGCTGAAGGCGCAGGCGGGATCAGGGGCGTAGCAAATGCAACCCTTGCGGCCGCCCGCGCCGGTCGCAGTGTCTTACGGGCACCGCGCCGTGCCTGCAAGGCGTGCGCAAGTGACGGACGCGTGACAGGGTCCGGCGACGCAGATAGAGGGATTGGAAGTGCCGCGTGTCTTGCACTCCAAAGAAAGGAGAGGACATGGGGTGCGGGAAGGATGGCGCGCGCCAGCGAGGCCATTCGCGTTTCTAGGAATTCGCCTGCGTTTTCAGCCGGTTCCAGGCGGTCTGAGCAACTGCCGCGAGCGGGCCAATTATCAAAAAAAGAGAAAGAGCCGGAGCAGCCGCTGCTCCGGCTCTTTTTTCTGAGAGAGGCGGATCGCCGTAGCCGGCGGCGCGCCTAACCGGTCGTCAGGATGATTTTGCCGATGTGGGTGCCTTCCTCGATGCGCCGGTGAGCGTCGGCTGCCCTGGTAAGGGGGAAGGTGCTGTCGACAGGCACCCTCACGTCACCTGCAGCCAACAGCGGCAAGATCTCGGCTTCGACCTTGCGCGCGATGTGCGCTTTGACGTCCGCCGGGCGGATACGCAGCGTCGAGCCGGTGATCGTCAGACGCTTCAGCATCACCCGCATGAAATCGATTTCTGCCTTCGAGCCCGACTGGAACCCGATGTAGACGAGCCGGCCGTCGTCCGCGAGTGCGCGGATGTTCTTCTCGATGTAGGGACCGCCGACCATATCGAGGATGACGTCGACACCACGTCCACCGGTCTCTGCTTTGACCGCGTCCAGGAAATCTTCGGTCCTGTAATTCACCGCGCGATCCGCTCCCAGCTGACGGGCAGCTTCGCACTTGGCGTCCGAGCCTGTCGTCGTAATGACCTTTGCACCGAAAGCCTTCGCGAGTTGGATCGCGGTGACGCCAATGCCCGACGTACCGCCGTGAATGAGGATCCACTCGCCGGCCTTCAGCTGTCCGCGTTCGAACACGTTGTGCCAGACGGTGAAGAATGTCTCGGGAAGTCCAGCGGCCTCGATGATGGACAATCCTTCGGGCACATGCAGCGTCGACCCTTCGTCGGCCACGCAGTATTCCGCATAACCTCCGCCATTGACGAGCGCCATCACGCGCTGACCGATTTCGAACCGTGTCACGCCGCTGCCGGCAGAGACGACCGTGCCTGCGATCTCTAGTCCAGGCAGTTCGTTATGGCCTTTCGGCGCCGGGTAGAGGCCCATCCGCTGAAGAACGTCGGGCCGGTTCACACCCGCTGCCTCGACCTTGACCAGGATCTGCTCCGCGCCCGGCGCCGGAACCGGCTGAGACCGCGTCTGCAACACGTCCGGGCCGCCTTTGCCCTCGATCGCGACCACGGTCATGGTTTCAGGGAGTGTTGTCATGATGCGGCTCCGTTCAGCCACGGCTGCGGCTTCGATTGCCGGTCTGAGTAGGGCGTGGCATGTTCCGGAGCAATAGGACAATCGCACCGTGCATCAATCTGGAGGCTGATATGGATAGGGACGAACAACAAGCAACACCCCGGAGAGACAGTCACGTCGTCGGCGAGCCGATCGAGACGCTTTCGAAGGATGAGCTGGAGCAGCGCTTGAAATCGCTCTCAGGGGAGATAGACAGGCTGAAGGCCGAACTGGAAAGGAAGAAGGCACACGAGGCAGCCGCAGCCGAACTCTTCACCGGCAAGGGCTGATCGGCAAGCCGCCGTTACCGGACACGGCAAAACCGTTTGTTTACCAGTAGGGGCTAGTGTCGACGCGTCCAGACAGTTGGACCCGAGTGGACCCCCTCCACTCCGTGACGCCTCCCTGTATGACTGCGAGCCGCCCTCAGGGCGGCTCATTTTTTGCGTCATCCACAGTCCCGTGATGCTGCCGCCGGAATGTGTCCTCTTTTGCCGCGTTTAGCATCCAGTTGTTAACTCTGGCCAGCTACGTTGGGCCGGTGTTAAGGTGACGGGAAAGTAAGCGTTCGTGTCGAAGCGTTCCATGAAAGATAAAACGAGTTTCGAGTTCCGCCCGTCGGGCGCCACAAACGTGACGGTCTCCTTCGGGGAGCGGTTCCAGGCGTCGGCTCAGTTCGATCGGGTCTTCAAAGAGGGCATGGCCCTTGTCGAGCGGACGGCCGCGTACCTCGATGGCGATGGCCGCAAGGCTGCAAAAGCGCTCACCGGGCAGGCGACCGTACTCTACACGACCGAGAGCATGCGTTTGACGACGCGCCTTCTCGATCTCGCATCCTGGCTTCTCATTCGCCGTGCGTTGAAGGACGGCGAAATCACCGAAGCCGAAGCGCAGAAAAAGCGGGCACGCGTGAAGCTGCAGAGCCTTGGCCGCCCGTCGCACATTCGCGGCTTCTCCGAACTGCCCGAAGGTCTTCAGAAGCTCATCGACGAAAGCTTCGCCCTGCATGATCGCATCGTGCAGCTTGATCTCGCCATGGCATCGCCCGGCGAGGAGCTTCCAGCACTTCTTCCGTCGAATCCGGTTGGCGCGCAGCTGTCGCGTCTGCGGCAGGCGTTTGCGAAGGTCAACTGAGCCCGTCCGGCTGTACGAACGAAAAAAGGCCCGGGTTCGCCGGGCCTTTCTCTTCTCCAGCGCGCAGCGGCGCCGCCAATTCTCAGAAGATGCCTTCGAACTTCTTCTTGAAGCGCGAGACGCGACCTGCACGGTCCATGATCTTCGTATCGCCGCCGGTCCAGGCCGGATGCGTCGTCGGATCGATGTCGAGGTGCAGTTCGTCGCCTTCCTTGCCATAGGTCGAGTAGGTGACGAATTCCGTACCGTCAGTCATCTTGACCTTGATCTGGTGATAGTCGGGATGCAGGCCGGGTTCTTTCTTCATGGTAGGGCGCTCTGTCAGAGGATAACGGCTGCGACCGGTGCAGGAAAAACCCGCAGCGTTGACCAGCCTTGAATTCGGGAAGGCGCTTCTATAGTCGAGTTGCCCGGCCGGCACAAGAAGCCGGATCGATGTCCGGCCACCTCGTCGAAGCGAAAATTATCGCGTAGCCGTTCCTGCTACGTTCTGACGCGACCGGCAAGAGCCGTGCAATTCGGCCAAAGGGCATATATGAAAAAGCTGGCAGGCCGGCGCGAGTACGCAGAAACAATGAACAATCCGGCCACCTAAGACGTCTAGGGAAGCAATGGCAGCATCGGGTAAGTCAGCAGAACATTCGGCGACCGTCGTCAGCCTTGCGGCGCGCACGCCCACGCCGGGTCAAGCGGACGCAGACACTGGCACGTCGCGTGGCGCCGGCCGCCTGCGCTCTATTCAGCCGCTCATGGCCCTGAAGCCCTATCTGATGAAACACAAGGGTATGCTTGTGTTCGGGCTCATTGCGCTCGTGCTGTCGGCGGTCACGATGCTGTCGGTGCCCCTCGCGGTGCGCCGCATGATCGACCACGGATTTTCCGCTGACAGCGCAGGCTTCATCGATCAGTACTTTGCCATGCTGGTGCTGATCGGCGCCGTACTCGCGCTGTCCATCGCTGCTCGCTTCTACTGCGTAAGCTGGCTCGGCGAACGGGTCGTCGCTGATCTCCGCCACGATGTTTTCGCCCATCTCTCGCGGCTTGGTCCCGCCTTTTTCGAAAAGACCCATTCCGGCGAGGTGATGAGCCGGCTGACAGCCGATACCACCCAGATCAAGGCGGTGGCCGGTCACACGATTTCGCAGGCTCTGCGGAATGTCATCATGCTCATCGGGGCGTTCGTGATGATGTTCGTGACGAGCCCGCATCTGTCGTTTCTCACTCTCATTGCCATTCCCGTCATCGTGCTTCCGCTGATGGCATACGGGCGTGCGGTCAAGAACTTGTCGCGCAAGGCGCAGGATACGCTGGCGGAAGCTTCCGCTTACGCCGCGGAGAACCTGTCAGCAGTGCGCACGATGCAGTCGTTTGCGCATGAAAAGGCGGTCACGGCGCGTTTCGAAGATGCCGTTCAGCGCTCGTTCGATGCCGCGCGCGATCGCATGAAGGCGCGTGCGGGCCTGACTGCGCTGACGGTCTTTCTTACCGTTGCGAGCATCGTCGCGGTGCTCTGGTATGGAGCGTCGGCAGTCATTTCGGGAGAAATGACGGGCGGCCAGCTCAGCCAGTTCATCATCTACGCGCTGTTTGCCGCCGGAGCGTTGGGCGAATTGGCGGAAGTCTGGGGCGAGATCAGCCAGGCATCGGGCGCCGCCGAACGGCTGACGGAGCTTCTGGCGGTGGTTCCGGAAATCAAGTCTCCCGAAAACCCGGTGCCGCTTCCCGTCCCGCCAAAGGGCGCCATCGACTTTGAGAACGTCACCTTCGCGTATGCGTCGCGTCCCGATGTCTCCGCTCTGCGGGATTTTACGCTGCACGTGAAGCCGGGCGAAACCGTGGCGCTCGTCGGACCCTCCGGTGCCGGCAAGACGACGATCTTCAATCTTCTGCTTCGCTTCTACGATCCCTCCACCGGTCGCGTCCGCGTCGATGGTGTGGACGTGGCCTCGGCGGATCTCGATCAATTGCGCCACCGCATTTCGCTCGTGCCGCAGGACGTCGCCATCTTCGCCGATACGGTCCTTGAGAACATCCGGTATGGAAGTCCCGGTGCGACCCGGGAGGACGTTCGCAACGCCGCAATGGCCGCTCAGGCCGATGCCTTCATACGCGCGCTGCCCGAAGGCTACGACACCCGGCTCGGCGAGCGCGGAGTTTCTCTATCAGGCGGTCAGCGCCAGCGGCTCGCGATCGCGCGCGCCATCCTCAAGGACGCACCCATCCTGCTTCTTGACGAGGCAACGAGCGCTCTCGACGCGGAGAACGAACGTGCGGTCCAGCAGGCGCTCGAGGTTGTGATGCGCGACCGCACCACGCTCGTCATTGCCCACCGTCTGGCGACGGTACAGCAGGCTGACCGCATCCTCGTCATGGATGAGGGACGCGTGATCGAAAGCGGAACCCACGCTGAACTCGTCGCGAAAGGCGGTCTCTATGGCCGTCTCGCGGCGCTCCAATTCGGCAAGGAAGCCGCTGAGTAGAGCGAGCACGTCAGCGACTGGTGAGTTTCAGTTCGATGCGGCGGTTCTTCTGGAGCGACGTGTCATCCGTGCCGCTCTCCAGAGGCTGGTATTCGCCGTAGCCCGCTGCGACGAGACGCTCCGGGGGCACCCCGCGCGCGATCATGTGCTTGACGACGGAAGCTGCGCGCGCAGTCGAAAGCTCCCAATTCGATGGGAATTGCGCACTCGCAATCGGCCTTATGTCCGTATGTCCGTTGATCTGCACGACCCAGTCGATCTCTTTGGGGATCTGCCGCCCCAGATCGGCGATCGCCGTTGCGATTGGGTCGAGCGCGGCAAGACCTTCCGGCGTCAGCGACGCAGACCCGGAGGGAAACAGAACTTCGCTCTCGAATACGAACCGGTCGCCAACGACCCGGATATCCTTGCGGTTCTTCAAAAGCTCATTCAGGCGGCCAAAGAAGTCGGAGCGATAGCGCTGCAATTCCTGAACCTGCCGGGCAAGAGCCGCATTCAGCCGCTGCCCGAGATCCTTGATGGTCTTGTCGCTCTCCTGCCCTTTCTTCTCGGATGCTTCGAGCGCCTCGTTGAGTGCCGCGATCTGCCGCCTGAGCTGCGCAAGCTGCTGGTTGAGGATGTCGACCTTCGACAGGGCCTCTGCTGAAACGGCCTTCTGTTGATCGAGATCGGTGGTCAGCGCGCTGATCTGGCCGGCCGCAGACCTTGCGCTCTCGTCTCCAGAGGCGGCAACGCCGGAGAGCTTCTCGTTCTCAGCCTTCAAGGTCGCCAGCATGGCTTGCAGTTCGGCCATTTCATCCTGGCTTTCCTTCGACTTCCCTTTTTCGAGTGAGAGCAGGCTGGTGAGCTCGGCTATCTGCCGGTTCAGCCGCTGCAGCACGGTATCCTTGCCTGCGGCTTCCTGGGTCGCGAAGTACTGGGAGATCATGAAGATCGACATCAGGAACGTGACCACGAGCAGCAGCGTCGAAAGCACGTCGACATAGCCCGGCCAGAACTCACCGTATTCCGCGCTGCGGCGCCGGCTGCGGCCCATCGCCATCTTCAGCTTGTCCTGCGTTGGAAGTTGTCCGCGAGGGCTTTCAGCGCACCCGCAAGTTCGGCCTGATGTGACGCCTGCTCATCCACCCATTCGCGCACGACCTTCTGTTCGCTGCGCATGAGAGTGACAAGCTGATTGACCCCTCGGGCCAGATCCTTCACGGCTTCGTCAGGTCCGGCGCCAACCGGCTGAGCAGAGGTTGAACGCTCCACCGCTGATACGTCGAGAGCACCGAGTTTTTCGGAAAGTTCCGCAACGGCGCGCTGCATCTCATAAACGGCTGTCGTGAGCTGGCGGCTGGCCAGATCCGTGGCCGAGGCTGAACCGGGCGTCAGTTCAGTGATGCTCGACAGCCATTCCTCCAACTCGTTGTAGAAACGGTTGTGAGCATGGTTGGCCTGCAACTCCAGAAAGCCCAGGATCAGCGATCCCGCCAGACCGAGCAGTGAACTGGAGAAGGCCGTCCCCATGCCCTTGAGAGGCGCGGCGAGCCCGCTCTTCAACTCGTCGAACACCGCCACCCCTTCACCCTTGGTGTCGAGCGCTGCAATGGTTGCCCCGACCGATGACATGGTTTCCAGAAGACCCCAGAATGTTCCCAATAGTCCCAGAAACACGAGAAGACCGACGAGATAGCGCCCAGTATCCCGGGCTTCGTCCAGCCGTGATCCGATCGAATCCATGATCGTTCGCATCGACACGGTGGCGAGCGAGAACGTCCCTGTCCGATCGCGCAGCATGGTTGCCATCGGCGCCAGAAGAACAGGCTGCGTGTCGATTGCCAGGCCGGGATCGGAAATCCGGAACGCGTTGACCCACCGGATCTCCCGGTAAAGGCGCATCACCTGACGGAAAGCGTAGATGATGCCCAAAAGAAGAACGCCAATGATGAGACCGTTGAGGCCCGGGTTCGTAAAGAAGGCCGTTTTGAGCTGCTCATGCAGAACGGCGGCAAGAAAACCCACGAGCGTGAGAAAAATGAGCATTCGAAGCAGGAACACACCGGGCGGTGTCAGCTTCCGGGTCTGGGCAGCGCCGATCTCGCCGCTCCGCTTCTTCATGATCATTCCAGCGACCTCCAGCGGAGACGTTTCGCCTACTCCGTTCGGGCCCGACATTATCCGATGGATGTGACGGCGCAAACCGGCATCCCGCCGGCTCCAGACGCGCTGCTTCTTCTCGTTTGGGTGCTTACGGCCGGGCAATGCCCAATAGACGCTCCATCTCAGCCTTCAGCGACGGCGCCAGGTCCGACCGCTCCAATCCGTAGGCGATGTTGGCCGTCAGGAACCCGATCTTCGATCCGCAGTCGTAGATCGTGCCATCGAACCTGACCGCATGAAACGGCTGGTCGAGATCGCTCATCAGACGGATCATACTATCGGTCAGCTGGATTTCGCCGCCCGCACCTTTCTCCTGCTTGGCCAGAAGATCAAAAACTTCCGGCTGGAGGATGTATCTCCCGGTGATGTGCAGATTGGAGGGGGCGGTCCCCCTCGGTGGCTTCTCCACCATTTCCGTAATGCGCGAGACCTTATCCTTTGCGTTCGTCACGCCCACGATGCCGTATTGATGCGTCTGGTCGTCTGGCACCGGTGCAACGGCAATGAGGTTGCCGCCCGTTGCCATGTAGGCGTCGATCATTTCCTTCAGGCACGGCGCTGCGCCGTGATGGAGCATGTCTGGCAGGAGCAGCGCGAAGGGTTCATTCCCGATGATGTCTCGCGCGCACCACACCGCGTGCCCAAGACCTAGCGGAGCCTGCTGGCGCGTGAAACTGGCCTGACCTGCAATGGGCAGGTCGGTCATCAGTGCTTCGAGTTCTCTGTTTTTCCCGCGTTCGGCAAGCGTGCGCTCCAACTCGTACTGAATGTCGAAGTGGTCCTCGATCACGGCCTTGTTGCGCCCCGTCACGAAGACGAAGTGCTCGATACCGGCCGCGCGCGCTTCATCCACAACATGTTGGATGACCGGACGATCCACGACGGTCAGCATCTCCTTCGGCACGGCCTTGGTGGCGGGCAGAAAACGGGTTCCGAGGCCGGCAACGGGGAAAACGGCTTTGCGGATGCGTG
>Ga0209254_10004673_pt1 | contig 12555 bp, 11 predicted proteins | sample FrelakmetDIP11DI_FD_187148 | JGI IMG/M metagenome (GOLD analysis project Ga0209254, IMG submission 187148) | Freshwater lake sediment microbial communities from the University of Notre Dame, USA, for methane emissions studies - DIP11 DI (SPAdes)... | ecosystem: Environmental > Aquatic >...
GGGGTCAGAACATGATATATCAGAGGATCGTAAGGTGTTCTGACTGGCACTGCGGGCAGCGTGGTCTCTTACTCACACCCTGAAGGTTTTTCCACAATCCTCACAATGGAAAGTAGGCCAGGGTACCTCATCGAGCTCGAGGATCATCTGGATTTCAGGTCCGCACATGGGTTCTCACCGCGGGATACATCAGTACTGGTCATATTTAAGTGATGTGCTCTTTAGACCGGCAACCATACCGGTTCGGCCGGAAAAAACCGGGTAAAAGTATATAGCCTGACAAAGAAAGCCTCCCATATCAAGAAAAAATCAGATGACCCTGAGACTACCGGGAACATGCTGAAAAGACCTGGATGACCCCATTTGAGCACTGAACCGGATAAGAACCCTGAGAATCCGGCACACACTGTCCCCGCGCTGACAGAACTTGAACTCTACGAGCGATACGCAACCGGTCCCGCGGGATTGCCACAGGCTGTAGCCGAAGAGCGGCTCCGGCACTACGGGAAAAATGTCATCCGGGAGGTAAAGGGGAAACCCTTAATTTTCAAATTTTTAGCCAATTTTACCCACCTGATGGCAATCATGCTCTGGATTGGCGGCGCTGTCGGCTTCATTGCCAGGCTGCCCCAGCTGGGTATTGCCATCTGGATGGTCAACATCATCAACGGCCTCTTCTCCTTCTGGCAGGAGTACCGGGCCGAAAAGGCAACAGAAGCCTTAAAGAAACTTCTCCCCTCATACGCCCGCGTGCTCAGGGATGGCGGAGAGCAGCGGATCCTGTCAGAAGACCTGGTACCGGGGGATCTCATGCTCATTGCTGAGGGAGACCGCATTTCGGCCGATGGACGCCTGGTGGAGGTTGCTGAACTCCGGGCCGACCAGTCGACCCTCACCGGTGAATCACGGGCGGTCCGCAAGGCCAGTGAGCCGGTGCTGCAGGCCGATCTCGCCTTTGCAGACCTCCCCAACATGGTCTATGCCGGAACAAATGTCGCTACCGGCACCGGGAAAGCGGTGGTTGTTGCAACCGGGATGGGTACTGAGTTTGGGAAAATCGCCAACCTGACCCAGTCGGTCAGGGATGAACTCAGTCCACTCCAGAAAGAACTGGGTGTTGCAACGAAAATTGTGACCGTTATTGCCTGCAGTGTCGGCCTTATCTTTTTCCTGCTCTCCGCTGTGCTGGTCGGCGTGAACCTTGCTGAGAGCTTCATCTTTGCGATGGGCATGGTGGTGGCATTCGTACCGGAAGGGATGCTGCCCCTGGTGACGCTCTCCCTTGCCATGGGAACCCAGCGGATGGCCAGCCGGCATGCCCTGATCAAACGGCTTTCAGCAGTCGAAACCCTGGGGTGCACGACCGTTATCTGCACGGACAAGACCGGGACCCTGACCCAGAATGAGATGACAGTCCGGGATCTCTGGTTTTCAGACCGTTCAGTGACGGTGACGGGTGTGGGATACAACCCGACGGGACAGGTTCTGGAAGACGGGCAACCGGTCGCTCTGGACACCGATCTCCACCAGCTGCTTCTTGCAGGGAGTCTCTGCAACAATGCCCGGGTTATCCCGCCGAATCCCCCTGCTTCCCACTGGACGATTCTTGGTGACCCGACTGAAGCGGCGATGAAGGTTGTGGCGCTCAAGGCCGGAATGGACCTGGAAAAAGAGGCCCGTTCCCTGCCCCGTCTCCGCGAAATACCCTTTAATTCTCTCCGTAAACGGATGAGCACCATTCACCAGATGTCGTTGTCCCCGGTGGTGTTCGTGAAGGGCGCCCCCAAAGAGATCCTGGGCCTCTGTTCGCACCTCAGGATAAACCAGGAATACCATCTGATGGACGACCAGATCCGGGCTCACATCATGGCAGCAAATGATGAATATGCCCGGAACGGGCTTCGCGTACTTGCTGTTGCCCAGCGGGAACTTCCTGATATGTTTCCTGATTACCGGCCGGAATTCATCGAAACTGAGCTGAACTTTCTTGGCCTGGTGGCCATGATGGATCCCCCCCGGGATGAAGTTGCCCTGGCGGTCGAAAAGTGCCACCATGCCGGTATCCGCATCGTCATGATTACCGGGGATTACGGGCTGACTGCGGAGAGCATCGCCCGGCGTATCGGCATAATCCGGCAGCAACACCCCCGTATCATAAGCGGCAACGATCTTGATGCCATGGATGATACCATGCTCAAAGCGGCGCTCAATGAAGAGGTCATCATTGCACGGGCTGCTCCCGAGCATAAATTGAGAGTGGTCACGGCCCTGCAGGAACTCGGCCATATTGTCGCGGTAACCGGGGACGGGGTGAACGATGCCCCGGCGCTCAAGAAAGCTGATATCGGTGTAGCCATGGGTATTGCCGGCACGGACGTTGCCAAGGAAGCGGCGGTCATGATCCTCACCGATGACAATTTTGCCTCCATTGTCAATGCAATCGAGGAGGGGAGGGGGGTATACGCCAATATCAAGAAGTTCATCAGCTATATCTTTACCAGTAACACCCCTGAAGCAGTACCGTTCATCCTCTGGGCTCTCAGCCGGGGACGAATTCCGCTTGCGCTCAATGTCATGCAGATCCTTGCCATCGATCTCGGTACCGATATGGTGCCGGCGCTGGCCCTGGGGAATGAGCCGCCGGAACAGGGACTGATGGACAGGCCACCCCGCGATATCAGGGAGCATGTGATCAACCGGTTCCTGGTAGTCAGGGCATACCTCTTTCTCGGTCTGATCCAGAGTTTTGCAGCGATGGCTGCATTTTATTTCATGTACTGGACCAATGGCTACTGGGGGCAGTGGATTGATCTTCCGTCAACCGGAATCCTGTACCAGGCTGCAACGGCGATGACACTCGGAGCTGTGGTCACGACCCAGATTGGCAACCTTTTTGCACAGCGCACCGAGCGTACCTCGGCCTTCCGGCTGAGCTGGTTCAATAACCGGATGCTCTGGATAGGGATTGTGTCAGAACTTCTGATTGTGTCGATGATTATTTATATCCCGTTTTTCCAGCAGCTATTCAGGACGGCATCATTTCCGCTGGCCAACTGGGTGTTCCTCTTTGCATGGACTCCCTCGTTATTGCTGGCCGATGAATTCCGAAAGGCGCTCCTGCGCCGGAGAGAAAAGGGGAGGAAAAACGTGTCTGAAGGAGGAGGGTGATTATGGAAATCATGATTATCGGGTGTGGCAGGCAGGGTGCGGAACTGGCAAAAGCTCTCAGCCTGAATGGATGTGAAGTGACGGTGGTGGATAGTGACCAGACCACCTTTGAACGGCTGGGTCCATCATTCGCAGGGCGAGTCATTGCAGGAAATGGGATCGATCACGATGTCCTGGTGCAGGGAGGAATCGAAAAAGCAGACGGACTGGCAGCGGTCACCGCGAGCGATGAGATCAACATCGTCGTCGCTCGCCTTGCCCGCCAGGTGTTCCGGGTTCCCCGGGTTGTTGCCCGGGTGCATGATCCGCTCAAGGCGGAGATCTACCAGAGGCTCGGCCTGATGACCGTTACCCCTGTGATGCTGGGAACCCAGCGGTTCAGGGAACTGCTCACGTTTTCCGCCCTGGAACCTGTCAAGAGGCTGGGGAATGGCGAGGTGGGAATTATAGAGATCGAAGTTCCTCCAGGTCTTGTTGGCCGGACTATCAATGATCTGACCGTCCCGGGGGAGATCCAGGTGACGGCCATCACCAGGGGGAAAAAGACTGAAATCCCGATGCCCGGGGCGGTGTTCCATGAGAAAGACATTATCCATTTAGCGGCCGAATCGGGCTCCACGAATTACCTGAAAGGGTTGCTCGGAATACCTTGAGGGGTAGCTTATGAAGTACGTTATTATCGTAGGTGGCGGCAAGGTGGGTGCGTATCTTGGTTCGCTCCTCATCGCCGAGGGGCATACCGTCAGGATAATTGAAGGAAACCGGGCGGAAATTTCCCGGCTGAGCCGGGAATTCCCGGAGGGGGTGCTCGTTGTCGGCGAGGGGACGGATCCGGCTGTCCTGGAAACGGCGGGAGTAAGGAGAGCGGATGTCGTTGCAGCGGTGAGCCGGGCAGACGAGACCAACCTGGTAGTTACCAGCCTGGCCCGGTTTGAGTTCAATGTCCCCCGCACGATTGCCCGGGTCAATACCCCGAAAAATGCCTGGCTGTTTACCCCTGAGATGGGGGTTGATGTGGCATTGAACCAGGCTGACCTGATGGCGCACCTGATTGCCGAAGAGATGACCCTTGGTGACATGATGACCCTGCTCAAGTTGCGGAGAGGGCAATATTCCATCGTGGAGAACCTGGTAAATCCCGGGTCCGTTGCAGCGGGAAAACATGTCCGCGACCTTGACCTCCCCCATGACTGTGTCCTGACAGCCATCCTCCGGAAGGGGGAGCTGATCGTTCCCCGCGGGGATACGATACTGGAGCCCGACGATACCGTTCTGGCCCTCGTGCACAGCTCCCAGCTCGATCGCCTGGCTTCAGTTTTGAGGGGTCATAACGAAATGAGGGTGAAGAGAGAGTCGTTCTGATGGACCGGGGCGATGCGTTCAGGCACCCTGTCCCTCCACCCAGGCTGAATCCTTCATCAGCCGGAATGGGTCATTTTCCCTTAGATAAAAGTATATTTTGACCAGAGGACGACGGGAAAAAACAATATCCTAATAAAAAGAGAGAATCAGTTGATGGACTGGAAGGGGACAATCTCATCCTTAACTTTTATTTTTCCCACCGTCGGGGCGGTAGTCCAGATCTCGACCCGGTTCCGATACGTACTGCACGGGATCCCGACATTCTGTCCCATCAGGAGGGGCTGGCGCATGTACTCGATGTGCTGGGTCCCGTCCGGTTCCGTGAGGATGATCTCGACTTCAGTGATGAAGTTCATGCCATTCCCCCCCATCAGCCCCACGAAGGTGCGGGGGTCTGCGGTGCGACCGTTTGGTGTCACCTGAAACATTACACTATACTGCGGCGGCAGGGTCTGGGTGGGTCCGGGGGTTCCCATCCCTGCCGGCGGGGTGGTTGCCGGGATAGCCGTGGTCTCCGTTGGGAGCGGGGTCGGGGTGGGGGTGACCGGGGGTGTGGGGGCAGGCTGGGTGCACCCGGCAGCAAGGAGCAGCACGACCACCAGGGTGAACAGGGCATAACGGGCAATGTTCTTCATAGCTGATAGGTAACCTGCCTCTCTGATATAACCATTCTCATCACAGTTTTGCCGGGACTTCCCTGCCGGGATAAACCGGGAGGTTCCTGACCGGATAACCGGGAGATTCCCGACAGGAAACCCGGGATTGCCGTGAATGGGAACGGGAAGCCCCGGCTCTCTTCAGCCGCTCCCTCTTACAACCTGCCTGGTCATGGTCATAATCCATGAGAGGTTGAGCACCAGGTGGGCAAGTACCAGGAGCCCCAGGGCCACCCCGCTCCAGTCATGGATGAGGGCGAGGTCCCGCATCGGGAGGACATGCCGGGCAGAGCCGATGAACCGGAGAAACCCGGGGAACTTGATGATCCCGGTGATGAAACAGAGGATGAAGGTGACCAGCATCCCGAGATCGATGAGATATTTCAGGAATATACGCCGCATGGTATAGCTGGTTGCCTGCCGGCGGGCATAAGGATGCGGGTGCAGGAACGGGAGATGATTAAGTTTAATGGTCCCGTCACCAGGTCCTGCAGGGTTGAGATCTCCCAGCTCCTATATCTTGGATTACATCCGACCCTTCTCCCACGGATATCATCTATGACCAGCATGCATATTGACAGCGATCTCTGCACCCGCTGCGGGATCTGCACGGAAGTATGTCCCCCGGGGATCATCAGCCCCGGCTCGGCCGGGGAACCCCCTGATATCGCCACGGACAGGGAGGCCTTCTGTATCCGCTGCGGACACTGCATGGTCAGCTGCCCCATGCGGGCCCTGGCCCTGGGCTTCCTGCAGGATGAGCCTGAACCGGCCCGGCCTGCTGCCTTCCCTCCGGAACCTGACCTGATCGCCTACTACCTGAAGAACCGGCGCTCCGTCCGGCACTATACCCGGGAACCGGTCCCCCGGGATACTATCGCAGCCATCCTGGATGTCGCCCGGTATGCCCCATCCGGTGTGAACCAGCAGCCGGTCCGCTGGCTGGTCATCCATGATCCCGGGGAAGTACACAGCCTGGCTGGTATGACCGTTGACTGGATGAGGCATGAAGCGGGGAAAGATCATCCCCTGCTGCCCAAACCAGCCCTCGACGGGCTGCTTGCTGCCTGGGACCGGGGAGGTGACCCGATATGCCGGAATGCCCCGCACCTCCTGGTCGCCACCGTTCCGGAAGGCCCCGGTTCAGCGTTCATTGACGGGATCATCGCGGTCACCTATGCCGACATCGCTGCACCGGCCTTCGGGGTCGGTACCTGCTGGGCCGGCTTCCTGTCCCTGGCCGTGCAGGCCTGGCCACCACTGAAGGAGGCCCTGGCAATCCCGGAGGGATATGTCTACAGCTTTGCCCTGATGTGCGGTTTCCCGGAGTTCAAAACATACGGGATTCCGCGGAGGAACCCGCCAAAGGTGACGTGGCGGTAAAGGGGGAGGGAGAGAGAGATTCAGGGATTAAAAATCGGATCTTTTTTTCATCGGTAATGATACTTCCCCCGGCTCGGTATTACCCTGCTTCATCCCGCCGGATCTCAACTCCCAGCTCGTTCCTCCGGAGGAACCCGGGCATGAAGGGAGGATTGTACCGCATCAGGAAAGGGGTGCCGGTCACCCTGATATGCTCCTGCCCGAGAACCCCGAGCAGGCGGTCAGTCATCTCATCGACCGCCTGCTTCCCGGCCCTCCCGGAAAACCGGATCACTGCCACTTCCCGTGGAGGGATCTCCTGGATTTTCACTACCGGCTCCAGGGGCTCCGGGAGATCCTCCATGCTCATCTGTTCCGGCATCACGAAGGCCATCGTGGACGCGTCCGATATCACCGGTGCCGTCATGGGGATGGTTTCCGCGGTGATGACCGGGGCGGTCATCGCTATCCTCTTCCCCACCCTGTTTTTTCCGGTAATAAACCGGAAGAGAAACATGAAGGCCTCGTTATCACCATAGCCGGAAACGCTGGCCACCCGGATCGCAGGGTATTTCCGGAGCTCAACTTCACCGATTTGCCCGGTAACTTCATAGGAGATCTCTTCGGTCATCAGAATCCCATGTGAGGATCTGCTCACCGGAGATTAATTCTTTTGGAGGATTCGTTTTTTCAGCTTCTGGTATAGCATCCGGGGAATGGGGGTTTTATCCCGCGGGATCAGCAGGCTTTAAATATGGCGAGGCAGGAAGTCTCTTGTAGGATACTTTTCCGGAACGGGATTTCTGGTGCTGAAGAAAACAGGAATCCAGTTCCCGGGTATCATCAAGGTGGCAGTTATGAATCGTAGTACAGGTTATCTACTTCTGGGTGTGCTGATACTGATCAGCATTGCAGGATACTCTTCTGCAGGTAATTTCTGCCCGTTCGGAGACTCTGGGGGCGGTGGTGTTCCCGATCCCTTTGGGGATATTGGCAGCGGGGGTGTTGCTGATCCATTCGATGGTGGTGCTGCTGGGGGAGTCGCCTGTCCCTTCGGAGATGATGGCAGCGCCGGGGTTGCCGATCCCTTCGGTGATGGTGCTGCTGGCGGTGTTCCCTGTCCCTTCGGGGACGGTTCCGGCGGCGGGGTTGCCGATCCCTTCGATGCTGTGGCAGATGCTCTTGGGGCGATCTCGTGTCCATTCGGGGACGATGGGAGTGCTGGCGTTGCTAACCCCTTTGAGGGTGATGCTGCAGGAGGTGTTGCCTGTCCCTTCGGCGATGGTGGCAGCGGGGGTGTTGCCGATCCCTTCGATGCTGGTGCAGCTGGGGGAGTCGCCTGTCCCTTCGGAGATGATGGCAACGGGGGTGTTGCTGATCCTTTCGATGCTGATGCCGCAGGGGGCATCGCTTGTCCCTTCGGAGATGATGGCAGCGGGGGTGTCTCTGACCCCTTCGGTGCTGATGCTGCAGGGGGTGTTCCCTGTCCCTTCCTGCCAGCTGGCGGGACGGGTGGAGAGGTCGGCATAACAGAAAGTGCAGGGTACCCGGCTCCCAGCGACCCTGACGGGGATGGTTCCTATGAGGACCTCAACGGGAACGGCCATACAGATTTTGCCGATGTAATCCTCTATTTCCAGAATATGGACTGGATAGAGGATAACCAACCGCAGGGTTGTTTTGACTATAATGGAAACGGCCTGATAGATTTTAATGACCTGATCCTGTTGTTCCAGGAAGTCTGATTTCCGGGACGATACGATCCATTTTTTTTCCCGCCCTGAAAACATGAAGTTGAAGGGTTTTTTCAATTATTGTCCCCGTATTGTTCCCCCCGCGGGACGGCCATTTCCCCGTCAAATCAGTCGAACCAACAAGGGTTTATTAGACCATACAGGGAGATAAATGGTAATTACTATCGTTTCCTTTGGTGTCGGAGACCAAAACTATGCCGTCCGAATGGATTGAAAAGAACCGGTTTGATCCCGGGTACCTCCCGGTCATGGAAAAGAATCTCTTCTTTGAAGGGGAAGGGAAGATACGCTCGACGACCAATTATGTCATCCTGTTGACCCTGGCAACAATAATATGCACCTATGGGGTGATTGCCGGGTCAACGGCAACGGTCATCGGGGGCATGATCATCGCCCCGCTGATGACCCCGATCATGGCTACCACTCTGGCTATCATCCTGGGGAACCGTCTCCGCATGTGGCGATCGGTGCTGGTTGTCAGTCTGAGTATCCTCTTCGTTATCGGGCTCGCTATCGTTCTTTCCGTCTTTATCTCACCGGTCTTCATCGGGTTCGAATCGAACCCGGAGATACTCGGACGGATTTCCCCCAACATGCTCGCCCTGTTCATGGCGCTTGGCTCCGGGGCAGCCGGAGCGTTTGCGGTCAGCAGGGAGGATGTTGGTGATACGCTCCCTGGTGTAGCCATCGCCATATCTTTGGTTCCCCCCCTCTGCACCGTTGGTATTACCCTTTCCCATGGCGAGTGGATAGGAGCCACCGGTGCATTCGTCCTCTTCCTTACCAATTTCCTGGCAATCGTGCTCATTGGCGGAGCCGTGTTCTGGTTTTCCGGGGTGAGTGCCGGGAAGATCGGTACAGATGAGAAGGTTGCAAGAGAACACGCTATCAAGACCGCGTTCGTGGCGATCGTTATTGTCGGGTTCGTTCTCGGGTTCAACGGCTACCGCACCGTGGAACGGGACCGGGACTATGCCATAACCTGGATGACTGTCGAGACCTGGCTTGAAGATACCCCCTACACGATTACCGGTATCACCCTCATCCACCAGCCGTCAGATATCCTGGTACCGCGACCGGTCGGGGTGGTGGTGAAGGTTGCCGGAACGGGGCCGCTCCCGGATCTCGGGCTCCTTGCGGCCAGCCTTGAGCAGAACCTTGGGTATAGTGTCTCTCTGAAAGTCCGATCCGTCCCTGAAGAGCACTTCCACTACCCTGAGCTCCTGCGGGCTGCCGGGTAATACCAGCTTCATGAGGTTGGTCTTCACCACACCCCTGATTCCATGGCTGAGGTATCCGGCAGGTAAAGATATCCTTCTCCCCGGCTAACCTGACAGGATATGGACGATTCATATCTCTTCACCCTTTTTGAGGGGCTTGACCGGCAGGGTCCCGGGAGTGATGCCTGCACCATCCGGATGTTTGACCTCCTCGCTCCCCCTGTGCCTGCAGCAATCCTTGATATCGGATGTGGGGCCGGGAGCCAGACCCTTGCCCTTGCCCGCCGGTGTCCGGACTGCACCATCACCGCGGTCGACATCCACCGGCCCTACCTTGATTTCCTCCGGCAGCGGGCAGAGAGAGCAGGGTCCGGTGACCGGATCACCCCGCTCTGCGCATCCATGGACGACCTCCCCGTTCCACCGGCTTCATTCGATGTCATCTGGGCTGAGGGATCGATCTTCGTCATCGGCTTTGAGAAGGGGCTCCGCTCCTGGAAACGGTTTCTCCGGCCCGGCGGGGTTATGGCTGTCACCGAGCTGGTCTGGTTCACGGACCACCCCTCCGAAGAAGCAGCCTCGTTTATACAGGAAGCGTACCCGCCGATGACCACCGTTCCGGGATGTGAACAGATCATCCGGGAGGCCGGGTACCACCTTGCCGGCAGCTTCCGCTTTCCGGACGAGGCCTGGTGGCAGGAGTTCTATGACCCGGTCGTGGAAAAGATGTCAGGGATCGAAGGCCAGGCTGCCGGCAACTCTGAAGCTCAGGCCGTTCTCGATATGATGCGGAAGGAGATCGCCATGTTCCGGCAGTATTCTGCTGAATACGGCTACCAGGCCTTCCTTATCCGGAAACCCGGATGAAATCAGGCGCAGCAGGCTGCGTATGGAATGGAAAAATAGGTGTCAGCTGATGATTACGCTCGCCTGTTCATCGAAGGGATTGGTCCTGACCGCGAGTGAGAAGAGGTAGGGGTAGCGCCCTTTCAGGTAGTGCAGGTACTCCAGCCACTGGATGATCAGGAGGCGGTACACCCTGCAGATGTCTCCGGTGAGGTGCCGCTGGTCGTTCTCGGGGAGCTGGGCCAGGTCTTTCCGGTGCTTGAGTTCCTCGGTGAGGTGAAAGACCCCCTGGAGCAGCTCGGTGAACGATTCATGTTCAAGCAGCAGGGGATTTTCCAGCAGGCGGATCAGGAAGTCCTCCTTCGACACGAGGAAAGCTTTCAAGCCGGGGATATCGATCCCTCCAATCATCACGTCGCATGAGTATCCGGAAAGGGTAGTACTCACCCGTTTGAAATCCTGATCCGACCAGCTCTCCGATATCAGGAGATCGTTCCGGACCTCCGGCATATGGGGATCATGGTCCGAGAAGTAGGTGAGGAGATCGGTTCCGACGGTGGAGAAGAACGTCCCGATCACCATGTTCATCTTCTCAAGTTTCATCTTGCGATCCCGCATCTCGAGCAGCTGGTGCAGGATGAGGGTCACCAGCAGGACTTCGATCGGCAGGAAGGCAAGGTCGCCGACGAGATATATCCAGATATGGTGGGGATCGTGGAAAACTGCAAAATGGAGGACGTAGAGGGCCACCGAGAGGGCAATGAGGGCAGCAGCGATGGTGAAGGTCCATTTCCGGTCTAACATAGGAGATCACAACTCAGATAATCCTGTATAATAATTATCCCAGGGAATCGTAAAAAAATTCTGGTTGTCACCATGAATCTGCAGTTGCCTTTTTCCTCCCCCCTTTTCCTCTTGAAATAGGGGATAATCCGGGAGAACCTGGCCGGAAAAGCAGCGATTTTCAACCACTTTCATAAAGAGAACCCAGGTATCCGGTTCCTGCCGGTATTCACAGCCACCGGAGATACCGGCCCGGCCTGTCCGGGGCCTGCTACCTGCCGGTGCCCCGAATCCTGTGGAAACATTAACATCGTTCCCTACAGAAGCTATGGAGACTATGTGGAAGGCAGTGGAGGTTGATGCCTGGATCGCGGGCAGGAGATCAAGTCTCGAGGAAGCCCGGGCCACGGTAACCGGTATCATCGACCGGGTCCAAAACGATGGCGATACAGCGCTCCGTCAGCTCTCCCGGCATGTCGAGCTGAAGGAGATCGCGGTATCTGACCGGGAGCGGGAAGCGGCGTATGACGCGGTCGATAAGAAGATCGTCAAGAGCCTTGCCGACGCAAAGGCCCGTATCGAACGCTTCCACGAGCTCCAGCGGCCGCGGGACCTCTGGCTGGAGGAGGTCGGCCCGGGCATGGTGCTCGGGATCAAGACCACGCCCCTCAGCCGGGTCGGCCTCTATATCCCCGGTGGCCGTGCCGCCTATCCCTCCTCAGCCCTCATGTGTGCCATCCCTGCCAGAGTTGCCGGTGTCCCCGGGATCTGTGCCTGCTCCCCGCCCCCCATCAGCCCCATGACCCTCGTGGCCCTGGACCTTGCCGGGGTAACCGAGATCTACCGTTCCGGCGGTGCCCAGGCAATTGCTGCCATGGCAATCGGCACGGAGACCATCCCCCCGGTGCAAAAGATAGTCGGGCCGGGGAACATCTACGTCACCCTGGCCAAGATGATGCTCCGGGAGATGGTGGAGATCGACTTCCCGGCCGGCCCGAGCGAGATCGGCATTATCGCTGACCACACCGCAGACCCCCGGATCGTTGCTGCCGATGTCCTGGCCCAGGCCGAGCACGACCCGGACGCCGCCTGCATCCTTATCACGACTGATGCGGACCTCCCGGAGAAGGTAGGGAGGGAAGTGGCGGCAATGACGGCAAAAGCGCAGAGGAAGGAGATCATTGAGCAGGCGCTGAAAAACTCCGGGTACATGGTCGTCCGTGACCTTGACGAGGCGATTGCCGCTTCAGACGCGGTTGCTCCCGAACACCTCTCCATCCAGGTCGAAGACCCCCTGCCGGTGGTGATGAGGGTGAGGAACGCCGGGGCGATCTTTGTCGGGCGGTATTCAGCAGTCGCCTGCGGGGATTACGCAGTAGGAACCAACCATGTCCTTCCCACCGC
>Ga0209254_10004674_pt1 | contig 12551 bp, 7 predicted proteins | sample FrelakmetDIP11DI_FD_187148 | JGI IMG/M metagenome (GOLD analysis project Ga0209254, IMG submission 187148) | Freshwater lake sediment microbial communities from the University of Notre Dame, USA, for methane emissions studies - DIP11 DI (SPAdes)... | ecosystem: Environmental > Aquatic >...
GGATCTGGTGTTGGGATTGAAGGTGGCGAGACCAGCGCCCGGTTGAGCAGTTGAACCCCATCTGATTGAGAGACGACCATGCCCCAGTACCGCTCCCGCACTACCACTCACGGTCGCAACATGGCGGGTGCCCGCGCCCTGTGGCGCGCCACCGGCATGACCGACGGGGATTTCGACAAGCCGATCGTTGCGGTCGCGAATTCCTTCACCCAGTTCGTCCCTGGCCATGTCCATCTCAAGGATCTGGGGCAACTGGTGGCCCGAGAGATCGAGGCCGCCGGCGGGGTGGCCAAAGAGTTCAACACGATCGCCGTGGACGACGGCATCGCCATGGGGCATGGGGGGATGCTCTATTCGCTGCCGTCCCGCGACATCATCGCCGACTCCGTCGAATACATGGTGAATGCCCACTGCGCCGACGCCCTGGTGTGCATCTCCAACTGCGACAAGATCACCCCGGGGATGTTGATGGCGGCCTTAAGGCTGAACATTCCCGCGGTCTTTGTCTCGGGCGGCCCTATGGAGGCCGGCAAGGTGATCCGAGGCGGTGGCGAGGTCCACTTGGACCTGGTGGACGCGATGGTGGTGGCCGCCGACAGCGGGGAGAGCGACGCGACGGTCGCGGAGTACGAGCGTTCCGCCTGCCCCACCTGCGGCTCCTGCTCCGGCATGTTCACGGCCAATTCCATGAATTGCCTGACCGAGGCCCTGGGTCTCAGCCTTCCGGGCAATGGATCCCTACTCGCCACCCACACGGCGCGCAGGGATCTGTTCCTGGAGGCGGGTCGGCTGGTGGTCGAGCTCGCTCGGCGCTGGTACGAGCAGGAGGACGAGCACGCCCTGCCTCGTTCCATTGCCAGCTTCCAGGCCTTCGAGAACGCGATGAGCCTGGACATCGCCATGGGTGGATCCACCAACACGGTGCTGCACCTCTTGGCCGCCGCCTACGAGGCCGGGGTGGAATTCACCATGGCCGACATCGACCGGCTGAGCCGCAAGGTGCCCAACCTGTGCAAGGTCGCCCCGGCTACCCAGAAATATCACATGGAGGATGTACATAGGGCGGGAGGCGTGATCGCCATCCTGGGCGAGTTGGATCGGGCGGGGTTGATCCACCGGGAGGTCCCCACAGTTCACAGTCGCACCCTTGGCGAGGCCTTGGACCGCTGGGACGTGATGCGAGGCCAAGAGGAGGTTGCCCGTACCCGCTACCTGGCGGCGCCTGGCGGGGTTCGCACCCAGGTCGCGTTCAGTCAGGCGAGCCAGTGGCCCGAGTTGGACCTGGACCGCGCCGAAGGCTGTATCCGCAACCTGGAGCATGCCTACAGCCGCGACGGGGGCCTCGCCGTGCTCTATGGCAACCTGGCCGAGCAGGGCTGCATCGTCAAGACCGCCGGCGTGGATGGGCCGTTACTGACCTTTCGCGGACCAGCACGGGTGTTCGAGAGCCAGGAGGCGGCGGTCGCGGCCATCCTCAGCGAACGCATCCACATGGGGGACGTCGTCGTGATCCGCTACGAGGGTCCCAAGGGAGGGCCCGGGATGCAGGAAATGCTCTATCCCACGAGCTACCTAAAGTCCAAGGGGCTCGGCAAGACCTGTGCCTTGGTGACGGATGGCCGTTTCTCCGGCGGGACCTCAGGGCTCTCCATCGGTCACGTCTCACCGGAGGCGGCGGAGGGCGGGCTCATCGCGCTGGTGGAGGAAGGGGACTCGATTGAGATCGACATCCCCCAGCGGCGGATCGCCCTGGTGGTCCCCGCCGCGATGATCGAGGAGCGGCGCGCCGCCATGATCGCCAAGGGCGTTGGGGCCTGGCGGCCAACTGGCCGCCAGCGGGAGGTCTCCACCGCCCTTCGAGCCTACGCCGCATTGACGACCAGCGCGGCCCGGGGGGCGGTGCGGGATATCTCACAGCTCGGCTGAGGGCGATGGGATGGGGTGTCGGAAGCCGCCCTGCCACTGTGTATCGACGGCGCCGCGTCACTTTCCAGCCGTAGTCGGGGCATCCGGGAGGTGGCGCTGGACGAGTCTACTTTCGCCCAGGGACGCAACGTGCGGGTGGGCGGCACTTAGGTCCGCAGTCAGAGGGTCCCCCAGGGGGTCTTGCGGCGTCCCAGGCGCACGTGGGGGAGGATCAACCCCATGAGCACACCGCCCCCCAAGACCCCGGCGCCGATCATGAACCAGCGCTGATTGGTCTGGTTTTTCAGGTCCCGGTTCTCCTGCTCGAGGTCCGCTCGCGCCCTTGTGAGCTCCGCCACCTGCAGGCGCAGGCGTTCCCGGTCGCTGGTAATGTCGAGCACGTTTGCCGAGGCATGTCGAATCGTGGCGAGCTCCTGTTCCCGTTGCTGCTTTTCCCGCTCCAGGGCGGCGAACCGCTCCCGGAGCTCGGCGTGGGTCTCCTGGAGGTTCGCGAGCTCGGTGGTGAGTGCGTCGGGTTTTTGGCGCAGCGTCTCCAGCCGCTCCTCCAACTCGGCCAAGCGGTTGCGTGCGGCAGGCTCGTCCTGCAGTTCCTGAGCCAGCACGAAGCCGACGGTGCCGTCCTGGATGCGCACCCGGGCATAGTTGGTGGACTTGTTGACACCGAGCACCTCCATTGGGGTGCCGCTGGGCAACATGCGGAGGATCTTGTAGCGGGTACTCTCGCCGGCACGCAGAGTCACCTCAAGGCGATCCGTCACGTAACGCGTCTCGGCTAGCGCGGCGGGGGGCAGGAGCGAGGCGACCGCGATGGCGACCATCAGGAGGGCGCCGAGCGACGGGGCGGCGAGGGTGGGCACTGGTCTACCTGGATTCGACGGGTCCGCTTGATGCGATCAACGGCGCCGCCGCGATACCCGCTCTCGACCCGGCGCCTTGAGTCACGACCCGGGCACCAATAGGAGTTCGAGCAACGCCTTCTGGGCATGGAGCCGGTTCTCGGCCTCGTCCCACACCACGGATTGGGGGCCATCGATGACGGAGGCGGCCACCTCTTCACCCCGGTGGGCCGGCAGGCAATGCATGAAGAGCGCCTGGGGTGCGGCGCGGGACATGACCGCGTCGGTCACCTGGAAGGGGGTGAACGCCGCCCGGCGTTGCGACTGCTCCTCCTCCTGCCCCATGCTGGCCCAGACGTCTGTGGCCACCAGGTCTACCCCTTCGGCAGCCTGAGCCGGATCGCGAACCAGGGTGAATCGCCCCGGATCGCTGGCCAGCAGGTTGGCGTCCGGCTCGAAGCCCGGGGGGCAGGCGATACGCAGCTGGAAGTCGAAGACGCGCGCAGCCTCCATGTAGGACTGGCACATGTTGTTGCCGTCCCCGATCCAGGCCACCCGCCGCCCCCGGATGTCACCCCGGTGCTCCTGGAAGGTTTGCATGTCGGCGAGCAACTGGCAGGGGTGGAAGCGGTCTGTCAGCCCGTTGATCACGGGTACCCTGGAGTGGGCGGCGAAACGTTCCACCGTGTCTTGGCTGAAGGTGCGGATCATCACTGCGTCTACCATGCGCGAGAGGACCCGGGCGCTGTCCTCGATGAGCTCCCCTCGCCCGAGCTGGGTGTCTCGGGGCGACAGGAACAACGCATGACCGCCGAACTGGACCATGCCGACCTCGAAGGACACCCGGGTGCGGGTGGAGGACTTTTCGAAGATCATCGCCAGGGTGCGGTGGCGCAGGGGCCGATAATCCTCGCCCCGGCGCAGCATCGCCTTGAGCTCGGTGGCCCGGGTGATCAGGGCGCGCGCCTCCGCGGCACTGAGATCGAGCAGCGATAGCAGGTGCCGGCAGGTGTTGGCGGGTGAGGACATCGGACGACGACTCTCCGTGGCGACCCTAGCGTGTACTGAGAAACCTTGCGATCAAGTTGCTCAAGGTCTCAGCGAGGAGCCGGGCCTCCGGCTCCTGGAGGATGAGGGGGGGGAGGAGGCGCACCACCCGCTCGGCGGTGACATTGATCAGCACTCCCTCGGCGAGGGCGAGACTGACCAGATCCCCGCAAGGGCGATCCAGCTCGATCCCGATCATGAGGCCGCGCCCGCGCACCTCCACCACCCCTCGGATGGCGCCGAGGCCTTCCCGGAAGGCCGCGAGCAGGCGTTCGCCCTGGCGGGCCGCGTTGGCCACCAGCTCCTCGGCGGCGATGGTCTCGAGCACTGCCCGGGCGGCCCGGCACGCCAGGGGGTTGCCGCCGAAGGTAGAGCCGTGGGTGCCGGGGGCGAAGACCCCGGCCGCCGCACCTCGGGCCACGCAGGCGCCGATGGGCACGCCGTTGCCCAGCCCCTTTGCTAGCGTGATGACGTCCGGGGTGATGTCGGTATGCTGAAAACCGAACATCCGCCCGGTCCGTCCGATTCCGGTCTGGATCTCATCACAGATGAGCAACCAGCCCTCCCGGTCGCAGATTGCACGCAGGCCCGGCAGGTAGTCGTCCGACGGGATCTTGATCCCACCCTCCCCTTGGATGGGCTCGACCAGGACCGCGACGATGTTCTTGCGGTTAATTGCGGCGGTCTCTACCGCCCCCAGGTCGTCGTAGGGGACCCGGACGAAGCCCTGGACCAGGGGTTCAAACCCGGCCTGGACCTTGCGGTTGCCGGTGGCGGTCAGCGTGGCCAGGGTGCGACCGTGGAAGCTGTTCTCCGCCACCAGGATGGCTGGGCTCTCGATACCGCGCCGATGGGCGTGCAGGCGCGCCAGCTTGATCGCCGCCTCGTTCGCCTCGGCCCCGGAGTTGGCGAAAAAAACCCGATCCATGCCGGCGAGCTCCGTGACCAGGGCCCCCAGGCGTTCCTGCTCGCCGATGCGGTAGATGTTGGAGGTGTGAATCAGTCGGCCGGCCTGCTCGCAGAGGGCGGCGGTCAGGGCCGGATGGGCGTGGCCGAGACCGCAAACCGCCACCCCGGCCAAGGCGTCCAGGTAGCGTCGGCCGGCATCATCCCAAAGCCAGACGCCCTCGCCCCGCTCAAAGCGGACGGGCAACCGCTTATAGGTCGACATCAAGGCATCGCTCATGGGGCGGGTCTCGATGGGTTTTGTGCAAGGGTCCAAAAAGCAAAAAGGCGGTTCCACCGCATGGGAAACCGCCTTGATGCAAAGGCGAAGTCGTGAAAGATAACGCCAATCCAGTGAGCGGCACAAGCCAATCGCGAGCCTTGAGGCGAGCTTTGCAATGGCCTGCGTGCCGGTCGCCCGTTTCGTGGGGGTGTTCACCGTGGAAGTCGCGCTGTGCGCGCTCCTTTTTTGCCTCTCCCCCTGGGAGAGGGCCGGGGTGAGGGAAACGACCATGGCGACCGTGCCTTCCATTCTGCGGGGTGGCGGGGGCGCCATGGTCGTTAGCCTTGTATGTCATGATGGTGCGCAGCGTCCACGGCCGGGATGGCCCGCGCCCAAGACCCTGAGATGTGCGCCATGAGCAATGCCCTCCGCCAGCACCTGATCGAAGCCATCACGGGCCTTCCTGGATGGCAGGATGCCGACAGGCGTCGGGCGCTGTCCTCGGACCTTGTCTGGGGCCTGGCTGCCCAGGATGGTGTCGCCCCGGCCGGATCTCCTGGGGAGGCGGCGGAGTCTCTGGCGGATCTCGGGCTGGCCGCGGTCGCCGGGGGTTCGGTTGGCCGCTATGGAGGAATGGCCGGGGGGCTCTGGGGTCTGATCGAGGATCTCCGGGAGCTCGGCGCCGGGGCCAACCTGGACGCACTTACCGCAGAGGCCGGTCGCCCCATTACCGGTAGCTGGTCGGAGGACCCCTATCCGGGCCTGTTGCCGCTGGAGCACTGGCAGGCGCCGATCTACTTCGGTCGCCGCGCCGAGACCCGGGCACTGCTGCGGCGACTCGTCGAGCCGTTGGCGCCCCGCCTCCAGGTGATCTCGGGGGTGCCGGGTTGCGGCAAGTCATCCCTGCTGCGTGCCGGTGTGCGCGGACGGCTCGCCGCGGGTGGACTACCCCGCATCCCCCTGGCCGAGCGCTGGGTGGTCAGCACTCTGTTTCCGGCGGGCTACGGCGGGGACCCCTTCCTGGCCTTGACCCATGGTTTGGTGCGGGCCCTGGACGTACCCCTCGGTGCCCCCCCTGGCGCCCCGGCGCTCGAGGCGCCTGGCGAGGCGGCCTCCCTCAAGGTGGGCGGGGCTGAGGCCTTGGCCGGGCTGCTTGATCGCGTGCTCCATGGGCGGCCCGCCGGGTCGTCCTGGGTCGTCGTCATCGATCAGCTCGAGGAACTCTTCACCGTGGTCGAGCCGGACCTGGCGGAGGAGTTTCTGGAGACTCTGACCGCGTCCCTCGGTCAACCGCGACTCCGCGTGTTGGCGACGATGCGGGCGGATCTCTTGGACCGCTGCTTCACCCAGCCAGGTCTAGTCCAGTACCTCAACGAGGGCGCCCTCTATGTCCTGGGGCCGCCCAGTCGAGCCAGCCTGGAGCGCATGATCCTCGGGCCCCTGACCGCCCTGGACCCGACCGCGGCGGTCGCCGTCGACCCGCACCTTGTGGGGTGCCTGCTCGACGATGCCCAAGGTCATCCGGACGGCCTGGCCCTGATGGCGGATGCACTCAAGGAGCTGTATACGAGGGGCAAGACGTCGGGCCGCCTGGACTTGGAGAGCTATCGCGCCCTGCGGCGCGAAGGGCTCCGGGGTGGTCTCGCGCGGCGCGCCGAGCTGGCCTTGGAGCGTGCCGGGGATGGGGCCCGCGTGGCTCTCGGCGGGCTCTTCGCCCATCTGGTCCACGTGGGGGATGATGGCAGGGCGAGCCGGCGGCGCGCGGATCGCAACCGACTCGCCTCCCACCCCGAGACGCACCGTCTGATTCAGTCCTTCGCGGAAGAGGACGCACGCCTGGTCCGGGTCCGCGAGGGCGAGCGACCCACGGTGGAGTTGACCCACGAGACCCTGCTGAACGAATGGCCGATCCTGCGCCAGTGGATCAAGCGCCATCGAGAGGCCTTGCGCCTCCGATCGCAGATCGAGAAGGACGCGCGGGCCTGGGTGGGCAGCGGCCGCCAGCGTCAACGGCGATGGCCTCATGAGATCCTAGAGCCGGCCCGCACCCTACTCATCGAGCGGGGCCTCTTATATGACCTCGAGCGCGATCCGGATGTGGCCGATTTCCTGATTCCAGAGTCCGAGTGGCTGCCTGCGGAGCTCTTATGCTCGAGGGTGCGGCCAATGGAACGGGAGGAGATTGGTTTAAGGCTCGCTCGGATTGGGGATCAGCGCCCCGGGGTCGGGCTCGTCGACGGAACCCCCGCCGTCCAATGGTGTGCCATACCTCCCGGCGAGGTGCGTGTCGAGGGCCATGGCATCGTGCAGGTCGCGTCGGTGCGGATCGCCGCCTTCCCGGTGACCCAGGTCCAGTTCGAGGCCTTCCTCGATGCCGAGGACGGATTTGTCCAACCGGGCTGGTGGGAGGGCTTGCGCCGCGGTGTCACGAACGGCGGGCGCTCGCCCGGCCACGGCAACTACCCCGCCACCCAGGTGTCCTGGTTCGATGCCGTGGCCTTCTGCCGCTGGCTGAGCAGGCGGCTCGGCCTCCCGGTGCGGCTGCCCGACGAGTGGGAGTGGCAGTGGGCGGCCCAGAGCGCCCGCCCTGGGTACGTCTACCCTTGGGGACGGGACTGGCGGGAGGGCCACGCGAACACGGAGGAGATCGCCCTGGGGCGGGTCACCGCTGTGGGTTTACACCCGGCCGGCCGCAGCCTGCAAGGGGCCTACGACCTGGCGGGGAATACCTGGGAATGGTGCCGCAACCGTTACGACCAGCCTCAGGTCGTCGCGGCTGACATCGGGAGCCCCCGGGTCCTGAAGGGCGGCTCCTGGCGGGTGAACCGGGGGTTTGCCCGGGCGGACTTTCGGCTGGATGGACTCCCGGAGGATCGCATGGCGGGAAGCGGATTCCGTCTGGTCACAGACGACTAGGGGCCTTTTCCGATCCAACAGGGACCGCTCTCAGCCCGCCGCCTGGGTCGCGCCGTCCACCCGCAGCCCAATCAGGGCCCGAAGATCCTCAAGCTCCGGGTAGCGTTCTGTCATCGCGCGGACGTAATCCAGGGTGCGCGGAATGTCCGCGAGGTAGTGGCACTTGGCGTCCCGGTGGTTGAGTCGGGCGAAGATGCCGCAGGCCTTGAGGTGCCGCTGCACCCCCATGAGGTCGAACCAGCGCAGGAAACGCTCGGGTTCCACCTCAGGCATGACCCCCGACTGGATCGCCAGCTGCAGGTAACCCAAGGCCCAGTCGGTAACGCGCCCCGGGTCCCAGGCGATGTAGCAGTCCCGCAGGAGCGACACCAGGTCGTAGGTGACCGGACCCACCACCGCATCCTGGAAGTCCAGGATCCCCGGGTTCGGCTCCGCCAGCATGAGATTCCGCGAATGGTAGTCCCGGTGGACACAGACCTGGGGCTGCTCCAGGGCGTTGGCGACCAGGACGTCACAGACCCGTTCCCAACCGGCCTGCTCGCCCGGGCTGAGCTGAACGCCCAGGTGGGATCCCAAAAACCACTGCCGGAAGATCTCAAGCTCCCGGCGCAGGAAGGGGTCGTCGTAGACAGGCAGCCCGGACCTCGGGCCGCAGGCCTGTATGGTCGCCAGGGCGCCGAAGGCGTCCCCGTAGAGCCGGTCGGCGCTCTGTGCGTTCAGCTCTCCCAGGTAGACGCGGTCTCCCAGGTCGGAAATGGCAAGGAATCCATTGGCCCGATCCTCCGCATGGATCTCCGGGGTGTTGAGCCCGATGGCCCTGAAACGCCGGGCCAGGTCCACATAGCGCCCGCAGTCCTCGAGGTCCGGGGGGGCATCCATCAGGATCAGGGCGCCGCCCCCATGGCGGGCGCGCCAGTAACGGCGGAAGCTGGCATCGGAGGACGCGGGTTCGAGGGTGAAGGCGCCCGTGCCTAACAGGTCGCCCGCCCAGCGTGTCAGTCGATTGTACCTTTCGGTCAAGAGAACCTCCGCGGGCCCGGAGCGAGCCGCAGGTTGAGACGAGCCTGCCACCCGGACCTCGAGGCGAATTGCTGGCTCGGGCGGAATGTGACATGGTTACAGCTTCGCCCGAGCCCGTCCACTGAGCCCTCGGCTTGGCGTTGATCCGCGTCCTCGGCCCAGGTGGCCTGCGTCCTGGGAGCGCCGGGCACGACTATCCGAATCACTGAGCGTGCGTCCATCCACCCTGCCCTTGTCCCTGGTCACCCTCACCTTCGGGTTGTCCCTGGCGCTCCCGGCGCTCGGGGAGGTGGGCTGGGATTGCGCTGCCCCCCATGACGGCCCTTTGGACTGTCGAGCCCATGGGGGCGGCTCGGCAGGGGACCTAACGCCGCTGCTCGCCGCGGTGGAGGACCCGGATTCCACGCTTGGACCTGGCGCTACGCCCGAGGCCGATTCGGGCGCCGGAGCCGAGCCGTCCCCAGGGGATTCGGTCCGACCCCAGCCCGGCCCCTCCGAGGCGGCTGGCCAAGATGCCGATACGGCGGGCCGGACCCAGGCCCCTCCGGAGCCGGACCGGCCGCCTCCCAGTCTTGGCACGCCCCTGCCCGAGGCGGCGAGTTCGCCGCCCCCGGCCCCGCCGCCGGAGTCGCCATCGGCTGCTCCAAGCGCCAGCCGCCCGGCCTCAGGCCCAACACCTCTGCCGCCACCGGTCTCCGCGGAAGCGCCGGTTACGCCGCCCCCCTCCTTACCCTTGCTGCCTCCCTCGGCCGAGGAATTGGGGCCCCGGCCCCTGCCCGCGGCGGTCGATCCGGCTCGTCACGACTTTCCGGGCGAGTCCCCTCGGGACACCGCCACGCCGGGTGCGGCGACGCCCGCGGTTGAGGCCGGCTTGGGAGCGCTGCCGACTCCCCGCGACCGGGGCGATGACGCCGTGCTCTATCAGGATCTGCCCTGGGACTTCTGCGGTCCGCGGATCGGGGTGACCGGGCTGGGCGGGGTCACTGCGCCCACCACGCCCTCGGATGCCCCGGTGGATGCGGTCGCAGACCAGGCGGACTATGACCGCGGCCAGGAGCTGATGACCCTCAAGGGCGGGGTCCAATTTACCCAAGGGGATCAGTTGTTGAGGGCGGATCGATCCAGCTACGATCGGCGCAGCGGGGCGGTGGAGGCCGAGGGCGACGTCTACGTCGAGTACCCTGGTGCGCGCCTGACCGCCGATTCGGGGCGCTATTCACTGCAGACGAAGGACGGGGAGTTGGAGAACGTCGGGTTCCGGCTCTCGGGGAACGCGAATCTGCGGGGCACCGCCGAGCGGGCGGAGCTGCTCCCGGGGGATCGCACCCACTATCGGGACGTCACCTATACGACCTGCCCCCCGGGGCGTTCGGACTGGTCATTGCGGGCGAGCGACCTGTTGTTGGACCACGCCGATGGGATGGGACGCGCCCGACACGCCCGTATCCGTGTTGCCGGGGTCCCGGTACTCTACAGTCCCTATCTGCGCTTTCCCATCGACGACCGGCGCCGCAGTGGCTTCCTGATCCCCAGCTTCGGCTCCTCGAGCCTCAATGGCACCGAGATCACCATCCCTTACTACTGGAATATCGCGCCCAATTATGACGCGACCTTTTACCCCCGCGTCATGAGCTCCCGAGGCCTCATGCTGGGCGCCCAGTTCCGCCACCTGGCGCACTTTCAGAAGCTGGAGATCAATGGGGAGGTGATCCCGAACGACTCGAAATCCGAGGATGAAAAGACCCGCGGTGCCATTCGCATCGAGCAGACCGGCCAGCTCGGCTCCCGTTGGTCCTCGGCGGTGGACTACAGCGCGGTGACCGACGACCGCTACCTGGCGGACTTTGGAAACCGCCTGGACCTGACCAGCATGCGCAACCTGCCCCAGCGGGGGGACCTGCGCTATGCCGGTGATGGCTTTTGGTGGCTCGCTCGGGTCCAGGACTTTCAGACCGTGGATCCCACCATCCCTGCGCGCAGCAGACCCTATGCCCAGATGCCCCATGTGGAGCTGAATCTGGGCCCGATCCGTCCCGCCGGGTCGGCGGATCTCGCCCTGGAGGGCCGTTACGATTACTTCTACCAGACCGCCAGGACTTACGGCAGCCGGCTGGTGATCCTGCCCTCGGTTCAGATGCCGCTGCGCCGCAGCTATGGACACTTCATTCCGCGGGCCCGGCTCTACTCTACCGGGTACGAGCTCAGCAACGCGGACCCCGGGGTCCCGTCCCAGCAGTCGCACCTGATACCGAGCCTCGACCTGGACGGCAAGCTGATCTTCGAGCGCGAGACGGATTGGTTCGGGGGGGCGGTCCTTCAGACCCTGGAGCCGCGCCTGTATTATGTACTCACGAGCTACGAGGATCAGAGCGACACGCCGCTGTTCGACACCACCGAGCTCGACTTCAGCTTCGCGAGCCTGTTTCGCCCCAACCGCTTCACCGGTTACGACCGGGTAGGGGACGAGAATCGGCTCACCGTCGCCATGACGTCACGAACTCTGGACAGCGATGATGGGCGTGAGCTGTTCCGGGCGAGCGTCGGCCAGATCTATTACTTTCACAATCAAAGGGTCCAGCTCGTCGGAGAGAATATCGACGAAGAGCCGAACGCCTCGTCCGTGGCGGGCGAGCTGGCGGCGAGCCTGGGCCAGGACTGGAGCGCGCGCGCGAGCCTCCAATGGAACCCTAACGAGACGGAGGAACCCTGGGAGAAGCGTGTACTTAACTTGCGCTACGCGCCGGGGGACAACCGCGTCGTCAACCTCGCCTACCGCTATAACCTGGGACAGACTGAGGCCCAGCGCTATGAGGACACGGACCTGTCCTTCCATTTCCCTTTGACATCCCAGGTGGGCCTGGTCGGGCGCTGGCTCTACTCGTTGCTCAACGGCGAGACCGTGGACGCCTTCGCCGGCATCGAGTTCGGGCGCTGCTGCTGGCGCTTGCGCGTGGTGGGTCGGCATCTCAAGACCCCGACGCAGGAGGAAGGCAACACCAGCGTGATGGTCCAACTGGAGCTGGCCGGACTCGGGGCCCTGGGCAGCTCAATCGACAAACTCCTGGAGCAAGGCATCTATGGCTATCGTTCAGACTGACAGGCGGCCCCGCGGAGCCGTCACCGGGGCGGTCACCCACTGGCTGAAACGGCCGCGATTGCTTCTGGGGGCCGTCGCCTTTCTGGGGATGCTGGTCCCCTTGCTCCAGGCTCAGGAGCTGGACGCCATCGTCGCCGTCGTCAATGACGACGTGGTGTTGGAGAGCGAGGTCTCCCGCGAGGTGAACCTCGTCATTCCCCAGCTCCAGCAGCAGGGGACGGCGGTGCCCCCCCCCGAACAGCTGCGCAAACAGGTGGTGGATCGGCTGATCCTCAAGCGACTGCAGCAGCAGCGCGCCAAGCAGCTTGGCATCGAGGTGGAGGAGGGGGCCCTGCTCGAGGCCCTAACGAACATCGCCGCCCGCAACGGCCTGTCCCTGGAGGAGCTCAAGGCCACCCTTGAGGCGGGGGGCATCCGCTTTCAGGATTTCCGCGAGGATACGCGGATGCAGATCCTCTTGAGTCGCCTCCAGACCCAGGAGGTGGCGCGCAATGTCCAGGTGACCGACCAGGAGGTGGACCGCTTCCTGGCCAAGAACGCC
>Ga0209254_10004675_pt1 | contig 12547 bp, 14 predicted proteins | sample FrelakmetDIP11DI_FD_187148 | JGI IMG/M metagenome (GOLD analysis project Ga0209254, IMG submission 187148) | Freshwater lake sediment microbial communities from the University of Notre Dame, USA, for methane emissions studies - DIP11 DI (SPAdes)... | ecosystem: Environmental > Aquatic >...
GGCCCTGGCCGACGAGGCGCCACACCATGGCGACCACGATCGTGCCGCCGTAGGCGCCCAGCGTCCCCGCGACGCCCCACGGCCAGGCCAGCCAGATCATCGCCTGGCCGCCGACCAGCAGCGGCACGACGGGCATCGCGTACCCGTGCTCGCGTAGCCGGCGAACCACCTCGTGGGTGGCGATCGCGATGGCGGTGGCCAGCAGTGGCAACCACCATTTCGGCGCGAACAGCAGGCTGCCGATCGCCATGGCGCCGAGGATCGCCCCGACCGCGATCGCGGCGGGCAGGTTGCGTCCGGCTCGGGAGGTTTGCTTCTCCTGCGCCGCGGAACCGGGGGCGCCGGATTCGGTGTCGGCCACGGGCGATGCTTGCTGGGCGGTCATCAGACCTCCAGCAGTTCGCCTTCCTTGTGCTTGACCAGTTCGTCGATCTGCGTGACGTAGGTGTGGGTGGCCTTGTCGAGGTCCTTCTCGGCGCGCCCGACTTCGTCCTCGCCGGCTTCGCCGTCCTTGCGGATGCGGTGCAGCTCCTCCATGGCCCGCCGGCGGACGTTGCGCACCGAGACCTTGGCGTCCTCACCCTTGGCCTTGGCCTGCTTGACCAGGTCGCGGCGGCGCTCCTCGGTCAGCTGCGGGATGGACACCCGGATCACGTTGCCGTCGTTGGTCGGGTTGACGCCGAGGTCGGAGTTGCGGATGGCGTCTTCGATCGCCTTGAGCTGAGAGGCCTCGTAGGGCTTGATGACCACCATGCGCGCCTCGGGCACGTTGATGCTCGACAGCTGGGTGATCGGCGTCATCGACCCGTAGTAGTCCACAGCGACGCGCGCGAACATGCCCGGGTTGGCGCGTCCGGTGCGGATGGAGGACAGGTCGTCGCGGGCGACCGCCACGGCCTTCTCCATCTTCTCTTCGGCGTCGAAGAGAGCCTCTTCAATCATTGGTCTCCCTCAGGTCGTGACCAGCGTCCCGATCTTCTCACCCGCGACCGCCCGGGCGATATTCCCGTTGGTCAGCAGGTTGAAGACCAGGATCGGCATTCCGTTGTCCATGCACAGGCTGAACGCCGTGGCGTCGGCTACCCGCAGTCCGCGGTCGATCACCTCGCGATGACTGATCTCGGCGAGCAGCTCGGCCTCGGGGTTCTCCCGCGGATCGTCGGTGAACACCCCGTCGACGGCCTTGGCCATCAGCACCACGTCCGCACCGATCTCCAGGGCGCGCTGGGCGGCGGTGGTGTCGGTGGAGAAGTAGGGCAGTCCCATGCCGGCGCCGAAGATGACCACGCGGCCCTTCTCGAGGTGGCGCACCGCGCGCAACGGGATGTAGGGCTCGGCGACCTGACCCATGGTGATCGCGGTCTGCACCCGGGTGACGATGCCTTCCTTCTCCAGGAAGTCTTGCAGCGCAAGGCTGTTCATCACCGTGCCAAGCATGCCCATGTAGTCCGAGCGGGTGCGTTCCATGCCGCGCTGCTGCAGCTGGGCACCGCGGAAGAAGTTTCCGCCGCCGATCACCACGGCCACCTGGACGCCGCTGCGCACCACCTCGGCGATCTGCCGGGCAACCTGGGCGACGACGTCGGGATCCAGGCCGACCGATCCGCCGCCGAACATCTCCCCGCCGAGTTTGAGCAGCACGCGCGCATACTGCGGCCGCAGTTCTCCGACTACCGACGGCTCTGCGCCGTTGGTCCTTGTCGACTCCCCCATCAGACTCCTCAGACTCGTCGGACTCCTCGCATGAGAGTGCCATCCCAGCGACGTCCGGGACGGCACTTCCATCCTGCCTCATCGCCGAAATGCACGATTTGTCGGGCTGCCGGGACTCCGGCCAGCCTCACCAGAGCACTGCGATGGCCGTCGCGGCCAGCGAAAGCACGCCCACCGTAACGAACAAGGGCCGCGCGACCGGTTCTCCGGTGCGCCGCTGCCGGGCACTGCCGATGCCGAGCACGGCGCCCAGGATGACCACGATGGCGAGCTTGACGCCGATCTTGGGGTAATTGAGGACGATTCCGGCCGGCCAGGGGGCGGCGAGCGCGACGCCGGTCAGAAACGAGATCAGCAGTCCGTAGTTCATCACGGGGGTGAAACGGAACCGTCGGGCCGCCGCCTCGGCGACCCAGGCGCCGAACGTCACCGCGAACCCGACGAGGTGCAGCAACACGACTACGTCACGTAGTAGCTCCATGCCGCTCAGCGTACGTCACCGACGTGCGCAAACGGCCGACCTGGTGTCAGTCCAGGTGTGGCCGCGGTAGGCCGAATCGAACAGATCTTCAGGAGCAGTCAAGACTCCAGAATATCAACTTGATTGATATATGTCAATATGCTTGACATGAGTGCTGGCCACGACGAGCCGCTCGGTTATCTGCTGCACCGGGTGGCGTCGGCGTTGCGCGCCGAGGTGACCTCCAGCGTGCTGGATCCGTTGGAGCTGACGTTCCCGCAGTACATCTGCATGCGAGTGCTCTCGAAGTACGGCGACCGGTCCAACGCCGAGCTTGCCAGAGACACCGGAGTGTCCCCGCAGGCGATGAACATGGTGCTGCGTGGCCTGGAGGACCGTGATCTGGTGTCGCGGCCCGCGTCGGTGGCATCCGGTCGCTCACTGCCCGCGACGCTCACGCGACGGGGACGAGAGTTGTTGGCGCGCACCGATTCCGGGGTCAAAGCTGCCGAAAATCGGCTCCTCGGAAATCTCACCGAGCCACAGCAGCACGAGTTCCGCCGCATCCTGGCTGCGCTGGGCTCACCGGGTTAGGCCCAGGGTTAGGCCCGCACCGCCGCCTGGATCCTGGGGAACGGTGTGGCCGCTTCGAGTTCGTACGCCAGCTCCAGCAGCCGGCGGTCGTGGCCCGTCGGCGCCGACAGCATCATGCCGACCGGCATACCCGAGGCGGTTTCGGCCAGCGGCAGCGAGATCGCCGGCTCACCGGTCACGTTCTGCAGCGGCGTGAAACCCACCCACTCCGCCAGCCGGTCGATGACCTGCTGGTAGTCGGCGGTGGGATCCAGATGCCCGATGCGGGGTGTCTCTTCGGCGAGGGTCGGCGTCAGCAACACGTCGTAGCGGTGGTAGAACCGCTCGGTGACCCGGCGCAGCCTGCTCAGCCGGGTGATGGCGACCGGCAGCCGGTGCAGGTTTCGGGAGGCGTGCCGGTCGAGCCCCAGCGTGAGATTGTCCAACCGCGCGCGGTCGAACGTCTCGCCGAACATCCTGCGGCCGCTGCGCACGATGGCCATCGCCAAAAAGCCCCAGTACAAGACGAAGTCGTCGGCGAAGTACTGCGGAACCGGAGTGTGGTCGAGGTGGTCGACGTGATGGCCGAGTCCGTCGAGCAGTTCGGCAGTCTGCATCGTCAGCGCACGGATGCCCGGGCTGCTGTCCCGATTGACCGACTTGGTGACCACCGCGATCCTCAGACGATCCGGTGCCGGCCCGGTGACCGCGCCGATCTGTGGCAGCCGGCGTTCACGCCAGATGTGTTCGGCCTCACGGTAGAACGCAGCTGTATCGCGCACCGAGCGCGTCAGCACCCCATTCGCGATGAGCCGAACCGGCATCTGCCGCGACACCTTGTCCAGGGGCACGCGACCGCGGGTGGGTTTGAGTCCCACAAGACCGTTGCAGGCGGCCGGAATTCGGATCGACCCGCCGCCGTCATTGGCGTGCGCGATGGGAACCACACCCGCGGCGACGAATGCCCCCGACCCCGACGAGGAGGCCCCGGCGGAGTAGTCGGTGTCCCACGGGTTGCGGACCGCACCGATTCTGGGATGCTCGGCCGACGCGCTGAAGCCGAACTCCGAGAGCTGAGTCTTGCCCACCGGTATCAGACCGGTGGCCAGGAAGAAGCGGGCGAACTCGCCGTGGCCGGGTTGCGGACGTCGGTCCCAGGCATCGGTGCCCTGCATGGTCGGCATGCCTTCGACGTCGACGTTGTCCTTGATGAACGTCGGCACGCCGTCGAAGTAGCCACCCTGAGGGGATGCCGCCTGTGCCCGGGCCTGGTCGAAGTTCTCGTGCGCCAGGCCGTTGAGGACGGGGTTGACCGCCTGGGTGCGGGCGATGGCCGCCTCGACCACCTCGGGGCGGGACACCTTGCCGGTGCGAAGGGCTTCGACCAGTGCCACGGCGTCGAGGTCGCTGAGCGCGTCGTCACCGAAGGCGTGCACGTGTCGGGTCATTGGCCCGACGCTAGCAGACACGTGTGCAATAGCTGCGCCCGCAGAATGGCGAAACCCCGCGCCGCCGGGATCGCCGGATGTGACGCGGGGTTTTCCGTGAGCGGCGTGGTGTGCCGCTCAAGCCTTAGTTCTGGCCGACCTCGAAGCGGACGAACCGGGTGATGGTCACGCCGGCCTCGTCGAGCAGCGCCTTGACCGACTTCTTGCTGTCGGACACCGACGGCTGATCGAGCAGCACGACGTCCTTGAAGAAGCCGGTGAGGCGGCCTTCGACGATCTTGGGCAGCGCCTGCTCGGGCTTGCCCTCGGCCTTGGCGGTTTCCTCGGCGACGCGGCGCTCGGTCTCCACCAGGTCGGCGGGGACGTCGTCGCGGGTGAGGTACTTGGCCTTCAGCGCGGCGATCTGCAGGGCGGCCGCGTGCGCGGCATTCTTGTCCTCACCGGTGAACTCCACCAGCACACCCACCGCGGGCGGCAGGTCGGCGGCACGCTTGTGCAGGTAGGCCTCGACGTTGCCGTCGAAGTACTGCACCCGGCGCAGCTCCAGCTTCTCGCCGATCTTGGCCGAGAGCTCAGCGATGGCCTGCTCGACCGTCTTATCGCCGATCTTGGCAGCTTTCAGCGCCTCGACGTCACTGGCCTTGGACTCCAGGGCGGCGTCGACGATCTGGTCGGCGAGCGTCTGGAACTCGGCGTTCTTGGCGACGAAGTCAGTCTCGGAGTTGAGCTCGATCAGCGCACCGCTCTTGGCGGCCACCAGGCCCTCGGCAGTGGCGCGCTCAGCGCGCTTGCCGACGTCCTTGGCGCCTTTGATGCGCAGCGCCTCGACGGCCTTGTCGAAATCGCCGTCACTCTCGGCCAGGGCGTTCTTGCAGTCGAGCATGCCCGCGCCGGTGAGCTCCCGAAGCCGCTTGACGTCGGCAGCGGAAAAGTTAGCCATCAGAGCCTTTCCTTACGAGATTTCTTCAGTGGCGGATTCGGTGGCGACCGGGCCGGCCTCGGTGGGCGCCGACGCCGTCGCACCGGCAAGCAGCTCCTGCTCCCACTCGGCCAGCGGCTCGGCGGCGGCCGCCGAACCGGAGTCAGCCTTGTCGCCGCTGCCGGCGCGAGCCTGCAGGCCTTCGGCGACCGCAGAGGCGATCACCCTGGTCAGCAGCGCGGCGGAGCGGATCGCGTCGTCGTTGCCCGGGATCGGGTAGTTGACCTGATCGGGGTCGCAGTTGGTGTCGAGGATCGCGATGACCGGGATGCCCAGCTTGATAGCCTCGCTGACCGCCAGGTGCTCCTTGTTGGTGTCGACGACCCAGATCGCCGAGGGCACTTTGGTCATGTCGCGGATACCGCCGAGGCTGCGCTCGAGCTTGTTCTTCTCGCGCGTCAGCATCAGGATTTCCTTCTTGGTGCGACCCTCGAAGCCGCCGGTCTGCTCCATCGACTCGAGTTCCTTGAGTCGCTGCAGACGCTTGTGCACGGTGGAGAAGTTGGTGAGCATGCCGCCGAGCCAGCGCTGGTTCACGTACGGCATGCCGACGCGGGTGGCCTCTTCGGCGATGGATTCCTGCGCCTGCTTCTTGGTGCCGACGAACAGGACGCTGCCACCGTGGGCGACGGTCTCTTTGACGAACTCGTACGCCTGGTCGATGTAGGTCAGCGTCTGCTGCAGGTCGATGATGTAGATGCCGTTGCGGTCGGTGAAGATGAACCGCTTCATCTTGGGGTTCCAGCGACGGGTCTGATGCCCGAAGTGGGTGCCGCTGTCGAGCAGCTGCTTCATGGTCACTACGGCCATGGTTGTGCCCTATCTTTGTCGGTTGTCGTCCGGCATCGGGTCAGCCGGACCCTGGCGCCCGCTTCGATGCCGGACCCGTTTCGAGGAAGACCTCTCAGCGGGACCGCCCGGCATACAGGTGACGGACCAATGGGCCCGAACCGCAGACGCGCGAAGTCAACCCGCTTTCGCGAGTTGCGTTCCAAAGTTTACACGCCTGCAGGGGGTGCTTTGTCCACACAGCCGTGGCCGTCCCCAGCCCGGGTGGTCAGCGCTTTCGCACCGCAGCTCGAGCTGCTGAACTGGAACGATGCGACTGCTGGCGGTGCTGGTGACGATTCTGGCGTGCGCGGCACCCGCGGGCGCCGACCCCGGGCGGTTGCAGTGGCCGCTGCGGCCTGCGCCGGGGGTGACGCGCGGTTTTGACGCCCCGTCACCGGACTGGCAGCGCGGCCACCGCGGGGTGGACCTGGCCGGGGTGCCCGGTCAGCCGGTCTATGCGGCCGGGCCCGCGACGGTGGTGTTCGCCGGCAAGCTGGCCGGTCGCCCGGTGGTGTCGCTGGCGCACCCGGGTGGGCTGCGGACCAGCTACGAACCGGTCGCGGCGATGGTCCAGGTGGGCCAGCGCGTGGATGCCACCTCGGTGGTGGGCCGGTTGGCCACCGGGCATCCGGGCTGTCCGGCGGCGGCCTGCCTGCACTGGGGCGCGATGTGGGGTCCGGCGGCCCACGCCGACTACGTCGACCCGATCGGGCTGTTGGCCGCGACCCCGGTCCGACTCAAACCGCTGTACTGACGTTGAGGCTGCATCCAGGGCGACAAAACGCGGAAAATCTCGCCCTGAGTGCGCACTCAACGCTTCAGGCCCGGGGGTGTGCCTGGTCGTGCACCGCGCGCAGCCGCGCGACGGTCACGTGCGTGTAGAGCTGCGTGGTGGCCAGGCTGGAGTGCCCCAGCAGTTCCTGGACAATGCGCAGGTCCGCGCCGCCCTCCAGCAGATGGGTCGCCGCGCTGTGGCGCAGGCCGTGCGGTCCGATGTCGGGCGCGCCGTCGACCGCGCCGACGGTCTGGTGCACGACGGTGCGGGCCTGTCGCGGGTCCAGCCGCTTGCCGCGCGGCCCCACCAGCAGTGCCGGCCCGGAATCGCCGGTGACCAGCGCCGGGCGGCCCTCGGACAGCCATGAGTTCAGCGCCGTCAGCGCTGGCCTGCCGAACGGCACGGTGCGTTGCTTATTGCCCTTGCCCAGGACGCGCAGGACCCGCCGCCCGGTGTCGATGTCGTCGACGTCGAGTCCGCAGAGCTCGCTGACACGGATTCCGGTGGCGTAGAGCAGTTCGACGATGAGCCGGTCGCGCAGGGCGAGCGGGTCACCCTGTTCGGCGCCGAGGTCGGCGGCGGCCATGGCCGCGATCGCCTGATCCTGGCGTAGGACGGCGGGCAGGGTGCGACGCGCCTTCGGCAACTGCAGGCGCACGGCCGGGTCGTCGGTGAGCAGGCCGCGCCGGGTGGCCCAGGCGGTGAAGGTCTTGACCGCCGAGGTGCGACGGGCCAGCGTGGTGCGCGCCGTTCCGGTGGCGGCCTGGGCTGCGAGCCAGGAGCGCAGCACCGGCAGACTCAGCGCGCTCAGCCCGGCGCCGGGGGCGCGCTCGTCGAGGAAGGCGAACAGCGAGCGCAGATCGGCGAGGTAGGCCCGCCGAGTGTGTTCGGAGCGGCCCCGTTCCAGCTCCAGGTGCCGGGCGTACTCGTCGAGGATCGCCGCGTAGTCGCCGGGATCGTCCACTCCCCTACGATCGCATCCGATGCGCGGGGCGTGGCTATGCGACGCGGGTCCGTGTCCGGGCCGTTACCAGTCCCAGACGCCTTGGTCGTCGGGTGGGTATTGGGCGCAGATGTCGGTGGTGTGGGCGGCCACGCCCTTGTTGTTGAAGAACAACTTGGCCCAGTTCGGCCACTGCCAGGACAGCTGTTCGTAGAACGCGTTGGTGGCGGTGTCCTCCGAATATTGCCGACGACCCGCGTAGTCCATGCCGAAGAACCAGTGAATCCGGTCCTGGACGGCCTGATGGGTTTCGGGAGACTTGTTGTTGTAGTCGATCATGTAGCGCTCGTAGTAGACCGGTTCCACATCACGTGCGGCGGCCATGATCTGCTCGGGGGTACACGAGGTTCGCAGAATTCGGTTGGGGATCGGATAGTCGTCGGTGGCATCGGCCGTGGCGATTCCCGCCGCCGCCAACACGATCACACCCGACGCGAGCGCGACGATGGTCGCACGCAGTGCGGTGCCGGCGCGTAGCGCAATAACCGTCATTACTTCTTGCGCTTGAACAGATTCCAGCGCGAGGGCGCAGCCTCGCCGGCGGCATGTCCCGGGCACCACTGGCCGGCGGGCACACTGCGCCGCACCGCGTCGACGTGCGAACCGCATCCCGCCCAGGTGGTCTTGCCGCAAACCCGGCATTGGACTGCGCGACACATGGTGAATTTCCTTTCGACGGTGAGCCAGAATCAGGCCAGGCTCAAGAACAATTTCTCCAGCTCTTCGATGGTCAGCTTCTGTGCGCCTGAACCCGCGTCATCGGATGAGTCGATGCAATCACGCAGACCGGTGGCGATGATGGTGAAGCCCGCGCGATTCAACGCCTTTGACACCGCCGCGAGCTGGGTGACGACATCCTTGCACCCGCGGCCGTCCTCGATCATCCCGATCACGCCGCCGAGTTGACCGTGCACGCGGCGCAACCGGTTCAGGGTTGCGGCCACTGCGGCATCGCATGAGGGCTGCTGATTTTCTACTTTCACGACATCAACTTTCGAGGTTCGCACCATTTCTGTATACCATACCCCCTATGGTATTACTACTGATGTCCGAAGCCCGTCGGACGCACGCCTGAGTCAGGACTTAGGAGAGGGAGATGCCGCGAATGCTCGGCTCGCTGAAACGGTTCTGGGTGGCGGCGGTGATCGTTGTCGTTCTGGTCGCCGCGGCGTCCGTGGTGACGCGACTGCGGACGTTCTTCGACTCGGACAAGCCCTACGTCGGCGCGTCGCTCCCAGCCGACGACATCAAGCCGATCAACACCAAGCGGGTGACCTACGAGATCGTCGGGCCCGCGAATGCGTCCGGTCGGGTCAGCTACCTCGACGTCAATGGCAAGACGATGGAGGCGAGCTTCACCGAGTTGCCGTGGTCGGTGACGGTGAGCACCACCGACCCCGGCGTACTGGCCAACGTGGTCGCCCAAGGTGACACCGCCGCGCTGGGCTGCCGAATCCTGGTCGATGACAAACTCGTCGCCGAGGATTTCGCCGAAGGCCGTGACGCCCAGGCCTTCTGTCTGGACAAAGCCGCATGAGCGCGGATGGCAAGGACACCCGCACGCGCATCCCCCGGACCATCCGGGCACTCGCGGTTCCGATCATCCTCGTCTGGGTGGCATTCACCGCTGCCGTGAATCTGCTTGTCCCCCAGGTCGAGAAGGTCGGCATGGCCAACGCCGTGTCGATGTCGCCCCAGGATGCGCCCGCGGTGATCGCCGCCAAGCGGATGGGACAGAAGTTCGGCGAATCCACCTCCGACAGCATCGCCATGGTCGTGCTCGTCGGCGATCAGCCCCTGGGCGAGGCGGCACACCGCTATTACGCCACCCTGGTGGACAAGTTCAAAGCCGACAAGAAGCACGTGGAGCACGTCCACGACTTCTGGGGCGACATGATCACTGCTGCCGGCGTGCAGAGCAGTGACGGCAAAGCCGCCTACGTCCAGCTCAACCTCACCGGCGACCAGGGCAGCACCGAGGGCAACCACTCGGTGGACGCCGTCCGCGAGATCATCCACGAGACCCCGCCGCCGCCGGGTCTGCAGGCCTATGTGACCGGCCCGGCGCCATTGACCACAGATTCACTCGAGGCCAGCGACAGCGGCATGATCAAGATGACCGTGGTCACGATGATCGTCATCACCATCATGCTTGCCCTGGTCTACCGGTCGGTCAGCACGGTGCTACTGATTCTCGCCATCGTCGGCATCGAGATGGGCGCCGCCCGCGGTGCGGTGGCGGTGGTCGGCCACCTCGGCCTGATGGACTTCTCGACGTTCTCGGTTCCGCTGATGACGGCGCTGTCGATCGCCGCGGGTACCGACTACGCGATCTTCCTGATCGGCCGGTACCACGAAGCCCGGCAGAACGGTGAGGATCCGGAATCGGCTTACTACACCGCATTCCACGGGGTCGGCCACGTCATCCTCGGGTCGGGCCTGACGATCGCGGGCGCGATGCTGACCCTGCGGCTGACCCGGCTGTCCTACTTCAACTCACTGGCCTTCCCGTCGGCGATGGCGCTGATCATCGTCGTCGCCGCTGCCATGACCGTCGCCCCCGCCATCCTCGTGGTGGGCAGCCGGTTCGGGCTGCTGGATCCGAAGCGGATGATGAAGACCAGGGGGTGGCGCAAGGTCGGCACAGCGACAGTCCGTTGGCCCAAGCCCATTCTCGCCGCAGCGACCAGCGTCGTGCTGCTCGGTCTGCTGGCCATGATCGGCTACAAGACCAGCTACGACGACCGGCGCTACATCCCCGCAGATGTGCCGGCCAACGTGGGGTACGCCGCGGCCGAAAAGCACTTCAGCACAGCCCGGCTCAACCCGGACATCATGACCGTCGAGTCAGACCACGACATGCGCAACCCCACCGACATGATCGTGCTGGACAGGATCGCCAAGGCGCTGTTCCGGATCAAGGGCATCGCGATGGTGCAGAGCATCACCCGCCCACTGGGATCACCCATCGCGCACAGTTCAATCCCCTATCAGGTCAGTATGTCGTCGGTGCCGATCACCCAGAACCTGCAGTTCCTCAAAGCGCGGGTCGGCGACATCAGCAAGATGTCCGATGACATGGGCGCGATGATCGCGTCGATGACGCAGATGCAATCGCTCATGGTCAAGTTCTCCGACGCCATGCACACCACCGTCGGTTCGGCCAACGGGATGGTGGACTCCGCGCAGCGCAGCGTCGGCGACATGAACACGATGAAGGCGACGCTCGACCAGATGCGCGATCACATCGCCGACTTCGACGACGAGGTTCGACCGCTCCGCAACTACTTCTACTGGGACCCACACTGTTTCAACATCCCGGCGTGCTGGGGCATCCGTTCGGCATTCGACGCCATGGACGGCGTGAACACGTTCAGCGACAACATGGCCGCCCTCCAGACCGACATGACCGCGATGGTCGACGGCATGGACAACATGGTCAACGGCATGGGCGACATCGACACCCTGGTGCCGGAGATGGTCGAGCAGTTCGCACCGATCATCGCGACCGCCACCACGATGCAGAACACCCTGCAGACCATCCACAGCAGTTTCGACGGGCTCATCGAGCAGATGCAGCAGATGACCGACACGGCTACCGCGATGGGTGAAGCGTTCGACGCGTCGAAGAGCGACGACTACTTCTACCTTCCGCCGGAAGTGTTCTCCAACCCCGACTTCCAGAAGGGTCTCAAGCTCTTCCTCTCACCGGACGGCAAGGCGGCCCGGTTGATCATTACCCACGATGTGAATCCCGCCTCCGAAGAGGGCATCTCCGTCGTCGACGATCAGCTCACTGCCGCACATGAGGCCGTCAAGGGCACCGCGCTGGCCGGGGCGGACATCTACCTGACCGGCACCGCGGCCACCTACCGCGACGTCCAGTCGGGTGCCAAGTACGACACCATGATCGCCGCCTTCGCCGCGCTGACCCTGATCTTCATCGTGATGCTGATCATCACGCGTGCACTGGTGGCATCGATGGTGATCGTCGGGACGGTCGTGATCTCACTGGGCGCCGCGTTCGGCCTATCGGTGTTCATCTTCGAACGGATCGTCGGAATCGAACTGAACTGGATCGTGCTGGCATTCGCGGTGATCATCCTGATGGCGGTCGGCAGCGACTACAACCTGCTCCTGGTGTCGCGGTTCAAGGAGGAGATCGGGGCCGGCATCAATACCGGCATCATCCGGTCGATGGGCAGCACGGGCACCGTGGTGACCGCTGCCGGCCTGGTGTTCGCCTTCACCATGGGCTCGATGATTTCCGGTGACCTGCTCAACGTCGGGCAGGGCGGTATGACCATCGGCATCGGGTTGTTGCTGGACACGCTGATCGTGCGGTCGCTGATGACACCGTCCATCGCGGCCATTCTCGGTCCGTGGTTCTGGTGGCCGCTGAAAATCCGCCAGCGGCCCGCCTACAGCGAACGCATGCAGGGGGTTACGCCCAAGCGGGCAAGCGACGAGCCCGAAAGCGACGACAAGGGCGCCGAGGCGGCGGCACCGGCCTAGCTTTCCCCTGCTTCGGCCGCGGCGAGTTCCTTCTTCCACTGGCGGAAGGTCTCCTCGGTGCGGCCGCGGCGCCAGTAGCCGGAGATCGACGCCCACTTGGCGTCCACCCCGCGCACCTTGCGGATATAGGGACGCAGGTTGAGCATGACGGCCTGGGCCTCGCCGTGGATGAAGACCTGCACCTGCCCGGGCAACCACTGGGCGGTAGTGACGGCCTCGACCAGTGGGGCGTGGTCGCCGGCTCGCTCCT
>Ga0209254_10004676_pt1 | contig 12547 bp, 11 predicted proteins | sample FrelakmetDIP11DI_FD_187148 | JGI IMG/M metagenome (GOLD analysis project Ga0209254, IMG submission 187148) | Freshwater lake sediment microbial communities from the University of Notre Dame, USA, for methane emissions studies - DIP11 DI (SPAdes)... | ecosystem: Environmental > Aquatic >...
GAGCCGGTTGATTCGCGTGCCCGATCCGGCCGTCACGCGTGACGGCGACCGGGTGCTCGTCGACGGCGAAGCCATCGCGACAGCCCGTGGCACGCTGCACGGTATCGCCATGGACCTGGGGACGACCACCGTGGTCCTGCGCCTCCTCGACCTGGAAACCGGGGAGACGCTGGCCGACACGTCGTTCGAGAACCCGCAGCGGTTCGGCGGGTCCGACGTCATGGCGCGCATCCAATATGCCACCGAGCACGGCCGTCACGCCCTCGTGCGCACGCTGGCCGGGTACATCCGCCACGCGATCGAGGAGTTTCCCGTCGATCCGGCGACGATCTACGAGATGACGGTCGCCGGCAATTCGACGATGCGCGACCTGTTCTTCCGGAAGGACGTGTCGTCGATCGGCCAGAGCCCGTATCGGTCGCTCACGGAGATCGACGTCCTCGAAGGGCGGCGCACCACGACCAGCCTCGTGGACACGGGCCGGAGGTGCCTGCTGCCGATCCACCCGAAGGCCCGCGTGTACGGGCTCCCAATCATCAGCGGCCACGTCGGCGCCGACGCGGCCGCGTGCCTGCTCGCGGCCGATATCGCGCACGAGGATCGCCTCGTGGCGATCATGGACATCGGCACGAACACCGAGCTCATCGTCGGCAACCGGCACCGCATCCTCGCTGCCTCCTGCCCGGCCGGGCCGGCTTTCGAGGGCGGCGCCATCACCTGCGGCATGCCCGCGCTGTACGGCGCCGTCGAATCGGTCTCAGCCGCCGCCGACGGCACCTTCACCCTCGGCGTGATCGGCGGCATGGCCCCGGAGGGCCTCTGCGGTTCCGGCCTGGTCGACCTGCTGAGCGAGTTGCTCAGGACCGGCCGCATGAATCATTTGGGCCGCTTCGAGCCCAACGCGCAGCGGATCACAATCGATACGGCGGCCGATCTCTATCTGCTCGAGCGCGACGTCAACGAGCTCGCCCAGGCCAAGGGCGCCAACGCGGCGGGCCTGCGCGTGGTGTTCGAGGCGCTCGGCATCGATGCCGGCGATCTCGAGGTCTTCTACCTCGCAGGCGCGTTCGGCCGCCGCCTGCAGGTGGACGCGGCCCAGCGCATCGGGCTGCTCCCGGCGATGCCGGTGTCGCGCGTGGTGCAGCTGGGCAACGCCGCGATCGAAGGGGCGTCGATCGCGCTGCTGTCGCGATCGAAGCGACAGGAGCTCGAAGCCCTCGTCAGCAGGGTCGAGCACTGCAGGCTCGAGACGCATCCGCACTTTTTCGATCATTTTGTCGAAGGGTGCCAGTTCAAGCCGCTCGAGTTCCCGGCCCCGGGGGCCGGATGATTGCGTTCGCCGACAGGAGGGCGCCGTACAATTGCCGGCGTCGACGACCACCATGACACGACCATTGCTCGACACCATCGCCGATCGCCCGCTCCTCGCCGACGGCGCGATGGGCACACAGCTGTTCCTGGCCGGACTCGAACAAGGCGGGTGCGGCGAGGCCTGGAACCTGACGCACCCGGAGCGGGTGCTCGCGATCCAGCGCCGCTACGTGGACGCCGGATCGGACTGCCTCCTGACCAACACCTTCGGCGGCTGCCGTATCACGCTCGCCCGCCACGGCCGCGCCGGCGACGCCGCGGCGATCAACGCCGCCGCGGTCGGGATCGCCCGCGAGGCCCTCGGCGGAAAGCCCGGCTACGTCATCGGCGACATCGGGCCGTTTGGCGGCCTGCTCGAGCCGCTCGGCGAAGCGCGTGAGTCGGAGGTGCTCGAAGCCTTTGAGGAGCAGGCGCGCGCCCTCGTCCAGGCCGGCGCCGACGCGCTGATCATCGAAACGCAGACGTCGATCGAGGAGCTCGGCCTCGGCCTGCGAGCCGCGCGCGAGGCCGGTGCGCCGTGCGTGATCGGGTCCATGGCGTACGACGTCACGCGCGACGGCACGTCGTTCCGCACCATGATGGGCGTCGATCCCGAGCGCGCCGCGGCGTTCATGCAGGAGCACGGGGCCCACGTCGTCGCGCTGAACTGCGGGACCGGCATGGACATGGTCCGCGCGCGCGACGCGGTCGAGCGCTACAGGAAGGCCGTCGACCTGCCGATCATGGTCCAGCCCAACGCCGGCCAGCCCGCGCTGGTCGCGATGACGCTCGTGTACGACGAGACACCGGCGCACATGGGAAGCGGCGTCGTGCCTCTCGTGGAGGCCGGCGCGCGCATCATCGGCGGATGCTGCGGCAGCACGCCGGAGCACATCCGCGAGTTCAGGCGCGCCCTCGACGTTTTCCTGCAACAGACCGAGGCCGGTACATGAATACAAGGCTCTGCCTGGTGAACGCCCACGCCGCTGAGAAGCTGCCGCCGCTCACCGACGACCGGTCGGGCGTGGGCGCGCACTACGTGGACGCCTACCTCTCGCCGATGAACACGAAACTCGAAGATGGGACCCCGGTCAAGTGCCGCCGCAAGGGCCTGAAGATCGTGCTCACGGTGGGCGACAGGACCGGCGAGGGGCTGCTGCGCCGGCTCGACGTCGGTCCCGATCCGGTGGCCATGCTGGACGCTGCCTTACAGGAGGCCGCCTCGGAGGCTGGCGTCAGCCTGAGCATCGAGGACGGCGCCATCGTCCTCAGCCTGTAGCGCCAAGCCTACGCGACGTTCGGCGCGCCGAAGTGCTCTTGCACCACCAGCGTGACCGCCCCCCGGAGCCGCGGCTGCGTCGCCGGGTCGGTGGGCACGATGGGGGTCGTGTTCGTCCGGAGCGTTCGCCGCTTCACGACGTCGAGGACGATCGGACCGATACGATCCCACGCGGCCGTCACCTCGCCGACGATGATCACCACCTGGGGCGCCAGCCCCGTCACGATGGTGGCCAGCCCGATCCCGAGGTAGTGCGCCACGTGCTCCAGGGTCTTCACGGCCCTGCTGTCGCCTTCGTCTGCCAGCCGGAGGATGTCGTTGATCCCGAGCGCCGCTCGCGGCACGGCCGGCTGCCCGGCGACCGGGCCATCGCCGGACAGTTCCTGGTAGAACCGGGTGGCCGCCGAGTTCGACGCGTACCGCTCCCAGCATCCGCTCTTCCCGCAGGAGCACGGCGGCCCGTTCTCGTCGAGCGTCACATGGCCGAACTCCCCGGCCATCGCGCCGCGGCCGTGGACCAACTGCCCGTTGACGAGCAAGCCGACGCCGATGCCCTCTGACACGGTCACCGCCACCAGGTGCCGGACGTCGTCAGCCTGCCGTCCAAACCAGAGCTCCGCGAGCGCACAGGCGCTGGCCGCGTTCTCGATGGCCACGGGCAGGCCGATGGCGCGCTCGAGCAACTGCCGGAGCTCGGTGCCTTCCCAGTGGAGATTCGGCGCGAACACGATCCGGCCCGACGCGTCCACGCGGCCCGGAACGCTGACGCCCACCCCTTCGCACACAATCTCCGGGTGACTGCTTCGAAAGGAGGCGACCGTCCGGGCGAGTTCCCCGGCGAACTCTTCGGGCGAGGCGGGCGTGGGCCACTCCGTCTGCATGAGGAAACGGGCATCGAGGCCGGCCAGTCCCACCCTGGTCGTCACAGGCCGCACGTCCACGGCGATGATGCCGGCCCGCTCGACATTGAGGTGCAGAAATCGAGGGCGCCGGCCGCGGCTCGAGACGGGGCTTGCGCCCTCGGTCACCCAGCCTTCGGCGATCAACTGCCCGACAATGGCCGACACCGTGCTCCGCTGGAGGCCGGACCGTCGCGCCAGGTCGGCGCGCGACAACGGCTGAAAGCGGCGGATGATGTTCAGCGCGATCCGGCGATTGATGTTGCGCGCCGTCTCGCTTGTCGCGACCTGGAAGTTGGTGAGATCGATCTTGCGCATGGCTGGCTTCCCGCGCGTGGGGGGCCACGCCGCCGATTCGGCGTTTGTTGTAGGTTTGAACTATGAGTGGAGTCCGGGGGGATGTCAACTCGAATCCCGCTGTATAAACGCTCTCTGGACGTTCACGCGGCGTCGCGCGTATGCTACCCGGGCGGATTTGTTCACGGATGAGACTGAATCCGGTCGATAGGCGGTTTCGAAACCCGTTCTCGCGGCGTCTTCGGGCCGCATTACGCCGGTTTTGAACTCGTCCCTGGAGAGCGGGAGGTCAGGGATGGTCGGAACACTCGAGATGAACGCGTCATTCCGTGACAGCCTTCGCCGGAGGTCCAGCTGTTCGCAGCTGCACCGGCGGCCAGACCGGCGCCGCACGCCTCCGCCCACGAACATCCTCTGGACAATGCTGTCCGAGGGGTCATGATTCGCCCTGTGTCTGGGCCGTCCCGCGCTCGGGGCATCGAACCCCGGGCGTCCGACAAGGGGCGTGACGTCAGCTCGCCCAGGCGAACCCCGTTCAATGCTTCCTATCGTCCGGCACGCTCAGGGCCAGGTCAGGCTCGTAGCAGCCTGGGCCGGTGGCGGTCCGACGCGCATTATAGTGATGTTCCCGGGAGGTTGAGCCCATGAGTGATCAGTTGTGCGTACTTTCCGCGGCGGTTTTCACGGTCCTCTTGGCCTTGCCCCTCCTGTCACAGAACCCGGCGCCGGACGCGCCGCGAGACGAGAGGAGCGTGATCGCGCCTGGCGCCGCGCTGGAGAAGCTGGCGGGCGGTTTCGCGTTCACCGAAGGCCCGACAAGCGACAGCGACGGCAACGTGTTTTTCACGGACCAACCGAACAACCGCATTTTGAAATGGAGCGTGGACGGCACGCTCAGCACGTTTCTCGAACCGGCCGGCCGATCCAACGGGATGTACTTCGGTGCCGGGGGGAGCCTGCTGGCGTGCGCGGATGAGAAGACGGAGTTGTGGGCGATCGCGCCTGACGGGACACGCACCGTGCTGGCGAAGGAGTTCGAGGGCAGGCCCCTCAACGGCCCGAATGATCTCTGGGAGCGGCCCGACGGCTCGGTCTACTTCACCGATCCCTTCTACAAGCGCGACTGGTGGACCTACGGCGCGAAGCCGCAGGACAGCGAGCAGGTCTATTTCCTGTCGGCCGATCGCAAGACGCTGAAACGCGTCACGACCGATTTCGTCAAGCCCAACGGCATCATCGGCACGCCCGACGGCAGGACGCTGTTCGTGGCCGACATCGGCGCCGGCAGAACCTACGCGTTCGACATCCAACCCGACGGTTCGCTGACGAATAGACGCCTCCGTTGCGAACTCGGCTCGGACGGGATGACGCTTGACGCCGAGGGGAACCTCTACCTCACGGGCAAAGGCGTCTCGGTCATCGATGCGACCGGGAAGAAGATCGGCCAGATAGACGTGCCGGAGACCTGGACGGCGAATGTCAGTTTCGGCGGCAGGGACCACCAGACGCTCTTCATCACGGCCAGCACGGGCCTCTACGCCATCCGGCTGCGTGTCAGGGGCGCGAACCCGGCCAAGTGAAGGGCGCTCTGAACGGCCGAAGGGCATGCCCTGAGGAGGTAGACCGTGCAGCGTCTCGTCGCGCTCTCCATGCTCGCGCTGCTGGCGCAGCCCGGCCTCGCGCGCGTCTCCGCCCCGGCGCCGCGCCGGATGGCGAAGGACGTCCTGGCCGACAAGATTCGCGGCGGCTGGGCCGGCAAGATGATCGGCGTCTCGTACGGCGCGCCGACCGAGTTCCGGTCGAACGGCGCGATCAACGAGAGCGCGATCACGTGGTCGCCCGAGCGCGTCTCGAACGCCCTCGGACAGGACGATCTTTACGTCGGTATGACGCTGGCCGAGACGATGGACCGGCTCGGCCTCGACGCCACCGTGGAGCAGTACGGCGAGGCTTTCAAGGACAGCCAGTACGACCTGTGGCACGCCAACGCCGGCGCGCGCCGGCTCCTCAACCTCGGCATCAAGGCCCCGATGTCGGGCCATCCGAAGTTCAACATCCACGCCAACGACATCGATTTCCAGATCGAGGCGGACTTCATCGGCCTGATGAGCCCGGGCCTCCCCCGGGAGTCCAACAAGTACTGCGCGCGCGTCGGGCGCGTGATGAATCACGGTGACGGCCTGTACGGGGGGATGTTCGTCAGCGGGATGTACACCGCGGCGTACTTCGAGCGCGACGTGCGGAAGGTGGTCGCGCAGGGGCTGGCGTGTCTGCCGCCGGAGAGCAGCTACGCCCGCGTCATCAAGGACGTGCTCGACTGGTCGGCGACGTACCCCGACGACTGGAAGATGACGTGGCGCCTCATCCAGGACACGTGGGATACGGAAGACCCGTGCCCGGACGGTGCGCTCACGGCCTTCAACATAGACGCCAGGATCAACGGCGCCTACATCGCGCTGGGCCTCCTCTACGGCGGCCTCGACTTCGGCAGGACGATCGAGATCGCGACGCGCTCCGGGCAGGACTCAGACTGCAATCCGTCGACCGCGGGCGGCATCCTCGGCGTGATGCTCGGCTACAGCGGGATCCCGGACGGCTGGAAGAGCGGCATCCCGGCGCTGGCCGATAAACGCTTCGACTACACGCGCTCCTCCCTCAACGACATCTGCCGCTCGACGCTGGAGCGGGCGCTAAAGCTCGTGCAACTGGCCGGCGGCGCCGTCACCGACACCGACGTGGTCATCCCGGAGCAGGCACCGATGGCCGCGCCCCTCGAGCAGTGGGACATGGGCGTGCCGGTGGCGAGGGTGGCTGTGACCGACGACGCCTGGAGCTTCAAGGGCTTCTCCGCGGTGGGAGGCCCCACGTCGCGCGATAAGGCCGTGCGCATGGGTGCCGGCGCTGCGGGGGCGGAGGCGATGCTGCGCTTCACGGGCGCCGCGCTGGCGGTTGTAGGCGGCATGACGGCGGAGGGCGGGCGCGCCGATGTCTACCTCGACGGCCAGCCAGCTCACGGCATCGACGTCTACGCCGGCGGGCGCACCCACGATAACGACGTGTGGCACGTTTACGGCCTGGCCCAGGGCCCGCACACGCTCCGGATCGTGACGCGCGCCGACGCGGACCCCCGCTCCAAGGGCACCACGATCTCGATCGCGGAGGCGGTGGTGTACCGGGCGCGATGACGTACGAGACGCAGGATTCCGGCGCTGCACTCCGGTGACACCGTTTGGACTTCCGGCCGCTACCGCACGGGGACGAATCGTTCCGGCCGCCCCAGGCGCATGACTCCGACAGCGTCGCCTCCGCGTCGGCGTGCAGCCCCGGGATCAGGTCATGGCAAGGCAGAAGGGCCGTGCCGGAAGCCTGCCGGTTTGAATCGAACTCACGATCCAGCTATCCTGAGCCTGTGAAGACCCTCGCGCCAACGCTCTCGCCCGACGGGCTCCGTACGGCACTCCGTGCGTTCTGCGAAAAACACCCTATCCGTCGGCTCGACGTCTTTGGGTCTGCGGCAAGGGGGCAGGCCAGCCCACGCAGCGACGTCGACTTGCTTGTGACTCTGGACGACTCGGTTCCCGTTTCGACCCTTGAGATCCTGGAAATGGCGGGCGAGGCGGAAGAACTCGTGGGAGTGCCGGTGGACTTTGTCCTGCGGCAGGCATTGGACCAGTCGCCCAATGGCGTCGCCAGGGAGCACATCCTCGCGACTGCTGTGCAGTTGTATGGACGCTGATCAAGTTGGACGCCTTCGGGACATTCTCGACGCGGCCCGGCTTATCGGCTCTTACGTTGCCGGCGCGGATGAGAGTGCATTCCGTGGCGACACGCAGAAACAGGACGCCGTCATTCGACGCATCGAGATCATCGGTGAGGCAACGCTGCACTTGTCCGACGACACGCGGCAGGCGATCCCCCAGCTGCCGTATCGCAGGATGCGCGGCATGCGAAACGTGATCGCGCACGACTATGCCGGTGTGAGTCTCGAGATCGTGTGGGAGGTGGCAACGATCCACGTCCCGGAATTGGGAAGCATCCTCGAGCAGTTCTTCGCCCGCCGCGCTACTTCCTGACCGTGCACGGGGTCGGCTACAAGTTCGCGGGCTGACGGGCGTCCAGGTCAGGATGTCCCATCGTCCCCTACGCCCGCTCGAAGAACTTGTAGAACATCGCCTGCCTGGCCACCCGCTCCGCCTTGCCGGCGATCGCAGCCGTCTGGGCATCGCTCAGCGGCGTGAACTCGCGGGCCAGGCGGATGTTCTCCTCGAGTTGGGCCACGTTCTCGACGCCGACGATCGCGGTGCTGATGGGAAGCGTCAGGGCATAGAACATCGCCTCGCGCATGTTCAGGGTGCCGGGACTCGTGGCGACGACGGCGCTGCCTTCCCAGGAACGCTTCTGGGCCTCCACCGGCGGCGGAACGTAGTTCGACAGGATACGGTTGCGGCCCGTCAGCTTCATGGCGATGATCCCCATCTGCTTCTCCACGGCGAGCGGGACCAGTTTCTCCTCGAAGCTGTAGTGGAACCTCTCCGCCGCGTTGACGGCCAGCAGGACCGTGTCGAAGGGATAGCGGCGGATGGCCTAGATCAGGCAATCGGGGCGGAAGTGGCCCGTGATGCCCAGGTGCTTCACCGTTCCCTGCTCCCTGGCCTGGATGAGCGCCTCCATCGCGCCGCCCTTCGCGAAGACCTCATCGATGTCGCCCATCGTGCCCAGGTCGTGGAGCTGCCAGCAGTTCAGGTGATCGGTGCGGAGCAGCGCCAGCGACTTCTCCAGCATGCGAAGCGAGCCGTCCCGCGTGCGCTCCTTCGTCTTGCTGGCCAGAAACGCCTCGCCGCGCCGCCGCTGCATGACCTGGCCGATGTACTGCTCGCTCCAGCGATCGGGCCCGCCATAGATGGACGAGGTGTCGATGTAGTTCACGCCCAGGTCGAGGGCGCGCTCGATGAGTGGAACAGCGACGTCGGCGTTGTTGGCGCGCTCGAGGGCCGACTGCCCGCCCAGGCTGAAGATGCCGGCCTTGAAGCCCGTCTTGCCCAGATTGCGGGTGGGCATGGCCTGGACGGTCGCGGGATTCGCAGCCGGCCCGGCGGGTGCGACCGCACTGCCCACGGCCTGGCTCGCCACCGCGGCGGCCACCGCGCCTCCCAGACGGAGGAAGCTACGGCGGCTCTGTCCCGGCACCTGCGGACGATCGTTCGAGTCGTTCATGATGTCCTCCACTGACGGCCGCTATGATGCGTCAGGCGGGCGTCGGCCGCAAGCGGCGGCCATCCTGACTGGAACCGCATTGCCCGAGTCTGCTAGGCTGTCGGCACCACGCACGCAAGGAGCGATGTCATGGCACAACGCGCAGTCGATCGGCGAACGTTCATGAAGGGTTTCGCGGCGACTGCCGCGCTGGCGTCAACCGTTCACGCGGATACCTTGCCAGGAGCCAGCGACATGGCACAGAGCGCGACGCCGCGGATCCGCTTCGCGGTCATCGGCATCAACCACAGCCACATCTACAGCCAGGTCGGGGCCGTGCTGCGCGGCGGAGGCGAACTGGTCTGGCTCTACGCGAAGGAACCGGATCTGGTGAAGGCCTTCCAGACGCGTTTCCCTCAGGTGAAGATCGCGCAGAGCGAGGACGAGATTCTGCAGGACAAGAGCATCCAGCTCGTCGTGAGCTCGGCGATCCCCGTCGAGCGCGCGCCCCTCGGCATCCGGGTCATGCAGCACGGCAAGGACTACATGGCCGACAAGCCGGGCATCACAACGCTCGAGCAGCTCGCCGAGGTGCGCCGTGTGCAGGCCGAGACCAGGCGCATCTACTCGATCATGTACAGCGAGCGACTTGAAAACCGCGCAACGGTCCGGGCCGGCGAACTGGTCAAGGCCGGGGCCATCGGGAACGTCGTGCAGACGGTCGGGCTCGGCCCGCACCGCATCACACCCGCGAGCCGCCCGGCGTGGTTCTGGGAGAAGTCGCAGTTCGGCGGCATTCTCTGCGACATCGCGTCCCACCAGGCCGACCAGTTCCTGTACTTCACGGGTTCAACGCGAGCCGATGTCGTTTCCGCACAGGTCGGCAACGTGCACTACCCGCAATACCCCAACTTCGAGGACTTCGGTGACATGGTGGTGCGCGGAGACTCGGGGACGGGCTACATCCGTGTGGACTGGTTCACGCCGAGCGGCCTGTCCACCTGGGGCGACGGGCGGCTGACGATCCTGGGCACGGACGGCTTCATCGAGATCCGCAAGAACGTCGACATCGCCGGCAGGCCCGGCGAAAGCCACTTGTTTCTCGTCGACCAGAAAGAGACGCGCTACATCGACTGCGCCGGCGTCGATCTGCCGTACGGTCGGCAGCTCATCGATGACGTGATCAACCGGACGGAAACGGCGATGCCGCAGGCGCACTGCTACCTGGCGGCGGAGCTGGTGCTCAAGGCCCAGCAGCAGGCTCAGCGGCTCACGTTCCGCTCGTAGCGCAATTGGGGTGACCCTCGAGTCTCGGCGGAGAGGGCGTATGGCACGAACATCAGGACCATGGCCCACGAGGCGCGCGTTCCTTGCGTCGGCCGGCAAAGCCGTGGTGGCGGCCTCGGCCGCCGCGGGCTTCCCCGCCATCGTCCCGGCGTCGGTCTTCGGGAGCACGGCGCCGAGCAACCGGATCAATGTCGGCGCGATCGGCGTGGGGCGCATCTCGCGGGGGCACGACCTGCCCGGCATCTGGAAGCACGACGCCGCGCGCGTGATGGCCGTGTGCGACCTGGATGCCAGGCGCCTGGAGGATGGCAAGAAGCTCGTCAACGATTTCTACGCCAGGCAGACGGGCCGCCCCTATGACGGCGTGGTCGGCTACAGCCACTACCTCGAACTGCTCGCGAACACGGACGTCGACGCCGTGGTCATCAGCACGCCCGATCACTGGCACGCCCTCATCGCGATCGCCGCGGTCGAGCATCGGAAGGACGTGTATCTGCAGAAGCCGGCGTCGCTCACCATCGCAGAGGGGCGGGCGATGAGCAACGCCGTACACCGGTCGGGCCGGATCTTCCAGATTGGCAGCCAGCAGCGATCGTCAGCGCAGTTCCGGTACGCGGCCGAACTCGTGCGCAACGGGCGCATCGGCGAGCTGAAGACCGTGGAAGTGGGCCTGCCCGGCGACCCGTCCGGAGACGAGGAGCCGGAGATGCCCGTCCCGAACACCCTGAACTACGAGATGTGGCTCGGCTCGACGCCGCACGTCTATTACACCGAGAAGCGGGTGCATCCGCAGGCCGACTACGGCCGGCCAGGCTGGCTGCGGTGCGAGCAGTTCGGCGCCGGCATGATCACCGGGTGGGGCGCGCACCATGTCGATTCGGCGCACTGGGGCATGGGCACCGAGTACACGGGGCCGGTCGAGATCTGGGGCAGCGCGCAGTTCCCGGCCAGGGGCCTGTGGGACGTTCATGGCGACTTCAAGACCTACGGCCTCTATGCCAACGGCGTCACCATGGTCGTCAGCGGCGAGTTCCCGAACGGGATCAAGTTCATCGGATCCGAGGGCTGGATCTTCGTGTCCCGCGGCAACGAGGCGGTGACCGCCAGCGATCCGGTGGCGAGGCTGAAGGACAGCCAGGCACTTTCGGCGAGCGACCCGAAGATCATCACCTCCGTCATCGGTCCGGGCGAGATTCACCTGGAGGAGAGCGCCGATCACCACGGCAACTGGCTGCAGGCCATCAGGACGCGCCGCCCGCCGGTTGCCCCGGTCGAGGTGGCGCACCGCTCGTGCTCGGCCTGCCTGCTGCATCACATCGCCATGAAGGCGAAGCGCAGGCTGTTCTGGGATCCCTGGAAGGAGCGGTTCAGGAACGATGACGAGGCGAACGCCCTGCTCTCGCGTCCGCAGCGCGCGCCCTAATGCGCCCGGTCGCCGAATCCCCCGGCGCGACGATCGCTGAAACCGTCCGGCGATAGGCGGCTCGGACCGCCTCGTCTTCAATCGGCCTGTATCGGAGCCACAGATCGCGTCCTGTCTCGGCCTGCGCGGGGACGAAGGCCAGCAGCGTCAGCATTCCAAGCGCAACCGCCGAACGCAGGCCAGCGCATATAGTTCGCATAGACAACTAACGGACTTGGGGCTTGTTGTTGAAACGCTCAGCGCCGCATTGAACCTGGTAGTTCTTGGTGCGAACTATAGCATTTGACGCCGGGTCTGCGAAGACCCGGAGTCTGGCCGTCGGTCACTGTTCGAGAGTACACTGCCCGACGCAGGTCCCGCCCCCGCGACAGGGTCTCAATCATGAAGAACCTCCGTGTTCCACGCCGCCGTCCCCTCGCGCTCGCCCTCATCCTGTTCCTCGCCGCCGTCGCGCTCCTGCCCTCGCCTGCCGACGCGCAGGCGCTGCCTTTCCTGAGCAGCCTGCGGGTGGTGTACAACACCCGCAAGGCCACGGCCAACCCGCAGGGCGAGTTGAAGGCCCAGCTGGACGCTGTAGACAAAGCGCTCACCGCGGCAACCCGGGCGGGTGACGTCGGCGAGGCGCGGCGCCAGCTCGCCAAGGGCATGGCGCTCCTCTCCGGCGACGCCTGGACGCCGGCGCTCGACTATCGGAACTCGCTCGTGATTCGCAGCGGGCGCACGGTCCTCGATTCCTCCGAGCCCTATGCCGCGCGGTTGGAGCAGATCTACAAGCCGGCCATCGATCTGACGCCTGCCATGACGGCGCGTGTGTCGCTC
>Ga0209254_10004677_pt1 | contig 12547 bp, 11 predicted proteins | sample FrelakmetDIP11DI_FD_187148 | JGI IMG/M metagenome (GOLD analysis project Ga0209254, IMG submission 187148) | Freshwater lake sediment microbial communities from the University of Notre Dame, USA, for methane emissions studies - DIP11 DI (SPAdes)... | ecosystem: Environmental > Aquatic >...
CCGATTACGCTCATGCGCTGATATGGTTGGGATTTCTTCTCTACCATGACGAACCTCAAACTGGCCACCTCTACCTGCAAGAAGCGACGGATATCTTCCGAACGGCTGGCGACAGTTGGGGACTTGGCTGGGCGCTGGATATGTTCTCTCAGATGAAATTTGGGGATGGAGATGTGGAAACAGCTTATGCGATGGCACGCGAGGGAGTAGATGCGTACCGGAAGAGCGGAGACCGTTCTGGAGTCGCAATCTGTGTGCATGATCTGGGCGAATATAACGCGATGCAAGGCAATTTCCTGGAAGCGAGAGGCTACCTGGAAGAAGCCCTGAGCGTATTCAGGGAGTTTGGATTCAATTGGATGGCCTCGCTAACTCTAGACATTCTCGGTGAGGTCGCCCGCGCATTGGACGAGTATGAAAAGGCTGAGGCTTGCTACCGGGAAAGCCTATCTATGAGACAGGAAAGTGGTGCGGGGCCAGTCTGGTTCCTTTCGCCGAATTTGAACCTGGGTTATACGGTTTTGTACCGGGGTGACGACATGCAGGCGGTCTCATTTTTTACACAGGCATTGAGCCTGAGCAAGGAGCTGGACCGAAAATTGGGGGTCATTAATAGCCTGGCAGGTCTTGCAGCTGTAGCCGCCGTGCGCGGGAGAGTCGAAACGGCGGCGCGCCTGTATGGCGCAGCGGAAGCTCAGTATCAAGGATTGCTGACGGAAGGTAAAACGCTCGATTCATTGATCGATCCGGTCGACCGGCGCGAATTTGAGCGCTACCAGGCGATCTGTCGGGACCGGCTTGGGGAAGCAGCCTTCGAGGCGGCCTGGGAGGTGGGCAGTGGCATGACGTTGGAACAGGCGCTGACCGAGGCATTGGCAATAGTCTGATCCAAAACGGTCGGTAGTATGGGAGGCCAACTCAAGCTGCCGGATTTAGAATGGGGTATTATGAGCAGGATGAGGAGGAAAGGTTGGAGAGGAAGTGTAGGGGATGAGCGGAGAGGAGTGAGGCACGGGGTGAGAGAAGAGCGATGGGTTCGCCGACCCATCCTGCGCGCTAAAAGATGGTCGGATTGTTGGATTAATTTCTGAAACTCATCATCTGTTTTTTTTATTTGATTCTAAAGAGCTGACAACCGCTTTTAGAACCGTCTCTATGGATAAATCAAATCCAATAACTGCATAATCCTGGAAACTGCGCTATGGTGGGAGGTATATTGGACAACAGCAGTTTGATAAAGCTGTTTTACTAAAATCAATTTTTTATATGTAATTGGATCAATACTGTTGGACATGTGTAAGCCTGAACCCTGCCACTTTCAAATGCTGTCATTATCATTTTAACATATAGACGATAAATGATGAATCTCATTACTCGAATATACTACAAGCTAAAGAGAGGAAAAATATGAGGAGGCGATTGGAAATAAGTATGAGTGAAGAGCTCCATGTAACTCTCTTTCTGTATTATAATTCTTAACAGGTCATAATGACTTAATCGATGAGGCAAATATGGAAACCATCAATGTAGCAGAGGCAAAAAGTCGCTTTTCCGAGCTAATCAGCCGGGCTTCAGCGGGCGAGCGCTTCGTGATCCGGCGGCGTGAGCGGACGGTGGCAGTGCTGGTAAGCCCGGGCGAGTACGAGCGCCTGGAGCGCGCCGCGCAAGCCGCTTTTCAACTGGCGCTGGCTTTGGGTCAGGACGAGACTGTACTGGGAAGGATCGAACGCGGCGAGATGCACCCGGCGATGGCAGCTTTTGGCCTGTGGCGTGACGAAGATGATTTAAAAAAGCTGGCGGAGCAAATTCTCGTCGAGCGAAAAAGAGCAACTACACGACCTGAGATCAGCTTATGAAACTGCTGGACAGCGACCATTGTGTGGCGATCCTGCGCGGCCGGTTAGACCTGGGCGATCGGGTGGCCGCGGATGAGGAACTGGCTGTGAGTGCCATCAGCGTCGGCGAGCTGGTGCATGGGGCATATAAATCCCTGCATGCCAGTGATAACCTGGCGCGGTTGGACGTGCTGCTCAGCATGCTGGTCAGCTTGCCCTATGATGAAGCCGCAGCGCGGCGTTTCGGCCAGCTCAAAGCCCGTCTGGAACGGACAGGGGAAAAGCTTAGCGATCCCGACTTGCAGATCGCCAGCATTGCTCTGGTCTATGAGACCCCACTGGTCACGCATAACCTGGCGCACTTTCAGCGTCTTGCCGATGATGGGCTGCAGTTGCAAGACTGGCTGGCATGAAGCGCGTGACCCATACCTGGAAAAACCGCCTCCTTACTCTGCTCTCCGACCTCTTCCTCCTGTGGGTCCTGCTTCACTTCGGCCTGGGCGGGCTGGAAGGTGCGCGGGCGTTGCTGCCCATGTTCGGGCTGGCCGGCTGGGCGCTGCTGGCGCTGGTGGTATTCCTGCTGCTCTACCGCAGCGATTACCGCACTGACCTGCCGCTGTTCGCGGCTGGGTGTGCGTTGGGCTACTGGGGCGAGTGGTGGGGTACGACGCGCGGCGTGTGGACCTATTGGAACGGCGCCATGCCGCCGGATTACCTGCCGCCGCTGTGGGGGTTGGGACTGGTCACGGCCTACCGGCTGAGCGGGTTCTGGAAGGGTTGGTTGGATCGCCCGCGGCCGCGCTGGGTGAGCTGGTGCATGGCAGCCAGCTTCATTGTCTTGCCGGTGGTGGGGGTGCTGGCCAGCCTGCCGGCGCTGACTAAGGTGGACTGGAGCGGCAGGCTGGATTTGCATTTCTTCGCCGGGCTGCTGGTCGGGGCGGCGCTGGCCCTCTACTGCTTCGACCTGCGGCGAGCCTTCCCGCTGTATGTGAGCGGGATGCTGCTCGGGGGGCTTTACGAGTACCTTGGGACGACTTTTGGAGAATGGACCTACATCACCGGCGAGCAGCCGCCGCTGTGGATCGTGCCGCTGTGGGGGATTGCCTGTGTGGCAATGGTTAACCTGGCAGAGCTGGCACGCCTGGTTATCGAAAAGGGGACAAAAGCAGTGGGTCGGAAAATCTCCGCGCTGCCTTCAGCTTAATCCAGATGCTTTCAGGTAGAATCGGGGCATGCCTGCCGTCTCGGTCCTGATGCCCTGCTACAACGCCAGCGCCTGGGTTGACGAAGCCCTGGAGAGCGTGGCGCGCCAGACGCTCAGCGATATCGAGATCATCTGCGTCGAGGACGGCTCGACCGATGATACCCCCTTGCACCTGGATCAATGGGCGAGGCGCGAAGGCCGCATCCGGGTGATACGCCAGCCCCACGCCGGGGTGGTTGTGGCATCCAATCGCGGCTTAGAAACCTGCACTGCGCCTTATATTGCCCGCATGGATGCTGATGACCGCGCCCACCCCGAGCGCCTGGCCCGGCAGGCAGCTTACTTGGACGCCCATGCGGAGGCGGGTTTGGTAAGCTGCCGGGTGGCAGGTTTTCCGGCTGAGCAGGTGCGGCAGGGTTTTGCCATTTACCTGGAATGGCAGAACGGGTTGTTGAGCGATGCAGATATCCGCCGCGAGATCTTCATTGAAAGCCCGCTGCCGAATCCGAGCGTGACCTTCCGCCGGGAGGTCTTGCTGCAAGCGGGCGGCTACCAGGATTTTGGCTGGCCGGAGGATTACGACCTGTTCCTGCGGCTCTACCTGAGCGGGGTGCGCTTTGCCAAGCTGCCGGAGGTGCTGATGGAATGGCGCGAGCATCCCAACCGGCTGACTCGCACCGACAGGCGCTATTCCCTGGAGAATTTCCTGCGTCTCAAAGCCCACTACCTGGCGCTTGGTCCGCTGGCAGGCCGCGACTCGGTGGTGATGTGGGGCGCGGGGATGGTGGGCAGGCGGCTGGGCAGGCAGCTCATCAATTTGGGCGTGCCGGTGGAGGCGTACATCGATATCGACCCGCGCAAGATCGGCAGCACGCGCCGCGGCCGGCCGGTGCTGTCGCCGGAAGCGCTGCCGGAATGGTGGAGACGTTTTGAGAGCCCGGCGCTGCTGGCGGCGGTGGGCTCGCGCGGCGCGCGCCAGCTCATCCGCCAGCGTCTGGCAGGGCTGGGTCTGCGCGAAGGCCAGGACTGGTGGGGGGTAGCCTGATGAATTTTAGATTGATGATTTGAGCTGCACGGAGGCCGGTTATGGAATTAATGGAAAAGATTACTTTAGGATTGAAAGAAGAACAGGAATTTGTGGTGCTGGAGGAATATACCGCCGGGCACGTCGGCAGCGGGTCGTTACGCGTGCTGGCTACGCCCAGCCTGATCGGTTTTATGGAGCGCGTGGCGCGCGACCTGCTGGAGCGCAACTTGCCGGAAGGTTATTCGAGCGTAGGCGTCTGGGTGGACGTCCGCCACCTGGCTGCCACACCGGTTGAGGCGAAGGTGCGGGTTGCCTGCGAGGTGATCGAGATCGATGGGCGCAAGGTCGATTTCCGCGTGGATGCCTGGGACGAGATCGAGAAGGTTGGCGAAGGCCGCCACCAGCGCGTGGCGATCGATGTGGACCGTTTTCTGCAGCGACTGCAGGCCAAGCTGCCTGGAGCGGCTGCCTGATCAGCACATATTTGGGGTTTCTCAGTGCGAGCGCAGCGTGCGCATGGCAAAAAAGGCCACTGCGGCGCCTGCCAGCAAGAACAACACGCCCAGGATGCCTAACAGCGGTGAGCGCGTGCCTTCCTGAGCAGGGATGGCGGGGGCTTCGGCCTGCGTCTGCGAGTTGGCTTGCGCGCCAAAATTATCATAGGTCTGGTCGCCGGCTTTTAAAGTGATTTCATGGTTGGTGCGGGTGGTCGGGTTGTAGCCCTCCGGCACCGCCACGCTGATGGTATAGTCGCCTTCCGGCAGCTTTTCGAAACACTGCGGTTCCAGACCCGTGCCGGTTGTCTGCGACTCGGAAACTGAGCCGCTGCGGTTGCCAAAGCTGATCGCTCCACCGGGGATCGACGGCTCGCTCTCCTGGCGGATCGAATCGCCGTTCAGGTCGTTGAACAACAGAATGCACAGCTTGCCTTCGCCCGGTTTAGGAGAGGGCGTGGGCAACACGGGCGTGGGCGTTGGCGTAGGGCCGGCGGTGGGGGTGACTTCCACGGGACCCGCCAGACCCAGCATGAGTTTCTGCCCTTCGAAAATCGTATCGCTGATCAGATTGTTCAGCGCGCGCAGCTTTTCAACCGGCACACCGGTGATCAGGGAGATCCCCAACAGCGTATCGTTCGCTTTGACGATATAGATGATGCGCCCGTCCGGGCCTGGGGTGGGGGTGTAGATGGGAAGCTGGAGCTGCGGGGCTGCCTGGGCGGTTGAAGTGCTGACCAGGAAGCTGGATAGCGCCAGCCCGGCTGCCAGCCAGAGCAGCAGGCTGGCAACCAGCAGATATTGAATAGCATAGGATTTCGATTTCAGAAACGATTGTTTATTCACTGGATTGATTATACCGGAGAACGGCGGGTTAGTTGAGGCCATGCCCAGGGCAGGAAAATGTTTTTTGTGGAGCAGCGGTCTCTCATGTTGGCGAGGGAATCTCTTCGCCGGAAGGGGCAATCTTCACTGCTTGCAGGGAAAGGGCAGCCAACAGGTTCAAGAAAGCGCCTGCCAGCACGACCGGGACCAGGTTGGTCTGAGTGCCTGCCAGTGAGCCGACCCCAAAAAGCAGCGGGACGATCAGCGCGCCCCCGGCGCGGCCGATTGCCGTGGAGGCAATCACAATGGACATGAGAGTTGCCCGGGTTTGGGGCATTACCTCTGTCATCAGTGTGATGTTGCTCACCACGGCGAATTCGAAAGTCAGGTAAATAAAGAACAGCCCTACCAGCGCACCAATCAAGGTGCGCCCGATGAGCGGTAAAGCCAGGAACACCAGCCCATTCAGCGCCAACCCGATGATCACTGCCCGGCGCTTTCCCAACCAATCGATCAGGCCGGTCACCAGCACCTCGCCGCTCAGCTCGGAAACGCCAATGACCGCTGATGCCACCGCCAGCGCGGCGATTTTTACCTTGAATGTGCTCTCCAGCCAGGTTCCAAAGGTCAGGTTCACCAGCTCGTTCGAGGCAGACATACAGATACAGACCAGGATGCCCGCCAGCGCTGGCCAATAGCTGAGCACCGTTCGCAGGTTCTGCCATATATTGGTCTGGCTGGTTGAGGTCGGGCGGTCATGAGGCAGTAAAACTGCCAAGCCAAGCATTGCCAGGATGCCCAGGCCAGCCAGCCAGGGGAATGGGGCGCTCCAGCCACCGCGGGCGATCAGCAGGCCAACCAGTGGCACGCCGATGATGAAGCTTAACGACCAGCCCAGCTCTGTCAAACCCAGCACCAGGCCGCGCCGTGCATAGGGCACCCGGTCTCCCAGGAAGGCTTGCATGGAGGGGGTAAAGACGAAATTCGCCATGCCCCCAAACACCAGCGAAATCACGAAAGTCGGATAGCCTGGCCAGAGCGCCACTATCCCTGCGCCAACCGTAAATAGCCCCACGCCAAACAACATGCCGGTTTTCCGGCCGCGCGTGTCGCCGATCGAAGCCAGGATTGGGCCAATAATCCCCGATGCGGAGCGGATCGTGATCCCTAGCGAGAGCAGGCGCAGATCAACGCCCAGCCCGCGACCGAAGATGGGTAAAAACGGGTAGACCATGCGGATCATGGTGTTGATCACGCCACGCGTGGCAATAAAAGCGGGTAGTTGGATCGACAGCGAATGCTTCAATGGGTTACTCTTCGGACCTGAATGCGTGCTGATCCGCGTTTCCGGCCTGCTGCAGGCTGCCCCTATGCCAGAGACTTGTGATCTGCCAGGCAGCCAGGAACATGAAGCCTAACAGCACGAAAAAATAGCCCCGGATCAGCAGTGAGTCCGAGCTGAGCACTGGCGCGGGCGGGTGCATGACGTTGCGGGTGTTGGCCAGCGCCAACAACAGGGTAGTAATGTAGAGCAGGTTAGCAGCCGAGGTCCAGGCCGGTTTATCGAGCAAAGCCAGTCCGGTTTGCAGCAGCAGCCCAGTGACGGCGAAGATCAGCGCCAGCCGCCAGCGCGGTTCGGATAGATAAAGCCCATTCCAGCTGGTTTCCATAGCCCAGATCGAGATCGGCAGGTATGAGACCCAGAAAAGTAAACCGGTCCAGCCCCAGGCGCGCGAAGCCTGGTGGAGGGACGGTTTTTGGGTGACGATGCCCATCAGCCCTGCCACGCCGGCGATTACAAAAGCCGCCAGCGAAGTCCACACCCAGGCGCCGTGCAGATAAACAATCCGGACGCGCTCACCGAGGGACTTTTCGGACGGGCCGATTGTGGTCAGCAGCACGACGGCTGCCAATGATAAAAGCAGCCAGATGAGCGGCGAGCTGGCAAACCGGGCGAACGATTTCTTCACTACTGGGGGACGCCGGACCATAAGCACAAATTGTACCTTAAAATCATGAGCAGCCACTCCGCTAAACCGTGCATCCGGCAAACTTCGGCACTCTAAATTTCCGCTGCGTGGTATGATAATTCCTTGATTATGAGATAGACGATATGAAACTGACCCTTGCTTTAGCTCAAATTAATACTCACCTGGGAGACGTGGCTGCCAACCTGGAGAAACACCTGGCGCTAATCCAGGAGGCGCAGACCGCCGGAGCGGACCTGCTGGTATTCCCGGAGCTTTCTCTGACAGGGTATGTGTTGCAAGACCTGGCGTCCGCAGTAGCTCTGCGCCCCACTTCTGACAACCCGGTTTTCCAGCGCCTCTTGCAAGCCAGCCAGGCGCTTGATTTGGTGGTGGGTTTTGTGGATGAGGACCGCCGGCACCGCTTCTTTATAGCGGCCGCTTACCTCTCGGCAGGCGAGCTGGTGCATGTCCACCACAAGGTCTACCTGCCTACATACGGGTTATTCGATGAAGGCCGTTTTTTCGCCTGGGGCGACGCGGTGCATGCCTTCGACACACGTTTTGGGCGGGTGGGGATGTTGATCTGTGAAGATTTCTGGCACGCCTCGCCGCCCTACCTGCTTTGGCTGGATGGGGCGGATATGCTGTTGTTGACCTCCGCTTCACCGGGGCGCGGTTTGACCAGTGGTCCGCAGCTCGAATCGGCGCGCTGGGTGGAGCAGATCAACCAGGCCTACGCCAGCCTGTTCACGGCTTTTGTAGCCCATGCCAACCGGGTTGGCTATGAAGACGGTCTGCATTTTTGGGGCGGTTCGACCGTCTATGACCCGAACGGCGAGCTGCTGGCGAAGGGACCTTATGACCAGGAGGGAATAACGCTGGCGGAGATCGATATGAACCAGCTCCACCGCACACGTGCCCGCCTACCGCTACTGCGGGACGAGCGCACCGCGCTGGTCTTACGCGAGATGAACCGCATCCAGGCTGATAGCCGGCAGTTTGGTCGTTGATCACTTTGGAACGGAGTGCTAGCTGAATTGCCATGATTGATTTGACCTTGAACACTGACCTGGCCCGTACCATCCTGACGGGTTTCGTCCATAGCGAGATCAGCCGTGTGGGTTTTGCGCGTGCCGTGATCGGCTTGTCGGGGGGGGTTGATTCGGCCCTGTCCTGTTACCTGGCAGCTGAGGCGCTCGGCCCGCAAAACGTGCTGGCAGTACGCATGCCGTACAAGTCTTCTGCGCAGGATTCTGTGGAACATGCCCAACTGGTGATCGATGCCCTGGGTGTGCAATCCCTGACCGTGCCGATCACAGAAATGGCTGACCCGCTGTTCGAACGCTTCCCGGAAGCTAATCCAGTGCGGCGCGGCAATGTGATGGCCCGACTGCGCATGATTGTCCTGTATGACCAGTCCGAGGCGTTTCGCGGATTGGTGGTCGGGACAGGCAACAAGACTGAAATCTTGCTCGGCTACACAACTCTGTATGGCGATGCAGCCTGCGCCTTGAACCCGCTCGGCGACTTGTACAAGACCCAGGTGCGCCAGCTTTCACGGGCCATCGGTGTGCCTGAGGCGATCGTTGCCAAGCCGCCTTCCGCCGACCTGTGGCTGGGGCAAACGGATGAGGGCGAGCTGGGTTTCACCTATGCCGAGGTGGACCAGTTGCTCTACCTGCTGATCGACCAACGCTATAGCCCGGAAGAGTGCGTGGCGGCTGGCTTTGCCGAGAAATTCGTCGCCGCGGTGGTCGAGCGGGTGCGCCGGAACCATTTCAAGCGCGTCTTGCCGCCGATTGCCAAGCTGAGCAACCGCACGGTTGGTTACGATTTTCTTTATCTGCGAGACTGGGGAACTTAAGTACAAGCCAAGTGTTTCGGTGTCACGTGTCAAGGGTGCCGTGTCATGTGTCACGTGGCACATAAGCGCGATACATGACACTTGATCCGTGACACGTGAAACTTGACACTTATGACGCTCCATATTCCACCTTCGTTGCTTCATCGCCGTTTTCGACTGCTCTGGTTAGGGCAGATGATCTCAATTGCCGGCACTCAAATGCAGGTTTGGGCGCTTTTTTGGCATATCCGTACTTTGACGGACCAGCCGATCGCCCTGGGAGGCATCGGTTTGGCGCGCATCATTCCGATAGTCTGCTTCTCTCTAATAGGGGGTGTGGTCGCGGACGTTGTTAACCGCCGCAGGGTGTTATTCATCACTCAAAGCGTGATGGCTTTAGGTGCGCTGGCACTGGCTCTGCTGACTTTCAGCGAGCAGACCGCCTTGTGGCAGATCTATGCCTTGACAGCCGTCCAGGCTGTGGCGCTGGCTTTCGATAACCCGGCCCGCCAGGCATTGGTGCCAAACCTGGTGCCAGCCCGCGACCTGCCGAATGCTTTCAGCATGAACTCGGTAGCGTTCCAGGTGGGATCGATCGTCGGTCCGGCGTTGAGCGGGCTGGTCATTGCATATTATGGCCAGGCCTACGTTTACCTGTTCAACGCCATCTCGTTCGTAGCGGTGTTGGCTGCCCTGGCGCTTATGGGCAGTGTTGAACAACAGGTCCAACCCGGCCAGCGAGTAACGATCAACTTGTCGGCGATCCAGGATGGCATTCATTTCATTCTTGCTCAGCCAATCATCCTTTCCAGTATGGTGATGGATTTCTTCGCCACCTTCTTCTCGTCGGCAAACACGCTGATGCCGATCTTTGCCCGCGACATCTTGCATGTGGGAGCGATCGAATATGGCTGGCTATCGGCTGCTCAGTCGATTGGCGCGGTCGGTGTGGCGTTGGTGATCTCGCAAGTGCATGAAATCCGCCGCCAGGGGGCGATCTTCTTGATCTCGGTGGTGATTTTTGGCCTGGCGACCATCTTCTTCGGTCTATCCACGCTCTTCTGGGTTGCGATGCTGGCATTGGTGCTGGTGGGCGCAGCGGATACGGTGAGCACGATCATCCGCAATACCATCCGCCAGCTCCAAACCCCGGATTTCATGCGCGGACGCATGACCAGCGTCAACCAGATATTCTTTATGGGGGGGCCGCAATTGGGTGAGGTGGAAGCCGGCATAGTGGCGCAATTGTTCGGCGCGCCGTTTGCGGTGGTGAGTGGTGGGGTGGGCTGTATCCTGTCAGTGATCTGGGTTGTCCGCCGTTGGCCGCAGATCGCCCGCTATAACGGGGATGAACCGGTGCAGGCAGGCGCTACGGCGAGATAAACCGGTCTAAGCTGGGGCTGTTTGTTCATGCAACCCTTCCCATTCTGCCATCAGGCGTTCCAGCTCGTCCTGGTCGCTGGCATATTTGCGCCCTAATTTTTGCAAGTTAGCCAGGTCGTCGGGGGGATGTTCCAGTTTCTGGGATAGGGTCTCCAGCTCGCTTTCCAGGAAAGCGATGCGTTCTTCGACTTCTTTGAGACGCAGGCGGCGTTTTTTCTCTTCGGACGATAACGGCGCCGGGCGAGTTCTACGCGGCGCTGCCTCCTGGGTCAGGCTGACTTTACCAGTCTGTTCGAATCGCTGCGCCTGATATTCTCTATACTCAGTGTAAGTGCCTACAAAGACCTGCAGCATGGCCTGCCCGGGAAGGATTTCCCAGATTTGCGAGCTAAGTGCGTCGATCAGGTAGCGATCGTGCGAGACGAGCAGGATGGTGCCCTGGTATTGGTCCAGCACCTCTTGTAAGATTTCCTGAGAGGGGATATCCAGGTGGTTGGTTGGCTCGTCGAGCAGCAGCAGGTTGGCATGCATCAGCGATAGCTTTGCCAGCGCCAGACGGCCGCGCTCGCCGCCCGAAAGCGTGGACACTTTCTTGAAAACGTCATCCCCGCTGAACAGGAAGCGCGCCAGGTAATCGCGGACTTCACCTAACAGCATGTTGGGAGCCACGGCGTCGATTTCTTCGACCAGAGTGCGCTCGGGACGCAGATCCTCGTGCGCCTGGGCAAAGTAGCCGATGTGCAGGCTGGCGCCTAATACCACCTCGCCGCCCAGCGGCGGTGTCTGCCCCAGGACCGTTTTTAGGAAGGTGGTCTTGCCCGCCCCATTGGGCCCGATTACTGCGGTGCACTCGCCGCGCTTCAGCACCAGGTCTGGAGCGCGAAACAGCGGATGGCCTTCGTCTGGATAGCCGATCTCCAGGTTGCGGGTGCGCAATACCTGGTCGCCAGAGCGCAGGTTGGTTTTCAGGTGCAGGTGCAGGTGCGGCGGACGATTGGTCGGACCGCGTAGCCCGCGGATGCGACGTTCCAACTCGTCGACGCCCATGGGGTGACCGGAAATCTCGATCTGCTGGCTGATCTGCATCCAGCTCTGGTTCTGCAGGACGTCGAACCCCAGACGCTCGATAGCCTGCACTTCGCGGCTCATACGGCGCAGCTTGCCTTTAGCCTGTTGCACGTTCTGACCGGAGATGTTGCGCTTGATATAATCCAGCTCTTTTTCCAGGCGGGCTTTTTCTGAGGCAAAGAGTTGCTGGCGTAGCTCCCAGCGTTGCTGGCGTTGCTCGATATAGGCGCTGTAATTGCCGCGATAAACTTCCAGGGCGTTTGAACGCATTTCCCAGATGTGGTCTACCACCCGGTCTAAGAAATAGCGGTCATGCGAGACGATGAGCGTAGCCCCTGGCCATTGGCTGAGATAGCTTTCCAACCATTCGACCGCCTGGATATCCAGGTGGTTGGTCGGTTCGTCCAGCACAAGCAATTCGGGGTTGGAGAGTAGCAGACGCGCCAGGACGGCGCGGGTGCGCTGCCCACCAGAGAGCTGCGGCAAAGGACGGTTGAAGTCGCCTGGCTCAAAGCCCAGCCCGGTCAGGGTGTGCCGGATGCGTTGCTCATAGATATAACCGCCGCGCAGTTCAAATTCCGGCTGGAGTTTTGCATAGCGCTCCAGAGCCGCTTCGGCCTGCTCCGGGTCGCCCATGGCGCTCTCCAGTTGGGTCAACTCTGCTTCCAGAGTGCGCAACTCGGACAAGGCGGCCAGGCATTCTTCCCATAGGGTATGAGTACCACTCAAAAGAGCTTCCTGTGGAAGATAACCGATGCTCAAATTGCGCGCTTTTTGGATGGCGCCGGAGGAGGGTTCTTCGAGCCCGAGTAAAATGCGCAGTAAGGTCGTTTTGCCAACCCCGTTCGGTCCTACGATAGCAATACGAGCCCCATGAGGGATGCTGAGGGAGATCCCA
>Ga0209254_10004678_pt1 | contig 12546 bp, 10 predicted proteins | sample FrelakmetDIP11DI_FD_187148 | JGI IMG/M metagenome (GOLD analysis project Ga0209254, IMG submission 187148) | Freshwater lake sediment microbial communities from the University of Notre Dame, USA, for methane emissions studies - DIP11 DI (SPAdes)... | ecosystem: Environmental > Aquatic >...
AAACCGTCACACATTCGTTACACCCCAGAAGCAAGACCTTTTTGTAGGGCTTGAGCATGGTAAGGATCTCTTCCAATGGCTTACGGTTCGCTACGATCATCACAACCTCCGGTTCTATATTGCGGATTTCGGATTGCGGATTTCGGAATTTTTAGTCCGCACTCCGCATTCTGAATTCCGAATTCGGACTGGACTCGGCCCTAACCCCCTTATCTTCTCTGTCATCTCACGAGCTACCTCGGCAAATCGCTGGCCCTGGGCTGAGCTCATGTTGACCATCTCCACACGGCCAGAACCCAATCCCACCTCATCGAGCAGCGTCTTCACATATTGAACCCTCTTTTTGGCCCTCAAGTTACCTCTCAGGAAATGACACTCCCCCTCCAGACACCCCGCCAGATAGACCCCATCCGCCCCCGATTCAAAGGCTTTGAGTATTAACAGGATATCCACCCTGCCTGTACAGGGAACCTTCACAATCTTGACGTTCGTCGGATAGGATAGCCTCATCGAACCTGCCAGGTCCGCTGCACTGTAGGCTCAATGCTCACAACAGTAAGCCAGTATCTCAGGCTCAAACGACGTTAGTCCTTTGTCGTCCGTCGTTTGTCGCACACTCTCCTGAATTGCTTCCATCGCCTCTCCTTATTGCGGAATGCGGATTTCGGATTTCGGAATTAAAACCTAAATATTTAAAAATTCTTTATTCCGCATTCCGCATTCGCCATTCCGCATTCCGAATTTAAACGGATTCCGCACTCCGCACTCCGAATTCCGAAATAATAAGGGCTTGACTCTTGGCCCAGAGCTGACCATCTCTGAAGTGCATCAGCTCAATGGCCCTGGCCGGACACTCGGCAGCGCAACTGCCACAGCCCTTGCATTTGGCCAGATCAATCTCCGCCTCACCCTTGGCATTGATCACCGGCACCTCATAGGGACAGACCCTTACACAGGTCAGACAAGCCGCACACCGTTCCCCCTCGACCATGGCCACGATACCACCCACTAACATCTTCTCTTTGGATAAAATGGTACAGGCTCGAGAAGCTGCAGCGCTTGCCTGGGTGATACTTTCACTGATCAATTTCGGTCCGTGGGCACCACCAGCGAGATACATACCATCCGTTGCAAAATCAACGGGCCTTAGCTTCATATGGGCTTCTAAGAAGAAGCCTTCCATAGTTCGAGGAACCTTCAGCATAGTTGCTAATTCCTCATTCTCTCTCGAAATGGTAGCCGCAGAAAGAACGAGGAGATCAGGTTTTATCTCTATTCTTTCCTTTAAGATTCGATCCAGAAAAAAGACGGTGAGATCTTGTCCATTCTTTTTGACTTCAGGTTTGTCTTCTAATTCGTATCGGATGAACATAATTCCTTGTTCCCGGGCTTTGGCGTAGTAAGATTCTGCAAGGCCATAAGTCCGCATATCCCGATAGAGAATAAAGATATTGGCATTGGGATTCAATTCCTTGAGCTTGAGAGCATTCTTAACGGCTGTTGCACAGCAAGTCCGGCTGCAGTTGGGTCGCTCTTTGTTCCTTGATCCTACACATTGAATCATCACAATGTGATTGGCTCGAGCCACCTCGTCAGGTTGATTGACAATCCGGCCTTCCAACTCAAGCTGTGTGACAATGCGTGGGTCTTCGCCATAGAGATATTCATTTGGTTTCCATTCTTGAGCGCCAGTGGCCAAGATTGTTATGCCATGTTCAATCTTCCGGTAATACATGGTAGGCGCCACCATCACCCCAGTGGAGAAGTTTCCTTTTGAGCCGCTGAAATCAACCACCAGGGCATTAGTAATGACATGAATGGAAGGATGGTTCGTCACTCGATTGATCAAATCTTTTAAAAAGGCCTGGACATCTTGGCCTTCGAGTGTATAGTAAAGGTTTCTAACATTTCCCCCAAGCTGAGCTTCCTTTTCGAGAAGAAAAATCTCAAACCCCTGTTCGGCGAGTTTGAGGGCAGAGGTCATTCCAGCCACACCTCCTCCGATGACCAATCCCTTATGGGTCACCGGCAATCCGACTTCGCTGAGGGGTCGAATCAATCGGGCATTGGCTACGGCCATCCGGGCAAGGTCTTTCGCTTTACGGGTCGCTTCTTCCTTCTGGCGCATGTGGACCCAGGAACATTGGTCACGGATATTCGCCATCTCGAAGAGGTATTTATTTAATCCTGCCTCCCGACAGGTTTCTCTAAACATCGGTTCATGGGTTCTTGGAGAACAGGAGGCCACAATGACACGATTCAATTTATGTTCGATGATCGCATTCTTAATTTTTCCCTGGGTGTCCTGGGAACAGGTATAAAGGTTATCCTCAACATGGACGACATTTTTCAGGTGACTCGCATACTCTCTCACCTCAGGGACGTTGACCACGCCTCCAATGTTGATCCCACAGTTGCATACGAAGACCCCGATACGAGGTTCTTCCCCTGTTACATCTGCCTCGGGAGGATATTCTTTTTTGGTAACCATGGTCCCCCGTGCTGAAGCGATCAGTCCTGTTGCATCGGCCACCGCACCGCTTGCCTGAGAGACAGTTTCTGGAATGTCTTTGGGGCCCTGGAACACACCGCAGACATAGACACCTGGCTTTGATGTTGAAGTGGGTTCGAAGGGTTTGGTCTTGCAGAATCCATGGGCATCCACCTCGATGCCCATCCGTTTGGCCATCTCAACCGCTTCTTTGGATGGGACCATGCCTACGGAGAGGACCAGTAACTCGAATTCCTCTTCAACAATCTTTCCCTCTTCATCCAGGTAGGTCACCACAAGATTTTTTGTTTTAAAATTCTCCCTGACCCTGGAAACCATACACCTGATAAATCGAACGCCATATTCGGATTTGGCTCTCTCATAATAGGCATCGAACCCTTTTCCATAAGCCCGGATGTCCATATAAAAGATGGTCGGCTCGACAAAGTTAGCATGTTCTTTGGCAATAATGGCTTCTTTCGTCGCGTACATGCAGCACACGGACGAACAGTAATCCTGTCCACAGGAAATATCGCGACTCCCCACACACTGGATGAAAGCGATCTTACGTGGGTGCCCTGCATCGGATGGACGCTGTACTACACCGGCATAGGGGCCACTGGCACTCAGCATCCGTTCGAACTCGATACTTGTGACGACATTAGGATAAACGCCATAGCCGAATTCGGGGCGGATATTTCCTTCCACGGTTTTAAAACCGGGCGTGAGAATGACCGCTCCAACTTGGAGATCAACTACTTTTTCACGGTCGTCGTGATTGATGGCGCCAGCGCGACAAGCGAAGACGCACTGCAAACATTCAGAGCAGATGCCGCACTCCAGGCACCGTTTAGCTGCTTCGATCACCTCTTCTTCGGTGAGCGTAGCTTCCACTTCTGAAAAGTCACGTTTGCGCTCTTCTGCTTCGCGTTTTTCAGGCACTGGTCGCGGGGCCTGTGACTTGGCCTCCATCAATTGCTTCGCTTGAACTGGATCGAGTTTAGCTTCCGGTAACCTTTCAATAGATTCTAAAACTGGAGGCCATGCCCTTGTTTCTTTATCTTCCTGTTTTAAATAGGCTTCAATCGAGCGTGCCGCCTTATGGCCTGCAGCAATGGCATCCACGACAAAAGTGGTTCCTGTGACTACATCGCCGCCAGAGAAAATCCCGGGGACATTCGTAGAGAGGGTATCTTTGTCTGCAGCGACTGTCCGGCCACGCACTGTTTCGACCTTGTTGCTCAATAACGTGAGATCAGGTTTCTGGCCAATGGCAAAGATGACCACATCGCAAGGAATAACGGTCTCTGTCCCGGGGATCTCGTCAAAATCAGGCCTTCCCTCGATAAACCCTCGGAAATTCACATCCACGGTTCGAACGCCCGTGACATGACCGTCTTTGTTCGTCACTTCCTTAAAGGTCCTTCCGGGATAGACATCAATGCCCTCGTCCTGAGCGTCACGGACTTCCCAATCGTGGGCAGGCATTTTTTCTCGACTCTCAAGACAGGACATGCCCACCCAGCTTGCGCCCATTCGCACCGACGACATCGCAGCATCAATTGCCACATTCCCACCACCGAGGACTAAAACGCGCTTGTTGGCAATTTTTGATTGGATGTTTGATGTTCCTGTGAGGCTGACCTCGCGTAAAAAGTCTGTTGTGATGTGAACCTCTGGCAGGTCATTTCCAGGGATAGGCAGCTTAATGCCAATATGAGCGCCTGCAGCGACAAAGACAGCATCGAAATCTTTGAGCAACCCTGTCACATCTTCCACACGATGGTTCAGCTTCAGCTCAACCCCTCTTGAGATGATTTCATCTATCTCGCGCTGTAGTAAGTCGTAGGGGCTGCGATACTCTGGAATGCCTACGCGCATCATTCCGCCTGCTGCAGGCTGTGCCTCGAAGACGGTGACGGAGTAACCTTTACGAATCAGGTTATCGGCGGCCGTCAATCCTGCTGGGCCAGCACCGACTATCGCCACCTTCTTTCCCGCTCCACTGGTATCCGGAGCCTTCTGGACACCCGATTCATACATCTTCTGGATTTCTTCAGGGTGTGCGAATGCCCAGTCGGTCACGAAACGTTTGAAATGCATGATATTGACTGGTTCGCTTCCGACCTCTGTTCGGGTACAAGCCTCCTCACAGCGGTGGTTACATACGCGGCCGCAAACTGACGGGAAGGGATTGTCTTCTTTGATGGTGCGGTAAGCCTCGGCAAAACGTTTATCGCGGATAAGTGCCACATAGCCCATGGCGCGCTGCTCAATCGGGCAGGCGTTGCGACACGGAGCCTCACCGCGCTTTTCGATAGCGAAAGCATTTGGGATGGCTTGGGGATATCTCTTGTAAATCGCTTTGCGTGTAGAGAGCAAGGCGTTGAATTCGTCGGGGCGGATGATGGGACAGGCTGTTGCACAGTCACCGCAACCCGTACATTTGGCTGTGTCCACGAAACGGGCGTGTTTACGAAGGTGGACCGTAAAATTTCCCGGCTCCCCTGAAATGCCCTCCACATCGGTGGCCGTCAGGATGCCAATGTTGAGATGGCGGCCTGCCTCCACCAGTTTGGGAGAGATGATGCACATCGAGCAATCGTTGGTGGGAAAGGTCTTATCCAATTGGGCCATCACTCCGCCAATGGCCGGAGAAGATTCCACCAGATAGACATAATAGCCCGATTCGGCAAGGTCGAGAGAAGCCTGGATCCCGGCGATTCCCCCTCCAACGACCATCACTGCTCCGATTTTGTCAACCATTATTTCCCTCACTTAAATCCGAAATCCGAATATCGAAATCCCTGCCTTCGCCGAAGCGGCTTCGAGCAGGCAGGCGAAACAAATCCAAAATTCAAATTTCAAAATTCAAAACTTTTTGTTTGGGACATTTTTATTTTCGAACATTCGAATTTGTTTCGTGCTTCGGATTTCGTACTTCGAATTTTTTCTCGCTACACTAACCCCTTTGCACTCAACACCTTGATGGGGTCGGTGATGTGGTGCCCGAACCACTTCTTCGCATCTTTATGGCCAAGAGCCAGTCCCATTAACTCCGAAAAATAGAGGATGGGGATGTCGAAATCATCTCCGACCTCCTTGCCCAGTTCATCCTGACGAGTATCGAGATTGGAGTGACACATGGGACAACCCGTGACCAGGCAATCCGCCTCAGTCTCTTTTGCCATGGAGAGGAGTTTTCCACCCAATCTCCTGACGATGTCTGTCCGTGTCATGACCAGGCTGGCCCCGCAGCAGTCAGTCTTATAGGACCAGGGAATGGGATCCGCCCCCAGTAGTTTCATCAGTCGGTCCATATGTTGAGGATTTTCATATTCTTTTATGCCGGTCACCTTAGGGGGCCGAACCGTTAGACATCCATAATAGCAAGCCACCTTAAGTCCTGAGAGAGGTTTCACACGCTTTTTCTTCACCTCTTCCAAGATCGCTTCGTCGCAGAAAAAGTCCAAGGCATATCGAATGGGGACATTTCCGTGATAAGGGAAATAGACCTTCTTGGAATGTTCCTTGACCTCCTTTTCCACTGCTTTGAATCGGCTGTAGCAGGCCACGCAAGGAACCAGCAATTCTCGATCGCTCTTCTCTGCGATGGCAAGATTTCGAGCGGCCAGCTCGATGGCCAGCTCTTCATCCGTGCAGTGGGCTGAACTTGCACCGCAGCATGTCCAATCCTCGAGCTCTCGGAGTTGAATGCCGAGAAGGTCAGAGACACCTCGGATTGATTCATCATATTCTCTGGCGGTTCCGTGGAGGGAGCATCCAGGGTAATAAGAAATATCTTTCACTCTCTCCTCCTATTTATATTGATCATTGCTAATTGATGATTACCTCTCCCCTTTCTCAAAGGCGTTGAAAATTTCCTGAATCTCTTTTCCCCCTCCAAATCTCGAGGGAAGAAGTTTGATCTTCCCTTTACGGTACATCTTCAATCCCAGGGAGGCATCCTTGAAAAAGTCCCTGGTTTTCATTTTAAACTGGAGGATGAGGCTCAGTTCGTGGATCCGGCCTTTCGATTTGATCGTATCGAGGAAGACAGAGTGAAAGACCGGGACCTCCTTTTCCCCTAGTTTGATCCCGGATCGAGAGGCGATTCCTCTTAAGGTATCCATGATCTTCGCAATGTCAATGTTATTGGGACAACGTACGCTGCAGGCATAACAGGATGCGCAGATCCAGATCGTTTTTGAGCCGAGGACTTTTTCCCTGTGGTCATATTGAATGTGACGAAGCACCTGATTGGGGAGGATGTCCATGGCGTAGGCGACCGGACAGCCTGCCGAACATTTTTGGCACTGATAGCAATCCTGCACTTTTTCGCCACTGATCTGAGCCACTTCTGAGAGAAGAGAATTTGAATTTATCATTGCCCTCGCCTCATTGAAGGGATTGTCCCTCCAGAATGGGTTGTGTTTGAGGTTGGATGGGAAGTCCGATGATAAAAGACGTCCCTAAACCGACTTTACTCCTGACATTAATGGTTCCTCCATGGTCTTGAACAATTCCATATGAGGTCGCTAAACCCAATCCGGTCCCTTTGCCCACGTCCTTTGTGGTAAAAAAAGGGTCGAAGATGCGGGAGAGATTCTCCTCGGGGATGCCTTCACCCGTGTCCGCAAATTCGATCCACACGGTTTTCCTATCCGGAGAGAGCGATGTGGCGATGGTTAAGTTCCCATTGCCATGCATGGCCTCTGCCGCATTGACGATGATGTTCATAAAGACCTGTTTCAGTTGGCCCGAATTTCCTCGCACAAAGGGCAAGAAGGGGTCAAGGTTCTTGACGATCCGGATATTGTGAAAGAGGGCCTGATTGACCAGGAAGAAGAGGCCATCGTTGATGGCCCGGTTGATATCCGTGGGTTCCTTCTTCGGTTCGGTCTGGCGGGCAAATTCGAGCAGGCTTTTCACAATCTCCTTACAGCGCCCCGTCTCCTGGACAATTCGGGCGAGGTCCCCCCGTTTGGGGTCTTCCTCCGGGAGGTCTTCCATCATCAGGCTGGAGTAGATGAGAATGCCGCCCAGGGGATTGTTAATCTCGTGGGCAATGCCGGCTGCCAGTTTTCCAAGAGAGGCCATCTTCTCAGAGCTGACCAACTGAAGGTGGGTCTCCTGAAGTTTCTTCTCCATCAACAGACGGGACCTCAGGTCCGTAAAGATGCCAACGCTGGCAACCTCCTGACCGGCTCCGTTGTAAATGAGGGCGGCGGAGATCTGGACATGTATTTCTTCTCCAAACTTATTGACGACTTTAAGCTGAGTGGGTATAAATTTCCCGACCCCGCCATATTCCGGGCTTCGGAGTTTCTTCATAATCTCTTTGGCCAAGCCCTCCGGATAAATCTTTGTAATGTGAAATTTCCCAATGACCTCTTCTGCCGTGTATCCTGTCAGCGCCTCCGCTCCTTTATTAAAGATAAAGATATTGCCTTTCATATCCGCGGCGATGATGCCATCGACAGAACTCTCGATCAGATTCATGAAGAATTCATTGGCCTCACGGAGCTCGTCTTCAATCCGTTTCCTCTCTGTGATATCCAGGTTGATTCCTTCGTAACCGATAGTTTCTCCCTCTTCATTTTTGATGGGATGGCCGGTTAACAGAACGGTGATCTTGTCCCCGTTCTTCTTCTTGAATTCCACCTCCATGTCTTTGACATAGCCGCCCCTCTCGGACTTCTCCTTGAGAATCTTTCGATCTTCCGGGTTCACATAAAGGTCCCGGACAATATCGATTTTGAGAAATTCTTCTTTACTGGGATAGCCAAGCATGTCAAGGAGGGCCTGATTGCAATCCAGGAACCTGCCCTCCTTCGAACTGATAAAGAGGCCATGCCTCACCCTTTCAAAAAGCCTCCGGAGCTTTTCTTCGGAGCCCTTTAAATCCCTTTCAAATTTTTTCCGCTCCGTGATGTCCTTGAGATAGGCGTAGCCTTTACGAACCCCACGAGAGGTCTCGGCCAGGGCAATGCAGACCTCAGCCTCCTTGACCTCATTGACGGAGGTGATCAGATGGGCTCCCGTACAGGTTTTTTCCCCATACCGTTCGGGATGGATGAAGAGATCTTCGATAAAGGACTGATCGGTTTTGTCCAGAAGCGAGAGGATGGTCATCTTGAGTAACTGTTCGTTCGCATATCCGGTAATCTCCGAGGCCATTCGATTGGCATATTCGATCCGATGGTTTTCGTCGAATACCAAGATGCCGTCATTCCCCAGTTCGGCGATGGCATGAAACATTCCGGACTCGATCCCCTTGTTGACAAGGGTGAGCCGTTCAGTCGGCCTTCTTTTTTTCTGCGATGGAGAGAGTTTCCTGGCCATCATTTCTTTTTTTTACAACCCAACCTGGTCGAGAAGGGCAGGGACCAGATTTTCCCATCCAAGGGGAATAATCTGTACGCCCTGGCAGAGCGGTTTCGCGGCCCTGATGAAATCTCCGGCAATTTCGATACACGCTTTCTGTTTATCCGAAGCCTTGAGCAAGCGATCGATGATGGGGTCCGGAATAGACGCCCCTTCCACATGCTTATTGATATAACGGGCCATCCCGACCGATTTGAGCAGGGTGATGGACACGATGATGGGGACTTTGAAATGGGCGACCTTCTTGACGAAGGTTTCCAGAAGACCTGGTTCATAGATGGAACCAGTAAAGAAGAAATCGACCCCCTGACGGATCTTCTTCTCCATATCCATCACCTCGAGGTCGAGGATATGGCCTTTGGCGGCCGCATTGACCTGGGTACCGACAAAGAATTGGGGTTTCCCTTTGAGATCGTTGCCCATGAGATCATAGCCTTCCTGGAGGCGTTTGGCGGCACCGAGCAAGCCTATCACATCGAGATCAAAGACGGGCTGGGCTTCAAAATGATCTCCGATGGAAGGGTGATCCCCCTGGAGCAAGAGGAGATTCTTCAAGCCAAGGACAGAGGCGTTGAGAAGTTCGGATTGAAGGGCCAATCGGTTTCGGTTGCTACAGGAGAGGTTATAGATGACCTCGATCCCCTTTCCCTTCAGGAGGGCGCATACCGAGAAGGAGCCCAGCCTCATGATGGCATTCTGGAGGTCAGGGATATTGACCGCGTCCACGCGGCCTCTCCATCGCTCCGCATGTTCATGGACCTCGGAGAGATCGATTCCTTTTGGGGGCTGGAGTTCAGCCGTCACCACAAACTTTCCCGAATCCAGTTGTTCCTTGAATGACATGGGCTTTCTCCTCTCGCATAATCTTAAGCTAAAAACGTCTCACGTTTTTTAATCATCAGCTATCCGAACCAAACGACTCCTTTCGGATGAAAGCTCTATGTAACGGCAAGAGAGCGAAAAGTCGCCACATTATATAATTTAGGAAAAAAATGTCAATGCTTTGTCATCCTCCGGGGGTTGAACCATTGGCATATCTTTTTTGATAGGCTTCATGGACCATCGTCCCCCGGGTCTGGTTTTTCCACTCCCTTGCAGGTTTGACCTTCAGGATGTTCTCCAGCCGACCCTGTTCCTTCAGACGTTTAAAAATTTCATACCAGGCGCAGGGGGTGTCTTTGCTCACCTCGCACTTTCCTTCCCGGGAGGTTCCGCCGCAGGGCCCGTTGAAAACGCTTTTCGCACATCTGGTGACCGGGCAGATTCCTCCAGTTTCACCGAGGATGCATTCCCTGCAGGTCCGGCAATTTTCCTCAAACCAGCCGATGTCCCGGTCGATTCCGACAAAGATGGTGTTCAGGGCGGGAAAGACGGGTTTTCCAGGGTATCGGTCGGCGAGGAACTGGACGCCGGCGCCACAAGCCATGGACAGGATGGCATCATAATCCTTTGCAACGTCATCCAATTCAGGATAGAAATCTCCATTGCACTGACGTTCAATCGTAAAGCCGTCTGGCCGAAGCGCGATGTCTTCCTGTTTCAGGACATTCGCGAGGTCTTCATTCAATTGGCTGACTTCTTTCTGCCCGCCAGTAAAACAGATGGAGGTGCACCCGCCACAACCCACATTCAATACCTTTTTGTAGCTCTTGATCATCTCTTTGATCTCTTCCAAAGGTTTTTTCTCGGCAACGATCATTGTTCTCCTCCAGTTTGTTGAACGTTTAAAGTTTTTTCAAGATAAATGATCCCCTCACTTCCGCACATGGCATCCACCGCAATAACGGGGCGGGGTCTTCTTCTGATCCTTCATGGGTTTCTTGTGGCAGCCGATACATTGCCCATGATAGGCCTGTTCGAGATTAAGCCTGGATTTCGGCCCGTGGCAGGCGGAGCACTGAATCTCCTTGCTTCCCTCCACCAATTTGCTTTCGTCCAGGACATTTTCCCCCTTCTCATAGAGATGGTGGCAATCCTTGCAGGACAGTCCCTTCTCGGCATGGAGGTTATGTGGAAAGGTGACAGGGGGTCGCTTTTTCCCTGACAGGCCCTTCGACGAATCGAGAGTCATCTTATCCGATTGGGCCATGAGGGAAGGACCGGTGATCAGGATGAAAGTCGTTGTGATTAATCCAATATAGATTCCTAACCTTTTCATATCCTATTCTCCCGCAAGAAGTGATTCGTCGTTACAACCAGCTTTCCGAAGAAGATTCGTTTCGTTGGGGATAGACATCCTGCGACCTTAAGATCGTTCGTGCAAAGGCGATCATGCTCGGCACATGAATTCCGATCGGACAGTAACAGCGGCTGCAGAGCACACAGTTTCTCCAGACAATCCCCTTCATTTCATCCAAAGATTTCCGGTCCACCTTTCCTCTCTTGCGATAGAGTTTTCCTAGAGAGTTGATCACTTTGTACGAGGGCATGTACTGAGGATCTTTCTTATGTTTCATGTAGAGGAAACAGCTTTCAGCACAGAGGCTACAGTGTGCACAATAGGAAAGGAACCGTTTCATCTTTCCTCTCCTGCGGTCGAGCAGTGTTCTGATCTTTTTCGTATCAACTTTTTTTATTTCCTGATTCGAGATGACCTTATTCATGGGGTGTCTCCTTGTCGGCTCCGTTAGGCATCATGGACCATTCGAGTTTCAAACGGGGTTTACCAGGTCCTGGATCCCCGGAGGAATCCATATTCCCCTCCGAGGAAGAAGCGGTACAGAAAGAAAAAGAGCATGTGTCCCAATTTGGTGAAGGGAATCGTAATGAGCATGATATTTCCTGACAGGATGTGGAGCATCATTACCGTTTCGTAATGAAACCACTGGCGGTATGCGAAATACCCTGTCAGAAAGGGAGCGACAGCGATGAGCAAAACCACGTAGTCGTAAAGCGATGTGATCGCTCTGACCCGCGCAAGGAAAAGTCGCCGTCCCCCAAAATAGGCTCCGCAACACAGAATGATCAGGGTCAATCTATCGGATAGAGATTCGGGCAGGCTGAACAGGCCCCATCCACAGGACTGGTTTAAAAGGATGTTATGCCCGAGAAGAAAAAGAGGGGTGATGATCAGGAGAACATGGAAGACCGAGGTGACGACCGTCAGGGCAGGATCTGTTTTCCAGAGAGTTCCGTTCAGCGAAGCCAGGCACGAAGCAATGATTGTTTTTGCCGTTTTCTTTTCCGGCTTGATCTCCTGGGGAAGAGGAGGACGACCCCACTCCTTCTTTCGGGTCAGTCTGAAAAACTGAATCAACTGGAAGAGGAGCCCCAGGATAAAGACGATGAAAGCAATCGTTATCAACGGCCCTTGAACAAAATCATACATGACCTTCTCCTTGGCTTGCAATTTAGAATCAGCAACTGAGTTCGGAGTTCGGAGTTCGGAGTCTCCGAACTAAACTACCAATTAAACTTGGGGTCTGGGCAACAGTTTGGCACGTTCTGCGATCTCCGGCACCTTGTGCTCCCATTCAATGGCCATGAGGTGAACCCCGTGAACCCCTTTCATCTCCTTGAGCTCCTCGATCTGTTCCACGCAGAATTGGATCCCTTCTTCGGCAGGTTTTTTTGCCTGCACAATCCGGTTGATGATCTCATCCGGGATGATGATCCCGGAGACGTTCTTCGCCATATACCGGGCCATACCTCCAGATTTAAGCGGGGTA
>Ga0209254_10004679_pt1 | contig 12545 bp, 12 predicted proteins | sample FrelakmetDIP11DI_FD_187148 | JGI IMG/M metagenome (GOLD analysis project Ga0209254, IMG submission 187148) | Freshwater lake sediment microbial communities from the University of Notre Dame, USA, for methane emissions studies - DIP11 DI (SPAdes)... | ecosystem: Environmental > Aquatic >...
GCCCGGGCTGGTGTTCGAGATCGGCTTCGAGGGCATCCAGCGCTCGCCGCGCCACAAGAGCGGCATCGCGGTGCGCTTTCCGCGCATGCTGCGCATGCGCCGCGACAAGCGTATCGAGGAGGCGGACCGGCTCGAAGCGCTGCGGGCGCTGGCCGTCGCCGCGGAAGGCGGGTCGCCGTGAACGCGCCCGAGGACGTCGCCACGCGCGTGGAGGCATGGCTCGCCGCGCGCGGCTGGACGGCCTTCCCGTTCCAGCGCGAGGTGTGGGAGCACGTCGCACACGGCCGGAGCGGGCTCCTGCATGCGACAACCGGCGCAGGCAAGACCTACGCGGTGTGGCTCGGCGCGCTGCGCGCGTTCGCCGACGTCGCGGCGCGCGGCGCGGCGCCGCTCACGGTGCTGTGGCTGACGCCCATGCGCGCGCTCGCGGCAGACACCGCACGCGCGCTCGAAGCGCCGCTCGAGGCGCTCGGCCTCGTCTGGACCGTGGGCATCCGGACCGGAGACACCTCCGGCAGCCAGCGCGCGAAGCAGGCGAGGCGGCTGCCTTCCGCGCTGGTCACGACTCCCGAAAGCCTCTCGCTGCTGCTCACGCGCGAGGATGCGCGCGAGCGCTTCGCCGGCCTCGCCATGGTGGTGGTGGACGAGTGGCACGAGCTGCTCGGCAACAAGCGCGGCGTGCAGACGCAGCTCGCCCTCGCCCGCCTCGCGCGCTGGAATCCGCGGCTCGCCGTTTGGGGCCTGTCCGCGACGCTCGGCAATCTCGACGAGGCGCTCGCCGTGCTGCTCGGGGGCCGCGCCGGCGGCGCACTGGTGCGGGGCCGCGTGCCCAAGGACCTGGTGATCGACGCGCTCATGCCGGCCACGATCGAGCGCTTTCCGTGGGGCGGCCACATGGGCCGCAACATGGCCGACGCGGTGATCGCGGAGATCGAGACGACGGAGGGCTCCACGCTGCTCTTCACCAACACCCGCTCGCAGGCCGAGCTCTGGTACCAGGCCCTGCTCGACCGGCGGCCCGACTGGGCCGGCACGATCGCCCTGCATCACGGCTCGCTCGATCGGGAGCTGCGCGACTGGGTGGAGCTCGGGCTGAAGGACGGCTCGCTGAAGGCGGTGGTGTGCACGTCGAGCCTCGACCTCGGCGTTGACTTCCTGCCGGTGGCGCGCGTGCTGCAGCTCGGCAGCCCGAAGGGCGTGGCGCGGCTGATGCAGCGCGCCGGCCGCTCGGGGCACGCGCCCGGACGAACCAGCCGCGTCACCTGCGTGCCGACCCACAGCTTCGAGCTGGTCGAGGCCGCGGCGGCGCGCCGCGCGGCCCGGGCGCAGGCGATCGAGTCGCGCCGCCCGCCGGCGAAGCCGCTCGACGTGCTGGTGCAGCACCTGGTCACCATCGCCCTGGGCGGGGGGTTCCTCTCTCCCGAACTGCTCGACGAAGTCCGCGCGACGCACGCCTATCGCGACCTTACCGATACGGAATGGCAGTGGGCGCTGGCTTTCGTGGTGCATGGCGGCTCGACCCTGGGCGCGTATCCGGAGTACTGCCGCGTCGCGGTCGAGGACGGCGGCTGGCACACCGTGCGCGAGGCGGCCATAGCGCGCCGCCACCGCATGTCGGTGGGCACCATCATGAGCGACGCCTCGATGGAGCTGCGCTATCTCACCGGCGGCCGCATCGGCCACGTCGAGGAGTCGTTCGTGTCGATGCTGAAGAAGGGCGATCACTTCCTGTTCGCCGGCCGCGTGCTCGAGCTGGTGCGCATCCACGAGATGACCGCGTACGTGCGCCGCGCCAAGCCCGGCAAGGGCGTGGTGCCGCGCTGGCAGGGCGCCAAGATGCCGCTCTCCTCCGAGCTGGCCGAGGCAGTGCGGGAGCTCCTCGACCGCGCGCGCACCGGCGACTACCCCGAGCCCGAGGTCGCCGCGCTTGCGCCGCTGTTCGCCGTGCAGGCAAAGTGGTCCGCAATCCCCGCCGCGGACGAGCTGCTGGTCGAGACGACGCGCACGCGTGAGGGCCATCACTTCTTCTGCTTCCCGTTCGGCGGGCGTCACGTCCACATTGGCCTCGCGCACCTGTTCGCGTGGCGCGCCGCCCGCGAGCGGCCCGGCAGCTTCTCGATGTCGGTCAACGATTACGGCTTCGAGCTGCTCTCGCCCGAGCCGTTGGACTGGGATGCGCACATCGCCGCCGGTCTGCTCTCCCCGGCGGACCTCGACGACCACGTGCTCGCCAGCCTCAACGCGGGCGAGCTCGCGCGCCGGCGTTTCCGCGAGGTGGCCCGGATTGCCGGGCTGGTGTTCCAGGGCTATCCCGGCCAGCCAAAGCGCACTCGGCACCTGCAGGCCTCGAGCGAGCTTTTTTTCGACGTATTCGCGAAGTACGACCCCGGGAACCTGCTCCTGCGGCAAGCCGGGCTCGAAGTGCTGGAGCAGGAGCTCGAGCTCTCCCGGCTGCGCGCAGTGCTCGCGCGCATGAACGGCGCGCACCTGCGCCTGGTGCGCACCGCGCGCCCCACCCCGCTCGCCTTTCCGCTGATGGTCGCGCGCATCCGCGAGAAGTTCTCGAACGAAAAAGTGGCCGACCGCGTCGCGCGCATGCTCGCCGAGCTGGAGGCGGCCGCTGATGCTTGAGACCGAGCTCGCCGGCGAGCGCGTCGGGCTCCTGCCCGAGCGGGCGCTGCTGTGGCCGCGCGAGGCCACGCTATTCGTCGCCGACGCGCATTTCGGCAAGGACGCGGCCTTTCGCGCACACGGCGTGCCGGTGCCGGCAGGCGCGGACGGCGAGACCCTCGCCGTGCTCGACACGCTCGTGGCGCGGCACGACGTCGCGCGCATCGTATTCCTGGGCGACTTCCTGCACGCGCGCGCGGCGCGGACCGCGGCCACGCTGGCGGCGCTGGCAGCGTGGCGCACACGGCACGGCGGCCTCCGCGTGCTGCTGGTGCGCGGCAACCACGACCGCCACGCCGGCGACCCGCCGCCAGCGCTCGCGATCGACGCAGTCGCCGAGCCGCACCGGCTCGGTCCGTTCGCCGCCTGCCACGAGCCCGCCGACTGCGACGGTGCCTACGCGCTGGCGGGCCACCTGCATCCGGCGTATGTGCTGCGCGGCCGGGCGCGGCAGGCGGCTCGGCTGCCTTGCTTCCTGCTCGGCGCGCACTGCGCCGTGCTGCCGGCGTTCGGCCGCTTCACCGGCACGCACCCGGTGCGTCCCGCGCCGGGCGAGCGCGTGTTCGTCGTGGCCGGCGATGCGGTCATGGCGGTGCCGCTATCATCCGCGGCATGACGCTCGACGCACTCAAGGTCGCGCTGCTCGCCGCCGGCGCGCAGGCCGAATCGACGGCCGCGGAGCTGCACGGCGAGCTGGAGCACTTTCTCGACCGGCAGATCGACAGCGAGGCGCTCGACGCCGCGCTGGCCGAACTGGCCGCCGAGGGCCTCGTGATCGTGCGCGATGCACGGTTCGTCGCCACCGAGTCCGGCTGCGCGCTGATGCTCGAGCACTGGGAAGCGTACTTCCCGGCATGAAGCACTTCCGCGACCGCGTGGCGGTGGTGACCGGCGCCGGCAGCGGCCTCGGCCGCGCCCTCGCGCTCGGCTTCGCGCGCGAAGGCATGAAGCTCGTGCTCGCCGACGTCGACGAAGCCGGCATGGCCGAGACGGGCCGCCTGCTGGCGGCCGGTGGCGCCGCGTCCGTGGCGCAGCGCACGGACGTATCGTCGGGCGCCGACGTGGAGCGCCTCGCGGCGGCGGCACTGGACGCGTTCGGCGCCGTGCACGTCGTCTGCAACAACGCGGGCGTGGCTCCCCTGGGCACGGTCTGGGAAGCAGCCGAGAACGACTGGCGCTGGGCGCTGGGCGTCAACCTCTGGGGCGTGATCCACGGGGTGCGCGTGTTCACGCCCATCCTGCTCGGCCAGGACGACGAAGGCCACATCGTGAACACGGCCTCGGTCGCCGGCCTGATTTCTCCGCCCGGAATGGGCATCTACAACGTCTCCAAGCACGCCGTCGTTGCGCTCACCGAGACGCTCCATCACGACCTCGCGGCGCGCGGCGGCCGCGTACGCTGCTCGGTGGCCTGCCCGGCGTTCTTTCCGTCGGGCATCGCCGCCTCGGCACGCGCGCGCCCGGCGGAACTCGCCAGCGCGCGTCCGCAGAGCGAGGCAGACGCCGCGCGCGAGGCGGGCTTCCGCAAGGCGGTGGAATCCGGGCGGCTGTCGGCCGACGACGTGGCGCGGGCGGTGCTCGACGCGGTGCGCGACGAGCGTTTCTACGTGCTCACGCATCCGCGCATCCTGCCCGCGGTCGAAAGCCGCATGCGGGACATCCTGGACGGACGCACGCCGCGCAGCCCGGTCTGACGGCCGGTTCGACGCACGACGGAGGAACATGAGGTCGCTGGGACGCTCTGATTGACGAGCGACCTGAACGCGGCTAGCCGCGCGCGAGCAGTCTCGTCAGCGGCGCGGAAAGGCCGGTCATCGGCGCCTGACCGACACTCGCGCCGCCGCGCGCGCCGGCAGCCAGCGCGCGCATGATGGCGTGCGCCCCGGCGTGCACGCTGTCGATCACCGGCACCGCGACGTCCGGCTGGACCCGCGCCGCGAGGCCCGCCAGGCCCGCGCCGCCGAGAATCACCGCCTGCGCACCGTCCTGGCGTGCGCAGTCGTTGCACGCGGCCGCGAGCATGGCGAGCGCGCACTCGGGCGCCGCGGCGATCTCTGCACCGCTGGGGGCCACGGTGCGGATCGCCGCGAGCGATGCGGCGTGGCCGAGCGCCAGTGCGAGGCGTTCCAGCATCGGCCGCCAGGCGGCGCCGCCGGTGACGATGGCGTAGCGCCCGCGCGCCGCGGCTTCCGCCATGGACGCCTCCGCGAGACCGACCACCGGCACGCGCGCGACTTCGCGCAGCGCGAACAGCCCGGGATCGCCGAAGCACGCGAGCAGCACGGCATCGCAGCCGGCGCCCTCGCGGGCATAGACATCGAGTGCGGCATGCGTCGCGATGGCGTAGCTCGCCTCGGTGGCGATGTAGGCGCCGCCGAAGGCCGCGGTCCCGGCGCGCCATTCGATGCCGGGCGCCTGCGCGGCGAGCTCCCGCACCACGAGGTCGGTGATGGCGGCGGAGGTATTGGTGTTGAGGGCGAGAACGCGCGCCATGGCATCAGGCCGGCGCGGGCTCGCGGGCGAGGATGCAACGGGCGAGATGCCCGGGCCCGACGCTCGCCGCCTCGGGCGTGGCGGCGCCGCACTCGGGCCGCGCATGCCGGCAGCGGGCCGCGAAGCTGCAGCCCGGCGGGAGGTTGGCGAGGTCCGGCGGCGCGCCCGGGATCGCCTCGATGCGGCTGCCGCGCATCGAGCCGTGGATGGTCGACGAGAGCAGCCCCTGCGTGTACGGGTGCTGCGGGCGCTTGACGACCTCCGCCACCGGGCCGAGTTCGACCAGCCGCCCCGCGTACATCACCGCGACTCGGTCGGCGATTTCCGCGACCACGCCGACGTCGTGGGTGACGAAGATCACCGCCATGCCGAGCTCCTTCTGCAGCTCGCGCAGCAGCAGCAGGATCTGGATCTGCACCGTCGCGTCGAGCGCGGTCGTGGGTTCGTCGGCGAGCAGGAGCTGCGGCCGGCACGCCAGCGCGAGCGCGATCATGGCGCGCTGGCGCATGCCCCCCGACATCTCGTGCGGATAGGCGTCGAAGCGGCGCTCGGGCGAGGGAATGCGCACGCGCTCCAGCATCGCGATGGCACGGCGCCGCGCCTCCGCGGCATCGACCTGCGCATGGCGCTGGATGCTCTCGGCGATCTGCCTCCCGACGGTGAACACCGGATCGAAGGAAAGCATCGGCTCCTGGAAGATCATCGCCGTGGTGCCGCCGCGGTACTGGTTCAGCGCGTCGCCGGACAGGGCGAGGATATCCCTGCCCGCCACGCGGATCGCACCCTCGATACGCGAGCGGCGTTCCGGCAGGATGCGCAGCAGGGCGCGCAGCGTGACGCTCTTGCCGCTGCCGGACTCGCCCAGCACGCCGAGCACCTCGCCCGGCGCGATGTCGAAGGACACGCCGTTGACGGCGTGCACGGGCTTCGGCCCGCCGGTGAAGCGGACGGAGAGGTCGCGGACGGAGACGAGCGGCTCGGCCATGGCGTCAGAGGGCGGGCATCTTCCGATGCCAGTCGGTCGCCTGCTGGAAGGCGTGCGCCACGCGCAGGATGGTGCCCTCCGCGAACGGGCGGCCCGCGAGCTGCATGCCGACCGGGAGGCCGTTGGGATGGAAGCCGCAGGGCAGCGCCACGGAGGGCAGGCCGAGGTAGTTGAACGGCCGCATGAACTTCGTGAGCAGCGCGAGCGTGCGGTCCATGCCGCCGCCCGCGCCGACGTCGGTCTCGGCAATGGTCGGCGTCGGGATCGGCAGGCAGGGCGCGTGCAGCACGTCGACGCGGTCGAACACGGCGCGCGTGAAGGCGTCCAGCGACGGGCCGCGCAGGCGCAGGGCGTCGATGTACTTGGTGGCCGGCAGCGCGAGGCCCCGCTGCAGCCGCGCGAGCACCTGGGGCGAATAGCCGTCAGGCCGCTGACGGAGCCACGCGCCGTGCAGCGCCGCCGCCTCGGCAGCGATGACGTGCGTGCCGGCGACGTCCATCGCGCTCATTTCGGGCAGCGTCACCGGCACGATCTCGCAGCCCAGCCCTTCGAGCGTGCGGACGCTCTCGGTGAGTGCCGTGCCCACGCCGGGATCGACGTCGTCGGTGAAGTAGTTGAGCGCCACGCCCACCCGCAGGCCGCGCACCGGTCGGGTGATCTCCGCGAGGTAGTCGGGCACGGCCTCGCGGCTGGACGTCGCATCGGCGAGGTCGTGCCCGGCCAGCACGCCCAGGAGCAGCGCGCAGTCCTCGGCGCTCCGCGCGAGCGGCCCGACCGTGTCCATCGAAAAGGACAACGGCATCGCGCCGGCGCGGCTGATGCGGCCGTAGGTGACCTTGAGGCCGGTCACCCCGCACAGCGCCGCCGGCAAGCGGATCGACGCGCCGGTGTCAGAGCCCAGCGCGGCGAAAGTCGCGCGCGCGCCCACCGCGGCGGCCGACCCGCTTGAGGAGCCGCCGGTGATGTAGTCCGTGTTCCACGGATTGCGGCAGTGGCCGTAGTGGTAGTTGTGGCCGGTCGGCCCGTAGGCGAACTCCGCCATGTTGAGCACGGCGAACTGGATCGCGCCGGCCGCGTCCAGCCTCGAGAGCGCGGTGGCGGTCACGTCTTCCGGCTGCTCGCCCTTGATGCGCGAGCCGCAGGAGGACGGCACGCCCGCGCGGTAGTACATGTCCTTGTGCGCCATCGGCACGCCGTGCAGCGGGCCGCGCGTGCGCCCGTGCGCAAGCTCGGCGTCGGCGACGCGCGCCTGCGCACGCGCGAGGTCCGCGTCGATGCGCAGGAACGCGTTGAGCGCCGGCTGCACGGCCTGGGCGCGTGCGATCACGTCCTCGACCAGCTCCAGCGCGGAGATCTGCCGCACCTTCACCGCGCGCGCGGCGTCGGCGAGCGTCCAGGTGTGCGGCGCAGTCATGCCTTCCGCTCCAGGGCGACCAGGAACGCCGCCGGTTCGGTCTCGAAGGGCAGGCGGTCGTAGGCCCCCGCCGCGGCATCGAGCTGCGCGGCGAGCACCGGCGCGATCGCCTTGGCGGCGTCCGGGTCGCGCCCCACGCCCTGCAGCTGCAGCACCTCCTGGACATATCCCTGGCTGACGCGGCTCATGTCTGGCTCCTGGTTCAGGCGGCTGCGCGCGGCGCGGCCGTGTGGCCGCTCCCGGCGTGCAGCATGTGGCAGGCGACCCGGTGCCCCGGCTCGGTCTCGGCCAGCAGCGGTTCGCGGCTGGCGCAAACGGCCTCGGCGTGCGGGCACCGCGTGCGGAAGCGGCAGCCCGACGGCGGGTCGATGGGATTGGGCGGGTCGCCGGCGAGGGGCGGCACGCTGGTGCGGTGGTCCGGATCCATGGACGGCATCGCGGAAAGCAGCGCGCGCGTGTACGGATGCCCGGTGCGGGCGTAGATGCGCGCCACCGGCCCGATCTCGACGACCTTGCCGAGGTACATCACCATCACGCGGTCGCTGACGTACTGCACCACGTTCAGGTCGTGGGAGATGAAGAGATACGTCAGCCCCAGCTCGCGCTTGAGGTCGATCAGCAGGTTGAGCACCTGCGCCTCGACGGACTTGTCGAGCGCGGACACCGCCTCGTCGAGAATCACGATGCGCGGCTCCAGCGCCAGCGCCCGCGCGATGTTGATGCGCTGGCGCTGCCCGCCAGAGAGCTCGTGCGGATAGCGCCCTGCGAAGCGCGCCGGCTCGAGCCCCACCTTCGCGAGCAGGTTCTGCGCGCGTGCGCGCGCCTCGCGCTCCGGCGTGCCGTGCACGCGCGGCGCGAACGCGATGGAATCCTCCACTGTCAGGCGCGGGTTCAGCGACGCGAAGGAGTCCTGGAACACCATCTGCATCTGGCGGCGCGCGCGGTTGATGGAGATGCCGCCCGGCACGCCGCCGCGCTGCCGGTTGGACGAGCGGACGATCTCGTGTCCCTCGAGGGCGACGCGCCCGGAGTCGGGCTCGATGAGATGCACCAGCAGCCGCGCGGTAGTCGACTTGCCGCAGCCCGACTCGCCGACGATGCCGAGTGTCTCGCCCGCCTCGAGCGAAAACGACACGCCGTCGACCGCGTGCACCACCGCCACGGTGCGGTCGAGCAGCCCGCCCTTGATGGGGAAGTGCTTGACGAGATCCCGGACCTCGAGCAGCGGCGCGCTCACGACAGGACGCTCGCGCTGCGCGCTCGTGATGAGCGCCTGGGGCGGCCCGGCGCGCTCATCGCTGCACGTCCATCGCACTGCGCAGCCCGTCGCTCATCAGGTTGAAGCTGATCGAGACGGCGAAGATCATCACCCCGGGCAGCGCCGCCACCAGCGGCTGGGTGTAGATCGCGGTGCGCAGGGTGTTCAGCATCAGGCCCCACTCCGGGTCGGGCGGCTTGGTGCCCAGGCCTAGGAAGGAGAGGCCGGAAGCGAGGATCATCGACACCGAAACGAGGCTGGTCGCGTAGACGAAGATCGGTCCCAGCACGTTGCCAAGAATGTGCACGCGGATGATGGTGAACGCGCCCGCGCCGCTCGCCCGCGCCGCTTCCACGAAGTCGAGGCTGCGCACCTGCGTGGTGACGCTCTCGGCGACGCGCGCGATGGGCGGGATGAAGACGATGGTGAGCGCAAGGAGCGCATTGGTGATGCCCGCGCCGAGCGCGCCGGAGATCGCCACCGCGAGCAGCACCGAGGGGAACGCGTAGAACACGTCCACGGTGCGCATGATCACGGTGTTGACCCGGCCGCCGACGAAGCCGGCGACGATGCCGAGAAAACTCCCGATGACCAGCGCGTTGATCACCGGCGTGATCCCCATGACGAGCGACAGGCGCGCGCCGTAGATGAGGCGCGAGAGCATGTCCCGGCCGAGCTCGTCGGAGCCCAGCGGAAAGCCCGGCGAGCCCACCGGCAGGAGGCGCTTCAGCACGCTGCCCTTGATCGGGTCGGCCGGCGCGATCCAGGGTGCGAAGATCGCCATGAGCACGATCGCCGCCAGCACCAGAAGGCAGAGCATCGCGACCTTGTCGCGGAGTAGGCGCGCGAATACGCCACGCCAGTAACCCCTGGTCTTGTGGACGACCACGGCATCGACCGCAGGCGTGGGCAGCGTCGCCGCGCTCATGCCCGCTTGATCCTTGGATCCAGACCGGTCTGGATCATGTCCACCAGCAGGTTCAGCCCGACGAAGAACAGCGCCAGCACCAGGATGGTCCCCTGCAGCAGCGGGATGTCGCGCTGGAAGATCGCGGTGTTGAGCAGGAACCCGGTGCCCGGCCAGGAGAACACCGTCTCTACCAGGATGGAGCCGCCGAGCAGGTAGCCGAGCTGCACGCCCATCACGGCCAGCGCGGTCGGCGCGGCGTTCTTCACCACGTGCATGAACACTGCACCCTGCGACAGGCCCTTGGCGATCAGGGCGGTCACGAACTCCTTGGACAGGATGTCGGCCACCAACGCGCGCACCGTGCGCGTGATGATGCCGGTGGGAATCACCGACAGCGTCACCGCGGGCAGGACGAGATGCTTCATGTGCTCCGCGTCCCAGGCCCACTCGCCGGAGCCGCCCGGGCCCGCCCCCATCGCTGGCAGCACGCCCCAGATCACCGCGAACAGGATGACCAGCACCATGCCGAGCCAGTAGTGCGGCACCGAGACGCCGGCCACGGCGATCGCCGACACGGCCTTGTCGATCCACGAGCCGTTGAAATAGCCGGCGATGGTGCCGAACACGCAGCCCAGCACGAAGCCGATCAGGCTCGCGAACACCGCGAGAATGAAGGTGTTCGAGATGGCGTTGCCGATCTCGCTCGATACCGGGCGGCCGGTCGCGATGGACGTGCCGAGGTCGCCCACCAGCGCGCGCCCGATCCAGATGACGTACTGGACCGGGACCGGCTTGTCCAGCCCGTACTCCTTCTTGAGCTGCTCGATCAGCTCCGTGGACGCGTCCGACGGCACGATCGCCGACAGCGGGTCTCCGGGCGCGAGATACACGAGCGAAAAGCACACCGCGCTCACCGCGAGCGCGATGGGGATCGCATAGATCAGGCGCTTGAGGAGATAGATCAGCATGGCCGGCGAGCGGGCCCGGCTCCGGCGCCGGGCTGCGCCCCCGCCTTACTGCATCGACACCGGGCTCAGGTCTTGAAACCAGTTCTTCGCTTGCACGAAGCCCTTGACCTTCGGCGACAGCGCGCGCGGGCCGACGTCGTGCACCCAGAACAGGAAGAAGCTCTCCTCGACGGCGCGCTCGTGTAGCCGCGCCAGCGCCGCGTCGCGCGCCTTCGCGTCGAAGCTCGAGCGGGCGTCCTTGACGAGCTTGTCGAACTCGTCGTTCTGCACCCAGCCCCAGTTGACGCTGCGCGGGGCCACCATGCGGCTGTCGTAGAAGCGCGCGAAGCCGAAGAACGGGTCCTGCCACGCGAAGCTCACGTTGATGGCGTGCGCGCCGCGCGCCGCCGGATCCTTCGCGCCCAGGCGCCAGTTGTTGAACAGCGTCTCCCACACGATCACGTCGAACTCGACGTTGACGCCGCAGTTCTCCTTCAGGCTCTGCTGGATGTACTCGTTCATCGCCAGCGGCTGCATCTGGCCGGAGCCGGACGCGGAGATCTGCACCTTGATGCTGAGCGGCTTCCCGCCGCCGTAGCCGGCGTCAGCGAGCAGCTTCTTGCCCATGTTCGGGTCGTACTTGACCTCGAACTTGGGCTTGCCGAACCAGGGGTGGTCCTCGAACACGACGCCCTTGGCCGGCAGGGCGTTGAAGCCGAGCAGGCGACGGATGCCGTCGCGGTCCACGCAGACCTGCAGCGCCTGACGCACGCGCTTGTCGGCGAGCGGCGAGCCCGGCATCACGTTGAGCTGCCAGGGCCAGGTGTGGGGATACGGGTTGTTGGTGATCTGGAAGCCCTTGACGCGGAGCTGCGGGATGGCGTCGGCCGGCGGCGCCTCGATCCAGTCCACCTGCCCGGAGAGCAGCGCGGCGACGCGCGTGTTGCCTTCCGGCATCGGGATCAGCACCAGGCGGTCGGTCTTCGGGACGCGCTGCTTGTTCCAGTAGTCGCCGTTCTTCACCAGTTCGAGGCGCTCGCGCGGCACCAGGCGCACGAACTTCCACGGGCCGGTGCCCACGGGCGCCTTGGCGAACTCCGCCCAGTTCTTCGCCTTCGCCCACGCCGCGGGGCTCGCCATGAAGAGGTTGGCGAGGTTGATCGGCACGAACGCGTCGGGCTCGGAGGTCTGCACCTCGATCGTGTAGTCGTCGATCTTGCGCGCGCCGGTGATGGTGGGCATGCGCGGCACGGTCTGCGCGACCAGGCGCGGATCGTAGTGCGGCGCGTCCTTCTTCAGCACCTTCTCGAAGTTGAACACCGCCGCGTCGGCGTTGAAGTCGGTGCCGTCGTGGAACTTCACCCCCTTGCGGAGCTTGAAGACCCACTTGGTCTTGTCCTTGTCGTCCACCTTCCACTCGGTGGCAAGGCCGGGAATGATCGTCGACGCCTTCTCGGCCGAGGACAGGTCCCACATGGTGAGCGCATCGAACAGCGTGAGCCCGACGAAGCGGTTGCCCTCGAAGCCCGAGTCGGGCTGGCTGGTCGTGGCCGGGATGTCGGCGGCCGTCATGCCGATTCGCAGCGTCGTCTGGGCGCTCGCCGACGCGGCTGCAAGAGCCAGCGTGACGGCGGCAAGCGTGATGATCTTCCTCATGGGCGTTTCTCTCCTGATGTGGACAACCCTGCCAGGCGCATCGCGCGCCGGGCTCGATACGCATTGCTCACTGCAACCCTCGTGCCACGGCGCGTTCGTCGCGCGCCTCGCCGCGGCACGACCGGAAACGGGCCAGTCCTGCCCGGCAGGAGCGCACCGCGACGGCGCATTGTGCACTTCTTTGGATCGGCGCCACAACGGCGGCCCGCTTC
>Ga0209254_10004680_pt1 | contig 12542 bp, 8 predicted proteins | sample FrelakmetDIP11DI_FD_187148 | JGI IMG/M metagenome (GOLD analysis project Ga0209254, IMG submission 187148) | Freshwater lake sediment microbial communities from the University of Notre Dame, USA, for methane emissions studies - DIP11 DI (SPAdes)... | ecosystem: Environmental > Aquatic >...
CTTCTCCACCGACCAGTCCCAGTGCGGCTCTTTGAAACCCGTCGCCAGCCCGCCCGGGATATCTGCAGCCTCGAAGATCGTTACCGCATGCCCGGCGCGACGTAAATCGTAGGCCGCGGCCAGGCCGCCGTGCCCGGCTCCGATGATGGCAACATTCCTCACTTGTTTACCTCCGCCTGGCCTTCGGCGATCACCTGGGACAGGCTTTTGTTCCACTTGCGCAGCTCGAGCAGCATGAACCAGCCTCCCACCAGGGTGATCGGCAGCCACAGGGCGGCGTGCAGGACGAACGTATACGCCCCGGCCAAGTTAGCTTCCACCCCATAAGCCTGCAGCACCGCAATCCCGGGTTTGTCGAAAGTGCCCACGTAGCCGGGCGCCGAGGGGATCGTGGTCGCCAGGTTGACGATCCCGTTCATGAGCATCAGGGTGAAGAAACTCACCTGGAACGAGAAAGCGTGCATCACGAACCAGTACTTCATTGTTTCGAACAGCCAGATCACCACCGAGGTCAGAAAAATCATTAAAACCATGCGCGGCGAGCGCAGGGCGGCCAGTCCGCCCAGGAAGCGCTGCGTGATCCCCAGCACCTTCGCCCGGTAGCGCTCCGGCAGCAGGCGGTTGGAGACTTTTTCAACTACTTTTTCAGATTGGGTAGGGAACATGGCTGCAATCAAGAAAATGACCAGCGCACCCAGGAAAACGCCCGAACCTATTAATGCCAGGGCGCGGATGCTGCCCAGGAAGCCCGAATCCCCGGTCAGCCTGACCAGCTCGGATAAATTTAAGAAGACGAAGGCCAGCATGACCACCCCGTCGAAGACGCGCTCGACGATGATGGTCGCCAGGGAGGCGGAGACGGGCACCTGCTCGTCCATATACAGCACGAATGCCCGTAAGACCTCTCCCAGGCGGGCTGGAAAAACGTTGTTTCCAAAATAACCGATTGCCGTGACTTTAAATAACTCACCCGTGGGCAGGGGCTTTACCGGCTTCAGCAGGTAATGCCAGCGCCAGGCGCGCGCCCACACCCCGAAAAAATACACAATTACGCCTGGAATCAGCCACCAGTAGTTGGCATTTTTTAACACTTCCCACAGCAGGCGAAAATCCAGCCCGCGCACCGTCCAGATGATGAGCACAGCGCTGATCGCCACGCCCAGCCAAAGCTGCCATTTTTTCATAAGGGCATTATAACCTTTGGAAATCCTTGATCGCTTTATACATGGCGATGATATTCTCGGCCGGGATATCCGCCTGGATGTTGTGCACCTGCTGGAAGACAAACCCGCCGCCCGGTGAGAGAATCCGCAGCTGCTGCTGGACGTGGCGGTACACCTCGTCCGGCGCGGCATGCGGCAGGACATCGCGCGTATCGCAGCCGCCGCCCCAGAAGGTCATTGCCTGCCCGAAATCAGCTTTCAAGCCTTCCGCTGCCATGCCCTGGCAGGTGATCTGCACCGGGTTGATGGCCTGCAAGCCAGCATCGATCAGGTCGGGAAGCAGCTCGCGCACCCCTCCACAGCAGTGCAGCATTACCTTAACCGGAGCCAGCTCGCGCGCTCGCCTCCAGAGCTTCGCATGGCGCGGTTTGAAGAACCTGCGGTACATGCGCGGCGAAATCTGCGGGCCGGACTGCATGCCCAGGTCGTCGCCAAACAGGATTACGTCAATATAGGGTCCCACCGCCGCCAGGTATTTCTCCAGGTTGGCCAGGTGCATCTCCGTGATCTCGTCCAGGAAGGCCTCGGCTTCCTCAGGCTGGCCCGCCAGGAGCAGGAAAAAGCCATCGTTGCGGTACATAAACTGGCCAAATTCCAGCAGGTTGCCGCCAAACAGGCCGACGATGGCGCGCTCCGTGCTCTGGCGCAGCTTTTTTGCCCCCTCCGCCAGCACCCGGTACCCATCGGGACCCGCCGTAATCGGCCCTGGCGGGGAGGCAATGGCCGTCCACATGCTTTCACTGACCATGTCCGCCACGGCCACAGCAGGATCTCGCCCCTCGAGGAACGGCCAGTAGGTCTGCTCGAAATACAGTGAGCCGTCCACCATTTGTGCCAGGACCCGTCCGGACTCCTGCGAGCGGAGCACCCAGCGACCCGGCTGGCGCTCCGGCAGGCTCCAGGCCGGCACCAGGCAGGGGGAGCCGTCGGGCAGGACCCACTCAGCCCAGTAATGATCCTCCTGGGCAAAGGCGCGCCCCAGCTCGATCGTGTCGACGCCGGCCCAGTCGAGCACGTCATCGTCCACAATGGCAAGCTGCTGGACAATATCATAGACGCGGATGGGTTTCTCGGGCAGGCCGAGGGCTTTGCGCAACCCGCGATAGGCGATCGGTGAAATCCCCGAGGAGCGGTGGCCGGAAAGATCGACCGGCACCCGGTCGGGCTGCTGGTGATTGAGCGCCGCCAGCACGCGCTGGCGGGAAGTCATGGAATCCGTTGCACTCATGGGAGCCTCCGATAGGACGGGATTGAGTGAATTATAGTCTAGAAGCCGGTTTCCGAATCTACACCTGCCGGATATACGGCGAAATGGCCAGGTTGAACATCCTCTGGTAATAGCCTCCCTGGGCTAAAAGGCTGGCGTGCGTTCCGCTCTCTACCAAATGGCCACGATGGAGTACCAGGATGCGATCCATCTTTTCCAACCCAACCAGGCGGTGTGTGATCAGCAGCGTCGTGCGGCTTTCCATAACCTTGTAAAGCGCCTCCGTCAGCAGGCCTGCTGTCAGGGTATCCAGGTTCGAAGTCGGCTCATCCAAAATTAGCAGCGCCGGGTTCTGCAGGAAGGCGCGGGCGATGGCCAGGCGTTGGCGCTCCCCGCCGCTCAGCTTCAGCCCCATCTCGCCCACGGGTGTATCGAGGCCGCGTTCCAGGCTCGCGAACCACGCACTCAGCTGCACTTTTTCCATCGCTCGCGCCAGGTCAGCCTGCGAGGCTCGCGGGTTGGCTAGCAGCAAATTTTCCCGCAGGCTGGCATTGAACAGGTACGTGTCTTGGGCAACCACGCCAACCCGGCTGCGCCAGGCCTGGGGGCTGCACTGGCGCAAGTCACAGCCGCCCACGAAGATCGTGCCCTGCGAATAATCCCAAAAACGCAGCAGCAGGTTAACCAGGCTGCTCTTGCCCGAACCGCTGACGCCCACCACGGCCAGGCGCTCCCCAGGACGCAGGGAAAAGTTGATTCCATCCAACACCCGGGCGCGCTGCTGCAGCAGATGCGGAGCACCTCCCGAGTACAACCTGCCAGCAGGATATGTAAAGCTTAATCCCGAAACTTCCAGCCCCATTTCATCTGGAAGGGGCAGCGGACTCTCCGGCTCGCACACTTCTGGAACGGCGTTCAGCACCTCCTGCAAGCGGCGCGCCGACTCTAAATGCCCGCCCAGGTTCAGGGCGGCCTGCGGCAGCGGCTGCACGGCTTCAAAACTGGTCAGGGCAGCCAGGCACAGCGCCGCCAGCAACACGCCCGGAATATCGCCCGCTGACACCCGCGGCACTGCCAGCACCAGCACTCCAAACAGGGTGAGTTGGCTCAGCAGCACGACGAGGAAAGCCTGCAGGCTGGAAAGCCCTGCCTGGCGCTGCTGCAGCCTCTCCAATTCCCGGCTGCGCTCTCCAATGAGATCGGCCTGCCGCTGGCCGGCGCCAAAGGCAACCAGGTCCGCCATTCCCTGGATGCCGTCCACCAGGGCTGCACTCAGCTCCGCCTGGGCGGTCACCGCCTTCTGCCCCAGGCGCTGGCCCAGCGCACCCACCAGCAGCGGCACCCCGACCCCAACAGCAGCCATCCCCGCCCATAAAATAGCAGCCAGGGACCAGGCGTAGCTCCCCAGGAACAACCCCACTGCCAGGGCGGTCAGCAATGCCACCAGCAGCGGCGCAATAGAGCGCACATAAAAGTCTTCCAACCGGTGAATGTCTGCCGTGATCCGGTTAAATAAATCCCCGCTGCGGTAGCGAAGCAGGCGCGCCGGCGCCAGCGGCTCCAGAGAGCGGTAAAAGTCAATACGCAGACCGGCCAGCAGTCGTAAAGTGACTTCATGTGAAACCAGCCTTTCCAGGTAGCGGAACAGGCCGCGTGAAATCCCAAAAAAACGCACCCCGACGATCGCCACCTGCAGTTCGGCGATCGATGTGGCAATGGCTGCGTCCGAGATGATGTATGCGGAAACGGCCATCAGCCCCACTGCGCTCAGCACCGTCAGCAGGCCCAGGAGCGCCGACAGCGCCACCTGGCGGTAACTCGACCGCAGCAGCCCCAGCAGCCAGCGCAGCGGTGAGGCAACGCCTTCGGGCGTGAAGTCATTTTCCGCCTCTACAACCTGCTCGGCTGGCTCAGCAGCTTTACCAGCGTCCAGCGCTTCCCAGAACGCTAAATCCAGGGTGCGGAACTCCTCAGCAGGCAGTTCTGAGCCCTCTGCGCCGCCGCGCACCAGGCGTGCAAAAGGTCCGTCCCTGTCGAGCAGCTCCCGCGGGCTCCCCTGCTCGACCAGGCAGCCTTGCTCGAGCACCACGACCTGGTCGGCGTTTAATGCGATCCCCAGGCGGTGGGCGATGACCAGGGCGCCGCGACCTGCCAGCAAGCGCTGCAGCGAATCTTGCAGCAGCGCCTCGTTAACCGGGTCCAAATTCGCAGCCGCCTCATCCAGGACCACCAAAGGCGCATCCTTCAAGAATGCGCGCGCCAGGGCGATCCGCTGGCGCTCCCCACCACTCAGACTCACCCCCCGCTCGCCGATCCAGGTCTCGTAGCCCTGAGGCAAGGCCAGGATAAAACTCTCAGCGTGCGCCAGGCGGGCAGCCGCCTCCACATCTGCCCGGTTAGCTCCGGGCTTTCCCAGGCGGATGTTCTCCTCGATCGTTCCATAAAACAGGTACGGCTGCTGGGGAACCCAGGCGACCTGGGAACGCCATGCCTCAAGTGGAATGTCTTGCAGCGGCTGTTCCCCAACCCGGATCTCCCCCTCCTGCGGCGTCTGAAACCTCAGCAGCAGGTCAGCGAGCGTGCTCTTGCCGCCGCCGCTCTGCCCCACCAGGGCTACCGTTTTACCAGGAGGGATGTTGAAACTCACATCCTGGAGTGCTGGCCGTTCATCTCCTGCCGTTTCATACGAAAAGCAAATCCGGTCGAAAGTGATGGGTACCTGAAGGGGCAGGCATGAACCTTCGGATCCATACGCCGATCCAGCCCCAACCTTGTTGGCAGCATGGGTCGCTGCATCCAGTTCATCGAACACCTCAAAAAGGCGCTGGGCGGCAGCTACACCTGCCATCCCGGCGTGAAAGCGCAGCCCAAGTGTGCGCAGCGGCAGGTAGAACTCTGGCGCCAGCAGCAGCACAAAAAAAGCCTGCTCGAATTCCAGACGCCCATAGAGCAAGCGCAAACCAACTTCCACGGCAATCACCGCGGTGCTCAATGTCGCCAGAAGCTCCAGCGCCAATGCCGAGAGGAAAGTCACCCGCAGCACTCCCAGGGTCACCCGGCGGTATTGGTCGCTGACAGCTTCAATGCTCTTCACCTGCGCCTGGCTGCGTCCGAGCATTTTCAACGTCGCCAACCCCTGCAAAATATCCAGGAAGAAGGCGCTCATCTGGCTCAGCACGCCCCACTGCTTACGGGTCAGGCGGTTGCCCAGGCTGCCGATCAAGTACATAAAAAGGGGAATGAGCGGTGCTGTCACCAACAGGACGACCCCGGTCAGGGGGTCCAACGGAAAAACCAGCACCAGGAAAGTCAAGGGAACCAGGGCAGCCAGGGCTGCCTGGGGTAAGTACTGGCTGAAATAGGCATCCAGGGCTTCAATCCCCTCAGTGGATGTGTTCAGCAGCTCACCAGTGCGTTCCTGGCGCGCAAATGCAGGGCCCAGGCTCAACAGGCTCTCAAAAAAGCGCCCGCGCAGGCTGTTTTTCAGACGGATGGCCGCCGTCCGTGCTGAACGCTCCCCAACCCATGTCATCAGGGCGCGCAGCGTCATGAAGAGCAGCAGAGCGCCCAGCGCGCTGCCCAGGTCCGCCAGTCCAGCGCCATCCAGGAAGACATCGCCAATCACGGCGCTCAGCCAGCGCGCCTGCAGCGCCGTGAAGACACCGCCTGCAAGCCCGGCTGCCACTGCGAGCGCCAGGAGCAATCCCTGCGAGCGAGCCAGGCGCAAGGGGCGCAAGATGTGACCTCGCTACTTCTGCATGGCGGGGATGTACATGCGCTCGACGTACTCCTTGACCATGCGCCGCGTGCTGAATTGCGGTGCCAGGGTGCGGATCGACTCCTTCATGCGGTTGATCCACTCACCGGGCAGCCGGTCCGAAGAGCGCTCCTGGTAATACAGGGGCACGATCTCGTTTTCGAGCAGGTCGTAAAGGCTCTCAGCGTCCGCCTGGTCCTGCTGCTCGGGGTCGGCGTAATCGATATCGGCGCCGATTGCCCAGCCATTGAGGCCGTTATAACCCTCGCGCCACCAGCCGTCGTACACCGAACAGTTCAGAACGCCGTTCAGAGCAGCCTTTTCCCCGGAGGTTCCGGAGGCTTCATTCGGGCGGCGCGGCGTGTTTAGCCAGACATCCACCCCCTGGATCAGGTAGCGCGCCAGGTTCATATCGTAATCCTCCAGGAAAACCAGCCTGCCCGCACTCTCTGAGCGCTTCACAACCCGGTAGACATCCTGGATCAGCATCTTGCCGCCTTCATGGTCCGGATGCGACTTCCCGGCAAAGATCACCTGCACCGGCATGGAAGGGTTGTTCAATATTTTCTGCAGCCGGCTGAGGTCGCGCAGCAGCAGGTTGCCGCGCTTGTAAGGAGCAAAGCGGCGGGCAAATCCAATTGTCAGGGCATACGGATCCAGCATCACGCCGGAGGCGATCACCTGGACCGGGTGCACCCCGCCTTTCAGCCACTGCTGGCGTGCCCGCTCGCGCATGAAATGAACCAGCTTGCGCTTCAGGTGCCGGCGCACCATCCAGAGCTGGGCATCGGGGATGTTGTTGATCAGCTCCCAGACTACCGGGTCATCGGCATTCTCCATCCAGCCAGGACCCAGGTAGCGGTCGAAGAGGTTGCGCAGGCGGCGCGCCAGCCAGGTGCCCGTGTGGATGCCATTTGTAATATGCGTGATCGGCACGTCGTCTTCTTTGACGCCTGGCCAGATAAAATCCCACATCTTGCGCGTCACCCGTCCATGGAGCTCAGAAACCGCGTTGCGTCCATTTGAATAGCGCAGCGCCAGCACCGGCATCGAAAAAGTGTCGCCCCAACTCACCGTATGCTTTGCCAGGTCGACAAATTGGTCGCGGGTCAGGCCAATCTGAGGCCAGAGGTTGGAGAAATTTTTTTCAACCAGCCAGAGCGGGAACTCGTCATTGCCAGCCGGAACCGGTGTGTGGGTTGTAAAAACATCGGTTGCCTTGATGGTCTGGGCTGCTTTCTCGAAAGATTGGCCGGAGCTGACCAGCTCGCGCATGCGCTCCAACACCATGAAAGCGGCATGGCCTTCGTTCATGTGCCAGACGTTGGGGTTGTAGCCCATGATCCGCAGCGCTCGCAGACCGCCGATCCCCAGTAAAATTTCTTGCTGTATTTTTGTATCCTGGCTGCTGCTGTATAAGCGTGCCGTCAGCATGCGGTCGGCTGCCGAATTGGTCTCAATGTTGGTGTCCAGCATATACACCGGGACCCGCCCCACGCGAATTTCCCAGATGCGTGCACTCACCTCCCGGTCGGGCAGCTCCACAGAGACCGTGACCGGGTTGCCATCCTCGTCAATGACCGGGCGCACGGGCAGCTCAAGCAGGTTGTGCACCGAGTAGCGCGCCTCCTGCCAGCCATCCTCGGTGATGTGCTGGGTAAAATAGCCTTCGCTGTAGAACAAGCCGACGCCCACAAAGGGCAGTCCCAGGTCGCTGGCTTCCTTGGCATGGTCACCTGACAGGACCCCCAGGCCCCCGGCGTAGATCGGCAGCGACTCGTGCATGCCGAACTCCATCGAAAAATAGGCAACAGGGTGGTGGCGGTGCTCGGGGTAAGTGCGGCTGAACCAGGTGTCAGTGGCGTTCATGTAGTGGTCGTACGCCTGCATCACGCGGTCGTAAAACATCAAGAAATAGCGGTTATTGGTGACCGCGTTCAGTGCGGCGCGTTCCACCTGCCGTAAAAAGACGATCGGGTTGTGGCTGACCCGGTGCCAGAGTTCTTCATCGATGCGCTGGTAAAGCCTCTGGGCGTCGGGGTTCCAGGTCCACCACAGGTTGTAGCTTAACTCACCCAGCCGGTTGATCCGGCGCGGCAGGGCGAAATGGTTGGGAATTTCCGTGCGAAACTCGTGCTTTTTTTCAGATCCATCAGTCATAAATTTACCTTTATAATGTTAAGGCATCGGAGGAAAAACACGAATTTCACGAATAGGCGAATGCCTGTACAGTTCACAGGTGACACGAATGTTTTTTTATTCGTCAAATTTGTGTCATTCGTGCTCAAGCTCTATGGTTACCTGGTGCCTGGAATTTTTGTAATTGGGAATATCTTACCACAACGAATAGTGCTTTCCCTTAGAAAGAACTTTCAGATTAGAATAAGCCCATCCCCTATGAAAATCCAACTTTTTATCACCTGTTTGCTGGACACCCTCTATCCAAATACCGGAGAGGCCGTCGTGCGGGTGCTGGAACGCGCCGGGGCTGAGGTCGACTTCCCGGCCGGGCAGACCTGCTGCGGGCAGCCCGCTTTCAACGCCGGCATGCGCGACCAGGCACTCCCGGTTGCCATGCAGACCATCCGGGTCTTTGAAAAGACCCAGGGACCCGTCGTGGTGCCATCAGGCTCCTGTGCAGCCATGCTGCGCCACAGCTACCTGGAACTCTTCGCCGAGGACCCAACCTGGCTGCCGCGCGCCCGCAGCCTGGCCGAACGCACCTACGAGTTCAGCGAGTTCCTGGTGGACGTCCTGGGGGTCAGCGACCTGGGAGCCCGCCATTCTGGCAAGATCACGTACCATTCTTCCTGCCACCTGCTGCGCGGCCTGGGCGTGGACCGCCAGCCGCGCCTCCTGCTGCAGCACGTCCAGGACGCCGAGTTCGTCGAGCTGCCGTACAGCGACGAATGCTGCGGCTTTGGAGGGGTATTCTCCGCCGAACACCCGCAGATTTCGTCCGCCATGCTGAAGCGTAAGATCGAAAACGTGGATGCCAGCACGGCGCCGTTGGTCGTCTCGTGCGATGCCGGCTGCATCACCAACATCAACGGCGGGCTGCACCGGCTGGGCAGGCTGCAGCGCGCCGTGCATATCGCCGAGATCCTGGACAGCCATTAACATGAGCACTCCATTTCACAAACAAATTGAAGTTGCCCTGGCTAATCCCTCCCTGCAGGCTGCCCTGGACGGCAACGCCGAACGCCGGCGCACTGCCCGCGAGACGGCTTTTGCCTCCCTCAGCAGCGATCCCAACAGCCTGCGCCAGCGCGCCCATGCCGTGCGCCGGGACGTCATCGAGAACCTGGACGCCTATGTGTCAGCCTTTGCTACCAAGGCCCAGGCCAACGGCTTCACTGTCCATTTTGCCTCCGACGCGACTGAGGCCGTGGAGCACGTCCTGCGCATCGTCCAGCAAGCCGGGGCGCAGCGAGTCATCAAATCCAAGACGATGGTGGGCGAGGAGATCGAGATCAACGCTGCCCTCGAAAAAGCTGGGCTGCGGGTGGTGGAAACCGACCTGGGGGAGTGGATCGTGCAATTGCGCGGCGAACGCCCCTCACACATCATCACCCCGGCCGTCCACCTGCGCCGCGGCGATGTCGGGCAGTTGTTTGCTGAAAAGCTGGGAATGCCCTACACCGAAGACATCCCCACCCTGACGAACGCAGCCCGCCGCAATTTGCGCGCAGAATTCCTGGCAGCCGACGTTGGGATTTCGGGCGTGAACTTCGGCGTGGTCGAAACCGGGATGCTGTGCATGCTAACGAATGAGGGCAATGGGCGCATGGTCACCACCCTGCCGCCGCTGCACATAGCCCTGATGGGCATCGAGCGTATGGTGCCTACCCTGAAGGACCTGGAGCTGATGCTATCGCTGCTGCCGCGCTCCGCGACCGGGCAGAAGATGGCCGTCTACACCTCGCTGATCGGCGCGCCGCGCCGCCCGGACGAGCTCGACGGCGCCTTGAAACGCCACCTGGTGCTGCTCGACAATGGGCGTCGGGCGCTGCGCCAGTCGCCGCTCAAAGAGTCCCTGTACTGCATCCGCTGCGGCGCCTGCCTGAACGCCTGCCCGGTTTTCCGCGAGCTGGGCGGGCACGCCTACGTCGGCGTGCACGGCGTGATCACGCCCTACTCCGGCCCGATTGGCTCGGTCATCTCCGCTGGCCTGTTCGGCGTCGGCGAATTTGGAAACCTGGCGCGCGCCTCCAGCCTGTGCGGCGCCTGCCAGGAAGCCTGCCCCGTGGACATTCCCCTGCCCGAGCTGCTGCTGCGGGTAAGAGCCGCAGAAGCGGACGCTCCGGTCCGCCTGCTTGAGACTGGTAAAGGGTATGCCGCCCCGCCAAACGTACCCCTGGGATTGAACTGGGGGCTCAGGGGATTCGCCTGGCTGTCTGCCTCGCCCAGGCGCTTCGCCGTTGCTCAAAAGTTGGCGGGAATTTTTGGAAAACTGGCAGCGTCACGCTTCGGCTGGTTGAAGCTGCCCGCCTTCACGGGCTGGGGAACCAGCCGCGATTTTCCGAGCCCTGCCCCGAAAACCTTCCACGAGAGGTGGCAGCAGACCCGGCCTTCCGCCGAACGGCTGGCTTCGACGCCAGCCGCGTCTATCAACCCGCCTGAAAGTGTTCCAATAGTGACTCCGCCGGTAGAATCTGCCCAGACCCTGGCGGAACGCTTCACGCAAGAGCTGGAGTTGCTCGGAGGCCAGGTTGTGCGCTGCACGGTGGCAGAACTGCCCGGGCGCATTGGCGACCTGCTTAAGGAACAAAACATCGAGCGCATCTGCGCCTGGGACCAGTCCTACCTGCCCTCCGGGCTGCTCCAAGCGCTGCAGGGACAGGGCATCCTGATTGAGGCTCAAGCTGATCCAAATATGCGCGCTGGTCTGACCGGAAGCCTGGCGGGGATCGCCGAAACCGGCACCCTGGTCCTGGCGTCCGGAAACGGCAGACCGCAGAGCGTATCCCTGCTGCCAGACGTCCACCTGGCCGTCTTGCAGGCCGAGCAGATTGTCTGCAGCCTGGGAGAGTTCGACCTGGACGTCGAAGATGCCTCCTGCGTCTGCCTGGTCAGCGGGCCCTCACGTACCGCCGACATCGAAATGACCCTGACCATCGGCGTGCATGGCCCGGGACAATTAATTGTGTTTTTGATGGATTAGCTGATCACACCGCTTTTGCGCAGCATCCAGTAGACCAGTGCGCCCAGTCCCAGGATCAGCAGGCTGACAACCAGGGCGATCATAAACAGGCTGGCCCAACCCATCCCAGAACTTTCTTCAGTCGCTGCAGGTTCCACCGGCGCCGATTCCACGTCTGGCTGGTCGGCAAGTGATTTTGCAGCCACATCTTCTTCCACTGGCTCAGCTGCCATCGCCAGGGCTTCCTGCGTCGGCAGGATGATGATGGTTGCTGTGGCCGTCGGTAGGGGGATCAGGGTGGGGGGCTCGGGGGTATCCGTGGGGAAACCGCCCGAATCCGCCGAGGCCGCCTGCCAGGCATGCATGCCGGTCAGGCACAGCCCCAGCAGGATCACCAGGCATGCCAGCCGTCCAGCCAATCGAATTGAAGGATGAATACCGGTTTTCATGGCGACTTACCCTTTCATATTTTATTGTACCAGTATTCTGAAACTAATCTCAGCTTAATTCATTCCTCGAGCACCCCGTTCCGGCGCTGGCGCTTGAGCTGGCCATGCCTGCGCTTGGAGTCCAGCCTGCGACGCCGTGAAGCAGCGGTCGGGCGCGTCTTGTGCCGCGGGCGCGGGACATGCTGCGCCCGGGTGACCAGGTCCAGCAGGCGCTCGAGGGCGTCCTGGCGGTTGGCTTCCTGGGTGCGGAAGCGTTTGGCTTCGAGGATCAACATCCCATCGTCGGTGACCCGGTTGCCCGCCAGTTTCACCAGGCGCGGCTTGACCTCAGCGGGGAGGGAGACCGAGTCAAGCACGTCAAAGCGCAGTTGGACGGCAGAAGAGACTTTGTTCACGTTCTGGCCTCCAGGTCCCGAGGCGCGGGTAAAGACGATCTGGATTTCGCCCTCGTCGAGCTCGATGTCGCCGATCCGGATGGACATGGCTAGCGGTCCAGTAGCCAGCCCGTCCGGCCGGACTGCCAAAAGTTTTCATTCATACTGAAATCTTACACTAAAAAGCTTTCAGCGCCAATGAAAACTATTAGCAGGGAACTGTGACACTGTGACAACCAAATTACAATTGACCCTGGCAGTAGGGGTAAATGGCTGAGGCATTGACCTGAGAGTGACCCACCTTAAGGGGTAGATTTTCAAATTATTTCCCGTAGAATGATTAAAGATTGTTAAGAAATTATTGAAGGGGCCTGAGTCCCCTTCATTTT
>Ga0209254_10004681_pt1 | contig 12541 bp, 9 predicted proteins | sample FrelakmetDIP11DI_FD_187148 | JGI IMG/M metagenome (GOLD analysis project Ga0209254, IMG submission 187148) | Freshwater lake sediment microbial communities from the University of Notre Dame, USA, for methane emissions studies - DIP11 DI (SPAdes)... | ecosystem: Environmental > Aquatic >...
ACGATGCAGCGCGCGAGCAACGATTTCCTTACCGGTACCCGACTCTCCCATGATCAACACGGTGACGTCCCGAGGCGCGACTTTGCCCATCAATTCGCGTACCCGGATCATCGGTGGACTGCGTCCCACGAGGTCAGGGAATTTCAGCGCTGCTTCTTCGATCGGAAGCGAGGCAAGACCCTGCTGGTCGCGAAACTGCGAAGCAGCATGCAGCGCGGTCATCAACTCGTTGAGCTGCAGCGGCAGCTCGAGACTAGCGATCGTATGCGTGTCATCGGACGATCGATTCGAATCCGTAACAACACGGATCAGTGGAACCGGGCATGCAACCGCACTTCCCGGGTTATCCGTGATGACGCCGCCCACATTGGCGGGCAGTACGTTGAGATCGGCGATTCGGATCACGGTTTCGCCGACAAACTCGAGACGCTCGATGACATGCTGGGCGGCTGTGACATCGTTGATCTGTACTGCCATCGGGTATCGACTCATCGGTTGTCCTGCTGCTGCGTCCTTGGCTGTATTCCAAGTAAAGTACGAACGCACGATTGGTCAAATTCCCGGCGCGCTCGCAGGACTCGAAGGCCAGTTTTCCGGCAGGCGTACAGGCCGTGCGATAATCGTTTCCATCCAAACGTTCGGACTCCGCACGTCACATGATCGTCTGCCACCGTCACCGATTCATTTTTGTCACGACCCGGCAGACGACCGGGACGCGTGTCCAACTTGCCCTGGCAGACAACTGTTCGCCTGGCGATCTCATGACGGGACGCGAAACGGCAAACGACGTGGCTCGCGCGCACGGATCGAATGTTGAATCGGCCATCGGCTCAGGTCGGTTCGGTCGATTGCGATCGCTCGATCGGCTGTGGCACCTGGTGCGCGGCAAGCAAGCAGGCTTACCGAAGCACATGTCCGCAACAGAGATCCGCGACGTCGTTGGTACAGCGACCTGGGACAGCTATTTCAAGTTCTGCGTCGAGCGCAACCCCTGGGAAAAAGCGGTTGCTCTGTATGACCGGCGCACGCGTGGGTTGCAGAAGCGCCCGCCGATCGCAGACTTCCTCGCCAAAGCGGGTACAGAGTCATTGTCAAACTATCACCTGTACACCATTGACGGTGTGCTGGCGGTCGATCGTGTGATTCGCTACGAGCATCTCGCGGCGGAGCTGCAAGCTGTCCACAACCTGCTGAACCTGGCGGCACCCGTGGTACTGCCACCGGAGGTCCATCTCGACGACCGGCGCCACTACTCAACGCGGCTCGGTGCCACCGAGCGGGCGATAATCGATGCGGTGTGCAAGCGCGAAATCGAGACCTTCGGTTATGGATTCGCCGAGATAGCCCCGGAGAATCGATAGGCCGACAGTCCTGCTCGGGTGCGTTGATGTTCGCCGAGCAATCTCTGCAACTCGTCTCGGGCCGCTTCGCAACAAACGCGCAGCTCACCATACAGATTCGCCAGATCAGTGAGCGCCGCGGGCGTGCCGGCATGTGGCGCCGCCACCCAGCTCGTTACCAATCGACGCACCTCGCCGTCCAACACACCGAGCGCGTCCAGGTCGATGTCGTCGACCGCGCACCGCAGCCGAGACTCGAGCGCGGCAACGTTGCCGTACCCGCCGATCATCTTACTTGCGACACGGATTGCGAACTGGCGGTGGCGTTCGTGTCGATCGCATCCCATGCGTCTTTTAACGTGCGCACAAGATCGATCACTTCATCGATCGCGGCACCGTCGCCATCGACATTGGCGCGGAACAGCCGCCGCTGCATGTAGTCGTATAGCGCATCGAGATTTTTCGCGAGACTGCCGCCGTGTTCGTGGTCGAGGCAACCCTGTAGCGCACCCACAATTCCGAGCGCGACATCGAGTGCCTCGTTGCGGCCCTCGATGTCCTGGTGCGCAATACAGCCTTTTGCACGGATGAGTCGCGCCAGCGCGCCATCGAGCATCAACTTGATGAGTTGTTGTGAGCTCGCCGATTCAACGGCGGTGGCTGCATTCAAACGACTGTAAGCCTGGGCTCCGTGGTTCACTGAGTATCCTTTTCATGCGCTACGAGTAAAAACGTTGACGGCCGCGAGTCGACTAACTTGAGCCTCACCTCGAATTTCGGTTCGGCAGCGCGTCGAGCTGCTGGGTCAGATAGCTCGATGTGCTGTTCAGTCGGGCGATCAACGCATCGGCCGCCGCAAACTGTGTACGTAAGCGTGTCTCGAGCGCCGTCATGCGTTTATCGAACTTGACCTTTTCGTCTGAAAGATCCTGCAGTCGCGAGTCAAAGCTCGACTGTTTGTTGGCAAACAAACCACCGAACGAAACCGCGCTGTTCAACGCCTGATCGATTCGATTCATGATGCCCCGCACCAGCGTGACACTGCCACGATCGCCGAGCGCACCACCGAGGATCTTGACTGCAATGCCGCCAGCTGGATCAGAGACCGCGGCCGCATCCCGTCCAGGCGTGCCGAGTCCAACGCCCAAGCCAAGCGCAGCTGTGGTACCCGCGCCAACGCTGGTGACGGCCACACTCGATGTCGAGCCCTTGGATGCCGACGTGACCGTGAAGCGCTTTTGCGTCGCGTCATACGCAACTCCCACCGACACACCACCGCTCACCAATGCCGCGTCCGCATTGATCTTGGCTTCGATCTCTGCGGCGAGCCCTTCGCCGGTTGTGTAGTCGCCTTCGGCCAGCGTGATCGTTCCGGTCACAATGCCATCGAGGCGCAGCGCAAACGAATTGTTGGTCGCATTCAACGTCAGCGGCGGTGCGTCGAAGCCGCTCGTCGCAGCCCCTTGAATGAACCCTGCGGTCGCGGGTTGTGGATCGCTCGGCACGTTGAGGAACTGCCCGCTGCCGATTGCAGCCAGGCCATTGATCGATCCGGCCGCGTCGGCGCCCGCCTGGCCATCGAGTACCACCAGACCCAGGTCTGCGCTCGTGCTCGAATCAATCGCGGCAATGGCCGCCTGCGAAGCGGCGCCATAACGCGTCGACGCAATCGTATAGTGATTGTCGGCGGGGTCGTAAACGACGGTCACCGCGACGCCCCCGCTTTTCAAGCGGCTATCGGCGTTGATACGGGTCTGCATCTCCTGCGCCATCGCAGCACCGCTGGTAAACGCCGCATGCGTCAACTTGATTGCACCTGAACTGACGCCGTCGATGGCGACCGTCAGATCGTCGTTGTCATCGTCGATCGTCACCGGCGTAAAAGCGCCGGCACCGAGTGGATTGCCTGCAACCGACCCGCGGGTTGCAAGCTGTGTGACCGTCACGGCGTAACTTCCGGCCGTGGTTTTGCTTCCGAATCCGACGAACTCGACGAGGCTGTCGCTCGCGGTGCTGCGCGAAGCCAGCAACGCCTGCACGCCGACCGGGTCTTTTGTGAGCGCCGCAGCCAGCTTGTCCTGATCGAGTGTCAAAAAATACTTGCTGGTCTGGTCGGACGTGATGCCGATGTCGACCAACGACCGCACCGTGGCGCCATCGAGTCCGCTGACCGAAGTCAACATCAACCGCTGCAGCTGCGCACGAATGCCGCGCACGGCGGAATCGCCGGTGAGCAGCGAGCCACGCTTTTCCTGGCTGTCGAACGCGGTGAGCTCCTCGGTCAGCGCCCGGACGTCATTGAATGCGTCGACGAAGCCCTGCAGCTTAGTGGCGATTCCGGCATTGTCCCGCGCGACCGTCACCACTGCTGCGGTACCCGCGTTGATCGATAGCAGGTCGAACGTCAATCCGTCGATGACACCGGCAATCGAATTGCCGCTGCGGGTTATCGCAATCCCGTCGATGGCGACCTGCGCATCTTCTGCCTCGACCGTCTGGGTCATGTGGGTACCCGGTGTACTTGCTGCCAGGTTGAAGGCCAGTGCCGACAGCCCGGCTGGAGCGCCTTCGCTCACGTTGATCTCCATGCTCTCGGCGGCACCGAGTTCGTCCGACGACAGCACCAGCAGATAGCCGCTGCCATCGTTGACGATGTTGGCGCTGACACCGATACCGGCGGCGTTGATCGCATCACGTACACCGGTCAGTGTGTTGTTGCCTTCACCGATCACGACGCTTGCGCTCGCCCGCTGCGGATTCACAGTGAACGCCTGATAGTCACCGTCCGGCGTAAAGGCCGTGGTACCGAATCGAAAGTCGAGTGTGCCGCCGCCAACGACCGAGGTAATGTCGTCGAAGCGCGGACTTGCAACCGTGTGTGCTCGTGCCAGAGCGTCGACCTCGATGGTGTGAACACCGCTCTTGGCTTTGCTGGTCGCGACGGCGGTGACCGCGGAGGGAGTGCTCGATGTTGCCGTGTTGCTCAACAGGCTGGATGCATCGCCCAGGGCCTTGGCCTTGGTGCGCAATGCATCGATGGTATTTTTGACGGCACCAAACGCGGAGACCTTCGCGTCGATCTCGGCTTTCCTGGCGTTGATACGTGCGTCGGTTGCATCGCGTTCCGATGCGATGATCTTGTCGACCAGTTCGGATGTCAGCAGACCCGAACCAACACCCAGAGCTTGAATGGAAGGCATAGTGTCGCGTCTGTCGGTGGAGTTGCAACGCCGGGCATCCCGCCCGGCGCCGCGTCTCCTGTGAATGACGACCCGGACCTGTGTCGCGGCACTAAATCCGAGTGTTGATCAGCCCGAGCAAACCGGCATCATCGGATGCCGGTCGCGCTTCGGCTGCGTACTGTTGTTGGTACTGTTGCTGAACCTTCAAGTTCCGTGCCAACGACAGCGCTACGTCGCTCGGTATTTGCCGGACCACTTCTCTGGTGGTTCGATCGATTACCCGTACAACCGTGGCACCGGACCCTTCGTCCACGGAGAACTCCAGATCACGCTGAATGGATTGCACGTATTCATTGAGATGCACGATGGCCTGCTCCACCGACTGGTGGGACTCGGTCACGCGGCGTTCATGTTGCGTTGGGTCTGCGGCGTCGGTGGTCACCGGCACGTTGTTGCCGGTTGTTTGTCCGGTTTTTGCCGATCCGGGCAATTTTACGGGATCGACGCTGATTGTCGTCGCTTCCTTGCGAATGACATCCGTCGCAACCGCACGCGAACTCGGCGTGGAAAGCGTAGTTACGTCTTGCATAACGGACCTCACATCTAGTGGATCATCGAACCGGTGCGTGGACTGCCCACCACACCGGCTCGATCACCCATCGCGCCTCTTACTGGAGGAGCGACAGCACCAACTGCGGCTGCGCATTCGCCTGAGCCAGAATCGCAACGCCAGCCTGTTGCAGGATCTGCGTCCGCGACAACTCGGCCGTTTCCTTCGCGAAGTCTGCGTCCAATACCCGCGACCGTGCGGCCGAGAGGTTTTCAACGTTGATCGAGATCGTGGAAATGGTCGAGTCGAGGCGGTTCTGGATGGCACCCAGATTCGCCCGTTCACGGTTAACCGAGTCGAGTGCGTTGTCTGCTGCCGACAAGGCTTTTTCAGCACCCTTCACCGTCGAAATGTCGACATCGGACAGGAACTGGCCCTTAGTGGCGCCGCCGAACGTACCGAGTTCGAGACCCGCATTGCTCACGCCTGCATTGCCACCCGATCCCGAGTTCACGGTGAACGCACCGGCCGACTCGAGATTGATGGTCGACGCCGTGGTCTTCGCGGTTCCGGCGCCAACACCCGATGTCGTGGTATCTAGACCAACCGACGCACCAAATGCGGCGGCGCTGCCCGAGCCTGCGTTGACGAGTACCGATACGTTGCGGCCGTCCTTAGCCGTCAGCGTGATCGTCTTGCCGTTGTCCGAAGCGACCACGCCGGTCTGCCCGCTGATCGTGTTGATCGCATTGATCATCGCGGTGCGGTTACCGTCGAGGTCGGTCGCGCTTGATGCCACTGCCGATGTCGATACACCGTTGATCGTCACCGTTGCTCCCGTATCGGCAGCGCCAACCTGCGCTGTACCGCCGACCACCTGGGTCGCGTTGACGGATGCTTTTACACCGGTTTGGCTGGTGGCTCGATTGATCGCCGCGCTGATCGCAAGACCGCTCGCGGCATTGCCAACGCTGGACGCGGTGTCATCCGCCGCTTTGGAGGCACTGATCGTGACACCGTTGATGACGAGGTCACCTGCGGCCATCGCAGTCAGCGTGGCAGCCGAGCGCGCCAGCGACGTTACCGCTGCTGTGGTGCCGCCGTGAGAGCCTGCGACCAGGCCGGAATTCGCGACATTGCCGCTGCCGGTGTTATCACCACCGCCAATGACAACATCAGTGCCATCCTGCGATACCAGCGTATAGCTGCCTTCGTACGTGCCTGCAGCGGCCAGGCCCGTGGCGGCAGCCGTCACTGTCGTCAGCGCAACGGTAATGTTGCGACCGTCAGCCGCTTCAAGCACCACACCACTGTTGTCGGCGCCCGAATCGATCGCCTTGACACCGGTCTGTTGCGACTTCGAGTTGATCGCCTGCACCACCGATTGCCGATCCGCCGCTGCATCGGCGCCGCCGGTTGCCACGTTGATCGATACACCGTTGATCGTGACGCTGCCGCTCAACGCAGCCGCAGTCATCGCCGAACCCGCCTGCCGGTTCGCATTCACCTGGGCGACAACATCGGTCTGTCCCGAGACCCGGTTGATCGCAGCGGCTTTGGCAATCGCACTGGCCGCCTTGTTCGTCGTGCTCGCGGTATCGTCCGTCGCCGACGACGGACCGACCGACACGCCATTGATCGTCAGGTCGCCGTTGGCAAGCGCGCTGCTGGTGCCGCGCGCGCTGACACCTGCGCCAATGCCGCCGCCGAGGGTGCCGGCCGAAACTTTAGCTACGCCGAAACTGACGGTCTCGCCGACGTTCGTACCGATCTGCACACTCGAGGAGAAGTTGCCGTCGAATATTTTGCGGCCGTTGAAGTTCGTCTGATCGCTGATGCGGCTGATCTCGTCGATGAGCTGCTGCGCTTCCGAATTCAACGCCTGACGATCGGTATCGCTGTTCGTTGCGTTGGCGGATTGCAGCGCCAGCTCACGCAGGCGTTGCAGGCTGTCGGTCATTGCACCGAGCGCACCTTCAGCGGTCTGCGCCAGCGAGATCCCGTCGCCGGCATTACGCATGGCAACGTTCAAACCCCTTACTTGCGCCGTGAATCGAGTCGAAATTGCCAAGCCAGCTGCGTCGTCACGGGCGCTGTTGATACGAAGACCCGAAGACAACCGTCCCAGCGCCTGCAGGTTTGCATTCTGGGTGGTGTTCAGGTTTCGCTGCGCTATGAGCGAGCCGATGTTGGTGTTGATAATCTGAGCCATTCTTCTTACTCCAATTGCTAACCAGGATTGGTCAAGGAACCGTTTGGTTCGGTAGTCCCTTCGCAAATGAGGGGTACTCAGACCCGTTAACGGCGCAGAGCCAAACTTCTTTAGCAAATTGTCAGGGGAGCGTTGGAAGGAAACTCAACTGAGGCATACAACCAATCCGCGGCGTGCATGCATCACATTATCGAATCACCAACGCCGCTATCATGCCGCCGCTTGAAACAGCCAGACATCGAGCAATACGCATGACTAAGCCAGTAGATTCGAAATCCGCAACAGCGGACCACGGCAACAAAACATCCGATAACTCACTGGAGCGCCTGCGCCGGACGGTTCAGCATCATCGCGCGAAGCGAACGGATCGTCGCGATCCCGCGCGCGTGCTGGTCAGCAAGCGCATCCGAGACTCGATGCTGCTGTCTTTCAGAGCGAATTGAACAACGATAAACCGCTGATGCGCGCATAGCTCTGTTGCGCGGCCTGCAGAACGAACGACTGCAGATCCAGCTGACTGATTGCCTGCGCATAATCGACGTCGCGCAGCTTCGACAGCAGGTCCTTCGACAACACCTCGACATCCTGATGCAGCCCCGCTGCTGAATCGGCGGTATTGAGGCGCGCCCCAACTTCCGCGCGCACTTTCAGAATCGCGTCCATCGAGTGATCGAGATTGCCGAGCGTATGCTCGAGCAATCGTTGCAATTCCGCTTGGTCAGGCGCGCTTTCGCCGAATTCGTTGAGCCCTTCGGCAAGCTGCTCAACGGTGCTGACAACGCTCTGCGTGCGTCCGGTGGCGATCAAAAACTGGTCGCCTTCGACGGGATTGCCATACAGATTGAACTGCAGTCCGTTGGCGATCACCGACTGACCGGCCGAATACGGAACGTTGAGCAGATCGCCAACGACACGATGGTCGCTGACGCGGCGCACGGTAAAGTTCGGTTGGCCATCCGGGTCGGCGCCCGGTGAAGCAAATTCAACGATCAGACCATCCGGAAACAGCGCATCGACGGCAGCTTGGTCAACGACCTTGCCCTGGCCGATCGCGCCGCGTGCTTCCTGATCATTGCCCGGCGCGCCGCGCATCGAGAAGGTCGTCGCAACGCTTGGCACGTCGGTGAACAGCCGCCGGCCGGAATCGTTGATGGCGAGCGAGCTGCTCGCGGTGATCTGCACCCGACGCTGGCTTTGATCACCTGCAAACACCACTTCACCGGCGCTGTTGCGCTGGAACGGTTGTGTTTGTCCACGCGAGCCCGCGAACAAGTACTCGCCCGTTGCAGTCCGGGAATTCATCAACCCCAACAACTCATCGGTACGGGTTGCGATTTCGGTCGCGAGCGACACGCGGTCCTGCTGCGTGAGCACGCCGTCGCCCGCCTGAACCGTCAGCTCGCGTATCCGCTGCAACACATCGGTGACCTGACCGAGCACCGAGTCCTCCAGTTCCAGCTGGCTCGACACCTGTTCGATGTTTTTCCGATACTGATCGCGCAACGCGAGCTCCTGATTGAGCTGGACGACTCGCGCCGCGGCGACCGGATCGTCAGCAGGTGTCGCAAAGCTGCGCCCGCTCGAGATCTGCTGCTGGGTCTTGGCCAACTGACGGCTGACATCAATCATGTTGTTGATGCCTTGCTGATAAATCTGCGATGACGCAATGCGCATGGTTCAACTCACCAATCGGAAGAGTGTATCGAATGTGTCCCGGGCCACCGCAACGACGCGCGCCGCCGCGTTGTACGCCTGCTCAAAACGAATCAGGTCTGCGGCTTCCTCGTCGAGATTGACGCCGGAAATGGACTCTCGTCTGGCGATCGACTGCCTGAGCATGCCCTCGCTCGCGTCACGATCGATGCGCGCCTGGCTCGCGCGCGCACCGACGAATTCAACGATGTTGGCATACGCGTCGAACAATGAGCCGTCCTTGCCGAACAATTTGCGCGTCTGCACTTCCGCCATGGCAAGCACATTGGCGTTGTCGGAAACGCCGTCGTCGTTGAAGCTGGTTTCGAACGAGTCGCCACCGCGCGGCCGACCCGTCATCGTCAGCTGATAACCGAAGTCCCCGCGCACCGTGGGCGGAGCCTGCGTGAAGATATTGCCGCTGACCGTCGTCGAATCGGTAGACAGGTGATAGTCGGCGTCGAGGAGTACCGAAACCGAACCGCCGATCGTGGCGGCGCGGTAGTTGTCTTCGCCGGTGATCGAGCCACTCGTGATGCCAAGGGCAATCGCCGCTGGCGAACCGGCCGCTGCACCCGCCAACGAAAGTGTTCCGTTGGCGCCCGATCCTAGTGAAGCAAACACCATACGACCGCCGCCATCGAGGCTCACGAGCACACGGCCGGCGCCGATACCCGACGCATCAATGGCGCCTTGCAGCGCTGCTACCAATGCCGCGCCGCTCGGATACGAACCGGTCATCGTGATCGTCTTCGACGGACCATGGTCGACCGCAAGATCGAAGGTGTACGGCCCGCCCGTCGTAAAATCGAATCCCGCACTTCGATCAACACTGCCCACGAGCTGGGCATTTACCCCCGCCCCGGCACCCGTCAGCGTCAGTACATCACCCTTGGGACCTGCCAGGCCGACACGATCCGCCGGATCGCCGGAAATATACAGATTGAGGTCGTCACCGTACGCGCAGGACAACTGCAGACGCGCGCCATCCGAACGCGCCGTGATCCCGGCACTCGTCAATGCAGCGTTGTGCCCGATCGCATCGGCCAGCGTATCCAGCGAGACCACGTCCGGGCCGGTAAAGCGCACGCCGTTGACAACTATCGCAAGCGGCACCCCTGCGCCGTTGTTGTTGATCGAGGTGATGTCGACGGTGGTCTGGGCGGTGGCCGAGACACCGGTCAATGCCGAGAGTCCGGCCGCGATCACGCGCCCGGACGCATCAGCGGCAACCGTGAGCGACTGCACCCCCAGCGTGAATCCGTTGGCGTCCATACGCGTGATATGGATCTGTTCCGCGTCGTAACCGTTTGGGGCTGGGACCAGGCCAAGCGTTGGCGCCGCCCCGGAGGTGAGTCTCGCCACATTGCCGCCGTTGCTGCCGACGCGCGTCTGACCGAGGCTCCCCGGCAGCAGCGAATTCTCGATCCCCGGTACATACGGCAGATTGCGCAGAGGTGGTTGCAGCGGCCGCGGCGCGGACGGATCGCTGTTGTCGAGAATTTCGTAGCTCGTGTCGCTGGTGAACCGGATCAACAATGGCGGCGTCAATGCACCTTTTACAGCGAAGCTCGGATGGGCGATGTCGAGCACCGCGCTCGGCGTCACCACACCGCTGCCCTGATTACCAAAGGTCGATCCCGCGCGCACCGGCGATGAAAACGCCAGATCCGCAGCACTGCCGATCAACTGGGCAATGTCACGCGCGCCCGAGTGCGTCGGTTGGACGAGATATCGATCGCCACCGTGGAACTGGCCCGCCTGGATAGTGACGGTAAATCCGTCTGCGGAGACGCTGGTCGGCAAACCCTGGCCAACGCTACCTTCGGCGACCACTTTGCCATCGTCACGTCGCACCAGTGCAAAGCTGCCATTACCCACACGGTCGAAGCGTATTTCGTAGTCGCTCGTCGACAGCTGTGCGGGCGAATCGATGACAACATCGAGCTGACCCGGCACATACCCTGGAGCGATGTTCACTGCGGAGGCGCGTTGCGACGTCGCGGCGCGATCGTTGACTCCGGCAAAGACATCTCCGCCGAACTCACCCTCCAGCGTCACGCCGTTGCGGTGCTGCCGGTTGATCGAATCCGCAAGGCCGATTGCAATACGCCCCAGCTGGTTCAACGCGCCGTCGAGTACTCCGTTGCGGAATTCGACGAAACCGCCAAGCTGACCGCCGGCGATCGAGTCGGTCACGATCTGGCCCTGGCTGCCGTCCGCGTTGCCCAGCGTGATCTGCCCATTGCCGATCGCCCGCAATGCACGCACCTGGTTGCCGATGATCAGCGGTTGTCCCTTACCAATAAAAACGCTGAGCTGGCCGTCGTTCTGCGGCACCACCTTCACGTCGACGACCTCGGCCAGCTGGCGCAGCAGCTCCTCACGCTGGTCGAGCAAGTCGTTCGGCACGACCCCGATGGAGCGCCCATCCGCGCTCGCGATTCGGTCATTGAGCCGGCCGATGCCCTGGGACAATTCGTTGACCCGGACCGTCGAGGTCAACAACTGCTGATCCAGCCCCCGCTGTTGCGAATTCAGCCGTTCATACATCGTATTGAAGCGGCTCACCAGGCCATTTGCGTCGGAGATCACCAGCTGCCGTGTAGGAATCGAACTCGGGTCTGACGACGCGGCCTGCAACGCGCCGAAGAACGTCTGTAGCGCCGGCGCCAGCCCCGACAGATCATCGGCCAGCACGGCGTCCACCTGGCCGATCTGATCGAGAAATGTATCCAGACCGCTGAATACCGAAGTGTCCAGACGGACCTGGTTGGTCGCATAGTCATTTGCCACCCGCGTCACCGTCGCAAGTGTTACGCCGCGTCCGATGTAGCCCGCGCCGGCGTATTGTGGCGGATGCGCTTCGAGCGACACGCGCTGGCGCGTGTACCCCTGCGTGGACGCGTTAGTGATGTTATGACCCGCCGTCGCCAACGCCGCCTGTTGGGCCTTGAGTCCGGAAACACCGATATTGATCAGCGAAGTGCCCATACCGTCAGTCTCGCAAGCCCGCAATAGCGGCACGCAGCGCGCTGCCGGTCAACACCCGCATGAGTTTCCCCGCATAGTCCGGATCGGTGGCGTAGCCGGCCTTATGTAGTGCATCGGCGAAACGCGCCGGATCTTGAGCGACATCGAGCGCCTGCTTGTACCGTACGTTGCCGTTCAAGAAGGACAAATAGTCGTCGACCGCCGCTTCAACCGAGTCATATGCGCGAAATCGATCGCGCTGTTGGATCGGTTTCCCACCACGAAACTCGATCGTCGAGACCTCTACCGCCGGCCCCGGCCAGTCAGCGGACGCCTTGATATTGAACAGATTGTGGCTGCTGTCACCCGCTACGGTATGAATCACGTGTGCGCCCCAGCCGGTCTCCAATGCACCTTGAGCCAGCACGAGCAATGGGTTCAGGCCGGTGCCGAGAAGTGTCTTCTCAAGTACAGGCAACACTCTGGCCACAAAATCGGCGGGCCCATCGAATGCACCGTCCTTGGTGCCCATCGCAATGACCTTTAGCGGCTGATCGTCGTCGGTCGAATCGAGCAGATCCAGTCTGACGAT
>Ga0209254_10004682_pt1 | contig 12539 bp, 10 predicted proteins | sample FrelakmetDIP11DI_FD_187148 | JGI IMG/M metagenome (GOLD analysis project Ga0209254, IMG submission 187148) | Freshwater lake sediment microbial communities from the University of Notre Dame, USA, for methane emissions studies - DIP11 DI (SPAdes)... | ecosystem: Environmental > Aquatic >...
TATCCCATCATGTCGGTTCATTCTTCGATAGAGCCCTCACACAATTGGAGATTCCCCATCTTTTCGTTGATGAGTGGCGATATTTTGGGGGACTTTCGCGATCGGCCTCACAGAAAATTTGGCGGAGGATCTTTTCCCGCCCCATACAATACCAAAAATTTAATAACGATTTATTGAAAAATGCTATCGATTACTGTCCTGATGTGATATTAATTACGCAAGGTCTATATATAAGTCCGAAAACAATTATTAAAATCAAAAACACGCAAAAATCTATATTCATAAATTATGCGACCGATGATCCGTTTAATAACCAAATCAGTACTTCTGATTTGTTATCCTGCATCCCTCTCTACGATCTTTATGCTTGTACGAAACGCAGAATCATGGAAGATGTAGAAAAATCAGGCTGCAAAAATGTTGCTTATGTACCATTTGGTTATGATCCCTCTGTGCATTTTCCTCAAAGCCTAAATGGAGATTCTGATATAAAAAGGTTTTCGAGCGACATAATTTTTATAGGGGGTGCTGACATGGATCGTATCCCGATCATGCAGTCATTGATCCAGGATCCAAGCATTAATTTACACCTTTATGGCATCTATTGGAAAAGAATTAAGGAATTGAGAAAACATTATCATGGATTTGCCTATAATGATGTTTTTAGAAAAGCGCATTCAGGCACAAAGATTGGATTATGCCTGGTCCGGCGCGCCAATCGTGACGGCCATGCAATGCGAACCTTTGAAATCCCAGCCTGTGGTACTTTCATGTTGGCAGAGAAGACAGAAGAACATCAAGAGTTATTTCTTGAAGATAAAGAGGCGGTATTTTTTAGTGACGTCGGCGAATTAAAAGATAAGTTCTATTTTTATAAAGACCATGTTATGGAACGAAAAAAAATTGCTGAAGCAGGTAGGTGTAAAATTCGCCGAGGAAAATTTACTTATAGAGATCGTCTGATCGAAATTCTTAAAAAGGTAAATTGAGTTTCAATTTATTGACACAATAGTATTGATAAGAAAATGTTAAACCAGTCTCAGGTAATACTCAAGAAAATTTACTATTCATTATTATGCTTTTTTATTGCCGGCGTTATTTTTTTAGGATATTTTATTTTTATATCAAGAATCACACATGAGAACCAACAGTTTCTATTAATCGGTATATTTGGGATATTTATAAGTTTTTTACTACTTTTTGGTTTGCAATTTTTATGGCTAAAAAAAATCCATGAATATAGTAATTATCTTTTTCACCCACCTGTTCAGATAAATATCTGGATTACAATTTTGTGGGTCATACCTGCAATATTAAGTATTTTATATCCTGATTTTCTCCTTTCTAAAGACCTTTATTTTGTGTTAGATTTTAATTATTATATTTTTGGGTTATTCCTTGTTTTAATTGGTTGTTTGTTAATCTGGCTTCCTTACACAATTGGTATACGACTATTTAAACCCTTAAGCTTCCTTCAAAAATTAGCAACCAAAGACATTAAACTTTTTTACCTCTACGGTTTATTCTTCTTCTCACTATTATTTGAATTTCTCCAAATATCAATATCGGGAATTGCCTTCTCGGCTGACCGTCAAGCCTTTGGGAGGTTTGTGTCGCTGTACCAATGGATTATTTATATTATTGATCTTCGATTTCTGGTGATTGTTATTGTAGCATTTAAGGTATTTAAGGAAAAATTGCGGCTCAGATATTTATTATTTTTGGTTGCCATTCAGGTCGTAAGTAGTTTCAGCTCAGTATTTATCAAACCTTTTTTTTCATTAGCCTTGATTGTAATCATTAGTTACCTTTTGGCACGGGGATCGTATAAAAAAATCCTTTATTTTGGCTTCGTTTCAATTCTCATTCTTATCATCGTCATACCGATAATTGGTGATTTAAGGGACCAAATAAATTATCAGACTATTAATCCTAAAGACCTCAAACAGGTAATTAATGCTACTTTTAATGCGGTAAATAATACCTGGTTTCGATCGATTTCATATAGTTGGAATCTATTCCTTGAGAAGGCTTTTTTTCGACAATCGATTGTTGCGTATATGCCGGGTATCATTATGCTCACAACTCCTAAAATAATTCCCTTTTTTGGTTTCAGCCAATTTTTTTGGATCCCTACTTATCTGATCCCCCGAATAATTTGGCTAGATAAACCTCAACTGGCCAAAGGTGATTGGTTTGGCATAACGTATTTAAACCAACCTTCCGATCAATCTAGTTCTGCAGCAATGACAATTTTTGGTGAGAGTTATATGTATTCCGGTTGGGTAGGAACAGTATTCGCATGTTTATTATTAGGGATTTTGTTGAGCATAATAACAAAAAATACTTTAGACGCTGGTTTATCTTGCGTTTTTATAGCTTTATTACCAACATTTATCGATGTTGAAAATCAGTTTTCAGGCATTTTTATCTCACTTATCCACCGAACTGTATTTTATTTGTTTATCTATTGGTTGTTGGTCTACTTGTCGAAAACAAAAATTACGAATGGTAAGAGGCAACTATAAGTGATAATTGAATGGTTGTGAATCTACGATTTTTTGTAATTCCGCATTCCAGGTAGGAATGGTTGTACATTGGACAAGAAAATCGGTAATTTAATCATTTGTACTGATTTATTTACAATTGCTGGCGGAATTCAACGATTTAATAAGGTTTTTTACCAGGCAATCCGAGATATTTTCCCGGATCGAGGACAACCCACATATATTCTTTCATTATTGGATAACCCAAAGCATTTTTTACAAACCAATCTATTCGTTGATCAAATGGATAAGGTGTTTGGTTATCATGCTAGAAAGACCTTGTTTCTGTTCGATGTGGTCAAGCTTGCGCTTCGTTTTAGACCTAAAAGGATTTTTTTTACACATATCAATTTCGCACCTCTGGCAATTCTAATTCGGTTATTCGCGCCTTCATCGCAAGTTTGGATTGTTTTGCATGGATTCGAAGCCTGGGAAAAAATTAATAGGTTATCAACATTTGGTGTTCAGTTATGTTATGGTGTTTTATCTGTTTCAAGATTTACTAAAGAGGAGTTTTGTAAAAGGAATCCGATCTCACCAGACATAGTTCATGTCATCAACTTAGTCTCGGACCATGAATGGGATTCTTCTCCGACAATCCATAACGATCTTCTGGCAGATTTCCCTTATATCTTATGTGTAGCACGCCTTGAGTCTGAACACGCTGAATATAAAGGTGTTGATAAAACAATTGAGGCATTTGCAGCCCTTGCAAAATCCAGCAGGCTCAAAGGGTTCCACTTATATATCGTAGGTGAAGGGGATGATAGAAGTCGTTTAGAATCCCTGGCTGAGATGGAAGGTATTTCGCAAATTGTTCATTTCACCGGAAGAATAGGTGATAATGAATTAAGATCGTTATATGCGAATTGTGAAATGTTGGTTTTACCCAGTACGAAAGAAGGTTTTGGCCTGGTATATCTTGAAGCTATGGTTTATGGCAAGCCTGTTATCGCCAGCCAATATGGAGCCAGCAAGGAGATTGTTCTAGATGGGCAAACTGGATTTCTTGTTCCTCCAGATGGTATTAATTACCTTGTAGAAAAAATATCCTATCTAATAAATTTTAAACTTGAAAGGGAAAAGTTAGGCCAGGCTGGGAAGAACCGTTACAATGAATGCTTCACCTATCAAAAATTCTTGGAAAGACTTAAACAAGCCCTGGCTCCTTACTAATCTGACGGGCAGGTAATAAGGAAATCTTCTTAAATATGCGTGTCTTATATATAAGCGGTTACTATAAACCAGCCTATATGTATGGGGGACCGGTGAATTTTTCCTCCTCACTGTGTGAAGTATTGACGCAACTCGGAGTGGAAGTAACCGTTTATACAACCAATGCCTACGGCAAAAACCGTTTGGAAATGCCTTCTGACAGAGCGGTGGTAGTCAATGGTGTCCCTGTATGGTATTTCCCGCTGCAATTTAAAAATCGGTTCTATTTTTCCACAGATTTTTTCCGAGCGATAATTCATAATGCGAAGCAGTTCGATGTCATTATTACAGAAACAGTATGGGGATACCTGCAAATTCCAATCTGGCGAGTACACTCAGAATCCGGAACTCCTTATATAATCCCACTCCACGGTCAGTTGTTACCCTGGTCAATAAGTCAGAAGAAAATAAAGAAACAACTGTTCCTGAGTCTATATGGGAAGCGATTTATCAATGGCGCGGCGGCATTGGTTTGTTCTGATCTTGAGGAAGCTGAGGCCTTATCATCATTTAATTTTCAACCTCCCACAATTATTATTCCGATTGGACTAGACCTCGTAAAATTTACCCGTTCATCTTCGAATGGTTCTTGGCGGACGAAATTTTCAATTCCAGAAGCAGCCATTGTTTTCTTATTCATCGGGCGTTTACACCCAAAAAAGAAACCAGACCTGGCTGTTCTTACATTAATTAGCGCTGTTCATCAACAGATTGATGCCCACCTGATCCTTGCTGGACCGGATGAAGGAGGTGTCCAGGAAGATTTAAAAAAACTTGCAAAACTGTCGGGTTGTGAAGAGCGTATTCATTTCACAGGTCTGATTGCTGATCAACAAGTATTGGAAGCATATGCGGATGCTGATTTACTATTAATGCCATCAGAACCACAATCGGAAAATTTTGGCGTTTCTGCCAGTGAAGCACTGGCATGCGGGGTTGCAATATTAACCTCTGATGGTGTTCCAGTAGGGCGATGGGCAGAAGCGGCGGGGGCGGGACTGAGAGTCTCCACGTCGGGAGATGATTTTATCCGGGCTGCAATATCCCTGGTACGGGAGCCCGGCAGACTCTCGCAGATGGGCGAAAACGGTAGAATCCTGGCTGAGAAAATGTTTGATATCAAACAAAGCGGAGCTCTTTGGTTGACACACCTTCAAGCAATCACCAGGCACAAGGAGGGATAAAAAAATTGTCTCAAGAATCTTACCTTCGAAAGCTAAAAACGGTTTTTAGTACTCCTTGGAAAATAAAAAATGAATGCATGCGTTTTCTGACTACGCCTTTTTACAGGATTTATTTTCGAATAAATAGGATTCAATGGGGCAAGGAATGGAAATTATACGGAAGACCGGTCATCCAACGGCACGCAAATTCTGAAATTTCTTTTGGACCGGCATTGAGTCTTCGTTCCTCAATGACTTCAAATCCTTTGGGACCAAACCACCCAGTGATCGTCTGTACTTGGAAGTCCAAATCCAGGATCCAGGTTGGTTCTCACTTTGCCATGACAGGTGGGACAATTTGTGCGGCGGAAAGGATCACAATTGGAGACCATGTCGCTGTGGGTGCCAATACCACGATCATCGACACTGACTTTCACCCAGTAAACTCTGAAATGCGACAAGATGATTCGTCAGCTGGAGCATGCGTACCAGTTAAGATAGGTGACCATGTTTTTATTGGAATGAATTGCATCATCCTCAAAGGCGTAACGCTCGGAAACGGGTGTGTCATAGCAGCTGGTAGCGTAGTGACAAAGGATGTACCGGAAGGTATGATCGCGGGGGGTAATCCAGCTCGAATCTTATCCACTATCGAACCATATCCGGCCGATTCCCGGTAATTTACAAATGCATATCCTGATTATGGGGCAGCACTTTGCCCCAGAAGAAGTCAGTGGGGCAGTATTAGCAACAGAGTTGGCTTGCGGATTGGTGAAAAAAGGGCATCAAGTAACTTTTATTACCAGTACGCCTAATTACCCTTACGGTAAGTCTTTTCAAGGATATAAAAACCGTATCATAAGTCGTGAAAAACTCGTTGGCGTAGATGTCATCCGAATATGGAGTTATCTCTCTCCTCGTAAAACGTTGTTCCGACGCCTGTTAAACTATGGGACTTTTAGTTTTACAGCCCTCTTGGGGGGACTTTTTAGTCGAAAACCCGATGTGATCATCAGCTCTTCTCCTCCTTTACCTTTAGGGATTAGCGCCTTTGTATTGAGCAGGTATTGGCAGGTTCCCTGGCTTCTCAGAGTAGAGGATTTATTTCCCGATTTATTATTATCGATGGGTTTGCTTAAGCCATCACTGATCATGAAGTCGTTGTATTTAATGGAAAAATTTTTATACATCAAAGCCAGCCATATTGCAGTAATATCTGAAGGTTTTAAAAATAACCTTACCAATAAAGGGGTCTCCGAGGCAAAACTGTCAGTGATCCCGGTATGGGCGGATCCTGATCAGATTATACCTATGATAAAAGAGAATGCCCTGTGTCATGAATTAAAGTTGGTTGGACGATTAATTATTCTTTACTCAGGAAATATAGGACTTACCTCGTCTTTAGATGATTTACTGGCGGCGGCAAAAAAACTTGAAACCAATCTAAAAATAATATTTCTTATTTCAGGTGAGGGCGTCCGGAAAAAGGCTTTACTCCAAGCTGTAGAAAAGATGCAATTAACAAATGTGCGCCTCATCCCTTACCAACCCAGAAACCGATATGGGGAGTTGCTGGCGCTTGCTGACATTAGTGTGGTTACGCTTAACCAGGCTTCATCCACAAACTCCCTTCCTGGAAAAACTTTTAATATTATGGCTAGTGGAAGACCAATCCTCGCGATCACAGATCCCCAAAGTGAATTGGGCAAGGTTATAGAACAATTCGAGTGTGGAATTGTTGTGCCAGAAGGACAGGCTGAGGAATTAGCTGATAAAATAGTAACTCTTCTTAATGCCCCACAAAAATTAACTGAGATGGGGAGGAAGGGAAGACAAGCGATCGTGTCATTTTTTAACTTAAGCCGGTGCATTGACCTGTTCGAACGAATTTTGATTCAAATAACGAATGTCAATAGCCTTTAATGAGTAAAACTACTTTCACCGCGGCTGGATATTACCATAGGCTTCGAGAAGGACGATATGCGTCCTGAGGTGATGGCTGAATGGTTGCAGCGCCAGAATTTTACGGTCGTTCGGACATCAAGCAGTTATTGGTTTGAAATTCTTCCGCATATTTTCCAGGCTTTCCCTTATCACTGGTGTATTAATCCTTCCCGGGATGAATTTGCCCAGTTGTGGAAATCGCAGCAGGCTTTTGCACTCAGATACTCGTCACCGTTATGGGCAGCGACTGGTAAATTAAGTTATCATGTCGTCTTTCCAAATAATGGCGAGAAGTTTTTATTGGAGAGGATTCCTAAAAAACCCAGGCACGATATAAAAAAAGGTTTAAAAAATTTCCGCGTAGAACAAATTCCCTTATCCTCCCTGGCAAAAGTAGGTTGGGAAGTCAGGTTGGAAACCTTAGCCAGGCAAAAAAGACTCAAAGCTGAGTCTCAAAAATGGTGGGTCGAAATGTGCGAAAATGCTGCGACTTTGCCTGGATTTGAGGCTTGGGCTGCATTTTCGAATGATTTGATGGCGGCATCTGCCCTGGTTGTGCGTTGTGATGACCATGCTTATATCCTGTATCAGCAAAGCCGGACTTGCTGCCTGCGACTGGGCGTTAACAACACATTGACTTACGTAATGAGCACAGCATTGTTAGAGGATCCAAGAATCCTGAGGATATTCTATGGATTACAATCATTGGACGCCAAGCCAGGTGTGGATCAGTTTAAATTCCGTATGGGTTTCCTGGCAAAACCAGTCCGGCAGGTGGTTTTATTCCACCCATTCATTTCTCCATGGATCCAGCTACCTGTATATAAATCGGTTGTTGGCATTCGTAAATATTTTCCAGGATCGGTCTTTTCCAAAGCCGGGGGAATGATGAATTTTTATTTGGAAGGGAAAAAACCCCTTGCAGAACAACAATGGCCGGGGATACTGGCGAGTCAGAAGGCTGGCATCCAAGCTTTAGAAATGATTCGGGAGCCTATTTGAGTTTTTCAATGGATAGTATTGAGACAACAACATTTTCAGAGGATATTTACCGGTACTTCAACATTATATGGCGCAGGTTGTGGATAATAGCCTCATTAACGATCCTGTTCGGTGTATCGGCTTTTTTAATCAGTAAACGCATGACGCCAATTTACCAGGCTACAACCACTGTATTGATTAATGAAGCCCCTGCGACAAAAACAACGGACTATACTGCAATTGTTACAAGCGAACGCCTGGCACAAACTTATGCCCAATTAATGTCAAAACAACCTGTTCTTGAGCGCGTCATCTCCAAATTGGGGCTGTCCTTAGCCCCAGCGCAGCTTAAGGAGAGGATTTTTATCCAGCCTGTTAACGATACAACTCTTATCGAAGTCCGCGTTGATGATCCTGACCCTGAGCAAGCAGCTCTAATCACCAACACGCTCGTTGAAGAATTTTCAAAACAAAATCAAGAATTGCAGGCTTCCCGTTATGCTGCAACGAAGAATAGCCTGGAAGAACAATTAAACCGTCTAAACGAAACTATCCAAAAAATTGAGACTGATTTACTTGCGCTTCAGGATACCGGCAATAACCAGACTGAGAGAGATCGTTTAGAAGCGAACCAGGCTCAAAATAGGCAGACCTACACCTACTTGTTACAGAGCTATGAGCAGGTCCGGCTAGTCGAAGCCCAATCGACATCTAATATTGTGCAGGTTGAACCAGCCACTGTTCCAGTATCAGCGATTCGCCCCAAAACCTTCGTAAACACGCTGGTTGCCGCACTCATCGGTTTCTTGTTAGCTATTGGGGGGATTTTATTAATTGAGGCGCTCGATGACACCTTGAAAGGACCGGATGATATAACCTCTCAGCTTGGACTCCCTGTACTTGGAATCATTCCAAAACATGAGATAACCGAAGGAGCCCCAATTACGATCACACACCCCAGGTCACCGGTTACAGAGGCTTTTCGTACATTAAGAACAAATATTCAGTACGCCAGTGTTGACAGAAAAATTCACTCACTCTTGATCACCAGTCCCTCCCCGGCGGAGGGCAAATCAACGGTTGCTGTCAATATCAGTGTGGTTCTAGCCCAGAATGGGCGATCCACCGTTGTTCTCGACGCTGATTTACGCAGGCCTCGAGTCCATAAGGTTTTGGGGATACCTAACTTAAAGGGGCTAAGCAATCTTTTTGTGCTGAATCAATTTAAGTTGGAAGATTATTTACAATCATCTTCAATTGAAAATTTACGGGTCTTGACTGCAGGTGATTTACCACCTAATCCTTCTGAATTGTTAGGCTCAGAAAAAATGCAGGTAATCCTAAGTACTTTAAAAGATGTGGCGGAAAATGCTGTGATTGATTCACCACCCGTAATGGCAGTAACTGATTCTGCTGTTCTAGCCCCAAAGGTCGACGGAGTCTTGTTGGTAATGAAACCGGGGGAAACCCAGCTGGCGATTGCGAAGAAAACGGTTGAAATGCTGCGAAGAGGCGATGTTCACTTACTGGGTGTTGTCTTAAATGAAGTGAATTTACGGCATTCAAGATATTACTATAAAGGCTATTATTATTCTGGGAGATATTATTTAGACGGCGGGAAGTCCGAAAGAAAAAAACAGGTGTGGTTCAAAAAAAAGAGGAAATGATCTTGAGGCTGTATTTACTGTGTTTGATCTCATGACCAGGATTGGTACTTTAATCTTCCAGTTCGAGGTATGGATCGCCTTAATTCTGGTTGCGGTGAGTATCTACGAACCTGAATACCTGCCGGTTGGTTTGGCAGGTTTTTTTATTATTTTTTGTTTAAGATTTTTTTTATTTAAACATTTCACTAAACATACCTGGGCTGATCTGCTTATCGTCATAATATTTTTAATGTCAATGGTTTCTTTATTAATCTCCATCGATCCACAGCGAACCAGAGAGCAAACCATGCGGTTATGGATTGGAATAGGGATGTTCTATTCGATCATTAATTGGGTAGATTCTCGCTCCAGGTTAAGGTTGCTGGTGAGTGTCATTATCCTGGCAGGTTTTTTTCTGGCGCTCATCACCCCGTTCATTACTGCGTGGAATTTGCAGTTTTTATTACCAGAATTTACTTTTTATCGAGTGATTCCTACTATTACGGATGATCCTGCCAACCCAAACGTGATTGCTGGCAGTCTTAGCCTCTTTTTCTTGCTGTGTTTCGGGATGTTGCTCCTGGGCTGGAAATTCGTAACAAAAATTGAAAAATTGCTCCTTTTACTTACCCTGGTTTCGACGATGTTTTTGTTGTTATTCACCCAATCTCGCGGCGCGATCATTTCGGCGGTGCTTAGTGGAATTGTTGTGATATCAATAAAAATAAAAAAAGGTTGGTTGATCCCTATATTGACGATATTGGCTGTCATCTTGTTAGGGGAACGGGGAAATTCGTATCAATACCTCGAGTCCCTAACCGGCGGCAGTGCTATATCTGGTGTTGTGGGACGCGTTGAAATATGGTCGAGGGCAATTTTCATGCTTGAAGATTATCCATATACGGGCATCGGGATAGGATTGTTTGGTCCGGTGGCTGATACACTTTATCCTTTTTATGAATATTCCACCCAATTAGTAGAACATGCCCATAATATTTTTTTACAAATTGGCGTAGACCTTGGAATACCAGGACTGATATCCTGGATAGCGATACTAGGTTTATCGATCATGTCCGCTGCTCAGATTGTGAGACGTGAAAAAGGGACTTGGTTAATGAGTCTGGGGGCAGGATTATTGGCAAGCCAGGTCTCTATCATTCTTCATGGACTTACGGATTCTGTTTTATGGGGCATGGTCCGTCCTTCACCTTTGATATGGATATTTTGGGGACTTATTTACAGCGCGTTCAGCCTGTCGGTGAGATTTGTGGATGAAAAGACTCGCTAGATTTCTCCTCAGCAAGCCATCAAGGATCCTATTCGGCGTATTAATCAGTTCAATTACGTTATACCTGTCGTTCCGGAATGTAAATTTTGGTGATTTGACCTTTGTTTTTGCGAATATCAACTGGATATGGGTGGCAGGTTCATTCCTGATGGTGATTCTACACCACCTGAGCAAGACATTCAGGTGGAAGGTTTTAATTGGTGGGCATCCAAGCAGTATCGGTTTTCAACCATTGCTGGCTTCTATGATGATCAGCCAGATGATTAACTTTGTAGTTCCAGCACGAGCAGGTGAATTATCGCGCATCCAACAGATAGGCGTCATGGGACCTGGAAGGAGCTTCGTTTTCGTATCACTGGTTGTTGAAAAAGTTTTCGACATGGTTGCGTACGGAGTGTTGTTTCTGGTGCTTTTAATTTCCATATCACTACCCCAGTGGATCAATAACACAGGCATCCTTTTTTTGATTCTCGCTTCAATACTCTTTATTTCCATGCTGGCAGCATTTAAATATCGTATAAAAATTTTTGAAATTGTTCAGGTATTTTCAAAAAAACTACCAGATCGGTACAAAGATATTGTTTTAGAGAAGGTGAAGACAATTATCTCGGGCTTATCTGTAATCGAAAGCCCAAGAACCTTAAGAAATATCCTTTTATGGACGACGGTTTCCTGGTTAGCCTCGATTCTGGTTAATTACTTCCTTTTGGTGTCGATGGATCTTCATCTTTCATGGACAGCTCCTCTTTTAATCTTATTAGGCCTTCAAGCGGGTATATCACTCCCCTCAGTCCCAATGAAGATTGGGATATTTGAATATATCTGTATCCTGGTTTTAGATATTTATGGCGTCAGCCAGGCGACTGGTCTAAGTTACGGTATACTTCTACATCTGCTTGTGGTTTTGCCAATCTTAGGATCAGGCCTATATTTTCTGGTTATGTCAGACCGGATTTTTCAAGGCGGTAAAAAGTAATAAAATCTGTCATGACCAGATAGGAGAAAGTATGCATCGGGTGTTATTTATTTGTACAGCAAACATTTGCCGTTCGCCCATGGCAATGGGATTATTGCGTCGCCGAACAGCCACTCAGCCTGATCAATGGATTATCGAGTCGGCCGGAACCTGGACTGAAGGCGGAGAGCCGGCGGCGCTGAAAACTATGCAGGTATTAAAAAATCGGGGGATTGATCTTGAAAATTTTGAGTCACGAATATTAACCGATGAGCTGCTTCAAGCATTTAACTTAATCCTGACCATGGAGAGGGGGCATAAAGAAGCAATCCGTGTTGAGTTTCCAGAGCTGGCGAATCGAGTTTTTTTGCTCAGTGAGATGCTTAATCAGGATTATGATATCGAGGATCCAATTGGTAAATCTTTCTCCGCCTTTGAGGAAACAGCGAAGGAAATCGACGAGATATTAGTTAAGGGTTTTCGAAAAATCTATGAATTGTCTGAAGGGTAATTGCCATGGCCGGCCGACAAATTTCCGATAAGGGTAATGCTAATTTACTGCAAGCTGAGGTAGGAAATCGCCAACAATTAAGAAACGATGGAAAAATGCTTGCAATCATCTTATTGATTGCCTGTGCAATTGGAGCATTCTGGATAGGGTTAATCGCGGCGTGGGATCACCATGATGAGCCCAGCCATTTTCAATATATACGGCGATTAATTGATGATGGGCGGTTACCTGTAGCTGGTGAAGAAGATTGGAAATTGAACCGCCAGATTTTAAAATCCATGATTTGGAAC
>Ga0209254_10004683_pt1 | contig 12539 bp, 6 predicted proteins | sample FrelakmetDIP11DI_FD_187148 | JGI IMG/M metagenome (GOLD analysis project Ga0209254, IMG submission 187148) | Freshwater lake sediment microbial communities from the University of Notre Dame, USA, for methane emissions studies - DIP11 DI (SPAdes)... | ecosystem: Environmental > Aquatic >...
CAGGGCGTCGCGCGACGCTTGATCGGCTCCCACGAGAGCCGCACGCCGACCCACGCGCCGAGCGGCGCGCCGGGCCCCTGGAACTGCGTCGACGCGGGCGCGGCGCCGGGCGTGCCGGCGTAGTAGGTGAAGTCCTTGCCGGTGAAGTAGTTCGCCCCGAGCACGCCGAAGTTCGAGTACTTCTTGTCGAAGAGGTTGCTCACCAGCCCGTAGACCTCGATCTGCGGCGTCACCTGCCACGAGGCGTCGAGGTTGACGACGGCATAACCGGGCACCGGGCCGTTCGTGTCCTGGTTGTTCTCGTCGCCGCGCGCGTACTGGCTGGAGAACGCGATGACGTTCAGCCCGCCGCGCAAGCTGGGCGTGAACGCGTAGTCGACGCGGAACTTGAACTGGTTGCGCGGCACGCCCGGGATGCGGTTGCCGGGCTGCACGAAGACGAGTTCGGGCACGCCGTCGCCGTTGACATCGACCGCGCTCGAGTTGTTCGGGCTCGACACCGCGAAACTCGACTGGTAGGTGGCATCGATCAGGCTGTAGCGGAGCTGCAGGGTGAGGTTGCCCCAGGTCTGGTTGAGGAATGCCTCCACGCCCTGCCGGCGCGTGTTGCCGACGTTCTGGAAGTAGCCGGCAGTCGGCACCGTGGCCGAGGAGATGAACTGCAGGTCATTCTGGAGCTGGGTGCGGAAGAGCGCGATGCTGTAGGACGTCCCGGTGGCGAAGGCGCCGCGCGCGCCCAGCTCGAACGTCTTCGACACCACCTGCTGCAGCGGCGGGTCGGCAATGAAGGCATTCGGCAGCTTGCAGGGCGCCGCCGGGTCGGCGCAGGTGAGCTCGACGGCCGTCGGCGCGCGGTTGCCCTCGTTGTAGCCGAAGAAGGCGTTGAAGGCCTTCGCCGGGTTCCAGTTGAAGCCGACCGCAGGGTTGAAGCGCGAGAAGCTGTGGTTGCCGTTGAGCGCCGGGGCGAAGGCGCTCTGGTCGCGGATTTCCACCGACGCGCGGTTGTAGCGGCCCGAGAGCGTGAGGAACATCCGGTCGGTGATGCCGAAGACGTCGTTGAAATAGACGCCCGTATAGGCGTTGCCCGTCTTCACGTTCGTGTTCGGGAAGAACGGCGTGGTGCCGAAGGTACCGCGGCTCGCGGTGAAGTCGGCGTACTGGAAGTCCTGCCGGTAGTCGGTCTGCCCGTCGTCGTAGCTCGCGCCGACGGTGAAGGTGTTCCCCCGGCCGAAGATGCGCGCGAGGTAACTGTATTGCGCCGACACGCCCCACGCGTTGGTCGTCAGGCTGCTCGTGTCGTTCGTCGCCTGGTAGTTGAGCTCGTCGCAGTCGGCCTCGAGGCACGTGCCCTGCGGCAGCGAGGGATCGAAGGCATCGAAGACGTTGCTCGAGAAGTTGGAGTTCTTCGTGCGCCGGTAGTAGACGTTGGCGGCGAGCTGGTGGTCGTCGTTCAGGAAGTGGCTCGCGTTGAGGTTCACGAACGCGACCTGGTTCTGGTTGGAGTCGGGGTAGGTGTAGGGCGCGGCGCGGTTCACGGCGAGCAGCGCGAGCGGCGAGGCCTGCGTGCCGTTGAGCACGTTGTTCGCGCCGGTGAACGAGAGGTCGATGTCGGTGCGGGCTGTCTCGTAGCCGATCTTCGCGAAGACCTGGCGCACGCGGCTGCTCGAGAAGTCGCGCCAGCCGCGCTGGTAGAAGTAGTTGCCGCCGACGTAGTAGTCGACGTCGCCGCTCTGCCCGCCGTACTCGGCGGTCGCCTGGCCGCGATGGAACGAGCCGCCGGTCGCGTTCAGCACGGCGCCGGGAAAGTCGCGGCCGGTCTTGGTGCGCACGCTGATGGCGCCGCCGAGCGTGTTCAGCCCGAAGAGGGGGTTCGAGCCGGGCAGCACGTTGAGGTTGGCGATCGCGAACTGCGGGATCAGGTCCCAGTTGACGACGTCGCCGAAGGACTCGTTGACGCGCACGCCGTCCTGGAACACCGAGAGCCCCTGCGGCGTGCCGATGAGCGGCGACGCGGCGAAGCCGCGGTACTGCACGTCGACCTGGAACGGGTTGCCCTGCACCGAGTTGACGTTGACGCTGCCGATCTCGCGATCGAGAAACTGCTGCAGGTCGATCGCGCGGCTGCGCTCGATGTCCCTGTTGGTCGCGGCCTGGACGTTCGCGGGCACCTGCTCGACCGGCGTGCCGAGGCCGGGGAGCGGCATGGTGCCGATCACTTCGACGGTGGGCGCCTCGATCGAACGCACTCGATCCTCGGCGAAGACGCCGCCGGGAAAACCGGCGGCAACGGCAGCGGCAACGGCCCAGTGCGTGGTGCGCGGGCAATCGACTCTCGACATTCCCCCTGGCCCCTCTCGTTCCCGGTCGCTCTGGCAGCGGCTTGGGCAGGGAGCATAGCGGTTGTGCACGCAGCCAGAAACGGCGCGCGCTTCGCGCTCGACCCCGCGCGTCTTGCGGCGGTCGCCCATGACGGCGCACGCAGCGCGACGGTCGCCATTCCTCGCCGGGCCCGACGCGGTCGCACCGGGTACACTCGCGCGCGCATCTTCCGAGCACGGAGCTCCTGGTGACCGCTTTCGGCCCCACCGCGCGCGCGCTGCTCGCGCTCGTCGCGATGGCACTCATCGCCTGCATCGCACCGGTCCGCGCCCAGGACGCGGCGCAGGACGAGCTCGGCCTCGAGGCGATCCGCAAGCGCCTGGCCGCGGCCGAAGCGGGCCACGAAGCGGACACGGCAGCGCGCGCGCGCATCGTCGACAACTACAAGGCGGCCCTCGCCGAGGCCGAGGTCGGGGCAGAGATGCGTGCCGAGACGGCGCGGATCAAGAAGCGGCTGCCCGACGCGCCGGGCGAGATCCAGCGCCTGGAGCGGCAGCTGCGCGCCCTGCAGAACCAGCCTCTGCCGCCGCCGCCTGAGCCGGCTCTGCCCGCCGCGTCGCTCGAGGAGATCGAAGCGCGTGCGCGCGCCGACGCGGAAACTGCGCGGCTCGCTGCGGCCGAGCTCGATCGGCAGTTCAACGAGGCCGTCTCGCGGCCGCTCGAGATCCGCAAGCAGCAGGCGGCGCTTCGGCGCGAGCTGGCGGACCTGGAGGCGCAGCTCGACGCACTCGCGACGGAAGGTGCCGTGCCCGCCGTCACCGAGTCCGAACGCATCCTGCTGCGCGAGCGCGTCAACGCGCGGCAGGCGCGGCTCGAGCGTCTCGAGCAGGAGCTGGTCTACCAGCCCTCGCAGGTGCGCATCCTGCAGCTGCGGCGCGACGCGGCTCACCTCGCGCTCGACGCGCGTGCGGCGGAGCTCAAGCAGGCCGCGGCGGCGCTCGAGAAGCGGCACGGCGAGGACGTTGCCAAGGCGCGCGAGCAGGCGACGCAGGCGAAGGCGAACAGTGCGGCCGCCGGCGACCCGATCGCGGTTCTCGCCGCCACGACGAGCGAGCGTAACGCCCAGCTCGCCGAGACCGGGCTGGCCCTCAACCGTTCGCTCCTCGAGCTCTCGCAGCGCCGCGCGCACATCGCCGAGATCGAGCAGCAGCTGCGCGAGGCTCGGCGACGCACCAGCGCGGGCATGGCGAGCCCCGATCTCGCCCGCGACCTCGTGCAGCAGGTGCGCGACCTGCCGGCGCGTGCGGACCAGTTCGCGCAGCAGAGCGCAGAGCGTTCTGCCAGGCTCGGGCTGGTCACCGAGCAGCAAGCCGAGGTCGCGCGCGCCCGGCAGGCGCTGGTCGATCTCGACGCCGCTACGCGGCAGTCGCTCGCATCCGTCGACCCCAACCTTCCCGCCGACCGGCAGCAGGCGCTCGCGCGCGAGGCGCGGCGCGAGCTCGCGGCGCAGCGCGCCGCGCTCGACCGACTCGACGCGCAGCTCGCAACCTACGGCCAGACGCTGCGCGACACGGAGGAGATCGAGACCGAGCTGGTCGCGCGCGCCCGCGAGGTCCGCGACCAGATGGTGCGGCTGCTCTACTGGGTGCCCGTGGCCCCGCTGAGTCTGGAGACCCTGGCGGACGTCCCGCAGGGCGCGGCATGGCTGCTGAGCGCGCAGCACTGGCGCAGCGCCTGGCGCGCATTGCGCCTCGGCGTCGCGCGCAACGTGCTCGGGGCGCTCGCGGCAGTGCTCTTCGTCGCCGGGCTCTTCGCGATCCGCGGCCGGCTCAAGACGCAGCTCGAGCGGCTCGCGCCGCGCAACGTCGGCTACTACCGCTACGGCATCCGCCACACCTTCGCCGCGCTCGGCATCACGCTGCTGCTCGCGCTGCCCGTGCCGCTGGCGCTCTGGACGGCCGGCAAGCTCCTCATCGGCGCACCCGGCGCCAGCGCTTTCGCCGAGGGCGTCGGTTTCGCCGTGCGCAGCGTCGCCGTGCCCCTCCTCATCGTGCTGCCCCTGATCCGGCTGCTCGACGAACGCGGCGTCGGCATCAACCACTTCGGCTGGAACCGCGACGATGCGGCTCGCACCCGGCGCGCGCTCAAGCGCTTGCTGGCGGCGATCGTGCCGCTCGGCTTCATCGCCGCGCTCGCGTCGGCGACGGCGCCCGAGGTGGTCCAGCAGAGCATCGGACGCCTTGCGTTCATGGCGCTGATGGTCGCCATCGCGCTCTACTGGTCGCGCGTCATGGTGCCCGCGCTGTCGCTCCTGCGCCTCGGAAAGGAGCGCGACGCCGGACTCGGGGTGCGCGTCCTCCGGGCAACGCTCTCGCGCGGCATGGTCGTCGTGCCGCTCGTGCTCGCGGCGGTGTCCGCGATCGGTTTCTTCTTCGTCGCCTGGCGGCTCTGGCAGCTGATCGGCGCGACGCTGGCGCTGATGGTCGCCGGCGGCATCCTCTACGAGCTGCTCTCGCTCTTCATGGCGCTGCAGCGGCGCAAGCTCGCCGAGCTGGAGGCGCAGACCACGGAGACGCCGACGCCCTCCGCCGCGTCGCCCGAGGGTGCCGCGTTGGTGCACGAGCCCACGATCGACGTCGACGCCATCGACACGCAGACGCGGCAGCTCCTGAACATGCTCATCACGGTCGCGCTCATCGGCGGGCTGTGGGCGATCTGGGGCGGCGCGCTGCCGCTGCTCGACGTCATCGGCAACAGGCCGCTGTGGACGTACACGACGACGCTCGACGGCAAGCCCGTGACTGCGTCCGTCACGGTGGGCGGCCTAGTGCTCGCGATCCTGGTGCTGTTCGTCACCACGGTGGCGACCAAGAACGTCGGCGGCATGCTCGACATCATCCTGCTGCGGCGGCTGGAGCTGCAGGCCGACGCGAACTACGCAATCAAGACGATCGTGCGCTACGTCATCGTCGGCATCGGCGCAGTGACCGCGTCCAACCTCGTCGGCATCGAGTGGTCGAAGGCGCAGTGGCTGGTGGCGGCGCTCGGCGTCGGCCTCGGCTTCGGCCTGCAGGAGATCGTCGCGAACTTCGTGTCGGGGCTGATCGTGCTCGGCGAACGGCCGATCAGGATCGGCGACGTCGTCACCGTCGGCAACGTGAGCGGCACGGTTTCGCGCATCCGGGCGCGCGCCACGATGGTGACCGACTTCGAGAACAAGGAGGTGCTGATCCCGAACAAGGCGTTCATCACCGAGCGCGTGGTGAACTGGACGCTCTCGTCGGGCGTGACGCGGCTCCTACTGCCGGTCGGCGTCGCCTACGGCACCGACCCGGAGAAGGTGCAGAGGCTCCTCCTCGACATGGTGCGCGCGCACCCGGACGTGCTCGCCGAGCCGGCGCCGTCGGTGTTCTTCACCGCGTTCGGGCCGAGCTCGCTCGACTTCGAGATCCGCGTGTTCGTGGACGGCACCGGGAAGCGCCTGCCGACGACGCACGACATCAACGTCGCGATCGCGCGCACGTTCGCGGAGAACGGCATCGAGATCCCGTTCCCGCAGCAGGACGTGCACGTGCGCTCGATCGCGGGGCTGCGGGAGCAGCTGGTGCCGGGGCGGGAGGCCCGGCTGCGGCCGATGGCGTAAAGCCTACTGCCACTGCCTATTCACCGCGAAGGCGCAAAGGACGCGAAGAACCGCAAAGAGCTGTAGCTGGCGATCGGCTGACCGCGGACGCAATCGTGCGGCGCTCATGTCGCCAACGCGCGGCGTGCCCCTACGAACGCGATTGCTTTGCGCCCCTTTGCGTCCTTCGCGCCTTTGCGGTAGGGGCCTTCAATCGAGCACGTGCGACACGAGCCCGTCGGCGAGCTTGGGCTCGAACCAGGTGGACTTCGGCGGCATGACCTGGCCGCTGTCGGCCACCGCCATCAGGTCCTCCATCCGCGTCGGATAGAGCGAGAACGCCGCGGCCATCTCGCCCGAGTCGACGCGGCGCTCGAGCTCGGCCAGCCCGCGGATGCCGCCGACGAAGTCGATGCGCTTGTCGGTGCGCAGGTCGCGGATGCCGAGCATCGGGCCGAGCACGTGGTGCGAGAGCAGGCTCACGTCGAGGCGCTCCACCGGATCGGCGACCTCGGCAAGCTCGGGCCGCAGCACGAGGCGGTACCAGCGGCCGTCGGCGTACAGGCCGACCTGCCCGTGACGCGAAGGGCGCACCGGCACCTCGGACGGCGCGACCGTGCCGACGTCGCCAAGGCGCGCGAGGAAGTCCTCGAGCGACATGCCGCCGAGATCGCGCACCACGCGGTTGTAGTCGAGGATGCGCATCTGCCGGTGGGGAAAGGCGACGGCGAGGAAGTACTCGTAGCTCTCCTCGCCCGTCGGCCGGACCGCGGCCGCGCGCCTCGCCGCTGCGACGCGCGAGGCCGCCGCCGAGCGGTGGTGTCCGTCGGCGATGTAGAGCGCCGGCATCGCGTCGAATGCCGCGGTCATGGCAGCGAGCGCTTCGACGTGCCGGATCGGCCAGATCGTGTGGTGCACGCCGTCGTCGGCCCGGACGTCGGCGTCCGGCGCATGACGCGTCGATTCGGCGAGGACGGCGTCGAGCTGGGGCGCGTCGGGGTAGGCGAGAAGCACCGGACCGGTCTGCGCGTTGAGCGCCTCGATCTGCCGCACGCGGTCGTCCTCCTTGTCCGGCCGCGTGAGCTCGTGCCGGCGGATGCGGTTCTCCTCGTAGGCGCGCACCGACGCGGCGACGACAACGCCGGTCTGCGCATGGCCGTCCATCACCAGGCGGTAGGCGTAGCAGCACGGCGCGGGGTCGCGCACGAGCACGCCTTCCGCGAGCATGCGCCGCAGGTTCTCCGCGGCCTTCGCGTACACCTCGGGCGCGTGGGGATCGGTGCCGGGCGACAGGTCGATCTCCGGCTTGGAGATGTGGAGGAAGCTCCACGGACGTCCGGTCGCGCGGACGCGCGCCTCCTCCGTCGACAGCACGTCGTAGGGTGGTGCGATGACTTCAGCGGCGCGTGGCGGCAGGGGCCGAAGCCCGGTGAAGGGGCGAACGAGCGGCACGGCGGTTTCCTCTGGAGGCCGCCAGTTTACCGCGCGCCACGGGCGCGCCCAGGGGCGCCGGCCGCAAAGCCCGAGGTCCCCGCGGGCGCGAATCCCGCCGTGCCATGCGAAGCCGCTTGCGTCGCGAGCACTGCGCGCGCGGCGCGCGGGTAGACTCGTCGCTGTCCCCGTACCCGAAGGCGGATCCAGCCATGCGCGACCCGGCGCCGACCACGATCTACCTGCGCGACTACACGCCGCCCGCCTTCCTCGTGCCCGCGATCGACCTCGACTTCGCGGTCCACGACGACCACGTGCTGGTGCACGCGCGTCTGCGCATCGAGCGCAATGCCGCGGGCGAGGACCCCCGCGCGCCGCTGGTCCTCGACGGCGACGAGCTCGAGCTGGTTGCGGTGGTCCTCGACGGCCGACGGCTCGACACCGAGGCCTACGTGGCCGACACGCGCCGGCTGCTCGTCCGCGACGTGCCGGATCGCTTCACGCTCGAGACGACGACGTACATCCGGCCGCAGACGAACACCAGGCTCATGGGACTGTACGCGTCGAAGGACGGCCTCTTCACGCAGTGCGAGCCCGAGGGCTTCCGCCGCATCACCTGGTTCGTGGACCGCCCGGACGTCATGTCGCGCTACACGACGACGATCCATGCCGACCGTGCGCGCTATCCGTTCCTGCTCTCGAACGGCAATCCCGTGGACGGCGGCGAGGAGGCGCGCGGCCGCCATTGGGTGAAGTGGGAGGACCCGTTCCCGAAGCCCTCGTACCTCTTCGCCATGGTCGCGGGCAAGCTCGACGTGCTGCGCGACACCTTCGTCACCCGATCGGGCCGCACCGCGCAGCTCGCCATCTTCGTCGAGCCGGGCAAGCTCGACCAGGTCGCGTTCGCGATGCAGGCGCTGAAGAAGTCGATGAAGTGGGACGAGGAGGTGTTCGGCCTCGAGCTCGATCTCGACCACTTCATGATCGTCGCGGTGGGCGACTTCAACATGGGCGCGATGGAGAACAAGGGACTCAACATCTTCAACACCAAGTACGTGCTCTCCCGGCCGGACATCGCCACCGACGCCGACTTCCACAATATCGACCGCGTCGTGGCGCACGAGTACTTCCACAACTGGACCGGGAACCGCGTGACCTGCCGCGACTGGTTCCAGCTCTCGCTCAAGGAAGGGCTGACGGTCTTCCGCGACCAGGAGTTCTCCGCCGACATGTACTCGCGGCCGGTGCAGCGCATCCAGGAGGTGCGCACGCTGCGCGCGGCGCAGTTCGCCGAGGACGCCGGGCCGATGGCGCACCCGGTGCGGCCGCAGTCGTACATGGAAATCGCGAACTTCTACACGGCGACGGTGTACGAGAAGGGCGCCGAGGTCGTGCGCATGATCCACACCCTGCTCGGTGCGGAGCGCTTCCGCAAGGGAATGGACCTCTATTTCGCGCGTCACGACGGGCAGGCGGTGACCTGCGACGACTTCGTCGCCGCGATGGCCGATGCGAGCGGCGTCGACCTGACGCAGTTCAAGCGCTGGTACGACCAGGCCGGCACGCCCGTGGTCGCGGCACGCGGCAACTACGATGCGCGCGCCCGCACCTACACCCTCACGCTCGAGCAGCACACTCCACCGACGCCCAACCAGTCCGACAAGCTGCCGCTGCACATCCCGCTCGCCCTGGGCCTTGTGGGAGGCGACGGCAAGGACGTCGCGATCCGTCTCGAAGGGGATCCCACGCCGCCGGCGGCGACGCGCGTCCTGTCCTTCACGCAGACGCGACAGACGTTCCGCTTCGTCGACGTGCGGGTCGAACCGGTGCCGTCGATCGCGCGCGGGTTCTCGGCACCGGTGATCGTGCGCTACGACTACTCGGAGGACGATCTCACGCACCTGATGGCACACGACAGCGACGCCTTCAACCGCTGGGAGGCGGCGCAGCGGCTCGCGACGAAGCTGATCCTGCGCGACGTGGAAGCGCGGCGCTCCGGGCGCAGCGTCCCGGTGCCCGCGAGCTTCGTCACCGCGTTCGGCCGCGTGCTCGCCGACGGGCGTCGCGATCCCGCGTTCGCCGCCGAGGCGCTATCGCTGCCCGCGGAAAGCTATCTCGCCGAACAGATCGAGATCGTCGACCCGGACGCGCTGCACGAGTCGCGAAACGCCCTGCTGCGCCGCCTCGCCCATGCGCTGAAGAGCGAGCTGGGCGAGGCCTACCATGCGCTCGCGCAGCGCGAGCCGTACAGCCCCGACGCCGCCTCGTCGGGTCGTCGCGCGCTGAAGAATCTCGCGCTCGGCTACCTGATGCAGCTCGACGATCCCGGCGTCGTCGCGCGCTGCGAGTGGCAGCTCGACAACGCCGACAACATGACCGACGCGCTCGCGGCGCTCACCGCGATCGCCAACCGCGACATCGGCGTGCGCGTCGGCGCGCTGGAACGCTTCTACTCGAAGTGGAAGGACGAGCCGCTGGTGGTGGACAAGTGGCTGCGCGTGCAGGCGACCTCGCAGCTTCCCGGCACGCTCGCGGAAGTGCGGCGGCTCGCCGAGCACGAGTCGTTCAACATCCGCAACCCCAACAAGGTGTACGCGCTCCTCGCCGCGTTCGGCTACGCCAACCACGTGCGCTTCCATGCCGCAGACGGCAGCGGCTACGCATTCCTCGCCGAGCGCGTGATCGAGCTCGACCCGATCAATCCGCAGGTGGCCGCGCGCCTCGCCCGTGCCTTCGACCGCTGGAAGAAGTTCGACTTCGAGCGGCAGGCGCTCGCCCGCGAGGCCCTCGAGCGGATCCGCGACACCCCGGGTCTCTCCAAGGACGTGTCGGAGATCGTGCTGCGCTCGCTCGCCTGAGCCGGCGCGCGTGCCGCCGGCTTGATGGCTCGCGCCCTTGGTCGCGTTTCAGCGCGGCGTTACTGCATCCGCATGCCGAAAGCGTGATCGAAAACTGATCGCGCACCCGCAATCGCGGCGAGTGTCGCGCGCGTCGCGCCGGTCGCTCCTGCCTCTCGAAAACCCCATGACGTTGTGCTAACTTCGCGGCCCAAGAACAACAACACGCGTTCTCGACACAGGAGCCCAACACCAATGACTGCGAAACTCGCTGCCGAGCTCATCGGCACCTTCTGGCTGGTCCTCGGCGGCTGCGGCAGCGCCGTGCTCGCCGCCGCGTTTCCCGAAGTCGGCATCGGCCTCACCGGCGTCTCGCTCGCGTTCGGCCTCACGGTGCTCACCGGCGCCTACGCCCTCGGCCCGATCTCCGGCGGCCACTTCAACCCGGCGGTGTCGTTCGGCTTGTGGGCCGGCGGCCGCTTCCCGGCGGCGCACCTGCTGCCGTACGTGATCGTGCAGGTGATCGGCGCGGTGCTCGCAGCGGCCGTGCTCTATGTCATCGCGAGCGGCAAGGCCGGCTTCGATGTGCAGGCCGGCTTCGCCGCCAACGGCTGGGGCGAGCACTCGCTGGGCGGCTACTCGTTCCAGGCCGCGCTCGTCAGCGAGCTCGTGATGACGTTCATGTTCCTCATCGTCATCCTCGGCGCGACGCACAAGCGCGCGCCGGTAGGCTTCGCCGGCCTCGCCATCGGCCTCTGCCTGACGCTCATCCACCTGATCAGCATCCCGGTCAACCAAACCTCGGTGAACCCGGCGCGCAGCACCGGCCCCGCGCTCTTCGTCGGCGGCTGGGCGCTGCAACAGCTCTGGCTGTTCTGGGTCGCACCGATCGTCGCCGCCATCGTCGCCGGCTGGACCTCGCGCGTGCTGTTCGACTCCGCCGAGGAGCCGCCCGTCGTCGGCAGCCGTCGCATGGAGCCGAGCCCCGCGCGCTAGCTAGAAAGTGTTGCGCGCAGGGCGCGCGCAGGGGCGGCCCCCCCGACTGAGATGCGAGCGGGCAGCGCTTCGGGCGCTGCCCGCCGCGTTCGTGAGGGTCGTCGCGAACGAGCGCGAAAGGCGCTTCCGCGTCGCGGACGGCACTGCCAGTCTCGGCGCTTTGCAACCCGAGCGATCCTCTATGGTCCGCGCCATCGCCGCACTCGCAGTCGCCTGCCTCGCGCTTCCCGCTCCCGCGCAGGACCTCAACCCGAAGGTCTTCCGCGACGCGCCAATGCAGAAGGGGCAATGGCGCATCGACGTCCTGGAGATGAAGGCCGAAGGTAGCGGCGGCGCCGCCGCGCCCCGGCAGATGACCGTGTGCATGGACAGCGTCATGGAAATGGCCCGGCAGCGGGAGCAGAACCGCCAGCCGCAGTGCAGTTCGCGTCTCGTGAGCGACACTGCGGACGAAGCCGTCGTCGAGACGAGCTGCGACGGCCAAGTGTTCCGCAGTGCGATCCGGCGCGAAGGCGCCAGGGCGTTCCTCGTGGAAGCCGCCACGTCGGGCAAGGGCGCGACGCCGTTCACGATGAAGGCGCGCTACACGTACGAGGGAGCGTGCAAGGGCGACGGTGCGGCGGTGACGCTCGACAAGTCGAGCCCGCAGTGCCGGCAGGCGCTCGCGCAGGTCGCGGCGATGGACCCGGCGAAGGCGTGCGCCAGCGCAGGCGCGCAGCGCAAGACCTGCGAGGAGCAGATGCGCAACTCCCGCGCCGACGTCGAGGCGATGTGCCGGTGAGGGCGAGCAGGTCTCCGCGAATCACGCCGCCGGCTGCGACTTCGCCGCGAGCCTGCTCTCGAACCGGGCCGTCTCCACGACGACGCGCTCGTGCGTGCCTTCGCCGATCTTCTCGCGCTCGTCCTCGGCCCAGACCCTGAACCGCAAGGTGCGCAACTCGGCGCCCACCACCGCGGCGTATGCGGTCACGCGCATCCCGAGCGGCGTCGCCGCGAGGTGCGCGATGTCGATGCGCGTGCCGAGCGACTGGTGGCCCGCAGGCAGATGCCGTTCGGCGGTGGCGAGCGCCGCGGCCTCGAGAAGCATCACCAGCGTCGGCGTGGCGAGGACAGGCGCGGCACCGCTGCCGACGCGCGCCGCGGTGTGCTCTTCGGCCACCACGATCGACACGGAGCCCTGCATTCCGACGCAGACGTTCGCGAGGAGGTTGCTCATGCGGACGTGGGCGGACGCTGCAGGTGATGATCGGTGGCCTGCTCGTAGGCGTGCGCGACCCGCAGCACGACGTCTTCGCGATGCATCGGCCCGATGATCTGCAGGCCGACGGGCAGGC
>Ga0209254_10004684_pt1 | contig 12538 bp, 10 predicted proteins | sample FrelakmetDIP11DI_FD_187148 | JGI IMG/M metagenome (GOLD analysis project Ga0209254, IMG submission 187148) | Freshwater lake sediment microbial communities from the University of Notre Dame, USA, for methane emissions studies - DIP11 DI (SPAdes)... | ecosystem: Environmental > Aquatic >...
AGCTGCCAGCCAGTAGATGGCAGGCTTAAAGCGGCTAAAACGAGAAGTAAAAATAAGCAGGAAATTCAGGAAAAGCAGGGCGGGGGGAAGCAGGACGAACATTGATGGAGGACCGGTTGTCGTCCTTAATCGCGCGGCATGGGTGGAAGCCAGAAAAATCCTTCCACTTCGGCTCCTAAAACATCGCTCAATGCAATCATCTTTCCACTAACAGTATCAGCAAAGTAAATTTGCCCGTTTTGTGTCACCACCAGTGCTCCAAACCCATCAGGCGACCAAAGCAACTGGCCGGTGTTGTGAGGCAAATCCTGAAGATCCTGGAGACTGCCTGCTTCCATATCAAGCCGGTAAAGCGTGGGAATTGAATTATCCCCCGCCGCTTCGATGAGGGCAAAATAAGTGCTCTCGCTCTCATGGCTCAGCCAATTTATGCAATAATCGTTCTCATAGCCCGAAGATACTGATGCGGAGGGTAGTGAACCGGTCTGTAATTTAATGTCATCCGCCAGTACCAGGAGGTCGTTGCGAGTGGGGATAACCTGCCACATCCTGGCGGTTGGGACGGAATTCTCCTGTGAATTCCCGCCGTGAGTGACGAGCAAGTCTCCAGTGGTGATCCAGAGTGTTCCAAGACATGGGCGGGCGAATTCAGAAGAATCGGGGATATTGACTAACCGACCATCGAGAGTGTCGATAATGCCAAACCAGCGCACCCCTTCCTGAGAGGGTATGACCTGAGCCAGGATAAACCGACCGACCGGGGACCACTGCAGAGATCCAAAGGAGACAGGAATGCTCTGCTGCATGTTTTCTGGATCCAAAATGTCTACCTGGTTGGGAATTACCAGCTCAGGAGAATTATCCCGGGTGGATGACCACCAGATACCTTCTTGATCGCTCCAGGCGATTGAACGGCCATCAGGTGACCAGAGCAGGCTTCCGCAATGGAAATCGTTCGAAGGGTGGCATTCCCCCATAATTACCGGCTCTGAGGGCTGGAGCGTAGATCGGACGAAAACCTGCCCGATTCTATCTTGAGGTAGATAAGCGATCCATGACCCGTCCGGGGAGAGTGAAATTTGAAAGAGGGTTGGTGAGTTATCGACCAGCGTGTGTATCTGTTTCTTTGTGAGATCCAGGATATCAAGGTTATAGAGCTGAATCCCATTCGCCGAAATTTTCTGGCTGCGCAGCATGGCGATCTTTTGGCCGGAGGCGCTGGGGGAGTATTCAATTACATTCTCAGCCAGGGCTGAGGTGAAGTTCGTCACATGATCCCAACGCATCAGGCGCGGCCCGGAGAGATAAAGGAGGTCGCTGGATTTCTGAGGCCTGCCAGAAAGGGTGTCTGTTACGACCTGCGGTGTGGCGGTGCGATCCGGCTGCTGGCCGACTGTTGATTGTAGAAGTTCGGTTTGCGCGGCTGGAGGAACGGAGCCGGTAATGGTAGGAAGAATGAGGGTTTTGATAGGGCGGATGGTGGCGGTTGATTCATTCAGGCTGTCGTAAATTACCAGTGTGACCGGAAGAGGCGGAGTCGGGGTCTGCGCCACGCTGCAGGCTGACAGAAGGCAGACCAGGATTAAGGCAACAATTTGTTGCCGGTGCTGGTGGAATTGGCCGGTAATGGAAGAAAGCTTGTATGCGAGTGGCTGCATTATGACAGGACCAGGCCTGGCTGGCGGTGGAGGTAATTGCCCATACCCGCTCGTCCCAGCCATTTGTTTCCATCAACGATCAAATTCCCGCGTAAAAACACTTTGTGCGGAAAGCCAACCAGCGGCCAGCCTTCAAAAAGATTGTAGTCGGTGCGGTGATGAGAGTATTCCAGGCCGTAGGTGATCTTAATTTCCGGATCCCAGAGCAGGATATCGGCATCCGAGCCGGGCAGCAGCGCACCTTTGCGAGGATAAAGCCCGAAGACCCTGGCGGGATTGGTGCTGGTCAATGCGACAAACTGGTTCGGGGTGAGACGTTTTTCCCTGACCCCATAAGTCCACAGGATCGACAGGCGATCGCCAACGGCTGGCAGCCCGTTCGGTATTTTTGTGAAATCGTCTTTACCAAGCTCCTTGCCGGGGATCGCCACCATTTGACCTTCGTATTCGACCGGACGCCTGCCATCGTAGAAGAAGGGGCAGTGATCCGTGCCGATTACCTGGATCGTGCCATCCGATAACCCGGCCCACAGGCGCTGCTGATCGGTTTGAGTACGCATAGGAGGAGAGCATACCCATTTGGCTCCATCGGGCCGCTTTAGATCTTCATCGGAGAAAAAAAGATACTGCGGACAGGTCTCACCCATCGCCAAAACCCCCTTTTCGCGCGCATACTTTATCTGGTCCACTTCCCCGGCAGCGTTCATGTGCACGATATACACCGGCGCTTCGGCCTGGGCAGCCAGCGAACAGGCCCTTAACACCGCTTCTACTGCTCCCCAGGCAGGGCGAGTGCGGGCATGCCACTCGGGAGAGAGGTTTCCTGCGCTCAAGGCTTCTGCAACCAGGATGTCGATCACATCTCCATTTTCAGCATGCAGCATGGTGAGCAGCCCATGATCCCTGGCGATTCGCATCACTCGAAATATCTCACCGTCCTGCAGGCGCAGGCGATTGTTATAGGCTGTAAAGACTTTGATGCTTGAAATTCCCATCCCGTGCAGTGAGGGGATTTCTTTTTCGATTCCGGAATCCAGCGAAGTGATATTGCAGTGAAAACTGAAATCGACCGCGGCTTTCGAGTCGGCTTTGGCATGCCAGCGGTCGACAGATTCGCTCAAGGTGGGAGCATCCTGGGACACAAAATCGATGACGGTGGTCGTCCCGCCGAAGGCGGCAGCTTTATGCCCGGTGTAATGATCGTCCGAGCTCACTGTACCAAACATGGGTAAATCGAAATGCGTGTGAGGATCCACACCGCCAGGCATGACCAGTTTTCCGCGGGCATCGATGACTTCAGCATCAGGGACATTCAGGTTCGTCCCAATCTGGACGATAACTTCACCCTCGACCAGGATATCCGCGACGAAAGTGTCGGAAGCTGTGATCAAGGTGCCAGACTTAATTAGTTTTAGCGGCATGACCTTCCTCTTCACTGAGCGGGATGAATCCCTTTCCAAGAATTTCCTGGGCAGGGGAAACCACAATAAAAGCTGAAGGATCAACACCAGCGACCAGGGCTTTCATCTGCGGGATTTCCGTGACTGTAAGGGCGCACAGCAGCATGGTATGAGATTTTCCGGTGAACATGCCGGTGCCTTCGAAGGCAGTGACTCCGCGCTGCATTTCTTTTAATATCCTGTCAGCAACCCGGGTGGCTTCGTCGGTGATGATCAATGTCAGCAGCTGCGACCTGCGGCGCGTAGAGCGAAACCATGGCCTGGGCAGGCTGCGGTCGAAGGCCTGCCGGGTTTCGCTGAATCCAGGGTAGCGCGGCAGGACTTCCCCGGTGGCTTCGCGCAGTCCGATGGTCGCCACACCCAGAGTGATGATCATGATCACAAAAACCAGGACGGCAGCCAGCACCCAGCCTCCAGGCAGCGGTCCGATGGCGGCACGCTCGACAAATTCAGAAAATGAGGCAGCCGGGACAGGTTTGAGATAGAGCTGTGATAACCAGGCTGCGATCAGGACGAAATAAATCCAAAAATAGTTGCGTCTGAGCCGTCTCCCTAATGCTTCCCAGGTTGAAATTGGAAATTGGGGATGCAATAAATTTTCCGCCAACGCTTCGGCCCAATCGGATGAAGGGTGAAAGGGCGGCACCAGCATTGCAGCAAAGAAGTCGGTTTCCATCAAGCGTACGCGTGAGCTCCACAGCTCGTAATAACGGTAGCGGCGGGCTTCGATGGAGAGGAACATCGTCACGAGGAGGGCGTTGATAGCAAGCACGTAATGGCTTGAAAATTCCTGAGAGAATGCCAGTGAAATCGAGGCGCCGGTCGTGACCACCGCCCAATTCGTGGTGGTATCGAGACGCCCCCGCCAGACGTTGGCGCGTTGAATTTCGGCGCGGAAGAAATGCACCATGGCGGTGGTGAATTCACTGGCTCGCAGGCGGTAGCCGCGAAATGTCCACACCGGTTCTGACGCTTTATCTTCATTTTCATTTTCTTCGCCAGGAAAGCCACTCCAGTGGGTTGGCTCAGGGATTTCATTTTCATCCAGTGACATCGGCAGGCTCCTCGGAAGAATTCCAACGATAACTTTCTTCCAACTCCTTGATTCCTAGCAGTGCTGAGAAGAAATCAGCATTTGTATCAAAATCCAGCCCAGGGAGAGGTTCTTGCTGGTAACCCTGAGACTGAGAGGCGCGTTCACGCAGCGCCTGCCAGAGCAGCTGGCGTTCGTCCTGAGGGACGATCAGGTCCTTGATGGTGCGTGCATTTAGCAGAAGCTCTCCCGTGGTGTAGAAAAAGGTGATGCGGCGCCAGTTTTCAGCCGAAATTGGGTGCGGCAGAGAAACAAGTGAACCGATCTGGATCTTGAAATATTCTTTGCTGGCGTGTGGGTGATCGGGCTCGTCCCTGATCAGCTCCAAGCGGGTAGTTAATTCATGCCCCCGGTAAGGCGCCAGGTACTGGATGCACCATTTCTGCTCTTCGAAGGTCGCGGTTTGATAAAAAGCCAGGAAGTCGATGGAGATTACCTTGGGAGCAGATCGCAGCGGAATACGGTACCAGCCCAGCACCCGTGCGATTTCGAGGTCACGCGGGTGGTTGATTACTGCTACCAGGATTAACGAGGTCGATGACGGCAGGTTGCTTGACATTAGTTGAGTAAAAGTCTACCACCAGACTTAATTTCTGCCAACAAAAGGGAGCCTTACTCGCCGATGATTTTCACCAGGACGCGCTTACGGCGGCGACCGTCAAACTCGCCGTAAAAAATTTGCTCCCAGGGGCCAAAGTCAAGGCGGCCGTCAGTGACCGCTACCAGCACTTCGCGTCCCATTACCTGGCGCTTCAAATGGGCATCGGCATTGTCTTCCCCGGTGCGATTATGCAGGTAATTAGCGACCGGTTCATGAGGCGCGATGTGCTCCAACCAGCGTTCGTAATCCTGGTGCAGTCCGGATTCATCATCATTGATAAAGACGGAGGCTGTGATATGCATGGCGTTCACCAGGCACAGGCCTTCACGGATTCCGCTTTCCCTCAGGCAAGTCTCGACCTGGCTGGTGATGTTAATGAAACCCTTGCGAGATGGAATGTTGAACCATAATTCTTTCCGGTGACTTTTCATACCTGTCCTTTGAAAAACGACGTGGCAATGCCATGGATTTTCTCGGGCATTGCCACGTTTGGCTTGTAAATCGATTGAAGTCTATATTAATCCAGCTTCGTGATTGAACTCGTCGATCAAGGCGTCAATTTCCTGGGCCTGTCCCTGGAAACCGGTCCAATAATCACGGTCGTACCACTGGCTGTTTATTTCTTCGTAGGTCCTTCCCTGCTGCTCGACCCAGGTGAAATACTTCAAATTGTGAACCCGACGCCTGTCAGCGTAAGTCAGCTCGATCAGGGCATCGGTGGATTCACCGGCCAGGTAGCGGGCGTAATGTGCAGCGGCATCGGTCTCGGAATATTCTCCGAACTCAGCGTGCATTTCAGCCAGCCGGCTGGCATACAATTCCATCGAATCGGTCAGCACGGTCAGGACGATGTCGTTTTCCCCCATCTCGTAATACTTGGCGAACTTAATGGCTGACAAGACGTTAGAAATCCCTGAAAAACCCAGCAAGTCGAGCTGGTTTACGACAGCCTCGGGGACGCCCTGTTTAGAAAGGTATTTTCTGCCAACCGGTTCATTGAAAAGCCGGCTCAGGTTGACGACTGCATTATCGTCGATGGCGACCACCAGGTCCGTGTTTTTTACATTGTGGATCCAGGGGACATGTTTATCGCCGATGCCTTCGATGCGGTGAGCACCGAAACCGTTTTCCAGCAGGGTTGGGCATTGCAGCGCTTCACTGGCGAGAATCTTGCTGTAAGGAAACAGCTGTTTCATGTAATCGCCGCTGGCGATCGTGCCTGCAGAACCGGTGGCTGAAACCATACCGCGGTATTCGTCGCGAGACCCCATGACTCTCTTCAACACTTCTTCCATGGCATGACCGGTGACTTCATAATGCCACAGGTAATTGCCAAATTCCTCGAACTGGTTGAAAATCATCAGGTCCTGGCCGGAGCGGCGTAATTCCCAGCACTTGTCGAAGATCTCTTTGACATTCGATTCACTTCCGGGCGTGGCTATCACTTCACCCGCGACCTTCGAAAGCCAATCAAAGCGCTCGCGGCTCATGCCTTCAGGCAGGATAGCTATCGACTGGCAGGCGAGCAAAGCCGAATCGTAGGCGCCACCGCGGCAGAAATTACCGGTGGAAGGCCAGACCGCCTTCTGTGAAGACGGTTCGAACTGACCGGTGACAAGGCGGGGGACCAGGCAGCCGAAGGCCGCGCCAACTTTATGTGCACCAGTTGGAAACCATTTTCCAACCAGGACGATGATGCGGGCGGGCACCCCGGTCAGGCTGGCGGGAAGCTCCAGGTAATTGACACCCGCATAGCCTCCGCCCTGCGGGACCGGTTGGTTCTTCCAGGAGATGCGAAACAGGTTGCGGGGATTCAGGTCCCACATCCCAATTTTGGCAAGCTCTTCTTTGATCTTGACCGGAATGCGCTGTGGATCCTTCATCTGCGCAAAAGTCGGGATGATGATATTGCGTTCCCGTACCCGTTGGATCGCCTTCTGCCGGCGATCTTTTTCAACCGTGAGATCTATAGTAGCCAAGATAAAAATCCTTTCATTTTTCGATAGATTCGGGCGATTCCCGGACGATGTAGAGCGGACGCCCACGTGCTTCGTCGTAAAGGCGGCCGATATATTCTCCGAGAATGCCCAGCGAAATTAATTGCACGCCGCCCAGAAAAAGAACGGCGATCAGTGTGGAAGCCTGCCCCTGGAAGGCTGCTGAACCTGCCAGGCGACCAAGCACCACCAGCGGGATTGCCAGGATACTGAGGCCAGCGGAAATGAATCCCAGGTAGGTTGCCAGCTGGAGTGGGAAATAAGAGAAACCGGTGATCGCATCGCTGGCAAAGCGCACCATTTTCTTCAATGGATACTTGGTCTCTCCAGCAAAACGCGCAGCGCGGCGGTAAGGAACCCCGGTCTGTTTGAAGCCTACCCAGACAGACATGCCTCGCAAGAACCGGTGACGTTCGCGCATCTGCTTCATCACATCCACGACTTTACGGTCCAGCAACCTGAAATCTCCGGCATCCATGGGGAGGTCGACATCGGTAATGCGGTAGATCAGGCGGTAGAACAGGGAGGCGGTGAATAATTTGAACCAGCTCTCGCCTTCGCGCTCTTTTCGTACCGCATAGACGACTTCGTAACCCTGGCGCCATTTATCGACCAGGTCGGGGAGCACCTCTGGAGGATCCTGTAAATCACTGTCCATGATGATCACGGCCTGCCCGCGGCTGAAATCCAGTCCGGCGGTGACCGCCAGCTGGTGGCCAAAATTGCGCGCGAATATCACCGGGCGAACGCGCTTATCCTGGCTGGCAAGGTCGCGGATCAGGTCTGTCGAGCCGTCTGACGAACCATCGTCAACCCAAACGATTTCCCAGGCATCGCCCAGTGTTTCCATAGATGCACAAATCCGACGGTAAAATTCGGGGATCGATTCGGCTTCGTTGAAGTTGGGAGCGATGATTGAAAAAGTGGGATCCATGAAAATTATTGTAACACCCTCTTTAATGCTTGAAGAGTTGGCTCGATCACCAGGGCTTCAGGCACCGCCTGCATGGCAGCCCGCACGTCTTTCAGTCCGCTGCCCGTGTTGAGCACCAGCACAGGTTCATGCGGCTGGATCAGTCCTTGCTGGAGGGCTTTGACCAACCCGGCATAGGCGGTTGCGCCTGCCGGCTCGGCGAAGATGCCAGAGGCTCCCAATACAGGGATGGAATCCAGGATTTCCTGGTCGCTGACCAGGATATACTGGCCACCCGTTTGCCTGGCAGCCCGAACTGCCCGAACCCCGTCACGCGGCAGGTCGACAGAAATGCTGTCGGCCAGTGTCTGTGCGGAGACCGGGATAATGCGTTCATCACCCGCGAAGAAGGCGTTGGCAATGGCAGCCGACCCCTGAGCTTGTACCCCGAATAAGCGCGGCATGTGCTCCAGCCAGCCGAGGGCCAATAAATCCTTAAAACCCTTGTGAATGCCAGAGATGATATTGCCATCTCCCACGGAAACGAAGATATTCAAAAGTTCAGAGTTTGATTGTGGATGGAGGGAGGTGCTCATCCATTCCCATATCTCGTAGGCAGCCGTTTTCTTTCCTTCGGCAGTGAAGGGATTGTAGCCAGTATTGCGGCAATACCAGCCGAATTCCTCAGCTGCCTGGGTGCTGAGATCAAAGGCCTGATCATAATTACCGTCCACGAGGATCACTTTCGCACCGAAGACCAGGAGCTGGGCGACCTTGGCGGCCGGTGCGGTGCGAGGAGCGAAGATGACCGCTTCCTGCCCGACGGCAGCAGCCATTCCCGCCAGGGCTGCTCCGGCGTTTCCGGTGGAGGCGGTCACCACGATTTTTGCGTCCTCCTGGCGAGCGCGCGCCACGACAACGGCACTGGCGCGATCTTTGAATGAGGCCGTCGGGTTGCGGCTTTCATCTTTTAGCCACAGCCGGTTAATCCCAATGTGTCTTGCCAGACGGTCGAGGGAAAAAACCGGAGTCATCCCTGCCGCACGCAGCGGAGTGGCAATCCCACCCGGATCATCCACCGGCAGGAGCGGCAGGTAACGCCAGAGGGATTGATCCTGTGTGGATATTACCGTATCTGGAGAAAATTCCTTGCGGATCCGATCGAGATCCAGGATTACATCCAGGTTGCCTCCATCAACTGGGCAGGAGTATTCAACCTGGCCGGGCTGGTATTCTTCTCCGCACAGCGAGCATTTGAACCCGATATATTTATTCATTGATCTCCAAAAGATAAGTTAGCAAAAATTCCAAAATGATCAGATGGGTAGAGGCGCGCATTTAGCGGTGAAGGCTGGTCCAGCACGACCCGGCAATCGTTGACAAGTAACTGCTGGTTGACGAAGATGTAATCCAGTGTGCCACGCCAGTCGAGCCTGAGGTGTTGGGGCCGCAGAAGTAAAAAGAAACCCAACAAGGTGCGCAGTGTAGACCAGGTCGAGCGCGGCAGGGGAGTGGGGCAGGTATAGGCTGGCTCGCGATTGTGAATTATTTCATGCGCAGACCGGTAGTGCTGGCGCATCATCGCGACGGCGGTGGTCTCCGGAGTGCCGTTGAAATCTCCGCAAATAATAACCGGCATCGCATGTGGGAGGTCCTGCATCCAGCGAATGATCAGCCCGACCTGTTTCAGGCGGATGGCGGAATTCCCAGGCTGCCAGTATAAATGGGTGTTGGCGAGTACCAGGGACTGGTCTCCGATATCCAATTGAACGTATTGTGCGATGCGCTGCTGCCCTTCCAGGTCCAGGGTAGCCTGGGCGCAAAAAGGATGCCGGCTGAGGATGGCGATACCCTCGCGGGAAGCTTCAAAACCGGTCTTCGGACTCAGGTAACAGAATTCCATTCCGAGCTCGTGCGCCAGCCAAATGGCGGGGTTGTGCGGCAAACTGACTTCTTGCAAGGCGATGATATCTGGCTGCAGGGCGGACAGGCCTTCAGCAAGCAAATTTCGCCTGGCTTTCCAGCGCGAGTGATCGACCAGGATATTTATTGTGACTAGATTAAAGGATTCCACAAGAAGCCTGGTACTCTGAATTTACCCCACATTGAAAAGCGTTATCTATTGGGAAGAGAAACCTGCTGGAAGCCCTCTGGATAGACTCCAGCCATCAGCAAGCCCAGGTTTTCGGCATTGGCGTCTTCCTGATTGACAATTCCCATGATTTTACCTTCGTAAATCACGGCAATGCGGTCTGATAATGCCAGGATTTCATCTAAATCTTCGGAAATCAGGAGGATAGCGGTGCCCTGAGAGCGCTGCTCTAAAAGCAGCTTATGCACATCGTTGGTCGCTCCGATATCCAGGCCGCGCGTGGGTTGGGCAGCAACCAGCACACCTGGCTTGCGGGACAGCTCACGTGCCAGGATCAGTTTTTGGATATTTCCGCCCGACAGGTTCTTAACAGGTGTGTCCTGGGAAGGTGTTTTCACGTTAAAACGCCTGATCAGCTCTTGACTTATACGGGCGATGGATCGGAATTCCAAGAATCCGGCCCGCGAATAGGGCGGTCGATTATGTTCACGCAAAATCAGGTTTTCGGATACCGTGAAGTCGCGGATCATCCCATCTTTCATACGTTCTTCGGGGACGTAGGAAAGCCCCAGATCGAGTATCCTTCCGGCTGAAAAACCGGTGATTTCCTTCGAATTCAGGATTACTTTACCAGCGGTCGCTGGCCTCAATCCGGATACGACTTCAGCCAGATCACGCTGCCCGTTACCGGAGACGCCCGCCAGACCGAGGATCTCTCCGGCGAAGACCTGCAGGTCGATACCACGCAACGACTCGGTCCCGTAGTCGCTTTTGGCCCGAATTCCCTGTACTTCCAGGCGAATGTCACCGCGCTGTGTGGTACCTTTTTCAAACTTGATCCCAAATTCACGCCCCACCATCATTTGTGCCAGTTGGGATTTGCTGGTTTCGCCTGTTGGGGTGGTTCCTACCACTCTGCCATCCCTGAGGACAGTGACGCGATGGCTGATGTCGATGACTTCGTGCAGCTTGTGGGAAATAAATATGAGTGAATGGCCTTCGCGTGTCATCTGCCGCAAGGTGACGAAAAGCTCATCGACTTCCTGGGGAGTCAGGACGGCAGTAGGTTCGTCCAGGATCAGTAAATCGGCGCCGCGGTACAGTGCCTTAAGTATTTCAACTCTCTGCTGCTGCCCGACTGCCAGCTGCCAGATGTAGGCATCCGGATCCACTCGCAGCCCGTAAATTTTGCCCAGCTCGGAGATTTTCGCCGAGACTCGCTCGATATCCGTGAATGGCTCCCGGTTGGAAGTCAGTCCGAGGGCAACGTTTTCAGCCACGGTAAGAGTGGGAACCAGCATGAAGTGCTGGTGAATCATGCCAATCCCAAGCTCGATGGCATCGACGGGAGAGCCAATATGGACGGGGGTGCCGTTAAGGCAGATTTCACCTGAGTCAGGTCGGTACATGCCATACAGAATCTTCATCAATGTGCTTTTTCCAGCACCATTTTCACCCAGCAAGGCATGGACTTCACCCGATTTCACGTCAAAATCGACATGATCGTTGGCCAGGACACCAGGAAAGCGCCTGGTTATTGCGCGCATTTCTACTGAGTTCAGGCGTACCTGCCTGGAGAGATCGGTTTGAGCAGGAGCAGCAGTCATATGGTCCGTTTATTCTTATTGATAGGAGGCGCAGGAAGAAAATGGGAATTTACTCCCTGCGCCTCCTGAAGGATCAGATCACGGGGATAGAGTGAGGTACTTCTTTACTCCAATATCACCGTAAAACCAGGTTACTCGCTCGGTCCTTCCATGCCTTCTAACAGCTGCGGCAGGTACCAGATCTGATCGTCGGTGGCGGTTGCGCCAGCGGCGATGTACTCTGAACCATCCTGCAGGTTAATCGGACCTGTCCAGACATTGATGGATGCATCTGCAAGGCCAGCGATGAACTGGTCGAGCAGGGTCTTCGATTCTTCAGACAGACCAGGACCAGAGACCCAACCAACTGCGGTGGTCGAGAGGTCGGTCAGATCTGCCCAATTGGGTGCGATCCAATCCCAGGATTGCTCCCAGGTGCCAGCCTGAACGGCTTTGGCTGTCTCAAGGTAAGACGGGCCCCAGTTGAAGAACGGCACACCCAGGCAGATATCTGGAGACTGGTCGCAGGCACCCATGAAGTCGTAGGGGATAGCCCAAACAGTGTCGCCCTGTGCAGCGCGCTGACCGGTGACGTCGATCGCCTCGGTCGTGTCGATGCCGCTCAGGACAACATCCACGCCGGTGTCGATGAAGTTAGTCACTACTTCGGTGGGGTCTAAAGTGACGCCAGGGATATTGAACCAAAAACCGATCCAGGTGACCGTGAATTTCAGGTCGGCTGGATCCATGCCGCGCAGGTTCTCATAGCAGTAGCGGGCACCCTGGTAAGCAGAAGAAGCCAGACGGCGTGTTTCGAAGTTGATCAATGGGCCGAGGTATCCGATGCTCCCGGTCTGGGTGGTCAAAGCAGCCGCACAACCAGCAATGGCCTTCATGTCTTCCATGCGTCCCATGATATTGCCGAGATTGGGCGGAGCTTCCCCGGCTTTGACATCATCACCAGAGATATTGATGACCTTCAGGTCAGGGTATTTCTGAGCGACGCCAAGGGTGTCTTCTTCGAATTCATCGGAGGTCGTGAAAACCAATTTTGCACCGTCGGCGACCATGTCATCGACCACACCTTCCAGAGTCGCTTCGGGCTTGTCAGCCGGGTTCATCGATTCAAAGACGATCA
>Ga0209254_10004685_pt1 | contig 12537 bp, 12 predicted proteins | sample FrelakmetDIP11DI_FD_187148 | JGI IMG/M metagenome (GOLD analysis project Ga0209254, IMG submission 187148) | Freshwater lake sediment microbial communities from the University of Notre Dame, USA, for methane emissions studies - DIP11 DI (SPAdes)... | ecosystem: Environmental > Aquatic >...
TCCTTAGCCTTCATCACCCACTTGAAGGATATAGGATGGTTTTCCGCAGCGTTACTCCCTTGAATCAAAATGACGTCACTGTGTTGAATGTCAATCCAATGATTGGTCATTGCACCGCGTCCGAACGACTCTGCCAGAGCCGGTACAGTGGGCGCGTGTCAGACCCGGGCCTGATGATCAATGTAGACGAGGCCGAGGGATCGCACCATGGCCGTGATAAGCCAGCATTCCTCGTTGTCCAGTTTGGAGCTTCCCATGTGGGCGATGGTCTCCAGGCGGTTGACCACCTGGCCTTTACTGTTCTGGGCAATGAAGTCTTTGTCTCTGGTGGTCTTGATCTTCTTTGCGATCTGGGTAATCGCCCAATCCCAGGTTTTCACCTGCCACTTGTCGCTGTATGGGGCACGATATAAAACCTTGGTCAAACGATGTTCGTTAGCAGCCGTGGTTTGAAAAATACTGGCTCCTTTAGCACAAAGTGTTCCCTCATTGATGGGATGATCAGGGTCACCTTCGATGTTAATGATTTTTCCGGTCTTTGTGTCCGTGCTACAGATTAGACCGCAAGTCACAGAACAGTAGTAACAGAGAGAGAAGGTCTGTTTTGCGCTCTTCACCTTGTCGATCTTCTTCATTTCTTCAGCATAAGCGGCGAGCGGTCCCAAATCGATCCCAAGGGATGACAGTGCTAATCCTCCTACGAAAGTGCTGGATCCAACCAGGAATTCACGACGTGTAACTTTCATTCCATGCCTCCTTTCCTCGATCTGCAAGGATATTTTGTGCAGCTGTGACAATTCTTCTTCACGTAAGGTTGACTCAAAAACACCGCATGCGATTTCAAGGTAGAAACTGCTGAAACAGGTTTCTCCGAGGTCTCTGAAACCATATAAGGTGACCCACCTTGACAGGCACGACAAACCTCTCCATCCTTGGCAGGATAGGCTTCCTGACAACATGAACAAACCACAATCTCTCCTCGTTTCTTTTTTCCCCGAAATTCAGACCGCACCCAAACGGTTTCAATCCTGCACAACCTATCCTTTGCTTCTTTGATCTGAGTGAGAAGGAGTTCTTTATCTTGTTCGAGTTTGGGCTTGAGCTTGAAGAACCATGTCTTAATTTCAGGCCATTGATCAAGTTTCTTTGGATCTAATGAGACCCGATATCCGTTTCCCCTATCTTTGTCGTAAAGGGATAGTGCGAATCGTCCAAAGTTAAGGATCTTGAGTCGGCCGTTTCCTGTCGTACACGGGGTCAGCAATTGGATTGCATCGGGAAGGCAAGCTGTGGTTTCGCAAAGGGCATTGAATAGTGTCCCCTCCGAAAGACTACGCTTTGCCAAATTCACCATAAATCCACCGACGATGAGTCCTGGCGCAACATAGCCATGAAAGGATTCAACAAGGCGGATGTATTCCTCCAAATCAAAACCCGGAGACTTCATTGTTCAATTGCTTTTCTGGATTTTTCTCACAAACGTAGGAATGATGACGGAATTGTAATAAAACCAAATCTATTTGTCAAGAAAATTATTACTTATTATTACTTTTTAAGATTTTATCATACCAAAACTACCGCAGTGTTAGATCTAATTTGAGCATAGCCTTCTTGGTGCCTGCCGACCATGATGAGACTGGCACAACGGTGGGAAAATGGAATTCCCGCCAATTCGTTAATCAGAAAAGCGAAAAGAGGACATGCTACATAGGTGACCAGAATTGAATAGCTTGGCGGCGGCCAACCCCAGGCTGAGAATTTGCCGTTAACAGAGGTGGACCAATAGAAAGCCAGGTAATGAAGTCGCTCATTTTACCCCATTATGGAGCAAATCTACTAATATTTTTGGACTCGAATTTCTAACCTGCAGATTTTGAACTAGGAAATTTCATAGACAGGGATGAATCCATAGTCCGCCAGCATTTTCTGTCCCTCCGGAGCCAGGATGTAAAGGACAATGTGACCGGCTTCGGAACAGCTTCCCTTGATCAGAGTCAATCCAAAAAAGGCGTCGACCAGAAGGGCTTTTGGCAATTCGGTCATCGCGAGTCCGGCCACACGCCCAAGGAGGGGACGGGCCGTCGTACGGTATGCAACATACATGTCGACCTTGTCATTTTCAAAGGCCTCTATAAGTGAAAGGACTCCCGGTTTAACAGGAGGAAAGGCTGAACTACGCCCAAACTGCTGAGCCTTGGCTGTCAACCTCTCGAAACTGCCCGGCTTGATTTCGTCAGCTCTTCTGAACATGGCCCACGCATAGTCTCCGCCTGGGTCTAGTACAGGGGTTGATGTGCCGAGTCGAAGGGCAGGATCCAGAAGCTTGTCGAGAAGGTTCTCCTCAGTAACTCCATATTTGGCTCTGCTAATAACGCACAATTGGTTTCGCGCAAACACCACTGTTGGACCAGCGAGGCCTGAACCACCGAGTTTTCGAGGATGGTCCATATTGGCTGAGGCGAACACATCAGGCTTGTCCCCGGATTCGATTCTTTCTCGTAATAAGCCGGAAGGACCTGTGGTCACCTTTACTTCTGGCCCGAATTCCGCTTGAAACCGACTTCCAATCTCGTTGATGACCTCCCTCAGGCTTCCCGCACAGTAGATCTGTATCGAGGTTGATTTGTTGACCATAAACCACGCTCCATGGGGTTTGATATGCGTCTCACGGTTCTCTTGGAACTCATCCAACAACGGCCATTCTGTTTCAGACTTGCTCAGTCGCCCCACTCCATTTCTCTGATGAAGTGGAGCGACTGAAGAAGGTCATGGCTCAATGATACTCATCATAAGGAATGCCATAAAATTTACGGTAAAAGTCGTCCACCATTTTGGGTAGATCGATATCTTTGAACTTGTCAGAATAGAGCTTCTGGGCCATCCAAAACTCACCTAACGCGACCGACTCAGGAACGGAGTGACCCCATGGTTTGACATATGGTGGACAGAGATAAATCTTGTTGTTCTTTACTGCGCGAATCGGCTGCCAGGCTGCTCCATCCTTGATCTCCTTGACCAAGGGTTCATAACGGTCCTGGACAAAAATGACCTCAGGATCCCACTTCAACACCTGTTCCATGGATACTTGGCGATAACCATCCAGAGCCTCGGCAACATTTCGACCACCCGCACGATGCATGGCAACCTGGGCGTACTTCCCTGTACCCATGGTGTATAGCTGCGGATAGGCCATGTAGCAGGTGACTCGTTTCTCAGGAGGAATATCGCCCAACCTGTCCGTTACCATGGAACGGTTTCTGAACATGTATTCAATCAGCTCTTCAGCCTTCTTTTGACGTCCGGTCACTTGGCCGATCAACCGAACGCCTTCTTGCAACCCCTCGCTGTAGGACTTTTCGGGATCCTTCAGTGTGGGGTTGAGTTTCGAGGCCTCTTCGTAATCGGCCTTGAACATCGCCACCGCAATAACCGGGATGCCTGCAGATTTAATCCGATCCTGCATCTCCTTCGGTGCATAATGAGTTACGATGACGAGGTCTGGCTTGAGGGCGATGAGGGACTCCATGTTGACCGACTGGAGGTCGCCTGGAGTAGGGATGTTCTTAAGCCGCGGCATAGCCTTCACCACATCGGGGATCTGCTTTGTCCATGCGGCCATGACCCCGGCGATCTGTTGCTCCGCTCCAAGCTGGAGCATTACGTCCAGGGCGTGATGCATGAGCACAACAACACGCTCGGCTCGCACCGGGACCTCGACTCTGAAACCCAACTGGTCCGTCACCACTTGCTTCTCGGCTGCCTGGGCCACTGTGGACAGAACAAATAGAACAACCAGAACAGTCAAAACCCAATTCTTTGCCATGATCTTTCTCCTTTTGAATTAATTGTGCGTTAATTCGGCCTGGTCCTTCCGAACAGGCACACAGAATTTGATGATGTCACCACTTTCGGGATCATTCGCCGTCAGAATCCTCACCTCCATGCCATAGATGGCACCGAGGTTTTCAGGACTGATCACCTCGTCAGGATTCCCGACCGCATGGAACTTGCCGTGTGCCATGAGAGCGATCCTGCTTGAGAACAGAAAGGCATGGTTGGGATAGTGGGAGGTCATAACGATGGAAAGGCCCTCCTTTGAAAGCCGCTCCATAATTTTCAGCACGAGGACCTGATTCTTGAAATCAAGGTGAGAGGTGGGTTCGTCCAGAAGCATTATTTCGGGTTCCTGGGCGAGGGTCCTTGCAATCAGTACGAGCTGACGTTCTCCACCACTGATCTGGGTATACGCTTTATCTCTGAGGTGAAGTACCCCTACTCTCTCAAGGGCGTGCTCGGAGATATTCGTATCCCTCGCACCGGGCCTTGCAAAGAAACCGAGGTGAGGAGCCCTCCCCATACGAACCACTTCCAGAACAGGATACGGGAACAAAGCGCTGTGTTCCTGGAAGACCATGCCAATTTTCCTTGCGCGTTCTACAGGAGTCATCGAAGACAAGTTTTTCCCTTCCAGAAGCACTCGCCCCTGTTTCAACCGGAGTTCACCCTGAATACACCGAAGCAGGGTCGTCTTACCACAGCCATTTGAACCCAAGATCGAGACCATTTCTCCCTTATGAACTTCGAGAGAAATACCAAGAAACACCTCCTTCTCTCCATAGCTGAAAGCAGTATTTTCAAGACGTATGCTTGCGACCATCTCAGGTCCACGCTCCTTTTGTTTTCCGAATGAGGTATGCAAAAAAAGGGGCTCCGATACCTGCGGTCAGAATCCCGAGGGGAATCTCGGCAGACGTGGCGGTTCGAGCAAGATCGTCGATCGCCAGGAGGTAACAGGCACCGATGGAGAGTGAGGCTGGGAGTAGCCGACGATGATCAGGGCCGACAAACATCCGGGCAATATGAGGGATGATCAGACCCACCCACCCAATGAGCCCAGTCACGCAGACCGCAGATGCAGTAATCATGGTCGCGCAGACGATGATCACTCCTTTCAGTACCTCTGTGTTTACTCCAAGAGATCGGGCCTCTTCATCACCCATGGAGAGAATGTTGATCTTCCAGCTCACAAGAAGCAGGCCAACGGAGCCCAGTGCAATGACCGGGACCGTGGAAAGCAGGTTGTTTATGGAGGAGAGATTCAGGCTCCCCATGAGCCAGAAAGTGATTGCCGGAAGCTTCTCGTAAGGATCGGCTACATACTTGGTGGCTCCGATAAGGGCTGAGAAGAAGGCTGCAACAACAACGCCTGAGAGGACCAGCATGAGGACAGGAGTGGTCTTGTAGACCCGGCTTACGGAATAAGTCATCGCAACCCCGGCCAATCCAAACACTAGGGCAAAGATCCGGATCATGGTAGAGTCAAGGGAGAGAAGGATAGCCATGGCCGCACCGAATCCGGCCGCAGCCGATACACCAAGGATATCTGGACTCACGAGCGGGTTTCGAAACATGCCCTGGAAAGACGCACCGCTTATGGAGAGCCCGGCCCCAACGACCATGGCGAGCAAAACCCTCGGTAATCTCACAGTGCATACGACGACCTCCATCGTCTTCGGCCATGTGGGTTCGACGGGGAAGATCTTTGACAGAAGAATTTGGACGACATCAAGGGGTGATATGGTATATCGTCCCAGAAAGAGGGATACGTAAAAGACCAGAACCGGAAGGAAGATCAGAACGATGATCTTCCTCTTCGTCATCGTCTGTTCGGAATTCTCTACCATTACCAGGGTTGGAGATAGAGAAACGTCTCCTCGGCCCACCGCCCTATAAGGCAGTGTTTGATCCCTGAGCCTCGTCTGGGTTCCCAAAGAATCATCCCCTGCCCTTTCCCGAATCCCATCCGTCACTTCGCGCATATCACTCGGTCCACCACGGAACCCCCTGCAGTACTTTCCGAGCTGAATCATTTGACATGGAGTAACCGTAGAACTGATAGTAGAACCTCTTCGTCTCTTCCAGCATGTCGATATCCGTGAACTTATCAGGGGAGAGTGCCTTGAGTACCCGGTATCGTTTAGAACAGAAGCATGGTAAGGTGAGAAATCCCGTCGGAGTCAGCCTTCAATCCTTCTTGGGCCAGGAAATTAGAGCCCAGGGAGCACGAATCACGCGCCAGTATCGTCCTTCCCTGTAAGGCAGTTTTTCCTTGAAGTAGGCTTTCAGTTTCTCTGTGGCCTCAGGACTGATGGGACGCCCCCTGACCAATTGCTTGACGGCATCGTCAAGATCTCGGAACCATCGGGTCACGGGGCCAGAATGAATTTTCACATTAGCGAAGATCCCCATATCGTAGAGCAAATTATAGACGATTTGATAGGAAGGTTGTGGTCTATATTCGAGTCCTAAGGCGACGCAAAGTTCAGCATCATCCTCCCGGGCACCTGTCCCCCACGTCAGGTAACACGACCTTCGGGCGGCATTATCCATTTGGAGCAAAAATCGGCGCAGGTTTTCCACCTGGAGGCAGCGGGAGGCAAGAACAACATCGTGAACTCCCACGTCAACGCCGATCTGCACATGCAGCCAGTCTTTGGTCACAGTTGAGATATTAGTGACGCCCTCCTCCATGGCATATCGCATCGTGAGGTCCAGCATGGCGGGTGATAGGTCGAGTGCTGTTACATGCTGGACTTTTTTTGCCAGAGGGATGGAGATGATCCCGCTCCCGCACCCCACATCCAGCATGCTCGTATCCGAAGAAAGCTCCATGCTCGCAAGCAACTCATCCACATAACCGGTGTCTGTGTTGCCTCGCATCGCTGAATTCCATGCTTCCGCCCGATCCTCAAACTCCTTGGTCTTTAGCTGGAAGGTAGCTCGCTCGAACTGGCGACGCCAAATGTCCTCCCAGTCGATTCGGCGTTCTATTTCGTCTTCCATTGCCTATTCCTTAAACCTCTTGGCCATCGAGCCGTTCCTACGGGTCAAGAAAGCCTCTTTTAGGCGCTCCTCATCCAAACTGAAGAGCTTCACTTTTTCGGAGTCCGACCGAGTGAAACTGCAGAGATACACGAGACCCTTCGATTCCCACCGATCATAGGAAAGAAACCGAAGGAGACGCGACTAAAAATGCGTATTTCGTTTTCCGATAGGCCATCTTTAGGATCTACTCGAAATCGGCCTTCCATGTTACCCCGTAGAATTTTTGGATGAAATCCTCAACCATCTTTTGAACATCGATATCCTTGAATCTATCAGGATAAGCTTTTTGTGCCAACCACAAGGCGCCGAGAGCCGCGGAGGGATGCTTCTTAACACAAGCGGCATGAGGAGGCGGTTCAAGGTAGACCGCCCGGCTCTTCACTGCCTTAACGTTCTGCCATCTCGGGTCATTCAGGATGTCAGCCGGTTTCAGCGCATACCCAAAGCCCACGATCACGACGTCAGGGTCCCACTGAAGGACCTGTTCCATTGAGACGGACGTCCCTGAACCTCCAGGTACGTTCTCTGATACCAGAACACCCCCAGCTTTCCGGATGAGAGGAGCGTTTCCGAAGTCTCTGCCGCCTACCTTCAGCGCGTCTGGGCCGGATGTGTAGTAAACCTTCTTGCGCATAGCTTCGGGGATGTCCATTGTGCGTCCACTGGCAATCTCTATCGTTTTTTCATAGAACGAGGCCAATTCCTCTGCCTCCTTTTTCTTGCCTAGAACGTCCCCGATAAATCGGATATTCTCCGTCGTATCCCGTTCTCTGGCAACGACAACGGCCGGTATCCCAATATCCTCCATCTGCTTAACGGAGGGTCCTGGTTGAACGATCATAAGGTCCGGTCTGAGTTGGAGAACCACTTCCTTGTTCATGTTGTCCAGATCACCCATGACGGTCATCCGTTTGACCCAGTCCGGAAACAGAACGTTGAAACCCATATCTCTGGCGGCATAAGAACTTACACCCACCACCTTGTCGCGTGCTCCAACAGCGGTGACGATATTAAGCATCCATGGTAATGGCACACCCACCCTGTTGACCGTTACCGGAATGTTCACGGTCCTGTTACCGTCATCAACCACCGACCTTGTCGCAACATCTGCTGCTCCCGCAGAAGATGGAGTTATGATCGCGGGAGTTACGCCGAGAAACAGACTTACGATCATCACTGTTGACATCAACATTCTTGAGGCACACTCGAAAATCGGCAGCGTTCTACTTATCAAGTCCGACGTCGCTTTTCTCATATTGTTTCTCCTCCTAGAAGCCTTGAATCCCTTCCTGAAGACTTTCCGCGTGTCCTGGGTGGTTGAGATACGCTAATCAGTTCAGCGATTCCGCTGAATTATAAATGACGCTGTTGTGTACTGTCAAGGAAAATTACTACGAAAAATTACATTATACTACCAGAAAGGCATCATTTATCCAACTTGATTCTTCATGTTGAGAAGAGCACGCGTCTCATCGTCTTATTCTGATCAAAGCTGATATCGAGTAGGAGGCGGGGTTACCCCCGCGCCCTCCCACACCACCGTACATGCCGGTCGGCATACGGCGGTTCGTGAAAGGTTAAGTGAGGACATATTTCCTCACCAGTCGAGTGTTCTCTCTGCCGCCTTGGACGTTTGACGCTCCCTCTCCTTCTTCTCGCGAGTTCCGCCCGCTACCTTCCGGAAGTCCTCAGGCATCTCAGCCCTCCTGTCTGCGTCTCCTTCGTCCGTCGAGGCTCGGCACTCTCCCTTCCTTCCACGTTCGGACCTTCATCGCTGTGCGCTATGGCTATTATGCGCTCTGCTGACTTCTACTCACCCTTCACGCCGCCTCTTGACGACATTAGTCAATGGCAGATGAACAGATCTCCCCGGGTATTGCGCACTCCCTTTCTCCCCGCTTACCTGTCGCATCTAATTCCACCCCTTCCAGATGACTATCGGGCTTCAGATCCTCGGGCCTCCTTGCCCAGGTGTAGCTGCCTCTTATGCGCTTCGGGTTCCTCAGGCCGGGCATTTGCCTACCGCTCCCTCCAGACCCCATCTCACGGTGATAGCCCTTGCGGTTCAGCTAACGGTTCCCGTCATCAGGGTCCGTAGAGGACTTTCACCTCCCAGTAAGTGCGCCCTGCCGGGCGCACCCAACAAAAAGGGGCGATCAAGAAGACCGCCCCTTTGTTTCAATACGATTTATGCAGGAAGAATGTGGTTACTTCAGACGTCCCTCCACAGCCTCCCATTTGATGTTCTTGAAGAACGCCCCGATGTAATCGGCCCGCTTCAAGCCATAATCAATCATGAAGGCATGTTCAAAGACATCCAGGATCAAGAGCGGATTGCACCCGGCTGGATGACCCACGTCGTGCTCATTGATCCACTGGTTGAACAGCTTCCCGTTCACTGGGTCTTGATAGAGAATGGCCCAACCAATTCCGCGCATGGTGCCGACCCCTTTGAAATCAGCTTCCCAATTCTCATAGCTTCCAAAATCCTCGGCCATTTTTTTGCCCAGTTTCCCGCCCTTGTTGAAAGATCCTTTGCCGCCCAAGTTTTCGAAATAGAGCTCGTGGAGACGCATTCCATTGAATTCCCAGCCGAGTCTCCGTTTCAGTTCCGCATACTCCGGCGTACCGATCTTTCCCCCTTTCGCCATCTCAGAGAGGGTATCCATCACTTTATTGGTATTGGTCACGTACCCCTGGTACAGCGTAAAGTGATTCTTCAGTAGGGTTTCGCTGAATCCCTCCATCCCGATGAGACTGCCATAGTCCTTTGCTGAATAAGCCATACTCCATTTCCTCCTTTCAATGATTATAGTTTTATCATAACAGAAAGTTGCCCAGATTCAAGGCTTTTTTGTCAACTTGACAAACGAGCAACAATGATTATTTTTTAATCAGGCATTAAACAAAAAAAGTTGATGACATATGGCGTATGAATTAAAAACTTGGAAACCTTTCAGAGACTTAACACCGTTCACGGATTTCAACAGAATGAGAAGGGAAATGGACCAGCTCTGGGACAGTTTCTTCGAAGGAAATGTCGAGGGAAGGGCAAAAGAAGATTCGATTTGGCTTCCTTCGGTCGATGTTTCGGAAACGAAGAACGACATCGTCGTGAAGGCGGAGTTGCCTGGAATGGATCCGAAAGACATCGATATCACTTTGAGTGATGGCCATCTGATGATCAAAGGCCAAAAGAAACATGAGAAGGAAGAAAAAGACGAGGATTACCACTTTGTTGAGCGGAGCTATGGGTCCTTCGTACGGGCAGTTCATCTTCCGAAACAAGTGAAAAATGAAAAGATCAGCGCGTCCTATAAGGATGGCGTACTGAAGATCGTTCTTCCCAAATCGGAAGAGGCCAAGACGAAAGAAGTAAAGATCAAGGTTGAATAATCTCTTTCCTTCCTGGTTATGTCCTCGAGAGGTGCCTTAACAGGTGCCTATTTTTTTTGATGCTGGGGGCAAGCCCTTACTTCTGTGATCTGCGTGTCCCGAATCTCTTCGGACAATTCCTAAGGGCAAAGCCGGAAGGAAGGATAGACTATACTCCCAGGTAAGATTTTCTCACATAATCGGTTTGTGACAGGTCTCCGGGCTTGCCTTGAAGGAGAACTTTTCCCCTATCAAGGATGTAAATCCAGTCGGAAAGCTCGAAAGACATAGAAATGTTGTGTTCTACCATCAAAATGGTAATGCTTTTCTTATTGAGACCAGTAATAAGAGCTGCAATCTCTTCCACGACGACAGGCGATATGCCTTGAAGAGGCTCGTCCATGAGAAGTAGCTTTGGTTTGGCCATCAGGGCACGTGCGATGGCCAGTTGCTCGGCTTGGCCACCACTTAATGTTATGGCAAAGCTTTTCCTTCTCTCCTTCAGAATTGAAAAATGTTCATAGATTTCCTCGAGGTCTCTTTCGATCTCCTGCTTCGTGGCCTTCTTTCGGGAATAGGCCCCCATGAGGAGATTCTCGAAAACCGTCATGTAGGGGAAGAGACCCCTTCTCTCAGGAACATGGGCAATGCCCTTTAGAATGATCTCTTGGGGGGCTTTCCGATCAATTCTTTTTCCCTGAAACCAGATCTCCCCTCTCGTCAGCTTTTTCAAGCCCGATACAGCCTTCAACACTGTACTCTTACCTGATCCGTTGGCACCGAGGAGGCTTACTACTTTTCCTGAAGGTACGTCAAAGGAGACGTCACTGACTGCCTCAAGGCTCCCATAATGTATCTTCAGGTTCTTTAGGCTAAGAGTGCTATCCCTTGCTTCAAGCAACTACTGCTCCCCCGAGATAAGCTTTGATCACCTTCTCGTTCTCCTTGATTTCTTGAGGCAAACCTTCAGCGATCTTTTCTCCAACACTTAAAACGACTACTTTATCACAGATACGAAAAAGCGCTCCCATGTTATGCTCAATGACCACCACGGTAACCCCCTTATCCCGTATGGTGCATATCAAATCTAACACAATTTCCACTCTTTCAGGGCTCAACGCACTCAACGGCTCATCCAGTAACAAGAGTTTAGGTTCGGTGCCTAAGGCCACAGCGATGCCCAGGCTTCTCTGATAGCCATGAGATAAACTATTGGCGGTTTTGTCTTTCTGACCGTCGAGCCCCACGAATTTCAATAACTCCAGTGCATTCGCTTCGGTTGACTTCTCTCTTTCGCGATGACCTGGGGTATGAAAAAAGGAGCCCAAGAAACCAATCTCTGTATGGAGATGGCGGGATAGAACCAAATGCTGTAAGACGGTCAGATTACTAAATAGAACCTCCAGTTGAAAACTCCGAGAAATTCCCCTTTGCACCAACTCATGAGGTTTCAACCCAGTGATGTCCTCGCCCTTGTAGAAAACCCTTCCCCCCGTAGGCCGGTAACGCCCGGTGATCACGTCAAACAGCGTGGTTTTTCCCGCGCCGTTGGGACCGATCACTCCCAGGATCTCCCCCTCATGGACATCAAAGCTCACCTCACTCAGTGCCGTCAATCCCCCAAAGCGCTTTGTAAGGTCACGGATTTGAAGAATAGGGTGTAAGTAAGTTACCGTCATCGCTTCTTCATGCCTTGGCAATTCTTCTTTTCTCAATCCATTGCGTGATTTTGTCGGGTAGACTTGTCAGGCCCTCGGGTAGGAAAGTCAGGGTTGCCGCCAGAATGAGGCCGTAGACGAGAGGGACATACATGACAATGGGGCGAAGGAGCTCCCTCAGCAACACGAAGAGAATGACCCCGACGATGGGCCCAGAGAAGCGTCGTGTTCCACCCACGACCGCGTAAATGATAATATAGACCCCCAACCCCCAGTAGAAATCCACGGGCAGGAGCAGCGTGACATAGTGAGCATAAATGCTACCCCCAATGGCTGCAAAGGCCGAACCGACGACAAGGATGACCATCTTGTACCGCCACACCCTGATGCCTACAAACTGGGACAACAGATTGGACTCTTTGATAGCTTCAGCAACCCGGCCGAGACGGGACCCCTCAAGCAAATAAAGCATCAGCAGACTGAAGAGCATCAACATCAAAGCTGTATAATAATACGGTATCTTGTGGAGAGGCCCGAACTCGATGACCGGAAATCCAGGAATATGAATCGTGTTGGGGGCAGGGATAAGAACCAGCCCCCCTTGCCCTCCAAAGGGATC
>Ga0209254_10004686_pt1 | contig 12529 bp, 14 predicted proteins | sample FrelakmetDIP11DI_FD_187148 | JGI IMG/M metagenome (GOLD analysis project Ga0209254, IMG submission 187148) | Freshwater lake sediment microbial communities from the University of Notre Dame, USA, for methane emissions studies - DIP11 DI (SPAdes)... | ecosystem: Environmental > Aquatic >...
TTCCGCTAACGCTTAGTGCCACACTTGCCCCGCGCAGCGCGGGTCAACCCGCGTAAGAGACTTTCACTCTCCAGTCATGGCCCATGCTGGGCGTACACGACAAGGCCCCTCGCTCTTCCGAACGAGGGGCTTTACATTTCTCTCCACGAACACATGCGATGCAGTGCTCTCGTTCACACGAATCGACACGAATGAATTATTTCGTGCAGATTCGTGCAGATTCGTGGATCACTTCTTCCGCTCGGCCAACTGCCGCTTCATGATTTCCTGCACGGCAGTGGGGTTCGCTTTGCCACGACTTTCCCGCATTACCTGACCTACTAAGAACCCCAGCACGGTTTCTTTGCCACCGAGATACTTGTCAACTTCAGTCGAATTCGCGTCGAGCACTTTCGTTACGATGGCTTCGATCGCGCTCGTGTCGCTGATCTGCGCCAGGCACTGCGCTGCCACGATCGCTTTGGCCGACTCGCCCGACTTGAACATCTCGCCCAGCACGCGCTTGCCCGTGTTAAGGTTGATCGTTCCCGCTTCGACCAACCCGACCAATTCAGCCATTTGCGCAGGTGAGATCTTCACCTGTTCGATCGGCGTCTGCGATTCATTGAGATAGCGAAACAACTCGCCCGTCAGCCAGTTGCACACGACCTTCGGATTCTTGCCGCCCGCTTGCTTCAGAGTGGCTTCAAAATATTCGGCCACGGCGCGATCGGCCACCAGCACACCGACGTCGTCGGTCGAGAGGCTATACACTTTCACAAAGCGATCGTATTTGGCATCAGGCAATTCTGGCAGCTGTGCCCGAATCTCTTCCACCCACGTGCGCTCGACAATCAGCGGGGGCAGATCAGGCTCAGGGAAGTAGCGATAGTCCTCGGCCTGTTCCTTGCTGCGCTGCGACACCGTGACGCCGCGCACCTCATCCCAGCCGCGTGTTTCCTGAACGACCCTTCCACCCTCATCTAGCACTTTCGCCTGCCGCGCCAACTCGTAAGCCGTGCCGCGTTCCAAAGCCCGGAACGAATTGAGATTCTTCAATTCCGTACGCGTGCCGAATTCAGTCGAGCCGACGGGTCGAATGGAGATGTTCGGCTCGAAGCGGATGACGCCCTTTTCCATATCGCCCATGTTGACGCCGAGGTAGCGCAGAATGGCGCGTAATTTTTCCGCGTAGGCCTTCACTTCTTCGGCGGTGTGCAGATCGGGTTCAGAGACGATCTCCATCAATGGCACGCCGCTGCGATTGAAATCGATCAGCGACACCTCGCCTTGGTGAATGTTCTTGCCGGTGTCTTCTTCCAGGTGCACACGCCGGATACCGATCTTGCGCCTGCCCTGCGAGGTTTCGATCTCCAGCCAGCCGTTGCGGCACAGCGGGTAATCATACTGCGAGATTTGATAACCCTTCGGTAAGTCGGGGTAGAAATAGTTCTTGCGCGCAAAGATGTTGAATTCTTCGATGGAGCAGTTCAACGCCAGACCGGTCATGATCGTCATCTCGACGGCGCGGCGATTGATCACCGGCAGCATGCCCGGCATGCCCGTGCAGATGGGGCACACGTGCGAGTTGGGCAGCTCGCCATCTGACATGACGACCGCGCACCCGCAGAACATCTTTGATTGGGTAACGAGCTCAGCATGCACTTCCAGCCCGATGACGCCTTCGTAGTTCATACCCTTATCCATGCCGCCGCACAAAACGCTCCATGCGGCGCAGCGCCTCTTCGATCTTCTCATACGCAGTGGCATACGAGCAGCGCACATAGCCTTCGCCGCCTGCGCCAAACGCCGTGCCCGGCACCACGGCCACGTGTTCTTCCTGCAGCAGCCGATTGGCGAACTCGTCTTCATTCATCCCGCTGATGGCGATCGACGGGAAGGCATAGAACGCGCCCTGCGGCTCAAACGTCTTCAAGCCGAAGCTGTTAAAGCCGTTTACGATCAGTCGCCGCCGCCGATCGTATTCCTGCCGCATCTCTTCCACGTGATCTTCGCCATGCTCCAGCGCTTCGACGCCGGCCACTTGCGCCATCGTCGGCGCCGACATGATGGTGAACTGATGAATCTTCCGCATCGCCGCCGAAATTTCCTTTGGCGCCGCCGACCAGCCGATGCGCCACCCGGTCATGGCGTGCGATTTGGAGAAGCCGCCCAGCAGGATTGTGCGATCGCGCATGCCGGGCAGCGTGGGGAAGCAGGTATGCTGGAACGACGTGCCGTCGCGCAAGGAGGCATACACCAACCGATCGTAGATCTCGTCCGAGATGACGATGAGATCGCGCTCCGCGGCCAACTGCGCGATATCCAGCAAACGCTCGCGGCTCATTACCGCGCCGGTCGGATTGTTGGGGTAGCCGATCAAGATGGCCTTGGTGCGCGGCGTGATCTTCGCTTCGATTTCGGCGCGCGTCACCATGAAGCTGTTCTCGACGCGTGTGGCGATCGGGACGGGTGTGCCACCCGCCAGGGTCACCTCAGCGGTGTAGGCCACAAAGCACGGCTGTGGCACAATCACTTCATCACCCGGATCGAGGATCGCCGTCAGCGCCAGATACAACGCTTCCGACACGCCGACGGTGATCAACAGTTCGGCTTCGGGATCATACTCAAGGCCATAGCGGCGCTGCAAATAACCGTTCAGCGAACGGCGCAGTTCGATCGTGCCGGAGTTGCTGGTGTAATGCGTCTCGCCATGGTGCAACGAAGCCATGCCTGCTTTGATGATCGGATCGGGCGTGGTGAAATCGGGTTCGCCGATGCCGAGCGAGATGACGTCCTTCATGGTGGCGGCAATATCGAAGAACTTGCGAATGCCGCTGGGCGGAATGGAATTCACACGAGCCGAAACGTAGTCACGCATCAGAATCTCCTAAGGCCCGCACTCCGAGCGGAGCGCAGCGAAGTCGAAGAGTATCACGCGTCCTCCGACTCCGTTTCACGCCGCTCAGGACGCTGGATTCTTATTCTTCCTCGTTGTTGCTGTAGCCCACCATGGCCGAATCGCCGACGTTGAATTGGCGGTAGCGCCCGCGCACGATGGCTTCTTTGCCAACCAGCGACTGATCCATGGTGGTCTCTTCGATCAATGCGCCCGCATCGATGATGGAATTCCGGACGATCGAGCGCACAATTCGGCAGTCCGGTCCAATCGTCGCATATGGTCCGATGACCGATTGCTCGATCACCGCCGACGGGTGAATATTGACCGGTGGAATGATGACGCAGGTTGGGCACTTGAACTCATCGCTATTGTCGTTGCCGTTTTCCAGCAGATACCGATTGGTGTCCAGCACCGTTTCCGGCTTGCCCGTATCGCGCCATTCCTTGGCCGTGCGCGTGACAAACTGTTGGCCTTTCGGAATCATCAAATTGATGGCATCTGTCAAGAAGTATTCGCCCTTGGTCTGGATGCGCTTATCCATCAATTCCTGGCAAGCCTGCATCAGCGCCGGGCCATCGGTAAAATAGTACATACCGATCACGGCCAGGCGATACTCCATCGTCGACGGCTTCTCGACGAACTTTTCGACGTAGCCGTCCGTGCCGACCACGGCGACCCCAAAACGGCGCGGATCTTGGACTTCCTGCACATAGGCGATGGAATTGGCCGGAGCAGATTTGATTTCGTCCAGGTCGGCCTCGAAGTAAGTATCGCCAAAGACCATGAACACCGGGCCATCCACGTAGTCGCGGCACAGCCACAGCGCGTGCGCCTGTCCCAACATCTCGTACTGAGTCACGTAGCGCGCCTTGAAGCCGTACTGCTGCGACACATACTTCTCGATTTGTTCACCCAGATAGCCGACGATGAAAATGTACTCTTCCACGTCGATGCCGCGGAACTTGTCCAGAATGTGGGCCAGCATCGGCTTGCCGGCCACGTTGATCAGCGGTTTGGGCTTCGTGTACGTATGAGGCCGCAAACGCGTGCCGAGACCTGCCAGGGGAATAATGACCTTCATAGGTTGACCTGCTTCAATAGGGTGTGGGTTCTACTTTTTCTTTGTCGGAAACTTGGCGCGATTCCAGGCGATCATGCCGCCGCGCAACTGCTGCGCCTCAAATCCGGACTGTTTCAACAGGCGCACCGCCGGCGGGCTGCGATGCGCGGTCTGGCAGATGGCGATCACCGGACGATTCCGATCGAGCTGCAGAGCTGGCAAGGTCGATCGCAGTTGGTTGATCGGCACGTTGATCGCGCCGTGGATATGGCCGCCCGCAAATTCGCCCGGCGTGCGCACGTCGATTAACTGTACGGATTCACGCTGATCCAGGCGGGTCTTGAGATCAAGCGCTTCAATTTCGGAGACTTTGCCAAACGGCAGCCACCACAACACGCTCATCATTCATTCCTCATTGATCACCGAAGATCGATCTTGGGTTTGTGCTTGTGCCACTCAGTAGCCTGTTCATATGCGTGGGCGACATGAATGATCTTTTCTTCGCCAAAAGCCGGGCCGTTCAGCTGCAACCCGATCGGCAGACCCTGCCCGTCGAAGCCACAGGGCAGCGACATACCGCAGATGCCTGCCAGATTTTGATTCAGCGTGAACACGTCGCTGAGATACATCTGCAGGGGATCGTTGACCTTCTCGCCAATCTTGAACGCCGTCGTCGGCGCGGTGGGACAGGCAATGACGTCGACTTCCTGGAACGCTCGATCAAAGTCGCTCTTGATCAACGTCCGGACTTTCTGCGCCTTCAAGTAGTAGGCATCGTAGTAGCCGGTCGAAAGGGCATATGTGCCGATCATGATGCGGCGCTTGACTTCCGGGCCAAAGCCCTGCCCGCGCGTAGCTTTGTACGTGGATAAAATATCGCCGCCATCGACGCGCAGGCCGTAGCGCACGCCGTCGAAACGCGCCAGATTGGCGGACGCTTCTGCCGGTGCGATGAGGTAGTACACCGGCAAACCAAAGTCGGTATGTGGCAGCGAGACCTCTCGAACCTCAGCATCCAGCGACTTCATCACTTCAATGGCCTGACGAATAGCCTGTTCTACTTCCGGCTGCATGCCGTCGATGAAGTATTCGCGCGGCACACCCACGCGCACACCTGTCAAATTCGATCGAAGATACGCGGTATAGTCGGGCACCGTGATCGGCATGGTGGTGGAATCCAACGGATCGTGACCCGCAATCGCGCGCAGCAAGATCGCCGCATCGCGCACATCTTTGGCAAACGGTCCCATCTGATCGAGCGATGATGCGAAGGCGATCAACCCATAGCGGCTCACGCGCCCATACGAGGGCTTGAGGCCGACGACGCTGCACAATGAGGCCGGTTGGCGAATCGATCCGCCGGTGTCGGTCCCAAACGCGCCCAGGCAGAGATCGGCGGCGACGGCGGCCGCGCTGCCACCGCTCGATCCACCGGGCACACGCTCCAGGTCCCACGGATTGTGGGTCACACCATACGCCGAGTTTTCCGTGCTGGAGCCCATCGCAAATTCGTCGGTGTTAGTTTTGCCCAGAAATACCGCGCCCAATGCACGCAAGCGCGCGATTGCAGTTGCATCATACGGCGGCACGAAGCCCTGCAGAATCTTACTGCCTGCCGTGGCCGGCATGCCTTGAACACAAATGACATCCTTAATCGCCAGTGGCACGCCCAACAGCGGCGTGTCTTCACCTTGCGCGCGACGGGCATCCGCTGCCCGCGCTTGTTCCAGCGCCGCATCACGCGTCAAGTGCAAAAAGGCGTGTAAAGCAGGATTGAGTTCCTCAATGCGATCAAAAACCGCCCCGGTCAGTTCCACCGAGGTCAGTTCTTTCTGCACGAATCTATCGTGTGCCTCGTGAATCGTCAGGCGATATGGCATAGAAAGTTCACAAAAATGTCATACACGAATAGCACGCCTCACACGTATCGATCGATCCATGTGCGACCTGCGTGAAATTCGTATACGGAGTCACTCTTCCAGAATGACACGCACTTCAAACGAGTCGCCCGCGCGGGCTGGAGCGTTTGCCAGAATCTGGTCGGCTGGCAGCGACGGGCGGGAGACGTCGTCGCGCATGATGCTGTGTAGGGGCAGCACCGTGGCAGTGGGTGGAATCGCCTCAGTATCAAGTGTATTCAACCGCTGAATGTAATCCAGAATGTCCGACAGCTGATCTTGATATAGTGCTTCTTCAGCTTCGGTTAATTGAAGTTTCGCCAGTTCGGCAATATGTTGAACTTCGGCACGGGTCAGCGACATGCCGCGATTATATCAGAACAACGATCAATGAACAATGAGATTCGCCGCACCTGAGTGCTTGACGCATTGCCGCAAGTCCTGATACAACTAAAACACTGCTTGAACGGGGAGAAAGTTATGATCACTCGAATTGGGAAGTTGCACCAGCGACTGGTAGACCATCAAGTCTATCCCTTGTTGTTGTCGAGCGCACTCGCGATCGGGTTATGGGCGGGCCGATCGTCGGTATGGGCGCCCCGGAGTTTTCGGTTCCTGGTGTGGAATCTCGTGTTGGCCTGGCTGCCTTTCTTGTGGAGTTTGTGGGCGTTGAGCATTCACCGACGTCAGCGAGGCCGCTGGTGGCTGCTACTATTGCCCGGCGCACTGTGGCTGCTCTTCTTTCCGAACGCGCCTTACTTGATCACCGATTTGATACACCTGCGCTATTATCCACCGGTGCCGGTGTGGTATGACATTGGCATGCTGATCTCGTTCGCGTGGGCAGGCTGCTTTCTAGCCGTGGTCTCGCTGCACATCATGCACCAGATCATCCGTGACTACACCGGGCGCACCGTGAGCTGGTTGATCGCGATCGGGCTGATGGGGCTATGCGGGCTGGGGATATACATGGGACGCTTCCTGCGCTGGAACAGCTGGGATGTATTTCTCTATCCGGCCGACGTCCTCGGCGACATTGCGCATCGCCTGGCAAATCCTCTCAGCAACCTGCAAGCCTATGGCGTTACATTCGTGTTTGCCGCTTTTCTGTTCGTGTGCTACTGGACGTTCCTTTCAATGAAACAGCGCACCTAACACACCGCCGGACTTTTCACTGAAGTGAAAGGTCCGGCGGCAAAGGCAGCGCAATCTGTCGGGAAAAGCGATCGTGTCTATACCTTGTAAGTTTGCTTGGCTTCCTGTAGCAGCGCCTGAATTTCTGCTGTCGCGTCGGGCAGCGAAACACCTGCGGCCGCGGCCCATTCCCGATACAGGCTGTGGCTGAGCCGCTGCAGCAGCGTCAGGTCGGCCTCACTCAACGGCCTTTTCCAACTCTGCGCGGAGAGATCGCGCACCACTTCGCACAGATTCTGGAACGACCCGTGCTTGACCCGCTCATGGATGAGCGTTCGCCGCTTGTTGTGATCGCGCTCGAGCACGCTCGGTTGGCCCTTCAGCACGGCGCGATAGCGATCAAGATCTTTCTTGGACGTTACCGCCCGCAAGCCGGCGACGTTGTTCTCGTCCACCGGCACCCATAACGTGCTCTTGTCGACTGCAACCACATAGTACCAGCGCGGTTGATCTTCGATCAGGGACTTTTCCTCCAACCGCATGATATTGCCCACGCCGTGCGTTGGATGGACGATAGAGTCACCCGCCTTGAACGGCATCGCATCCTCCTTGGCCAACGCCTAGTAACGGCGTGAACCGCCACTGCGGCGGTTGTTGTTGTAACCACCGCCGCCATAACCGCCACTCCGGCTGCGCTCTTCCTTCGGACGCGCCAGGTTCACGGTCAACGTGCGTTCGCCCAGCTTGTGGCCATTGAAGCGGCTGATGGCGGTTTGCGCCTCGGCCTGCTTGCTGAATTCGATAAAGGCAAAGCCCTTCGATTGGCCGGTATCGCGATCCTTGATCACGGCGACCGACGTAACATTGCCGGCCTGCGCAAACAACTCACGCAGTTCGTCTTCGGTAACCGAGTACGACAAATTTCCAACATACAACTTCGTATCCATCTATGCTCTCCTTGAGCGCGGCCTACGGCCGATATAATAAAAGGCCACCACCCCACAAGAGGGTCTGGTGGCCAGTCTCACGCCAATCCCGCTATATGCTGAACCCATTATACCACCATCGACGCTAACGGGTGGTCTGCAGAGGCCATGTAACCAGAAACCGGACCTTCCACTAAGTAGAAAGCCCGGCTCGCTATTCTGTTGAGTAGAGATTTAGTAGCGCCGCGATCCGCCACTGCTGCGGCGATCGCGATTGCCGCCGCCGCTGCGATTGCCGCCGTAACCGCCACGGCTGCCGCCGCCATAGTCGCTGCGCTCTTCGCGCGGGCGTGCCGGATTCACCGTCAAGGCGCGATCGCCCAACTTGTAGCTATTGAACTTTTCGATGGCAGCCTGCGCGTCCGCGTCTGACTCCATCTCCACGAAGCCGAAGCCTTTCGAACGACCCGAATCGCGATCACGAATCACCGCGACCGACACGACACTCCCTGCCTGCGCAAACAACTCGCGCAACTCATCCTCACCGGTGCTGTACGGCAGGTTTCCGACATACAACTTGACTGGCATTGCTGAACTCTCCTTGTGTTCGGCCACGTGGCCCTAAAAAATTCGCTGACCCTCTAGCGGACAGGGCAGCATTCTGCTCACACCTTACTCCGACTTCGTTGCGCCGATTATACCATAAAGGCCTCTATTTCTTGCGCCGTGCCAATTTATCAGCGAGCACTTCCTTAAAGACCTGCTCCACTGGACGCGGTCGCCAGCCAAGTTCACGTTGGGCTTTATCCGCCGTGCCATAGAAAGTGTAAGCGGTTTACGTAGCCAGCGCTTCAGACGAGAGTGACGTCTTCAACCGGGACACCAAACGACTACCGACAAAGTCTGTTGCGCCCGTTACAAAATATACCATCACCTTCTCCTCAAACGAAATGATCGGCTTGCAACAAGGCAGCCGCTGAGACAACTGATCATCCTGTCATCTTGTCTTGCGGACTCTCCATCCCTCTATCTCGCCAAGCACTCAATCAACTTCTGCCACTGCGCATCCTCTTCGCCCGGCACAAACGGTCGATACAACCCAACTCGGTCAAGCAGGCCGTCATACTTGGCATGCAGTTTTTCGGCAATGTCATCCCAACTACCGATGATCACAAACGTCTCCAGCATCTCATCCGTGATCAGATTTGGCATCTCGTCCCATTTGCCGCGTGCAGCCAACGAGCCGAGTTCTTCGCCCGCCTTGCCCCAGCCATGCAGATCGAGCACGGGGCGATAAGAGGGCGTCGAGGCATAGAAGGCGACCTGCTGTCGCTGCGCTGCGATCTCGGCTTCGCTCAGCGCCACAAAGGCCATTGTCGCGATCTCGATCGCTTCTCGTTTCCGATCGGCCTTCTGCGCCCCTCCGGCAATGGCCGGCAGCACCACTTCACTCAAATACTTGCGCGTGTGATACGCGTGGACGTGAAATCCATCGGCCACTTCACCGGCGAGTCTGCACAGCGGCGTACCCACGCCCGCGATAAAGATCGGCACAGTGGGATGATCGATCGGCCCCGGCGAAAAAAACGGCGTCATCAGCGACAGTTTGTACTCGCTGCCGCGAAAGTTTAGCTTGCCGCCGGTCTGCCACGCCGTCCACACGGCGCGAATCGCCTGCACATATTCACGCAGACGCGGCACAGGCGGCGTCCATGTCATACCAAAACGCCGCTCGATGTGCGCCTGCACTTGCGTGCCCAACCCTAACATGAAGCGCCCATCCGATTGCTTCGCCAGATCCCACGCGGTGTGCGCCACAACGAGCGGGCTGCGCGCAAATGCAATGGTGACCGCCGTGCCAAACTTCAAGCGTGAGGTCTGCGCCGCCGCGAGCGTCAGCGGCAAAAAGGGATCGTGCTGTGTCTCGCTCGTCCAGATCGCATCAAAGCCGATCGTTTCGGCGGCTTGCGCTAATGCGCTCACATCCTTGAGATCAGTCGCAAACCCAATGGAAGCATCGAGTTTCATATCAAACTCCTGCGCATTGTGGTCAACAGGCAACTGGATTCCCGCCAACCACATGCGGGAATGACGGACAACACGACTTTACGTACTACGCACCACGTGTCACGCATTATTCTTCCCACTTGCTCGCTTCATTCAATCTCGACAGCTCTTCCTCGCTCAGCGTCCATCCAATAGCGCCTTCCATCTCGCGCCACTGTTCCACCGTGTTGACGCCGACGATGGGGCTGGTGACAGCGGGCTGCTGCATAATCCACGCCAGCGCCACTTGCAGTACCGTCTTGCCGCGCGCTTGCGCGATCTCATCCAGCTTGTCGATGATGAGGAAGTTCTTCTCCGTGAGAGCATGTCGCAAATTCCAGCCGCGCGTACCCACTTGGACTTTCACCCCACGCCGGTATTTTCCGCTCAGCAGGCCGCCCGCGATCGGCGAGTAGGGAATCACGCCCAGGCCGTACTTCAGGCACACGGCCCGATGTTCCCGCTCGAACTCGGCGCGGTGCACCAGGTTGTAATGCGGCTGTAAGCAATCGTAGCGCGCCAAATTGTGTTTCTCGCTGGTCCACAGTGCTTCCATCAGATGCCACGCCGGAAGATTGGAACAGCCGAGGTAGCGCACCTTGCCCGCGCGCACCAGATCATCAAGGGCGCGCAGCGTTTCATCCAGCGGCGTATGCTCATCCCACCAATGCGTTTGATACAGATCGATGTAATCCGTCTGCAAGCGTCGCAGCGAGGCCTCGCAAGCAGCGATGACGTGCTGGCGGCTCAGACCCTGATCGTTGGGGCCGCTGCCCATCTGGCCGCGCAGCTTAGTGGCAATGATGATCCGATCGCGCTGCTGCATCTTGAGCCACGTCCCGATTAATTCTTCAGCCACCCCGCCGGGATTGCCTTCGGCCCAGCGAGAGTAAATATCTGCCGTGTCGATGAAGTTGCCGCCCGCCCCGACGAACGTATCCAACACAAGCGCGCAATTTTCACGCGGCGCCGTCCAGCCAAAACTCATGCTGCCCATGCACAACTCGCTGACCTTCAAACCGGTCTGGCCAAGATACTTGTATTCCATGTGTGCCTCCTCGTTTTCAATTTCGGAATACAGAAGTGGGACGGTGGAATTCCCCATTCAGCATTCCATTTCCCACCTTACAGATACCCATGCTCCACGTACCAATCATAGCACTCTTGCAATGCCTGTCGAACTGGCGTGTGAGGCAGGCCCAATTCGCGCTGCGCTTTGGACGAATCAAAGTAGAGATACTCCGCCGTCAACCGCATCTGTTCGCCGCTCAGCGGCAACCGGGGACCTACGATCTTCGCAATCACATCCAACACCCAACCCGCCAGCGGGATCGTCCAATGCGGTTGTGTGATGCGCGGCGGCTTCACGCCCACGATGGCGAACGCCATCTCCGTAGTCTGCCGATTGGTGAGATTCTCACCACCCAGGATGTAGCGCTCACCCGATCGGCCCTTCTCCACCGCCGCGATATGTCCTGCCACCACATCTTGCACGGCCACAAAGTTCACACCGCCTTGCGGAATTACCGGAATGTGCCTGCGCTTGGCTTCGCGCAAGATGCTGCCTGAAATCCAGTTGATGTCGCGCGCCCCGACGATAGCTGCTGGATTGACCATGACGATGTCCTGCCCGGACTTCACCCGCTCTCGCGCTATCTCCTCAGCTAACCATTTACTGTGACCATACGGGAATCGATCGGGCAGCTGATTGAATGGATCGGCTTCGCTAGCCGATCGGCCCCGGATGATCCCCACGGCCGCCGCGCTGCTCGTGTGCACGATCCGCTGCACGCCCGATCGCGCCGCGGCCTCAAAGACGTTTTGCGCGCCGCCGACATTGACCTTGTAGACCAAACTCGCGGTATTGCGCCAATACTGCGATATCGCTGCGACGTTAAATACGACATCGACGCCCTGCATTGCCGCCAGTAGCGAATCGAGATTAGTCACATCGCCAATCGCATGATCGACGGCTAAATCTCGCACCGCAAGCAGGGGTGAAGAGAGGCGGCGCAGAATCCGCACCGACCAGTCTTGCGCCAACAATCCCTTGGCCAGATTCGCGCCGAGGAAACCCGTACCCCCCGTCACCAGTGCTCTCATGTTGCCACCTGAATCAAAATGAAGCCGGAAGACATCTCGGCCTTCGGCTCCATTTTACCTGAAACGCGCCGCGCGTGCGGGCGCCGCTAACCGATCGGTTTGTTGACAGCCACCGTCGGGGTCAGAATCATCCGCGAGAGGCGCGTGCAGTGGCCAAAGTGATTGTAATGATCAGCGCGTAGCCGCGCCACTGCCTCGCCTTGCAGATAGGCGTCCAGCGCCTCGCGCGAAACGATTTCATACGCTGTGAGGTACTGGCTCCAGTCACCATGGGCAGTATCCAATCGATACTTGGTGGCGCGCACAAAGCCAGGCTGTGCCAGCACGTCGGGCATGTGTTGGCGGGTATGCCAGTCATCCCACGCCGCTTCTTCTTTCGGATCGACTTCCACCATCACCGCGTAGAACACCGCCATGACTCCACCTCCGACTCTATCATAGAAAAAACATGCCGGACGCAGTAGTAAGCAATGTACTGCGT
>Ga0209254_10004687_pt1 | contig 12528 bp, 8 predicted proteins | sample FrelakmetDIP11DI_FD_187148 | JGI IMG/M metagenome (GOLD analysis project Ga0209254, IMG submission 187148) | Freshwater lake sediment microbial communities from the University of Notre Dame, USA, for methane emissions studies - DIP11 DI (SPAdes)... | ecosystem: Environmental > Aquatic >...
AGTCCGCGAGGTATGAGAGCGTAATGCGGCGGGCACGTTCGCGGCTCATGGATTCGGGCCGCACCAGCAGGTCGAGCCACAGACCGTCGGTCAGGGCCGAGAGCCCGTCGGCCACCACGGCCGGCTCGACATTCTTGTATCCACCCTCCTCGCAAAGCCGGGCGCAGATCAGGCGGACCATGTCGTCGTAAGACCGGTCGCGCTCGGCGCAGAGGCGCCGGTACGTTGGACGGAATCGGCGCTCGCCCCAGAAGGCAAACCAGACTGCGAGCTTGTCGCGCGAGCAGATGTTGCGCCGGAAATCGAGTTCGACCATGGCCAGCAGTCCCGCCACCGGCGAGACCGCGCCCGCGGCCGCGGCGGCCTGGCAGGCGCTGCGGTACTCGTCGGCGAGATAGCGCAGGGTCTCCGTCAGCAGGCCTTCCTTGCTGCGGAAATGCAGGTTCACGATGCCCTGGGAGAGCCCCGCTTCCTGGGCGACGGTGGCAATCGTCGTATCGGCCAGGCCACGGTCGGCGACCGAGCGGATGGTGGCCAGGATCAGCTGCTCGCGGCGCTCCTCCGGCGGCGCCGTACGGCGCTTGGGGACGACCGCGAGCTGTCGTTTCGCGCTCACAAAAAACCTTCTGAAATCATGTAGTTACGACATATTCCGGGGCGCAACGAGACACCATCTTACGCGGTTCGCCGGACCAATCCAATGAATGAACGCCTATTCATTGGAAATGGACGCCGGCTGCCATTTTAGGGGAAACTAGACCATCCCGATCGATCCTTCCGGACCCGGCTGGAGGCCTGCACCCATGACTCGTAGCCTTGCGAACTCCAACGCCCAGTTCAACAAGGCCATCCGCCGCCTGCCCCTCGGGGTTTCCTCGAACTTCCGCTACTGGGGCGAGGACAAGACGATCTACGTGAAGTCGGGCAAGGGCGCGCGACTGACCGACATCGACGGCAACGAATACATCGACTACCGCCTCGCCTACGGGCCCTGCATCCTCGGCTACGCCGACCCGCGGGTCGATGCGGCGGCCCGTGCGGGCCAGGAAATCGGCGGCGTATTCGCCTTGTCCACCGAGCGGGAGTACACGGTCGCCGAGCGCATCTCGAAGATGGTGCCGGCGGCCGAACTCGTGCGTTTCTCGAATTCAGGCACCGAGGCCGTGATGGCCGCCCTCCGGGTTGCCCGGGCGCACACCGGCAAGGACTCTTATGTCGTGATCGAGGGCGGCTACCACGGGGTGTTCGACGCCGCCCTGTGGACCACGGCGGTCGAGGACTGGAAGCCGGGCCACGGCGACCCGCAACTGGTGCCGTACAGCGCCGGCGTCCCGCACGTGCTGCGCGCGATGATCCACTCGGTGCCCATGAACGATACCGAGCGCCTGGAGTCCGTGTTCAAGGCCTACGGCGGCGACATCGCGGCTTTCATGATCGAGCCGATCATGGGCAACTGCTGCTCGATCTCGGCGACCCGTGAGTTCCTGCGCGACGCCCGCGCGCTGTGCGACAAGTACGGCATCCTGCTGATCATCGACGAGGTCAAGACCGGTTTCCGCGTCGCAAAGGGTGGCGTGCAGGAGCTGTTCGGCGTCAAGGCCGACCTGTGCACCTTCGCCAAGGCGATGGGCAATGGTTACCCGATCTCGGTGTGCTCCGGCCGGGAGGACATCATGCGCAACTTCGGGCGGGGCACCGTGCACGGCGGCACCTTCACCTGCCACTCGATCGCGCTGGCCGCGGCCGAGAAGACCCTCGAGATCCTCGACGAGACGCCCGCGCTCGCGACCATCGCGGAATATGGCACCAAGCTCCGGGCCGGCATGAGCCAGATCCTCTCGCAGCGCGGCATCAAGCACTCGTTCTCCGGCCATCCGTCCATGAGCGGCCTGTTTTTCAGCGAAAAGCCGCCCCGCGACTACCGCGACTGGGTCACCAGCGATTACACTTTCTACGAAGCGCTGGCGCCGCACCTGCATGACCTCGGCGTGCTCTGCGAGCCCGACTCGCGCGAGCCCTGGTTCATCTGCGAGTCGCACGACGACCGGTGCCTGGGGGAGACGCTGGAACGCTTCGAGACGGCCGTCAACGCGGTCGTACAGTCCGCCAACCACAACGAACGCAAACGGATCTGACCTTGACGAAATACGACGCGATCGTCATCGGCGCAGGCCACAACGGCCTGACCAATGCCGCCTACCTCGCGCGCTCCGGGCTGAAGGTGCTCGTGGTCGAGCGCAACCCCTGGATCGGCGGCGCGGCGGTCAGCCGCGAGATCGAGAAGGGCTGGATATACTCGAACTGTTCGTACGTGTGCAGCCTGCTGCGGCCGGAACTGTTTCGCGACCTCGAGCTGGCGCGGCACGGCCTGCAGGTCGTGCCCTACGGCGGCGGCGTTTCGATCACCTCGAAAGGCGACATCCTCGGCAACTACACCGACGAGGATGTGCAGCGCCGCGAGTTCGCGCGCCACAACCCGCGCGACGCCGACGCCTACAACCGCTACTCGACCGACGTCATGCGGCAGTGCAAGTTCATCCGCCCGCTGCTGCTGCGCACGCCGCCCGACCCGACCTCGTTCAAGCCGCGCGACCTCAAGGAAATGATCTTCCTCGGGAAGGAGCTCAACAAGTTCGGCGAGCAGTTCATCTACGACACACTGCGCTTCTACTCGATGAGCATTGCCGACTTCCTGAACGAGTACTTCGAGTCGGACACGATCAAGTGCCACCTGTCGGGCAGCGGCATCATCGGCTCAGCCATGGGCGTGTACTCGCCGGGCACGGCTTACGTGCTGCTGCACCACTACATGGGCGACGTGGACGGCTCGATCGGCGCCTGGGGCTTCGCGCGCGGCGGCATGGGCGCCGTGTCCAAGTCGATCGCGAGCGCGTTCAAGTCCTTCGGCGGCGAAATCGTCGTCGACGCGCCGGTCGCGCAGGTGATCGTCAAGGGCGGCCGCGTCGCCGGGGTGGCGACCGAGAACGGCACCGAGTACTACGCGGACATCGTGGTCAGCAACCTCGATCCGCGCCGTACGTACACCAAGATCTTCGACCCCAAGGACCTGCCGCCCGCGATCGTCGAGAAGGCGAAGAACTGGAAGATCCGCGGCTCTTCGGGCAAGCTCAACATCGCCCTCGACGGGCTGCCGGAGTTCCCGGCGCTCGGCAAGGACAACCCGCTCGCCTACGGCGACATGCACTTCCTCGACTCGCTCGAGAAGATGGAGCGAGCCTACGACGACTGGAAGAACGGCACCTGGTCGAAGGAGCCCTACCTCGACCTGCTGATCCCGTCGATGACCGACCCGACCATGGCGCCCCCGGGCAAGCACTTCATGTCGGTGTTCGTGCAGTACGTGCCGCCGTTCATCAATGGCCGCGAGTGGACCGACGAGGACCGCGAGGGCTTCAAGAACACGGTGCTCGACCAGATCGGCCGCTACAGCCCGAACTTCAAGTCGCTGGTGCGCCACGTCGAGTGCCGCACACCGCGCGAGCTCGAGGCCGAGGTCGGTCTCACCGAGGGCAACATCTTCCAGGGCGAACTGACGATGGACCAGCTCCTGTTCAACCGGCCCTTCCCCGGCTACGCGCAATATCGCGGCCCGGTGCGGGGCTTCTACATGTGCGGATCGGGCACGCACCCGGGCGGCGGTGTCATGGCCGCGCCGGGCGCAAACGCCGCGCGCGAGATCCTGATGGACCTCGGCCGTCCGAACATCGTGCCGGAGGGCTGGTCCGATGACTGACCGGAATCGCATCGTCGTCGTCGGCGGCGGCCACAACGGCCTCGCCTGCGCCGCCTATCTCGCCCGCGCCGGGCGGGAAGTCGTCGTGCTCGAGGCCGCGGCCCAGGTGGGCGGCGCGGCCGTGACGCGCGAGTTCTCGAAGGACTTTCGCGTCTCCGGATGCGCGCATCTCTCGTACCTGCTCGATCAGGGCATCGCGCGCGAACTCAAGCTCGCCTCGCACGGCCTCAAGTGGGCGCGCGAGGGCCTGAAGACGGTCGCGCTCTCCCCCGCCGGGGACCATCTCGTCTACAAGGATGGCCAGCTCGAGACTGGCACGCTGTCCGACGGCGACCGCAAGGGGCTCGCCGAGTACCACGCACGCATGCTGAAGTTCGCGCGCATCCTGGCGAAGCAGCACAACCGCAAGCCCCCGCGGCTCGGCGGCGGCGGGCGTGCGGAGCTCATGGGCGCGGCCGCGCTCGGCCTCGACATCCGCCTGCTCGGTCGCGAGGACATGCGCGAGTTCCTGCGCATCGCCGGCATCAATATCTACGACGTGCTCGAGGAAATCTTCGAGTCGCCGCTGCTGAAGGGCGCGCTTGCGCTCGATGCCGTGATGGGCGCAAACCTCGGCCCGCGCTCGAACAACTCCGTGCTCGCGCTGCTGCACCGCCTTTCCGGCCAGGCCGCCGGCAACCCGGGCCTGTCCATTCCGGCGGGTGGCATGGGCTCGATCAGCGAGGCCATGGCTGCCGCGGCCCGCGCCGCCGGCGCCACCATCCGCACCGCGAGCCCGGTCAAGCGCATCACGCTCGAGGTCGACCGCGTATCAGGCGTCGAGCTCGAGAGCGGCGAGATGATCACCGCCGGGACGGTGGTCTCCAATGCCGACCCGGCGCGCACCCTCTTCGGCCTGCTCGGCGCGCGCCACCTCGAGACCGGCTTCGTGCACCGCGTGCGCCATTTCCGCAACAAGGGCATGGCCGCGAAGCTGCACCTCGCGCTCGAGGCGCTGCCGTCCTTCACGCGGCTGTCGTCCGAGCTCGCAGGCGAGCGCCTCGTGATTTCACCGGACCTGGTTTACCTCGAGCATGCCTTCGACGCCGCGAAGTACGGGCAGTGCTCGCCGGAGCCGGCGCTCGAGATCACGATTCCCTCGCTCGCCGACAAGTCGCTCGCCCCGCCGGGCAAGCACGTGCTCTCCGCGATCGTCCTGTATGCGCCCTTCGACGAGCGCGCCAACGGCGACGCCGCTCGTCGTGAGCTGCTCGACCGCTCGCTCGCGGTTCTCGATCGCCACGCGCCCGGCCTGCGTCGCCAGGTGGTGGCCTCGGAACTGCTGCTGCCCGCGGATATCGAGCGCGAGTTCCGCATCACAGGCGGCCACTGGCACCACGGCGAGCTGGCGCTCGACCAGTTCATGATGATGCGCCCGGTGCCGGGCGCGGCGCAGTACGAGATGCCCATCGGCGGGCTCTATCTCTGTGGCGCTGGCTGCCACCCGGGCGGCGGCGTCATGGGTTCGGCGGGGCGCAACGCCGCGAATGCGGTCCTGGCCACGGAGCGTGCAGCATGAGCATCAAGGACGCGATGGGCCACAAGGAGCACTTCCGCAAGTGCGTGTGGGAGTCGCCGTTCCATCCGCGCACCGCTGCGCTCAACATCCGCAACGAGTGGCACCGCTGGAAGGACTACTCAACGGCGGACGCCTTCTTCGACGAGCAGCTCGAATACGCCGCCATCAGGAATGCCTGCGCGGTCTTCGACCTGACGCCGATGACCAAGCACCTGATCACCGGCCCGGACGCGCTCGCTTTCCTGAACCGCCTGGTCACGCGCGACGTGGCGAAGATCAGGCCTGGCAGGGTCGGTTACACGATCTGGTGCGACGACAACGGCCAGGTCATCGACGACGGCACGATCTTCCACCTGCGCGAGGGCGTGTATCGCCTCTGCTCGCAGGAGCGGCAGCTCGACTGGCTGACGCGCAACGCATTCGGTTTCGACGTCACGATCGTCGAGGACACGCACGACGTCACCGGACTCGCGCTGCAGGGGCCGACCAGCTGCGCCGTGCTGAAGGCGATCGGCTGCACGGGCGTGCAGAACCTGAAGCCATTCGAAATCGGCTTCTACGCATTCGCCGGCACCGAGCTCACCGTCTCGCGCACCGGCTTCACCGGGGACCTTGGCTACGAACTCTGGATCGACCCGGAGCACGCGCTCGAGCTGTGGGATGCGCTGTTCGACAAGGGCAAGATCCACGGCATCCGGCCGATGGGGACGCACGCTCTCGAGGTCTCGCGCATCGAGGCGGGCTTCCTCGCGGCACAGGTGGATTTCCACCCGGCCGACCAGGCGATCATGATCGACCGTTCGCGCTCGCCCTTCGAGCTGGACCTCGGCCGCCTGGTCGACTTCAGCAAACCCTGCTTCAACGGTCGCCGCGCGCTGCTCGAGGAGCAGAAGAAGGGCTCGCGCTACCGCTTCGTCAAGCTCGACATCGAGGGCAACAAGCCGGCACGTTCGGCCTACATCTACGACAAGGACAAGAACGTCGTCGGCACCGTGACCTCGGCGGAATGGTCGCCCTCGGCGAAGAAGAACATCGCCTTCGCTTCCCTGCACATGCCATGGGGACGACCGGGCGACGAGCTGTGGGCGGAGATCTACTACCAGCGCGAGCTGAAGTGGTACAAGGTCATGGCGCGCTGTCACGTGACGGAACAGCCGTTCTGGGATCCGCCGCGCAGACGGGCCACACCGGCTGCGGATTTCTGACCGCCGCGCACGCGGCGCCCAAATGGCCCATCGGCTCGATCCCCTGCTCCGGCCGCGGTCGATCGCGGTGCTCGGCGCCTCGGAGCGCGAGGGCACGGTCGGCCGCCACACGGTCGAAAACCTGCTGAAGGGCGGCTACGAGGGCGGCCTCTACGCCGTCAATCCTGGTCGCCAGTCCGTGCTCGGCGTGCCCTGCTACCCGTCGCTGGCAAAGCTCCCCGAGCCTGTTGAACACGTCATCTTCGCGGTCGCGGACACGCGCATCGAAGCGGCGCTCGACGAGGTGATCGCCCACGGCGCGCGTGCGGCGACGATCATGTCCGCGCTCGTAATCGAAAACGACACCGATCCGCCGCTCCGCGACCGCGTGCTCGCGAAGATCCGCAAGTCCGGCCTGGTCGTCTGCGGCGCGAACGGCATGGGCTTCTACAACTTCACCGAGGGCGCCTGGGTCTGCGGCTTCCGGACCCGCGAGCATCGCCGCGACGGCAACGTCGCCTACATCAGTCACTCCGGTTCGGGCATGTGCGGCATCGTCGACTGCGAGGAGCGCATCGACTTCAACCTCGTGGTCTCGACCGGGCAGGAACTTGCGGTTTCGATGGACGAGTACCTCGATTTCGCGATCGAGATGCCGGGCACCCGCGCGGTGGGACTGTTCATGGAGACGGCCCGCAATCCCGCGGGCCTGGTACGCGCCCTCGCGAAGGCGCGCGAGCGCGGCATACCGGTCGTCGCGCTGAAGGTCGGGCGCACGGAGCTCTCGGCGAAACTCACGGTCTCGCACTCCGGTGCGATTGCCGGCTCGGACGGCGTGTACGACGCGATTTTCGACCGCCATGGCGTGCACCGCGCACGCGACATGGACGAACTCGCGACCACGCTCATCCTGTTCGCGCAGCCACACGCACTGGGCGCGGGCGGGATCGTGTCCATCCACGATTCCGGCGGCGAGCGCCAGCTCCTCATCGACCTCGCCCACGACCACGGCGTGCCGCTCACAAAGCTCGCGCCCGCCTCGACGAAAAAGCTCGAATCGCTGCTCGACCCGGGGTTGCCTGCGGTCAACCCGCTCGACGCCTGGAGCACGGGCGGCCCGGATTTCGATGCCACGATGCAGAAATGCTTCGCGGTGCTCATGAGCGACCCGCAGGCGGCGCTCGGCGCGGTCGTGCACGACCGCGCGGCGGACGGCGGAATTTTCCCGACCTACATCGACTACCTTCGCACCGGTCACCAGGCCTCCGGCAAGCCCGCGGTGCTGGTCGCGAACCGCCAGGGCACGTCGGCAGATCCGCTGGTCGTCGCAGCAACCCGTGAAGGCTTTCCCGTGCTCGACGGCCTCGAGAGTTTCCTGCGCGGCGCGAAGCACCTCCTCGACCACCGCGACTATTCGGCTCGCGCGCGGGGCGAGGCCCCGGTCATCCCGGAGGCTGCGCTCGCCAGGATGCGCGCACGGCTTGCGGACCGGCGCCGCTTCGACGAGAACGACGCGCTGACCCTGCTCGGGGATGCGGGCTTGCCTGCCAACGCGGGCAGCGTCGTCGAGACCGAGGCCGCCGCCCTCGCCGCCGCGAAGGCCATCGGCTACCCGGTAGTGCTGAAGACCGCGAAGCGAGGACTCGACCACAAGAGCGACCAGCAGGGCATCCACCTCGCCCTCGTCGACGCCGCCGCAGTTGCGAGCGCATACCGCGACCTCGCGAAGCGAATCGACGCGCGCGTACTGGTCTCGCCCATGATCGCCGCGCATGGCGTCGAACTGCTGCTCGGCATGGTGAACGACCCGCAGTTCGGACCCGTGGTCCTGATCGGCGCGGGCGGCGTACACGTCGAGGCGCTGGCAGACGTGATCTACGCACTGCCGCCCTTCGATGCTGCCGAGGCGGCCAGGCTGGTTGGGCGCCTCGGAATCGCGCCGCTGCTCGCCAGCCGTCGCCATCGTCGGCCGCTCGCCATGGATGAATTCTGCCGCGTTGCCGCGCGTTTCTCCGCGCTGGTGGCCGCGCTCGGCAGCCACTTCTCCGAGATCGACCTGAACCCGGTGATCGTCCACGCGGACGGCTGCGCGATCGTGGATGCGCTGTTCGTCCCGCATGCGACAGAGTTCCCTGAATCCGAACGAAAGAGGCAATCACGATGAGTATCCAGGCCGTCGCCAAGCACACCCATGCCCGCTGGAAGGCCGTCGCCGGCAAGGCGCAGAAGAAGCCCGAGACCCGGCTCTTCATCGACGGCAAGTTCGTCGACGCGAAAAAGGGCGGGCGCTTCGAGAGTATCAATCCCGCGAACGGCGAGGTGATCGCCGTCGTGTCGGCCGGCACCGCGGAGGACATCGACCGCGCGGTCGCCGCAGCCAGGAAGGCGTTCAGGTCGGGCGCCTGGTCGAAGATGGCGCCGCGCGCGCGCATGGAGGTCATGAACCGCTTCGCGCAGCTTGTCGACCAGAACGCCGAGACGCTCGCCGTGCTCGAGACGCTCGACATGGGCAAGCCGATCGCCGACGTCATCAGCGCCGACCTGCCGGCTGTGGTCGAGACGATCCGCTTCATGGCCGAGTGCATCGACAAGGTGGACGGCGCGGTGACCAGCACCGAGTCCGGGGTCGTCCACATGGTGCTGCGCGAGCCTTACGGGGTCGTCGGCGCGATTTCGCCCTGGAACTACCCGTTGCTGATGGCGACCTGGAAGATCGCGCCCGCACTGGCGGCCGGCAACTCGGTCGTGCTGAAGCCGGCCGAACAGGCGCCGCTCAGCTGCCTGCGCCTCGCCGAACTGTTCGTCGAGGCCGGCGGCCCGCCAGGTGTGTTCAACGTCGTCAACGGACTCGGCGAGGTCGCAGGCCGCGCTCTGGCGCTGCATGAAGATGTTCGCAAGATCACCTTCACGGGCTCGACCGTGGTCGGCAAGCTGATCCTGCAGTACGCCGGCCAGTCCAACATGAAGCAGGTCGCGCTTGAGTGCGGCGGCAAGACGCCGCAGGTGTTCATGGCGGACATCGAAGACATGGACCGGGCGGTAACGGCCGCCTACCGCGGCATCTACTCGAACATGGGCGAGGTCTGCAATGCGGGCTCGCGCCTGCTGGTCGACCGCTCGATCCGCAAGAAATTCGTCGAGCGCTTCATCGAGCTCGGCCAGGACGCCTTCCGGCCTGGCGACCCGCTCGACCCCGCGACCAACATGGGCCCGCTCGTCACGCGCGGCGACCAGAAGCGCGTGCTCGGCATGATCGACAAGGGCCGCAAGGAAGGCGCGAAGCTCGAGTTCGGTGGCGACGCGCCGGCGAAGCTGAAGGATGGCGCCTACGTGAACCCGACACTCTTCACCGGCGTGAAGAACAGCATGTCGATCGCGCAGCAGGAGATCTTCGGCCCGGTCGCCTCGGTCATCGAGTTCAATGGCATAGAAGAGGCAATAAAGATCGCGAACGACACGATATATGGCCTCGCGGCGGGCGTGTGGACGCGCAACCTCGACACGGCATTTCGCCTGGTGCGCGGCGTCGAGGCGGGCGTCGTCTGGGTCAATTGCTTCGACGAGGGCGACATGACCCAGCCCTTCGGCGGCTTCAAGCAGTCGGGGAACGCGCGCGACAAGTGCCTGGACAGCTTCAAGAGCTACACGCAATCGAAGTCGGCCTGGTTCCGGCTCAAGGAAGGCTGAGCGTGGCGGAACCGCTCGTCCTTTCGGAGCGGCGAGGCTCGGTCGCGCTCCTGACGCTCAACCGGCCCGACAAGCTGAACGCGATCAACGAACCCATGATCGCGGGGCTCGACGCGGCGCTCGACGCGGCCGAAGCCGACGAGACCGTGCGCGCGATCGTGGTCACGGGCGCCGGCCGCGCGTTCTCCGCGGGCTTCGATCTCGAAATGGGGCTTGGCGCGGGCAAGCCGGACCCGGCGGCAACGCGGCGTGCGCTGGAGAACGACTTCCGCATCATCCTGCGCTTCTGGGACTCGCCGAAGCCCACGATCGCCGCCGTGCACGGTTATTGCCTCGGCAGCGCGCTCGAGCTCGCCGTCGCCTGCGACCTGACGATCGCCGCCGAGGACTGTCGCTTCGGCGAGCCCGAAGTGAAATTCGGCAGCGGCATCGTCGCCCTCCTCCTGCCCTGGCTCGCCGGCCCCAAGGCCGCAAAGTACCTGCTGCTGACCGGCGATGATCGCGTCAGCGCGGCGGAGGCGCAGGCGATTGGGCTCGTCAACCGGGTTGTGCCTGCCGCCGCGCTCCTCGATGAGGCAGTGACGCTTGCGAAACGGATTGCCGCGAACGATTCCCAGGCCGTGCGCCTGACCAAGCGCGCAATCAACCGCAGCCTCGACATCGGCGGCATGCGCCAGGCGCTGCTCGCCGCGCTCGAGATCAACGTCGAGATCGAGACCCACGAGACCGCCGAGTCGCGCGAGTTCAACGAGATCGTCCAACGAGAAGGCGCCAAGGCCGCAATCGCCTGGCGAGCGGGGAAAACTGCATGAGCAAGCCGGATAAACGCCCGCCCGGGGAACTCGCGAAGTTCCTCGAGCGATATCCCGACACGCTGCAGCTGGAGCTCCTGCAGCCCGACATGCTCGGCGTCCTGCGCGGCAAGCGGGTCGGACGTGACGAGTTCGCAAAACCCTTCGGCGACGGGCTCAACTTCTGCGGCGCGACCGTGCTGCTCGATGCCAAGGGCATGACCTACGACCGCATCGACAACGGCGGTCGCGACGGCGATCCCGACGCGATCTCGACCGCCGTGCCGGGTTCGCTCGCGCCCGTGCCCTGGGCGCAGGTGCCGACCGCACAGGTGCTGCTGTCGATGGACGACTCCAAGGGCGGCCCGTTCTTCGCCGATCCGCGCCAGGTCCTGCGCCACGCGATGAAGCCGCTGCAGGAGATGGGGCTCACGCCCGTGTGCGCGACCGAGCTCGAGTTCTACCTGATCGACGCGAACACCGAGCAGCCGACGCCGCGCGTCGGCAACATCCCGGGCACGCGCCGGACGCAGACCGGGTTGCAGTACGGCAGCATGGAGGACATCGAAGACGCAGATCCCTTCCTGGCCGACCTGTTCGAGACTTGCAAGGCGCAGAACATCCCCGCCGGCGCGACGCTCAAGGAATTCTCGCCCGGCCAGTTCGAGATCAACCTGCACCACGTCGCGAACGCCGAACTCGCCGCAGACCACGGCGTGCTGCTGAAGCGCGCCGTGAAGGCCGTCGCGCGCAAGCACGGCATGGCGGCCAGCTTCATGGCCAAGCCCTTCGCCGAGTGGGCCGGCTGCAGCCTGCACGTGCACATCAGCCTGCTGGACGCGTCCGGCAGGAACATCTTCGCGGGCAGCTGCAAGGACGGGCCGTTCGCGGACACGCTGAGGCATGCGATCGGCGGGCTGGCTGCGGCGATGCCGGAGTCGATGGCGATCTTCGCGCCGACCGCGAACTCGTACCGTCGCTACCGCCCCGGCGTGTTCGTACCGCTCGAGCCCAACTGGGGCCGCAATCACCGAGGCGTCTCGCTGCGCATCCCGATGTCGAAGCCGGAGGATGCGCGTGTCGAGCACCGACCCGGCGGCGCGGACGGTAATCCCTATCTCGTGATCGCCGCGATCCTCGCCGGCATCCACCACGGCATCACGAACAAGGTCGAGCCGGGGCCGATGGTGGCGCAGGAGTCGATCATCGACGAGAAGATTGCCCTGCCGGTGCGCTGGTCAGCGGCGCTGGACGCGTTCGACGCCGGGAAGATCCTGCCGAAGTACCTCGGTGAGAAGTACCACCGGCTGTACGGGACCTGCCGGCGGGAGGAAGAAGAGCGGTTCCATGCGGAGATCAGCGATCGGGACTACGAGTGGTACCTGCGGGCGGTCTAGGACGTTTCCGCGGAAACGTTGTGCGCACGGGCCGCCTTCTGCATCAACCAGCCCACCACCAGGCCGAGATCGAGTGCCTCGCCGGTCCATTGGGTGACGGCGGTCGAGGGTGTGATGCGGATGTCGGCGGATTCGTGTGTAGCCACTACAGCGGCCC
>Ga0209254_10004688_pt1 | contig 12528 bp, 11 predicted proteins | sample FrelakmetDIP11DI_FD_187148 | JGI IMG/M metagenome (GOLD analysis project Ga0209254, IMG submission 187148) | Freshwater lake sediment microbial communities from the University of Notre Dame, USA, for methane emissions studies - DIP11 DI (SPAdes)... | ecosystem: Environmental > Aquatic >...
CGGCCAGTGCCAGCATCAGAATTGCCAGGAGACCGCTACGCGATACCGCGTTCATCTTGCCGGCTGCCCGCATCATAGATGCTCCTCGAAGATTTGCCCGAGCGACTTGCGGAATCGCTCGATCACGCTTTTCGGGGCTTCGAACTGGGCCGCCTGCTCGGGCGTGACCTCCCTTGCGAACCTGAGGTCCTCAGCGAGGAACTTCAGGCGCAGCTGCCGCGCGAGATCGGGCTGCAGGAACACGACGGCCGTCTCGCTGTTGAGTCTCTCGCTGCGAGGGTCGAGGTTGTACGAACCGACGAGGCTGCGTTCCGCATCGAATACCGCGAACTTCGAATGCATCGTGCCCTGGTTGCGCGCGGGCTCGTCCGCCGCCTGGCCGACCCATTCCCAGATGCGCAGTCCGGCGTCCGGGTTGGCGCAGGAGCGAACCTCCGTCGACTCGTTCACCGCCAGCAGGTCCTTGTAATAGCCGCGGCCGACCAGCGTGATCTCGGGCAGGTCGTTGGTCTCCGGGCTATTTGAGATCAGTCGAACGGATGCGCAACGCTTCGCCGCGTCGGTGAGCGCCGTGAACAGCGACGCGGTCGGAATGAAATATGCATTCGCGATCAGCACTTCGCTCTTTGCGCGCTCGATCAACTTGACGTAGGCCTGCTGGATGTAGGTTTCCTTCAGGCGCGGGCGGTTCTGCAGGAACCGGCACGTGGCGCCGCGGAATTCGATTGCCGGCTGACGCGATTCAAGCGCGGCCACGTTCTGCATCACCCTTGGATCCGTCGTGTAATGAATCGGCAGCTTGCCGGTCTGGTCGAGCACCGCGCGCGTGGCGTCCCAGTACAGGTTGGTGTTGAACACGCCACGGCTCTTTTTCACGCCGACGAAGTAATCGAAGTTGCGATCGAATGCGGTGACGAGGTCCCCGACGATGGCGCCTTGCACGACCACGTCCTGGTCACGCCAGGTGGCGTCGGGATCATCCGGGTTGGCGCGGAAGTACTCGTTGCCGATGTTCAGCCCGCCCGTGACTGCGACGCCCTGGTCCGTATCGCCGTCGATGATCCACATCTTTTCGTGGAAGCGCTTGTCGAGCGCGTCGGGGTCGGTGTGCGGGACGAGCTTTGGGACCGGTAACTCGTTCAGCCACTGCAGCGCCATCGCCTCGTAACCCTCGACCTCGACGCCGTGCTGCTTGAGGTCGAAGTACATCCACTGCGTCTGCAGCCCGGAATTCGAGAGGGCATCCACGATGATGCGCACGTCGAGTCCAGCGGCCTTCTTCTGCTTCAGGATCTCCGCGATGCGCAGGCCGGTCTCGTCACCCTTGAACACCAGCGCCTGGATCCGGATCGAACTGCGGGCACTCTTCAGTGCCTGGAGACGGACAGCGAACGAATCCTCGCCGCCCTGCAGCACGGCGATCTGGCAGCCTTCCGGGCCGTGCACCGGGAACAGCCCGTTCAGGCCGACGTCGGCGTAGGGGCTGCCGACAAATCGAGCCTCACGCCCGAGTACGGACGACGCGCTGGCTTCCGCGACGAACTGGTCGACCGCCGCCTCAGTACCATCGCCGACAGTGGACGACGTGGTGGAGCATCCGGCAATCAGGCCGGCCGCCGAGAGGAGCAGGATGGTGGTGGCTCGGGTGGGCAGCACTGATATCGCTGGTCGTTCAACTGCGTGTCGGCACTGATCGGAGCAGCATGCTTCAACCTCGGGAGTCCGGCAAGCCGCGGCAACCGACGATCGCTCCCGTGATCCCGATCGGGCGATTCACGGGGTCGAACAGGACGCCCGGGTTCAGGATCCCCTTCGGGTCGGCAACTTGCTTGGCTGCGGCAAGCATCCGCCGGAACAGCGGATCCACCTCGCGCTCATAACCACTACGGTGGTCTCGGCCGACCGCGTGGTGATGGGTGATCGTGCCGCCGTGGTCCACCACGGCAGTGTTGGCTGCCAGCTTGATCTCGCGCCATGCAGCGAGGGCACTCGCCACGCTGCTGTCCGCTGCGCGTGTGGCGAACGTGAAGTAGGGCGCCGGGCCATCGGGGTACAGGTGGGTGAAGCGGCAGGAAAGCTGGATCTCCTGCCCCGTGGCCTGCCGGACAGCGCGAGCGACGTCGGCCTTGACGCCGCGGTAGAAGTCCTCGAACCGGTCCCAGGTGATGGCGGTCTCGAACGTGTCCATGATCACGCCGAGCCCAACGGCCGGATCGCGCCAGTACGGCATGCGCAGAAAGGCTTCGCGCCACGCGCCCGCGGCACCGGTGCGATGTTCGCCGGAGCCCTCGTCGGACATCGAGCGGGCGACCGCTGCGCCGTCGTAGCGTCCACCATGGTCCGTCACGAGTTCGAGCGCCCGTGCCATCCAGGCCTGCAGCGGGTGATCAGCGGATTCGAACGCGAGCACGAGGATGGCGGAGCGCCCGTCGCCGACGCCGGCGAAAATGGTTTCCATCGGATCGAGCAGGCGGCAATTGCTCGGGTGGAGGCCGGACTGCGCGAGTGATCGCACACAGGCCACAGCGGCGAAATAATCGCTGAACTGGATCGATGCGGACGCGCGGAATCGCGGCACGACCTGCAGGCGCACCCAGGCTTCTGTCAGCACGCCGAGCGTGCCTTCGGAGCCAATCACGAGACGATCCGGCGCCGGGCCAGCACCCGATCCAGGCAGTCGCCGCGTTTCCATCACACCAGCCGGCGTCACGAGGCGCGTGGCCTCGACGAAGTCGTCGATGTGCGTCTGCTGGGTGGCGTAGTGACCGCCCGAGCGAGTGACGATCCACCCACCGAGCGTCGAGAACTCGAAGCTCTGCGGAAAGTGTCGCAACGTCAGGCCATGCGGCTTAAGTTGTGCCTCCAGCTCGGGTCCCAGTGCACCGGCTTGAATGCGCGCGGCACGACTGACCGGATCCACCTCGAGCACTCGATTCAGTCGCTCGAGATCGAGCGAGATGGCGGCGGCGTATCCGGGGCCCACGGCTGCCTCGACGCCCCCGCAGACACTGCTGCCGCCGCCGTAGGGAATCACGGCGACGTCATGCGACTGCGCCCAGTCGAGGATGTCGATGACTGCCTGCTCGTTCTCCGGGTACGCGACCCAGTCGGGTAGCGATGGTGGCGCACGCAGCCACATGCGAGCGCAGTCGGCGTAGCTCTTGCCGGCACAGTGATTGAGGCGATCGAGCGGCGCGGCCGAGAACTGCGCGGCGAGCGCCAGCGGCGGGGCGATGCGCGGTGCCGGAAGATCGAACTCACCGACCAGAGGTGCCGGGCGATCCACGAAGCGCGCATCGATGTGAGCCAGCATCGCCTTGACCGTAACCTGCTCGCGCGCGGTGAGCGTGTCGCTGGCAAGACCCCAGCCCCAGAAACGACGCATCGGACGACGGGATAAAGTGGAACTGGTATCCATGCACGAACCTCCTGGTGGCGTGGCTACGATACTCGTTACCCGGTCGCACGCCACGGGGGGTAGCCAGGAGGGATAACGATCGTTATCCTAAGGCGCAGATTCGTGAGTACGGGCCAGCTGCCGGCCAGGACCCTGATGCGATATCCCAGCGAACACAAATCCGCAGCACGGAGCCGAATCCTCGAACGAGGCGCGCGCCATGCGAAGAAGCACGGGTTTCGCGCCAGCGGTATGGACGCGCTGGCCGGAGCGGCCGGCGTCACGACCGGGGCCATCTACAAGCACTTCGACGGCAAGTCGGATCTGTTCGCGGCGCTGATCGAAACCGAGCTCGGTCGCACCGAGCGGCGATTTGGGACCATTTCGCCCGACGATCCGTCGGCCATTGGCAAGGCATGGGCGGACTACCTGAGCCTGCAGCACGTCAAGCGGCCGGAGCATGGGTGTGTCCTGCCTTGCCTGGCCGCGGAAGTCGCCACGAGCGGTCCGGCTGCGCGAGCCTCATTCCAGGAAGGCCTGCTCCGCATCCACACGATCGTCGAACGCTGGACGGGTTCGAGCGAACGCGCCTGGACCCTGATCGCCCAGAGCATTGGCGCGGTCATGCTGGCTCGCGCGATGCGTGACGAGAACGTTCAGCAGGGTTTGCTGACCGCGGTCGAGCATGGGGTCGGGAGGCTGCTGACGGAGCGAGGGAGCCCGCAATGAAGGCGAACACACGAGACGGCGAATCCAGCAAAGCGGCCTTGATCGTCGGGGCGGGCGATGCAACCGGCAGCGCAATCGCCCGGCGTTTCGCCCGCGAGGGCTACGTTGCCTGCCTGGCCCGCCGCAGTGCGGACAAACTGCAACCCCTGGTCGATGCCATCCGGGCCGAGGGGGGCGAAGCGCGCGGCTTCGCTGCGGATGCGCGCAAGGAAGAGCAGGTCGCCGAGCTCATCGAGTCCATCGAAGCCGAGGTCGGGCCGATCGAGGTATTCGTCTTCAACATCGGCGCGAATGTGCCGTGCGGCATCCTGGACGAGACGCCACGCAAGTTCTTCAAGATCTGGGAGATGGCCTGCTTCGCCGGGTTCCTGACGAGCCAGGCCGCAGCTCGGCGAATGACGGCACGGCAGCGCGGCACGATTCTGTTCACCGGCGCCACGGCGGCACTGCGGGGTGCAGCGAATTTTGCTGCCTTCGCGATGGCCAAGCACGGCCTGCGTGCGTTGGCACAGAGCATGGCGCGCGAGCTCGGACCCATGAATATCCACGTCGCCCATATCGTCATCGACGGTGCGATCGACACGGCGTTCATCCGCGATAATTTCCCGGCCCGGTATGCGGAGAAGGAACGGGACGGAATCCTCGCGCCGGACCACATCGCGGACGCGTACTGGTACCTCCACACGCAGCCACGCGACGCATGGACGTTCGAGCTCGACCTGCGTCCGTGGATCGAGCGCTGGTAGCCAGCAACCGCAACGACTGCAGGAGCCCCTCGATGAGCACGACCCGATCGGTGGAGTTCTTTTTCGACTTCGGCAGCCCAACGTCATACCTGGCGTGGACGCAACTCCCCGGCCTCTGCGCCGAGGCAGGAGCACAGCTCGTTTATCGGCCGATGCTCCTCGGCGGGGTCTTCCAGGCCACGGGAAACGCGTCCCCGGTGACCGTGCCCGCGAAAGGCAGGTACATGCTGACCGACATGGCGCGATTCGCCCGCCGTTACGGCGTGCCGATGCAGTTCAACCCCCACTTCCCGATCAACACCTTGCTGTTGATGCGTGCCGCTGCAGGCGTGCAAATCGCCATGCCCGAGCGCCTCACCGACCTCATTGCGACCGTGTACCGGGCGATGTGGGTCGAGGCGCTGAACATGGGTGACCCGGCAGTCGCCGCCGAGGTGCTTGAGCGCGGAGGATTCGATGCGCGAGCGGTCCTTGCGCTCACGTCGGACCCGGCGGTCAAGGAGGCGTTGAAGGCGAATACCGAGGAGGCCGTGCGTCGTGGTGCGTTCGGAGCACCGACCATGTTCGTCGGCGAGCAGATGTTCTTCGGCCAGGACAGGCTCGATTTCGTCGCAGCGGCGCTCCAGGCAAACTGATTCGCGCTGAGGAAACCTAATCGGCCAGGTATCCGCTCCTCCGGGCTCCGGCGATCGTAAGCCGGCGGGCGAGGCTGCGGGACACGCGCATGACGTTGTAGCCGAGCTTTGCCGACGGTCCCGTGAACAGGAAGCGCTGGTCGCGCTCGACGCCGCGCACGACGTCCCCGGCGACGGTCCGCGGGTGGCAACCCTTGTTCGCGTAATACTGCTGCAGCTTCTGGATCTGCGCGGCGCTCATGCCCGATGCGGTGGGACTGATGTGCACGATGGCCGTGTTGATGATCCCGGGACACACGACGAGGACCGAGATCTCCGTGTCGTGCAGCTCCATGGCGAGGACCTCGGACAGGCCGACGACGGCATGCTTCGACGCGGCGTAGGCCGACATGTTCGGCGCGGGAGCGAATCCGGCCAGCGAAGCTACATTGACGATCTTCCGGGCGCCACCCGCACTGCGCATCGAGGGCAGGAACGCGCGAATGCAGTGCACGATCCCGAGGACGTTGATGTCGTAGATGCGTCGCCACTCCGCGAGCGGCGTCTGTTCGAAGCTGCCCAGGAATGCGACACCCGCGTTGTTGACCAGGACGTCGACGGGGCCAATCGCCTGCTGCACCGCGGTCGCGAAGTCCGTCACCGACTCCTCCCGCGACACGTCGCTGGCCTGCGCAAAGCATTGCACGCCCATCGCGGCGATCTCGCCGCGGACTTTCTCCAGCGCCGTGCCATTGATGTCTGAGATGATGAGGTTCGCGCCGCGCTTCGCGAACGCACGCGCGCACTCGAGGCCAATGCCCGAAGCCGCGCCCGTCACCAGTACCTGTTTGCCTCTGAGGTTCTTCATGCCGAAGGGCCGAAATAGACTTCGAAGAAGCGGGCGATGCCCGACTCGGGCACCGCGAGGTTGGCCTCCTTGCTGGTGCGCACGCAGACGAGCGCAGGCCCGGCGCAGCCCTTGGCACGCGCGAGCGCTGCCGGCAGTGCCTCGATCGAGTCCACGTACTCGCCGTGGCAACCGAGGCCCTCGGCGACCTTGTCCCAGCGGACCTCGCCCATGCCGGTCCCGAAGGTCTTGCCCCAGCGCGTCATTTCATTGGGGATCTCCATCGTCCACTCGGACTCGGCCATCACGACGAACGTGATCTTCAGTCCTTCGCGCGCCGCGGTCTGCAGCTCCATTGCGTTGAATCCTGCGGCCCCGTCGCCGGTGACGCAGACGACCTCGCGCTCGGGTGCACCGAGCTTCGCTCCGACCGCCGAAGGGATTCCGGTCCCCAGCATGCCCAGCTCCAGGATGCTGTGGTACGAATTGGGCTTCGTGGACGGTAGCGCCAGGCCAGCCCAGAGCGAGGTCATGCCGCCGTCCGTGCAGTACACGGCGTCGCGTCCGAACACCGCCCCGACCGTCCCGATCGCCTGTGCCGGGTGGATACCGGGGCCGGACCACGCGGCGACCAGGTCACCCATGGCCTTTGCCCAGGCCTCGTGGCTGGCGCGCAGCGCACCGACGTCGGCGCGGCCGCGGCTCGCAAGCTTGCGGCTGTGCAGCTTTGCGGCCAGTCCCTCCAGCGTTGCCCGGGCGTCCGCGACGATGCCGAGCGTGACGGGTCGCGAAACACCGATGTGGCGGGGATCCACGTCGACGTGGATCACCCGACAGCCGGCCGGATCGCCCCAGTACTTGTCGAAGGGGACATCGAGATTGCCGACGCGGGAACCGACGACCAGCAGCACGTCGGCGTTACGGCGCAATTCGTCGGCCGCTGGACTCTGTGAGCTGAAGTAGAGCGGATGGTCGTGAGGAACGACACTTCGACCGGCCATCGACGGGATCACCGGGCACTCGAGCACTTCCACCAGCGCGATCAGCGCGGCATTGGCCTGCGCGCGGTCGACACCGGTGCCGGCAAAGATGACGGGAGTCTTCGCCGTCGCCAGCATTTCCGCGGCGGTCGCAAGTTGCGCGTCCGATGGCTGCGGCAATGACGCGCGTCCGCTTGTGCGCGGATAGATCGGGGCGGTCGCTGGATCGCCGGATGCGTAGAGCACCGGGCCCGGAATCTCGAGCTGCACGGGCCCGGGGCGACCCGCCCACATTTCCCGGAACGCCATCCGCACCAGTTCCGGTATGCGGGTCCACTCGAACACGGGGCCGTTCCACTTGACGGCTGGCTTGAAGAGATCGAGCTGGTCCTGGCCCTGGAACGTCGCGGGCGTCGAAGGATAGACCACGCCAGTACGGTGTTGCGACGTGATCGCGAGCACGGGCACGCCTTCGTGCCTCGCCGTCAACATGCCCGGCACCAGGTTCGCAGAGCCCGGGCCCGGGTTGCCGAGCACGACCGCGACCTGGCCGGTCGTCTTGTAGAGCCCCTCCGCCATGTGAACCGCCGCGGCCTCGTGGCGGATCGTCACGAAGCGAATACCGTTGCCCTCGAGCGCGGCGAGCAACGGATCGATCTCCGGGCACGGCAGTCCGAAGACGAATTTCACGCCCTCGTTGACCAGCGCACGCGCGAGCAGTTCACCACCGGTCAGTTCGTTCATGGATTCTCCCCTGTCGACGTTGTGCGCAGCGACTGCGCGACGGCAGCGGGATTGTCCGCGGGACCCTGCAGATAGTCTTGGCATTTTCTGCCAATATACTGATATTTTGAGACACGACGCCCGCTCATCGGGTCGGGCATCCGGAGGCCGGCGATGCGTGAAGCCGCCGAATCGTACAGGCTGCCTGCGCGGTATATGGCGCAGCTCGTCGATTACCTGGAATCCATCGGCATCGATCGCGCCCCGATGCTGCGCGCGGCGCGCATTCGCTCGATCGATACGCCGCAGGCCCAGGTGACGCTGCACCAGGTCGAGGCGCTGCTGCGCGCCGCGGAGCAGGCGAGTGGACGCCTGGACCTCGGATTCGAGCTCGGCCGCCGGCTCGACCCGACGTCCCACGACGTGCTTGGATTCGCCCTACTGACGAGTCCGTCGTTCGGGCACTTGCTGCGCCTGGCGGTCAGTTACCAGCGCCTGATCCAGCCCGTGTTCGCGCTGAGTCTGCAGCGGCGCGTCGGACGGGTCGACCTCGTCTACCGGCCGGCGGTGGCGTTGCCGCATCGTTCGATGCGCGTGCTCGAGGAGGCGATCGTGATGTCCAATCACTCCGCTTTCCAGTCCACGCTCGGCGACAGGTTGCAGCCTTACGATGTCTGGCTGTCGATCGAGCGCCCGCCACATGCCCAGCGCTACGCAGAACTCTCACGGGCGCGGGTTCACTTTGGCGACAATGTGCCCGGCGTGCGGATCTCGCTGGAGGCGGCACTGCTCGACGCGCCGCTCGCGATGGCCAATCCGCGCGCCATGCGAGCGGCGGAAGAGCGCTGCAAGGCGCTGCTGCGCCAGACGCTAGCGCGTCGTCGCTGGAGCGAGTGGTGCCGAATGATGCTGCACGAGTCGGAGGATTCCCGGCCGACGCTCGAGCAGCTCGCCGGCTTCATGCACATTTCCGCGCGGACGCTGGCTCGTTATCTCGACGCCGAGAACACCAGCTTCCGCGACCTCTCGCTGCAGGTGCGCACGGAACGGGCGCGTCGGCTGCTGGCCGAAGGCGACTTGTCGGTGACGCAGATCGCGTACCGCCTGGGCTTCACGGACGTCGCCAGCTTCGTGCGCAGCTTTCGTGCGCAGACCGGCCGCACGCCGGGTTCGCTCAGGGCGTGACGACTGCCAACGACGCCTTGCATTGGTCGACCCATTGCACGATCCGACCATGATTCACGGCTGTCGCCGCATGACGACGAACATGCCGACGGAGACACTGACGGTGATCGCGATGCCGAGCAGCAGGATCCGTGCTCCATCACCGGAAGCGAGCGCTGAGCCGAGTTGTGTCCCGGCACGCGTGCCGGCGTGCGCGAGGAATGCCAGCAGCCCGAAGTCCGCCATCGTCTGGCCGGCGGTGTGCGGCATCGTCGTCAGGAACGGACCGATCCGGCCAATCTTGCCGAAGATCAGTCCGACGAGCAGCGTGCCTGCGGCCGGTCCGATCGAAAGCACCATACCGGGCAGCGGGAAGACGACGTTGCCGAGCAGCAGGCCGAGCACCATTCCCGAGCCCAGCACGATCGGGCGAAGAACCGACAGGCCGCGCTCGGAATCACCGAGGAATGAGGTCACCGCCGCGATCTGGTTGCGCGGCGCGATGATTGGCAATCGGTCGCCGGGTTGCAGCGCGAAGGAATCCTTCGCCAGGATGTCCACGTCGCCACGGCGAACCCGGATCACCTTGGCACCGAAGCGACGCATCAGGTCCAGGTCGCCGATCGTGTGCCCGGCGAGATCTTCGTCGGACAGCGTGATCCTGCGGAAGTCTACGGCGCCGCGACTGGCCTCCAATGACTCTGCCGAGGGCTGGCCGAGTTCGTCCGTCACCAGGTCGACCAGGTCGATCGGGCCGACCACGGTGACGATGTCACCGCGCCGCAGCCGGGCTGCATCGCTCGGTGCCTGCACGTCGTCCGAGGATGGGCCTTGCTGCAGCCGGGAGAAGCGGACGCGCTGCTTGTAGCGCTTCTCCAGTTCACCGACGCTCGGCTCGGCGGTACTGTCCACCTGGATGCTGCGGCTGACCAGCGGGGCGGGCACGTCCGTGTCCGCGCCACGACCGCGCAAGGCGAGACTGGTTGCGAGCAGCGGGCCCACGACGCCGAACAGGTAGGTCACTGCATAGGCGATCGTTGGACCGGCTTCGTCGTGGGCCGCTTCGCGTGCGGCGGCCAGGGCCGGACATGTTTCCGACCGAGAACGTGAACAGCACGAGACCAAGGGTGCCGAACGCTTCGGGGACGACGATCCGGAAGCCCCGGGACACGCCGAACGCGCTCAGGGCCATTCCCAGGAACAGCACCGCCGCGGCGCCCAGTTCGACGCTGCCGAGCCGGACGCGTCCGATGACGGCGCCCGTCCCCAGCAACAGGAACAACAGCAGGATGTCCTGGCGAGCCAGGAAAGCGAGAGTGACGTCCAGTGAATTCATGGGGTGGGTCGGAGGGTTTGCAGTGTCGTCGCCCGTCGCCCCGACGTAACGTGTGAGTTACCGAGACTCGACTTCGGCCCGGGGCCCCAGAGGGGCCGGCACCGCCGCATTGGCGGGCACCGCCTGAATGTTGCTAGGCTCGACACACATCCGGGTGATCGGCAGCGTAATGGTCCATGGTGCATGAGCGAGAGACGTGAGGCACTGGCTTGTCCGCACCGACCACCGTGTCCCGGCTGCCCGCGCTTCGGCGAGCCGGGCATTTCGTCGACTGCATTCGCGGCCCTCCAGGCGCTGGCGCGCGCTCATGACCTGCCTGGCGTTCCGGTGGTCTCCGGAGCGACACACGCGTTTCGTCTCCGCGCCCGACTGGCGATCCGGGGCCGGCAGGGTGCGCCCAAGCTTGGGATGTTCCAGCTCGGCACGCATCGCGTGGTGGCCATACCGCATTGCGTCGTCCAGCATCCGTTGATCAATCGCGTCGTCGCGGTCGTGCGGCGGGCGCTCGTCGATGCCGGCGTGACACCCTATTCGGAAGCAGCTCACCGCGGAATCGCGCGCTATCTGCAAGTCGTCGTGGAGCGGAGCTCGCAGACCGCACAAGTCGTGCTGGTCGGCAACAGTCCGACGGCCGAGGCGCTGGCCACATGCCTGGACCTGATCCGGGAGCGGCTCGGCAGCGAGCTGCACAGCCTGTGGTTCAGCGCACATTGCGAGCGGTCCAATGCGATCATGGGCCCGGAGTTCCAGAACTGCTGCGGGCCGGCCAGTGTGATCGAACATTTTGGCGGCGCGGCGATTCATTACCCGCCCGGAGCATTCGGCCAGAGCAATCTGGACGTTGCGGAGCACATCATCGGTCACGTGCGCGACCTGGTCCCGGAAGGCGCGCGAGTGACTGAGTTCTATGCTGGGGTCGGTGCGATTGGTCTGTCACTGCTGCCAGGCGTCCGCGAGCTCCGCATGAACGAAGTGAGCCCGCATTCGCTGCAGGGCCTGGAGCTCGGTCTCGCGAGCCTGGATGCGGCCGACCGTGCCAAAGTCACGGTCGTGCGAGGCCCGGCGCGCGAGGTTGCTCGAGCGGCGTCGGGCGCGGACGTCATCGTTGCGGACCCGCCGCGCAAGGGTCTCGACCGGGAACTGCTCGAACAACTTGGCGAGGAGCCGCCCGGGCGATTCGTCTATGTGAGCTGCGGCCTCGAGTCGTTTCTCGATGACACCAGATACCTGACATCCCTCGGCAGGCTACGGCTGCTCAACCTCGCCGCTTTCAACCAGATGCCCTTCACGGAGCACGTGGAAACCGTCGCCTGCTTCGAGCGTGTCTGACTAAGAAGCTCGGGCAAGCTCGCTCGCCGTGTACTCGTCTGCCGGAAAAAATGACTCGATCGCCAGTTCCTGCAGCGTAATATCGTGAGGCGTGCCAAACACCGTTACCGTACTGATGAAGGTCAGCACCCCGGTGGCCGTCTTCAGCTTCAGCGGCAACAGCACGCCCAGGTGCTCATGCTCCAGGTCCGTCTCGTCCTCGCCTTCTGGTCGCGGATAACCGAGGACCTCGTCAATCAGTGATTTGAGGTACGCGTCGCCGGTCAGCTCGAGTTGCTGCTGCAGGCGGCTCAGGATGTGTCTGCGCCACTGCGAAAAGTTGGCAATGCGGGAAGCCACGCCACGCGGATGCAGGCTGACCTTGACGACGTTGATTGGAGCTGCGAGCAGGTCCGGCTGCGTTCCCTGCAGCAGCGCACCCACCGCCTGGTTGGCGGCGACCACGTTGTAGAACCGATCGAACGCCAGGGAAGGGTTCGGCAGGTGGCTGCGCAGAACGATGTCCAGTGAGCGTCGGGCCGCCTGCATCTCAGGCGCATCGAGTGAACTGCGCCGGTACATCGGAGCGTAGCCAGCGGCTTCCAGCATCGGATTGCGCTCGCGCAACGGCACGCTCAGGCGCTCCGTCAGCCGCAGCACCATCTCCCGGCTCGGTGTCGATCG
>Ga0209254_10004690_pt1 | contig 12526 bp, 9 predicted proteins | sample FrelakmetDIP11DI_FD_187148 | JGI IMG/M metagenome (GOLD analysis project Ga0209254, IMG submission 187148) | Freshwater lake sediment microbial communities from the University of Notre Dame, USA, for methane emissions studies - DIP11 DI (SPAdes)... | ecosystem: Environmental > Aquatic >...
CCTCCGAGGAAGCATATCTAGCAACTCCGAGCAACAGATTAATGCGTAATCAAATTTGGGGAACTGTAATCTTAATTTTGACCCTGTTTGGGATCTTAACTGCAATGATTAATATCCGCCATTCTCCACATGAAAAGTCTCGAGAATTGGTGATTCTACTGCTTGGCACCTTTAGCCAGGCTATATTTCTTCTCTTTTACATTCCCTTGCCCTGGCAGCGTTATATCATCCCACTGGTGCCTTTTGTTTGCTTGTGGGTGGCTTTTTCTATTACGATGTTGTATAAGGCGTTTGCCCGTTCCTATCGCGCTAAAAAGCGATTAACCTAGGTATTCCCTCAACTTCCTACGGATTGCTGGGTGACGAAGTCGACTTAAAGCTTGTGCTTCAATTTGCCGAACGCGCTCGCGAGTAACACCCATTTTACGCCCTACTTCTTCGAGGGTGTAGGCCTGTCCATCCAAAAGACCATATCGTAATTGCAGGATTCTCACTTCCCGAGGAGGTAGTCCGTTTAACACAGTCTCTAAGTGCTCACGTAATAAATTATGGGTGGCAGATTCGTCTGGGGCAGCGATCTCTTCATCTTGGATGAAATCTCCAAGAACAGAATCCTCTTCATCGTCTGTGGGAGTCTCCAAGGAGAGAGGTCGACGAGCCACCTGAATCATATTTTCTACCTTTTGTGGGACAACCTCCAAGGCATGGGCTAATTCATCCACAGATGGATCGCGTCCAAGTCGCTGTGTTAGTTGATGTTGGACTCGTAATAATTTATTAATCTGATCCCCCATATGTACTGGCACTCGGATTGTGCGCCCTTGATCTGCAATCGCTCGGGTCACCGCCTGGCGAATCCACCAGGTGGCGTAGGTGCTGAACTTATGTCCACGCCGGTAGTCAAATTTCTTTGCAGCGCGAATCAGACCAATATTTCCTTCCTGGATCAAATCGAGAAAAGGCACCCCTCGACTCATATACTTCTTAGCGACGCTGATCACCAATCTGGAATTTGCAGTAATCAAATGCTCGCGTGCTGCCCAACCATCTTCGATTAAATATTGAAGGTCTTGACGTCGACGAGGACTGACATTTCCTTTTGCAAGCTCTTCTCTGGAAAGTCGGCCTCGTTCGATTCTCTGAGCCAATTCTACTTCTTCTATTGCAGTGAGTAATGGAACTCGTCCTACTTCCTTAAGATACAAACCAATCGTATCATCGGTATCTATATTAGCCAGGTAATTATCATCAATAGCCAGTTGCTGGCGTGTATCCTCCTCTACCTCATCCTCTTCAGCGAGCTCTTCCTCTGTTGGACCGACTACACTACTGTCATCGACATAAGGAATACCAGCACTAATTAACGCGGCAAAAGCTTCTTCCAATTGATCGACATCTTGCTCAACCTCCGGGAATAAGACCAGGATGTCATCGATGGTAACAAAGGACTTTTGGCGACCAAGCTCGATTAAACGTGCGATTGCAGGATGTTCGTTCGATTCTTCTATATCAGTTAATATCTCATCATTAATCATTCTTTCTCCATTATTATAATAATGAAGAATTCGTGCGTAAGAGTAACCAACTCTATACTATGTGTATAGAATACACTTTTTTATAGGTAAAATCAATACCGAATTTCATAGTGTTTATATTTATCAGAAATTCCTATTATAGTTCTAAGTATCTAAGGGGTTGAGGTTACTGATGGAATTTCAGAAGATAAAGGTGCTGGAGCGGTTTCATCTATAACAGCTTCGGTTGATGTCGGTATTGGTATAATGGGTGGATTTTCTACAAGATTTAGTAAAGAATCCAAGCTATATTTGCTGACTACAAGAATTTCCTTTCCACCCTTCCGAACATAATACCCACTTCCTGTTGCAGTAACTTTTCCGATATCTAGAACTACTTCCTCCCCATTCTTAGAAACAATGGTAATTCTATATACAGGGACTAATAAACCTGCACCTCCAAGATCCAAACCCTGGTCAAATTCTGACAACACCTGTAAATTATAAAGTTGGGCAATTGCCGATTCAACAGAAGTGGCATCGGTTTCAAATCCTTCAGGGATGGATAATTTCCACAATCCCTCGTCATCCCGTGCGACTTCAACAACCTTGCCTCCGACACCTTCAATTCTTAGATCGGATACGTTCATTTCTTGAGAAATCAATAATTTCTGTTCCATTGTAGGTGTAATTTCAGCTTGCTCTTCTTTATGATACCGTTGCCAGAAAATAAACGCCAAGAGCAGGAGAATAAAAATCCCCAGAAGGATCAAGGTTGATCGCTTTAGCATAATCTAACCTCTTCGTCTCCGTTGGAAAAAGACGGCAATACCTCCTAGTAATGCCAATCCTGGTAAGACAATTACCGTGCCTAAAAATATTAAGTTTAAGGCTATATTCTGTGGGGGAAGCTCCATGGTTCGCTGTGTTGTATTTTTTGGTGTAAGATTTATTAGATTCTCCTGACCTGCAGCCCAATCTACAGAATTTATAAACAAATCGCCATTTGCATAATTGAAGAAATATTGGTCGGAGGCAAAATCGGAATCTCCAAAAACTACTACCCTCCCTTTGTTATTGAAATTTTCTGCAACAGCTGCTAATGATATAGGACCTGGTTTATCTTGCTTCTCATCGAATTCTACATTTGATTGACCTGATGCAAGATCATCCAGACTAGTTTCAGCCCATGATTGTGGAGCTGTAAGTACCAGTTCTACAGGGCTTACACCACTTTCTATTGATGCATTCACACTAGCACTTCTTACAGATGGAAACTGTGAAGTTGTATTCTGGAAAGCCGTGGTGATTGAGTGATTGCCATATTGAGCTGCATAAGGTGCAAAAGGCTGGTTTGAGGTCAAATCAACGACGATATCCATTCCCAGGTTTATGCCCCATGTTTTTGTTAAGTAATCCGCAATAGGATCACCTTGTGAGCTGAAATCAGTAACAGGAAGTGGTTCTTCCAAGACAATCAATGCCCCACCCTTTTCCAAATAATTGCTTATCTGGTTTACTTCATCCAAAGAAACTGGTTTACGAGGACCTGCAATAACAAGGACTTTTGAGTCTTCCGGTATACTGTTAGTAGCCAGTAAATTTAGAGTTTTGACTATGTAGTTTTTGTTTTCTAAAGTCTGCTTAGCTTGCGAGTAAGAGGTTTCACCAGAATCGTCTGGGCTATGTTCTCCATGACCGGTTAAGAAATAGATGGTGCTCTCACCTGGATTCAGCAACCTGACTATCGCTCCAGTCATTTCTTGCTCCGAAACAATCGTGACTGGTTCTTTTCGATCACCCATCACCAAGATGATGGTGCCATCTCTGGAGATATTCGCTTGTTCAGCCAAAACCGGATTTCTTTCAGGATCAATATACATAAAGTCGAACTTACCCTCACTATTAGCTTTAAATTGATCCAATAATACCGTAGCTTGATCGGTCGACATTCTCTTTGTAAAATATGCTTCAGCCACCACTGGTTCTTCAAGCTCTTTTAAGGTACTTATTGTCTCAGGAGCCAATGTAAATTGCTTATCTTCAGTTAAATCCCATCGTTTAGAATTTTGATAGATAAAATAATTCAACAATACCACAATCCCAACAAACGCTAAAGATAATACCAGCGCATTACTTCCATATCGAGCCTGGCGGCCAGTGATTAGTTGCCGGACTCTTTCAGGATCTAATAAAGCAAACAAAGCCAGACCAAAGAATACAAATCCTAAACTGATCTGTAAATAAATATTAAATTCGCGTTGGACAATGTACAGTCCAACAGAGACTACTGCTGCAACTAGAGCGATATACAGGCCAATTGGAGCAAATCGACGCCACTCGGGTTTCATTAGCCCCACCTCCTAATTTCAACGGATACAGAACCAAAAAACAACGCTAAAACCGTTATACTGAGATAGAAAACCACATCTTTTAAGTCGATAATACCTCTAGTTAAATTATCAAAAAAGTGACCACTAAAATCCAGATACGTTAATAATTCTGAATTTCCTCCTAAAGGACCAGTGACCTGAACAATAGGGCTTAGAATCCACCATAGAAAAATTAGCATGCCTGATGTAAAAACAAAAGCAGCTATTTGGTTACTGAACAATGAGGAGATAAAAACTCCAACTGCAATTAAAGATGCACTTAATAATACCAATCCAAGATAACCAGATAATAATGGTCCTTGATCGATACCTGGTTTTACAAATTGATTAAGGATTAAAGGGTAAATAAGGGTGATTGCAATTATGGTGAGTAGAAATAAAAAACCGCCTAACCATTTCCCAACTACCAATTCCCAATCTTTAACTGGAGCAGTTAACAGGAGCTCAATGGTACCCATCCGTCTTTCTTCCGCTAACAACCGAGTGGTAATAGCCGGGACAATCAATACCAACATAGTCCCAAGAGGAACCATGGTTATCTCTGCTCCAGGTGTGTATCCCGGTTGAGCAGAAGCGACCTGAAGGTTCAGATAGAAGAAAATACCCAATACTAACAAAATAACAAAAGCAATCACGTATGCTACTGGACTGGAGAAATATAGATTGTATTCTCGCCTGGCAATCGTCCATATGTTATGCATAGATTCTTCATCCTTTCACATTAATTCAGAGACCTCATCATCATTTACTTCCAAATCGTCTTCGGTAAGATCCTCCTCATTTGGTTCTGGGGGAGATGGTTCGTCTCGAGTAAGTTGCAGGAAAATATCTTCAAGACTCAAACCAATTGGATGTAAATCTAATAAATCGTATCCGGCATTTATTATTGCTCTTGCAACTTCCGGTCTGGGATCTTTTCCAGGTACTGTTTCGAATTCAAATTTGCCATCCTCCTGCGAAGATAATTTCGAAACACCAGGAACCTGGCTGACCAGAATGTCGACTCCATCTGAATCGCCTCCAACTTGCACAATCACTCTCTGAGCGCCGGTAAGCCGTGATTGAAGGCGCTCAGGGGTGTCTTCTGCCACAATATGGCCTTTATTGATTATGAGAACTCTATTACAAACCTGTTGCGCTTCAGATAAGATGTGGGTTGAAAGCATAATCGTGTGTTGTTGACCAAGCTCGCGGATTAGGTTACGTACTTCAATTATCTGTGCTGGATCAAGCCCGATTGTGGGTTCATCAAGAATCAAAACTTCGGGATTATGAATCAATGCCTGGGCAAGTCCAACACGCTGACGTAAGCCTTTTGACAAGCTAGAAATATAACTCAAGTCACGATCTTCCAAGTGAAGTAATTCAAGAAGTTGATCAACGCGTTCTTCCGCTTCTGGGACACGTCGTAAATCTGCCATGAATTTAAGATAATCATAAACAGTTAAGTCGGGATAAAGTGGAACCGTTTCTGGCATATAACCAACCCGACGGCGAACTTCAATCGATTGATCGATCACGTCAAATCCTGCTACTCGAGCTTTTCCAGACGTTGGAGGCATATAACCACAAAGAATACGCATGGTTGTGGTTTTCCCAGCACCATTTGGTCCCAGAAAACCAAGAATTTCCCCCTTGTCTGCATTAAAGGTTAATCCTTCAATGGCGCGACGTGGGCCATAATCTTTCGTTAAACCTTCAACATGAATCATATGTTTCTCCTAATCTATCATTACTTACCAAAGACAAGAAAAAAGCACTGCCGTTATCGGCGGTAAAGTGCTATGTAGGAATAATATTTTTCTCGTCACAATGCCATAAATTGATGGTGGTCAACAATAAACCCGCGTAATTATATACTTTAAGGAAACAAGGTAAGTCAAGAGGATTCATCAAGTCTAATCGAATGCTAATTTGTGAAAAGAAACTGGTTTTTCCATCAACAATATTGATAAATTCGGTAAAAATGTATGGAAATCTCTTGCATCTTTATGAATATTAAGGCATACTAAAGGGTAGGAGTAAGGAAAAATGGTCAGCATCCCTTTAAGATCATACATTCGAGAGATCGAGAAACATGTTGAGAATGGTAGAAACGATGAGGCGATTGCCCATTGCCGCCATATTCTCGAGACATATCCAAAATATACAGATGTATATAGACTACTTGGGAAAGCATTCTTAGAAAACCAGCGATATGGTGATGCTGCGGACATCTTCCAACGTGTGCTCTCCTCTTCTCCAGATGACTTCGTGTCTAATGTGGGAATGAGTATCGTACGGGAAGATGAAGGTAACCTGGATGAAGCTATTTGGCACATGGAACGTGCTTTCGAGATCCAACCTGCAAATACTGCGATACAAGATGAGCTTCGACGGCTCTACGGACATCGTGATGGAATGGAACCGCCAAAGATCAGGCTTACTCGAGGAGCTTTATCGCGTATGTATTTCAAAGGAGGGCTTTACCAACAGGCCATTGCAGAGATCCGTACCGCGCTTGCTGACAATCAAAATCGTCTTGATTTACAAATCCTCTTAGCTGAAGTTTATTCAAAAACCGGACAACAAGCAGAAGCTTCTGAGTTAGCTAACAATGTAATCAGAAAACTACCTTATTGCCGAATTGCCAATCAAATCATGCTCGATATTCTTGCAAGTACCGACCGGTTTAAAGAAATGCAAGTCTTTCAGAGTCGATTGAACGAAATTGAACCCTATTCTGCATTCATCAATGCAGATAATCCTTCTGCTGCTAGTGTATCAGACCATATGATAAAGATAGAAAAACTAGATTGGAAATCCGGACAAGCGATTAGCGAATCCGAAGGACAACCGAACTGGGCAAAATCACTGGGAATTGAAATCGAGGAAACTGCTCAGGAAAAAGAGGAAATTATTCCTCAGTGGTTAATTGGAGAAATTCAGGAGGGCGAAAAGGAATATTTAGAAACTACTAATGAACAGGCAATTCCAGCTTTTTCTCTCGAATCACTGGGTGAAATACCTCCTCCAGGTGAACCAAGCCAAAAAATGGACGCAATTCCCTCCATTGCTCCCGAAGAAGAAGTTCCTGAATGGATGGAAGAAGTAAGTTGGAGCAAAGCGGCTGAACAGCAAAGAGAAGAACCTTCACCTGAACCAGAAGTGAAGGAAATATTTAGGCAAGAAGAAGGAGAAATAGCATCCGCAGAGATTCCAGATTGGCTTCGAACCATGGCTCCATCACCAGAACCAGATCAAGAATTGGCAAAAGAGGACAAGGAAACATCATGGCTAGAAGAAATTGTCCCAGTGAGCGAAACAGAAACGACCTCAGATCAAACTGAAACAAAAGAAGAAAAAATCGAGATCGAACAAGAAAGTGAATTACCAAGCTGGCTAGTTTTTGATGAGAAACAAATCGAAATTGGAACGAGCGACGAGACTTATGACCAACTTCCAGATTGGTTGAAGGAAGATTTAGAATTTCCTGCAAAAACTAAAGCGCCAGAATATACTCAAATGGGAGAAGCAAAGGAATTCGAAGAGAGCCTATTTGTTGGAGACGAATTACCAGAATGGATTTTTGAAGAACATGATCAAGTAAAAGCTCCCACTTCAGAAGTCAAGGTTTCGCCATCAACACAGGAACTCCCTGACTGGCTGGTTGAGATTGCAGAACAAAAAGCTGTAGCTCAGCTTGCAGAAGAAGAATCTCAAAAGAAAGAACAGCTTATATTTGAATCAGAGGCGACTCTGCCTCCTGCCCCCTTTGAGGAGTTACCTACTTGGATGAGAGAGGAAGCTACTTCCAAAGAGGTTAGTATCAGCGATGAAAATATCCCACCTGAAGTTATTGAGGAAATATCAGAATGGGAGAAGACACCCGGTGAAGTTGAAACGATTGAGATACCTGAATGGTTACTTGAGGAAGAACCAACACCTACAAAGGAAAGCACTCTGGATTATGATTTGATTACTCCAGCTGAAGCAACCGAAATCTTTGGAGAAGAACAAATTGAGGAGACCCCTCAAGTTGAAGAAGAAACCATCCCTCTTGGAGATACTCAACCAAGAAAAGTAGTATCACTAGAGCATGAAGTAACCATCCCCTCCGAAGGAGCTGAGATACCTACTGAGACAATTCCTACTGGTATCCCGAGTGAAGAAATACCTTCACTTGAAGATACAGAGGCAGCATTTGCGTGGCTAGAAAGCCTCGCTGTAAAACAAGGAGCAGAAGAGGCCTTGCTTTTAAAACCTGAAGAACGATTGGAAACACCTCCAGAGTGGGTGCAACTTGCAGCGATAGAACAAATCCCTTCAATAGATAAGGAATTACCAGGCGAGGCAATACCTCCATTCGAAGAAGAAAAGTTTGAGGAAGTGAGTCTAACTCATGAAGTTGAAGAGCCAACAGTCGAATTGGTTCCCGCTGCAGAATTTCCTCCCAGTGAGGAGCTAATCTTAAAAGAAACTCCCTCTGTTGAAGTAATCGAAATTCCATCTCCAGAACCTCAAGCAAAACCATTTGAGAAAGAAGAAGAAATTACAATTGAGGAGTTAGAGGCTGTAAGCGTTGATGAATTGTTCGAAAAAGAGATACCTTCGGAAGAGCTTATTTCAAAAATAGAAAAAGAGATCATGCCTGAAGCAGAAATTACTTCTCTTGAAGATATCGAAAGGTTAACGATAGTAGAACCTGAAATGAAAGAAATTACCGAAGAGGTTTCAGAGTTACCTGATTGGCTTCTGGCAACTGAAGCTGAGATCCATGAAGGAGTAGAATCGAAACCTCTAGAACCTGAAGAAAAAGTAAATATCAACGAAGCATCATTAGTAGAACTTGAGAGACTTCCAGGGATCGGTTTTATTATGGCTCAGCGAATAATCGAATACAGAGAGACAAATGGACCGTTTAGAACTGTGGATGATCTTTCACAAGTAAATGGTGTAGGTCCTGTCACGCTCGATGAGATCCGAGATTATTTATTTGCAGAACACCCAGCCGTTATCCCACCGAGACTTGAGGAAGAAACATTGACTGTTTTGGTTGAAGAAGAACTTCCACCAAAGATTAAGGAAGCAAGGGACTCACAAATCCAAGGGAACCTGGAAAGTGCACTCGAGATTTATAACGACTTAATACAGTCAAGGGATTTGCTACCCAACGTCATACAAGATTTGGAAGAAATTGCCGTGAATAATCCACAAGACATTCGGATATGGCAGAATCTTGGTGACGCGTATATTCGGGATGATAAGGTAGAAGAGGCGCTAGAGGCGTATATTAAGGCGGAGAAACTACTATAATAATTAGAAAGTATGTAAAAATCACCCTTCTCTTTTGATAAAATAGTGCGGCGGTCATTCCGCCGCATTTTACACTCTTCAATATCTTGGAGGATATTTTGGAAAAGACACTAGTACTGGTAAAACCTGATGGTGTTCAACGTGGTTTAGTTGGAGAAGTAATTTCTCGCCTTGAAAGACGCGGATTGAGAATGATAGCAGCAAAGTTTATAGTTGTGGACAAAAAGTTAGCCGAAACACATTACGCTATCCATAAAGGCAAGCCTTTCTATCCTGGATTGATCCGTTATATCACTTCAGGTCCCGTTATGGCAATGGTCTGGGAAGGACCACAAGCAATTGCTGCAGTGAGGCAAACAATGGGTTCCACCCACCCAATCCAGGCAGAACCTGGCACATTACGTCATGATTTTGCATTGGAAGTAGGCAGAAATTTAACCCATGCATCAGACACCTCAGGCAACGGAGAAAATGAGATCTCCCTCTGGTTCCAACCAGAAGAATTGATTTCCTGGGAACGATCTGTAGATCCCTGGATTTTCGAGTAATCTCGTGATCCAATGAAACCTGCGAAAACTCCGAAGGAAATAAAAAACTTCCTGGAAAGCAACCTATGGGAAGTCCAGAAACCGGGACGTTATACAGGAGGTGAGCTTAACCAAGTTGTCAAGGATTGGAAAGAAGTAAATACACGGATAGCATTGATTTTTCCGGATATATATGACTTGGGGATGTCCAATCTCGGAATAGCTATACTTTATGATCGACTGAACCAGAGGTCAGATGTATTGGCAGAGCGAGTGTTTGCTCCCTGGGAGGATATGGAATCTATTCTTAGGGCTTCTGGCTTTCCCCTATATTCCTTAGAAACCAAGCATCCATTGGAGGCTTTCGACATTTTAGGATTTTCACTTCCTTATGAGACTCTCTACACTAACACGTTGAACATCCTAGATTTAGCGGGCATTCCACTCTTTTCAAAAGATCGCACCGATGACCATCCTTTGATAATTGCTGGTGGTCATGCTACCTTTAATCCAGAGCCAATGCATGCGTTTATTGATGCTTTCGTAATCGGTGAAGGAGAAGAGGTCGTTAACGAAATCGTAGATAAATACCAGGCTTGGAAAAGATCAGGTGACAATCGGAGCAATTTACTATCTGAACTCTCAGAAATCTGGTCAATCTATATCCCAGCTTTTTACCACAGCTACTACAATTCAGATGGGACATTCTCACATCTAGAAAAGAGAACAAAGCAGGTTTCACTACCTATCATTAAACGAATAACACCAATACTTCCACCTCCAACAACCCGACTAATTGTGCCTTACATTGAGACAGTTCACAATCGAATATCCATCGAAATAATGAGAGGATGTACCAGGGGATGTCGCTTTTGCCAAGCCGGGATGATCCTCCGCCCGGTAAGAGAACGAACTGTACAGGAAATCGTGGATGCAATTGACCAAGCCTTAACAAATACAGGTTTAGAGGAAGTTGGTCTGCTTTCCCTTTCTTCCTCTGACTATTCACGCATTTTGGAGTTGGTTACTGAAGTAAACAACCGATTCTCTGGACGTCATCTAACTATCTCTTTACCATCCCTACGGATTGAATCATTTTCGGTTGATCTAATGGATGCGCTTAAGGATTCCAGAAGAAGCGGATATACTTTAGCCCCTGAAGCAGCTACCGAACGTTTACGAGGTTTCTTAAATAAACCTTTGAGTGATGAACAATTATTGGACACATTGAAGGCGATTTACTCGCATGGTATGTTCAATATTAAACTCTACTTCATGATAGGTCTTCCGTTCGAAACATTAGAAGATGTAAAAGGCATTGTAGATTTATGCAAAACGATTTATTCAGAAGGTCGAAGAATAATCGGTAGACGTACTCAAGTGACCGCATCAGTTGGAACTTTCATTCCTAAGCCCCACACACCCTTTCAATGGTTCCCTATGGATACAAAAGAGCAGTTACAAATAAAACAGGATTTATTGAAGCGTAACCTTAGGGGACCTGGTTTCAAATTAACCTGGAATTCACCAGAGGATTCTCTATTAGAAGCCTTTTTATCACGAGGTGATCGTCGTTTATCCAATGTTATATACAATGCCTGGAAGATGGGGGCAAAATTCGAGGCGTGGAAAGAACATTTCAGGTTCGACCTGTGGGTAGAAGCTTTCAGTATAGCAGGGTTAGATCCAAACTTTTACACACATCGAACTCGATTAATGAATGAATCATTCCCCTGGGATCACATCAATACCGGTATACAAAAGGAATTCCTTATGGAAGAATACCAATTAAGTCAAAAAGGTCAGACTCGGATTGATTGCTCAAACCAATGTTATGGCTGCGGAATCTTGCCAGTTTTTGATCACTTACGACAAGAAAATAGTGATGTGGTTTGGAAATGTCCATAAAATTAAGCTCTGGGTATTGAACCTTAGTACAATGGCACTGAACCTCATACGCTTGAATCTCATTTTTGCTAAGACTGAGCAGATGCGATTCACCAGTCACCTGGACCTTCTTCGAACCTGGGAGCGAACTTTCCGTCGAGCAGGATTGACCCTAGCATACACACAAGGATTTAAACCCCACCCAAAGATAAACCTTGTATCCGCTTTACCTTTAGGTTTCACAAGTGCGGGGGAAATTTTGGATGTCTTGTTGGAAGGTGATTATAAAATATCTGACATTAAGACCAAACTCAACCCGGTACTTCCACCTGGGATAAATATCTGTGATCTGTACAAAGTCCCATTGAATAAAGCTAAACTTCAAAAAGAACTCGAGTCATCAGAATATATCATAACGTTGCTCGATCCACTCCCCAACTTGCACCAAGACTTGGAATCTCTTCTCATATCAGAAAACCTGATACGAACACATAAAGAAAAAACCTATGATCTACGCCCGTTAATTCTGGAGATTCATGAGCTGCCAAATGACGATGAGGGATTCCAAAGATTCTTTACTCGAATGACGTCCAGAGAAGGAGCAACCGGACGACCAGATGAAATAGTCGCTGCTTTAGGTGTCTCGGTTGGAAGAGTCCGAATACATAGGACTCGCCTGGAATTTTCTGAAATAAGCCAAGAATAAGAATTTATGAAGTTTGTTGAATTAATCTCCCTCTAAGTTTTCCTTTTTTGTACTTTGGGATTTGCCCAATTTGTAATTTAATTAGTCATGGTAAAATCATCACAGTTGTAATCTATAATAGATTGCCTCGAAAAGCGCCCCCATAGCTCAGTGGATAGAGCGTTGGCCTCCGGAGCCAAAGACGACAGTTCAACTCTGTCTGGG
>Ga0209254_10004691_pt1 | contig 12526 bp, 11 predicted proteins | sample FrelakmetDIP11DI_FD_187148 | JGI IMG/M metagenome (GOLD analysis project Ga0209254, IMG submission 187148) | Freshwater lake sediment microbial communities from the University of Notre Dame, USA, for methane emissions studies - DIP11 DI (SPAdes)... | ecosystem: Environmental > Aquatic >...
CACGTAGGCATCTACAGGTTGGCGGTTGAGCTGCCCGCCCTGGACGGTCATGCGCACCATGCCATCCTTGGAAAGGAACCAGAAACCGGCTTCGGTGACCGGGCGCTCCAGCGGTGGCTTGCGCTCCCAGAAATCCGGGTAAATTTCAACCAGGGCATGGTTATAGACCGCCCCCCCGAAGAAGTTTTTCCCACCGGGTGCCTGTCCGCGCTCGATCAGCGCCACTTTCAAACCGCCGCGGGCGGCAATGGCGGCTGCAGTGGAACCTGCCAGCCCGGCGCCGACGACGATCACATCAAATCTGATTTGTTCTGAATCAACGGAAGACATAATTTACCTTTAGTGAGACGACCCTTTTTTCTGGGCGCGAATCTCGGCGATCATTGCGGGAATGACATCATTCAGATCCCCGACGATGCCCACCGTGGCAATATCAAAAATGGGCGCATGGGGATCGCGGTTGATGGCAACGATAAAATCGGAATCCTGCATCCCCACTTTATGCTGGATCGCCCCAGAGATGCCTGCAGCAATGTACAGCCGGGGTCGGACCGTTTTGCCCGTCTGGCCAACCTGGTGGTCGTAAGAGATCCAGCCGGCATCCACGCAGGCACGGCTGGAGGCAACCACCCCGCCCAGCTCATTGGCCAATTCTTCCAACAGCTTGAAACCGGCAGGACCTCCCAGGCCGCGACCGCCTGAAACGAGGATGTCCGCATACTCAATTTTGACCTTCGAGGCTTCATTGCGGATGATCTTGACAATCTCGGCGTTCACCGTCGCGCTGATCATCGGAGGCATTTCTTCCGCGGATAAACGCACAACCTTGCCTTGAGCACCAGCAACAATTTCCGGCAGAGAAAAGACCCGCGGGCGCACGGTAGCCATCTGCGGGGTGTGGTTGCGGCAGACGATTGTGGCAATCACGTTTCCCCCAAAGGCAGGCCGGGTTGCCAGCAGCAGCTTATGCGAAACGCCTTTGACCTCGCCCATCTGCAGTTGGGTGCAGTCGGCAGTCAAACCGGTGCCCAGGTTGGTCGCCACAGCCCCAGCCAGGTCACGACCCAGCGTCGTGGCGCCAATCAAGAACACTTCCGGCTGGTATTTTCGTACCAGGTAAGCCAGGCTCGAATAATATGGCTTATTGCGGTAATTTTTAAAGACTGGATCATCGAGAACGTAAACCTGGTCCGCGCCATATTGGATGGCTTGCTCTGCCAGGCTTTCCACCTCGTGACCAATCAAAATGCCCTCGACGACCGCCGTCCCGCCGGTTGTCGCCAGCTCGTCCTGGATTTCAGAAGCCAGGCGGCGCGCTACACCCAGAAGCTCCCAGGAAACCGGGTGGATGCTGCCTTCTTCTTGCTCGATGTAAACCCAAAATCTTCGGGGGGATGTGGTAGGCGTTGTCATACGCGCACACCTCCGGTATAGTTTGCCACGCCGGCTGCTACTGCCTTTTGTAAAGCCAGCTTCACCGCGTTTTCGACGCCAACCTCTACGGTCTTGATCATCTCACCCCGGGCATGCCGTTCGGGCGAGGTGACCTTGAATACCGTGGTCGGCGAGCCTTTGATGCCGATCTGTTCCGTCGCAAACAGCACCGGCGCTTCCGCCGTCCAGACTTCCGGCTCATAGGTCAGCGAGTGGATCAGGTCAGGCAGGGAAGCATAGGGAATATCGGCGATATCCTTCTCACAAGTCAGCAAAGCCGGAAGAGGGGTCTTCAGCAGCTCGTTCCAGCGCTCAGTTTTACGCTCGGTGACGGCATAACCATCGGCCAGGTTGACTTCATGAATTTTCACGGCATAGGTCACCAGGGGTAAATCCAGGCGTACGCTGACGCCGGGACCCACCTGGGCTGTATCGCCATCGATGGCTTGCTTGCCAAAGAAAACCAGGGAGACTGGTTCCTGTTCGTGAATGGCACGGATCGTTTCTGCCAGAACATACGAGGTAGCCAGCGTGTCCGCGCCAGAAAACTGGCGAGCCGAGATCAGCACACCGCGATCGGCGCCCATCTCGATGCATTCGCGCAAGGCCGTGACGGCAGCAGGCGGCCCCATCGTGATCACCGTGACCTTGCCCCCTAGCTTGCGTTTCCATTCGACGGCGGCTGCCACCGCATGGGCATCGTAAGGGTTCAGAATGGTAGGCACACCCTGGCGAATCAGGTTGTTGGTCTCCGGATCAATCCGGATGTTGGTCGTGTCAGGTACCTGTTTAATTCCTACAATTGCATGAAACAAAATAACCTCCATGATTACCCCAGGCCAGACTGCTATATAAAAGCAGGCTGGATGGGGAATATCCAAGGGGCAAGTATAAACCCATTTCAGACGGCAATTGTCATGATTTGATAATGCCATTCATCACAATCAGACAAAAAAGGGGGGATTTTCTTAGAAAAGGCTTAAGTGGTATCATTGGACGGTATGAAGCTGACCATAGCACTTGCCCAAATTAATACCCGCCTCGGCGATGTCGAGGCCAACCTGGAAAAACACCTGTCCATTGCACGCCAGGCGCGCCAGGGCGGAGCCGATCTGCTGGTATTCCCCGAATTATCTCTCACCGGCTACGTTCTGCAGGACCTGGCATCTGCCGTGGCGCTGCGCCCCACGGCAGATGATCCAGTTTTCCGCCAGCTTTTTGAAGCCAGCCAGGACCTGGACCTGGTGGTCGGGTTTGTCGATGAAGACAGCCGCCACCGCTTCTACATCGCCTCGGCTTACCTCTCGCGCGGCAGTGTGGTCCACATCCACCACAAAGTGTACCTGCCCACGTACGGGTTGTTCGATGAAGGGCGCTTTTTTGCCTGGGGAGACGCCGTGCGCGCCTTCGATACCCGCTTTGGGCGGGTCGGAATGCTGATCTGCGAGGATTTCTGGCATGCCTCCCCGCCCTACCTGCTGTGGCTGGATGGCGCTGACCTCTTGTTGCTGGCATCGGCCTCGCCAGGACGCGGGTTGACCGCTGAGCCCAGGCTGGATTCGACGCGCTGGGTGGAGCAGATCAACCAGGCTTACGCCAGCCTATTCACGATATTTGTTGCCCATGCCAACCGGGCAGGATATGAGGATGGCTTGAATTTCTGGGGGGGATCGACCGTTTACGATCCCAACGGTGAATTGCTGGCCCAGGGCGCCTACCACCAGGAAGCCCTGACCCTGGCCGAGCTGGACTTAAACCAGCTCCATCGCACCCGGGCGCGCCTGCCCCTGCTGCGCGACGAGCGCACTGCCCTGGTTATGCGCGAGATGAGCCGGATTTTGGGCTCCCGCGATGCGGGAATCCGGTAAGCGGGAGTAGAGGATGAGCGACTTAATCATAAATCCTGACCTGGCACGCCGCATCTTGACAGGTTTCCTGCACAGCGAAATCAGCCGCTTCGGCTTCAGCCGGGCAGTGATCGCCCTCTCGGGAGGGCTGGACTCGGCTCTCTCCTGCTATTTGACTGCCGAAGCCCTGGGTGCCCAAAATGTCCTGGCCATCCGCATGCCGTATAAAACATCCTCGCAGGACTCCCTCGACCACGCCCAGCTGGTCATCGACGCCCTGGGCGTGCAATCGATGACCGTGCCCATCACCGAGATGGTGGAACCGTTATTCGAGCGTTTCCCGGATGCCTCGCCGGTGCGGCGCGGCAACGTCATGGCGCGCATGCGCATGATCGTGCTCTACGACCAATCCGAAGCTTTTCACGGGCTGGTGGTGGGCACCGGCAACAAGACCGAAATCCTCCTAGGGTACTCCACCCTGTATGGCGACTCGGCCTGCGCTCTCAACCCATTAGGCGACCTGTATAAGACACAGGTGCGCCAGCTCTCCAGGGCTATCGGCATCCCCGAGCCCATACTCAATAAGCCGCCCTCGGCGGATCTGTGGCTCGGGCAAACCGACGAAGGCGAGCTGGGCTTTACCTACGAAGAAGTTGACCGGCTGCTGTTTTTACTGGTAGATCAGCGCTACAGCCCACAAGAATGCGTCCAGGCAGGTTTTAAAGAAGATTTTGTACGCCGGGTGGTCGAGCGCGTGCGTCGCAACCAGTTCAAGCGCGTGCTGCCTCCGATCGCCAAGCTGACCAACCGTACGGTCGGTTATGATTTTCTGTACCTTAGGGATTGGGGAACGTAATCCGCCGGAACGATTATTCGGCCTAGAGCTCCAGCTTGGTTCGGAACTACTGTTCCGCCAGCCCTTCCCATTCCTGGAGCAGCGCCTCCAGGCTGGCCTGTACGTCCACATATTCCCTGCCAAGTTTTTGTACCTTGCCTGGATCGGGTGGGGGATTCTCCAGGCGCAGGCTCAGCCCATTTAACTGAGTTTCCAGCAGGGAGATCAAACCTTCCACTTCTTTTAAGCGAGTCTTGCGCCGGCGTTCCTCTCTCGCTGCCTGGCCTGAACGGGCTTTCTGGCCAGCCGTGACCTGTACCTGCCGTCCTCCCTCAGCCTTCCGGACAATATCCAGGCTGCGCGCCTCCTGCTCAGCCCGATACTGGCTGTAAGTTCCCGCAAAAACGCTCAAGGAAGCCTGGTCAGGATCGATCTCCCAGATCTGTGTCCCCAGCGCATCGATCAGGTAACGATCGTGCGAGACAAGCATAATCGTTCCAGCGTATTCCGCCAGCACCTCCTGGAGAATTTCCTGCGACGGAATGTCCAGGTGGTTGGTCGGCTCGTCCAGGAGCAGCAGGTTCGCTTTGGTCAGGCCCAGCTTGGCTAATGCCAGACGGCCGCGTTCTCCCCCAGAAAGAGTAGATACTTTACGAAACACATCCTCACCCGTGAACAGGAAACGCGCCAGGTAATTGCGAATTTCACCCAGTAACAGGTGCGGCGCGACCGAATCAATTTCCTGCACCAGGGTGTTTTCTGCATTCAAGCCTTCGTGCGCCTGGGCAAAGTAGCCAATGTGCAGGCTGGCGCCCAGGTTGACTTCACCGCGCAGGGGAGGCAGATGCCCAAGTAAGGTTTTTAAGAACGTGCTTTTCCCTGCGCCGTTCGGGCCGATCACCGCGGCACATTCGCCGCGTTTTAACAATAAATCGGGCGCCGTGAAGAGCGGTTTTCCTTCATCGGCATAACCCACCGTCAGGTCCTCAGTGCGCAGGACCAGGTCACCCGAGCGGTTGGAAGCCTTTAAATTCAAGTGCAGGTGCAGCGGGCGGTTGGATGGTCCTCGCAGTCCCTTGATCCTGCGCTCGATCTCCTCCACTCCCATCCAGTGTTCTGAGATAGTAGCCTGGCTGCTGACCTCCAGCCAGTTCTTATTGACCACCGTCTCAAAACCGAGTTTCTCGATGGCTTCCACCTGGCGGCTCAAACGGCGCAGCCTTCCTTTTGCCTGGGAGACGTTCTGACCCGAAATGTTACGCTTGATGTAATCCAGCTCTTTCAACAGGCGTTCCATTTCCGACTCGTAGACCTGGCGTCGCAGCTCCCAACGTTCTTCGCGCTGTTGGACATAAGCGCTGTAATTCCCGCGGTATTCCTCAATCCCGCCGGTGCGCATCTCCCAGATGTGGTCGACCACTCGATCCAGGAAGTAGCGGTCGTGCGAGACAATCAAGGTCGCCCCTTCCCATTCGCGCAGGTAGCCCTCCAGCCATTCGACGGCTTTGATATCCAGGTGGTTGGTCGGCTCGTCGAGGACTAACAGGTCCGGGTTCGAGAGCAGCAGGCGCGCCAGCACCAGGCGGGTGCGCTGGCCTCCCGAAAGCTGTGGGATTGGACGGTAAAAGTCGTCTGCTTCGAATCCCAGGCCGTTCAGAGTCTGGCGTATCCTCAGCTCGTAGGTGTAACCACCTGCGTGATCGAATTCAGCCTGCAGCCTGCCATACTCCTCCAGGAGGGTACCTGCCATTTCTGGATTGCTCAGCAAGCCCTCAAGGCGCGCCAGCTCGGTTTCCTGGTCTCGAAGCCGCTGGAAAGCGCCCAGGCACTCCTGCCAGACTGAATGTTTGCCCAAGAGAAGCGCTTCCTGCGGCAGGTAACCGAGGCGCAAGCCGCGGGCGCGCTGGATGTGACCGGAAGAAGCCTCGTCCACCCCTACCAGGATGCGCAGGAGCGTGGTTTTACCAATCCCATTCGGACCGACGATTGCAATGCGCGCACCCTTCGGAATACCTAATGAGATCCCGGAGAAAATATCAACTGGATCGAAGGACTTGGAAAGGTTGAAGGCGGTTATTAGTGACATAACCTTAAAATCCCCTAATTATACCGTGATATAATCCCGCAACTAATTTAGCCAAAAGGATAATAAACAAGCTGGTCCTACGTAACAACCATGAGTCTATCTAAAGTTTTGAAAATCAGTCTGATCGCCGTATTTGCCATCGCCCTGGCATTGCTGGCATACCTGACCTTTACAGCAGTGCGCGATTTTGTTACCTCCTTCGAGATGGCCAACCTGCCAGGTGTAGCCATCCAGGACGGACAGGCCGTTTCGCCCGAAGAGGTCGAAGAAGGCGTGGTTACCGATCCGAGTGTTCCCCTGCAATCCTCAGCAGGACCCACGCCCCCCGCCTGGGACGGCGCCAAACGGGTCACCATCTTGATGATGGGCCTGGATTACCGGGATTGGTCGGAAGGGGAGGGCCCGCCGCGCACCGATAGTATGATCCTGCTGACCATGGATCCCCTGACCATGACCGGTGGAATGCTGTCGATCCCGCGCGACATGTGGGTCAACATCCCTGGAGGTTACAACTACGGGCGGATCAACACAGCCTACCAACTCGGTGAGGCTTATAAATACCCGGAGGGTGGCGGTCCTGGACTGGCCATGGACACAGTAGAAGAGCTGTTGGGTGTACCGATCGATTATTATGCTCAGATCGATTTCGATGCCTTCATGCGTTTCGTCGATGAAATCGGCGGCATCGACGTGTATGTGCCGCAAAAAACGAAAGTGGACCCGGTCGGTGACAACAACAACCGCACATTAAAAAAAGGCGATTGGCATATGAATGGCAAGCTGGCGCTGGCCTATGCCCGTGCCAGGCATACGGAAGGCGGAGATTTCGACCGCGCCACCCGCACCCAGGACGTTATCAAAGCCATCCGCAAGAAAATTCTGGACGCGAACATGCTGCCCGAGCTGCTTTCCAAGGCAGGCGTTCTCTACAACCAGCTTCAGGACGGCATTCACACCAACTTATCCCTGGATGAAGCCCTGCGCCTCGCCTGGCTGGTGGCGCAGATTCCCGAAGAGAGTATCAAGCAGGGTGTCATTGGACCCCCGGAGCAGGTCACCCTGGTGACTTCCCCGGACGGGACCCAGCAGGTGTTGAAGCCAGTCACCGATAAAATTCGTATGCTGCGTGACGAAATCTTTACCAACACCGGTCCGGTCAGCCCGGCAGCGGCCAGCGCCGACCTGGGCAGTTTGGTTAAAGAAGAAGGCGCGCGCGTGGCGGTGCTCAACGGCAGCTATACCGCCGGGCTTGCAGCGACCACGAGCGATTACCTGAAATCGCAAGGCCTGAATATTACCCAGACTGATAACGCCCAGACGGCAACCCCCTACACCGAGATCACGTTCTACACCGGTAAACCTTACACAGTTAAGTACCTGGTCGACTTAATGGGCATCGATAATATCCGGATTTACCACGTCAACGATCCGGCCAGCCCGGTCGATGTCACCGTAACGCTGGGAGATGCCTGGGCTAATAACAACCCGATGCCTTAAGCGTTCTTAGAAACCGCCGTCTCGAGGGTGGGTGCAGCGTCATGGAAAACCTGAGCGGTTCAATCGAGCGAATCACGTTCTACAACCCGGAGAATGGGTACACGGTGCTGCGCCTGCGCCCCGAGCACGGGCGCACACCGGGGACCAACCGAGACGGCCTGGTCACAGCAATCGGAAACTTTCCGGAACTCGTCCCAGGCGAGCACGTGACCTTAAGCGGCGCCTGGACGAACCATCCCAAACATGGGATGCAGTTCCAGGTGGAATACTACAAGCAGACCATGCCCGCGACAGTGGCCGGCATCCGGCGTTACCTGAGCTCGGGGCTGGTGCGCGGGATTGGCCCGCGCCTGGCCGACCGGATCGTCGCAGCTTTCGGGCTGCAGACCCTGCACGTCATCGAACACGAACCCGAGCGCCTGCGGGAGGTGCCCGATATCGGCCCTAAGCGCTCACGGCTGATTGCCGAGGCCTGGCAGGAACAGCGCCAGATCCAGGAGATCATGCTTTTCCTGCACAGCCACGGCATCAGCACAGGCCTGGCGATCAAGATTTATAAAGAATACGGCGATCAGTCACTGCAGATTGTACAGACCGACCCGTACCGGCTGGCGCGCGACCTGTACGGCGTGGGTTTTAAGACGGCCGATAAAATCGCCCGCGAGCTGGGGCTGCCCTTTGACCATCCTTCTCGCATCGAGGCCGGCCTGGTCTACAGCCTCAACCAGGCAACCGACGATGGGCACGTTTTCGTGCCGCGCGAGCTGTTGATTGAACAGGCCGCTGAACTGCTCGAAATTTCGTCTGAGCTGCTGCCTGCCGGACTGGAACGCCTGCGCACAGATGAAAGAGTGCACGAGCAAATCGTCCCCATCACCCTGGCAGGCGAGCCGTCCAGGCAGCCCGCGAGCAGGGTCACTGAGACACAAGAAAAGTATGCAGGGGAGACGACGGAAGGGCCGAGACCGCCTGCAAACCGGGCATCCAACTCGCTGGCAGTCTACCTGTCACCGCTCTACTTCGGGGAGCTGGGCACTGCAGAGCGCCTGCGCGCTCTGGCAGGCGCATTCCCAACGCGTTTAAGCAGCCTGCCTGCCGCATTCACCCAGCTTGACTCGAGCCTCTCCGAGGAACAGGCGGAAGCCATCCGCCGCGCCTTGAGCCAGCCGGTGAGTGTATTGACTGGCGGTCCCGGCACGGGCAAGACGACCGCATTGAAAGCCTTAATCACCGCCCTCGAAAGCGGGCGGAAAACTTATGCACTGGCTTCACCCACCGGCAGAGCTGCCAAGCGCCTGTCGCAGGCTACCGGTCGCCAGGCCAGTACGATCCACCGCCTGCTCGGCTTTAGACCTGGGGAGGGGTTCAAGATAAACGCTGAGAACCCTCTTGACGTGGATATGCTGGTGGTTGATGAGGCTTCCATGCTCGACATCCTTCTCGCCAACCACCTGTTCAAAGCGCTCAAGCCCGGCACTCACCTGCTGCTGGTCGGAGATGTGGACCAGCTGCCTTCCGTGGGCGCTGGGGATGTCCTCCGTGAGATCATCCGCAGCGAGTTAGCGCCTGTCACGCGTTTAAGTGTGATCTTTCGCCAGGCAGCCGACTCGCACATCATCACCAATGCCCACCGCATCAACACCGGCCAGATGCCCGTCTTTCCGGGCAGCGCCGAGGGGGGCGGGGACCCCCCGGGCGACTGCTTCCTTTTCCCAGCCGAAACGCCCGAAGAAGCGGCTAACTGGGTCCAGGAAATCGTCTGCCAGCGAATTCCCCAGAAATTTGGCTACCACCCCTCGCACGAAATCCAGGTGCTGGCCCCTATGTATCGAGGCGCAGCCGGAGTAACGGCGTTAAATGAGCGCCTGCAAAACACACTTAATCCTGGGTCGCTGATGAAACCCGAAAAGCGCCTGTTCGGTCAGGTTTTCCGCCCGGGCGACAAAGTGATGCAGACCCTGAACAATTACGATAAGGAAGTCTATAACGGCGATATTGGGTTCGTTTTTGCCATCGACGCCATCAACCATACCCTGACGATCGACTTCGAAGGCCGGGCACTGGCCTACGATTGGAGTGAAGCCGACCAGCTCATCCTGGCTTATGCCGTCTCAGTGCATAAATCACAGGGATCCGAATTCCCCGCGGTCGTAATCCCTTTGGTCACCCAGCATTACATGATGCTCCAGCGCAACCTGCTCTATACCGCCTTGACGCGCGCCCGCAACCTGTGCGTTCTGGTAGGCAGCCGAAAAGCGCTTGCCATCGCCGTGCACAACGACCGTGTAACCCGGCGCTACACAGCCCTGGGTTGGCGTTTGAGCGAACCGATATAAGGCACCAGGAGCGCGCAGACCAGGACATCCAACAGGATGATCCAAGATTTATTCTTCAGGAGTCTGGGTGGCGGAAGCTGGAGCAAACAACCCGGGGTTTTGCTCGATGGCTACGGCCAGGGCGCTCAGAAAGCGTGCCTCCTCCAGTGAACCTTCTGCAGCCAGGATGCGTTGGGCCTGCCCGGTCAGCGCCTGGAATGGGTCTTCGTCTTGTAAAAGTTTCAGGCGCTCACTGGCGCGCACCAGATCGTTATCGGCTGCGTAAGCGATCGCGATCATCATGCGATATTGATCCTTGGACTCCACCTTCAGGGAGGCCGGCGGGGTATCCACATACCGCACCGGCTGCACCAACCAGGCATAAGCCAGGCCCAGGATTAAGCCGATCAACAAGCCTGTCAGCAGGTACCAAAAACCGCGGGCTTCGTAGCGACCAGGATTGGGCGCGTTCACGGCTGGGCCTCGGCTTCCGACAGCTGCAAAGCCAGCGAGAGAGTACGCATCAGAGCCAGGTCAGCGTCAGCATAACGCGGCTCAGCAAAAAGCAGTGCCTGGCGCACCAACTCCTGCGGTTTTGATTCGCTTAGGAAAGACAGGCGTTCTATAGCCAGCAATAAATTGTCGTCATTTTGGAAGGCTTCAGCCACCATCAAGACATAATCCGCCTGGTAGTCGACCCGCAAAGTATCCGGAGATGTATCCAGGTACTGGCCAGGCGCCAGGAACCAGCCAGCCAGCAGCCCGATCACGGCTCCGATGACAATTACAACAAAAAAGGAAAGCCAACGACCCATACCAGACCTATTGTGCCATAGATTCAAGATTTGTGTTCGCCAGGGTCGCAGCCCGTCAGCCGAGGAGTTCAGCCAATGCCGCAAGCAGCAGCAGAACGTTCTCCCGGCGGCTGCTGAAACCCATCAGGCCAACCCGCCAGACTTTGCCTTTCAACGGCCCAAACCCGGCAGCAATCTCAATGTTATAGTCTTCCAACAACTGCTTGCGCAGGCTGGCGTCATCCAGCCCAGGTTTAAGCTGGGGTGTGGTCAGGGTCGGCAGCCGGTACTCCACAGGCACCAGCGGCGGTAAATCCAGGGCTTCCAATCCCTGCCAGAGCAGCTCCGCGTTCATGCGGTGTCGGGCAAAACGCGCCTCCAGTCCTTCTTCGGCGACGATGCGCAGCCCCTCGCGCAGGGCATAGTGGGTGTTGATCGGCGAGGTGTGGTGGTAGGCGTGAGGCGCTTCCCAATACTTTCGCAGGCCGTTCAGGTCCAGGTACCAGTTGGCGACCGGGGTCTTGCGGCGGGACAGCGCCTCCAGCGCCCGCGGGCTGAATGTGATCGGAGCCAGCCCGGGTGGGCAGGACAGGCCTTTTTGGGAGGCGCTGTAAGCGACATCCACGCCCCAGGCATCCACCTCAACCGGCAGACCAGCCAGGGATGTCACCGTATCCAGCACCAGCAGCGTGCCTTCAGCGTGGGCAACCCGGGCGATCTCAGCGATTCCGGGCTGGAGGGCGCCGGTGGAGGTCTCCGCATGCACCAGCGCCAGCAGCTTATAACCCCCGCCCTGCAAAGTAGCTGCAATCGCCTCAGGATCAAATACATCTCCCCAGGGACAATCGAGTCGGTCAGCGTGGGCGCCATAGCGCAGTGCCATCTCGTACAGGCGCTCGCCAAAGAAACCCATCACGGCCACCAGCACCCGGTCGCCAGGCTCGATCAGGTTGCACAGGGCGGCTTCCATCCCGGCCGTTCCCGTGCCTGGGATTGCCAGGGTCACTTGATTAGTAGTTTGGAACAGGTAGCGCAGCAGGCGCTGCTCTTCTTCCATTATTTTCAGAAATTGGGGGTCGAGGTGACCTAACAGGGGGGTTGCCATCGCCCGCAGGACACGCGCCGGCACCATGGAAGGGCCTGGGCCTAACAGCAAGCGCGGGGCGGTATCCAGGTCACTTAAGTAAGGTCGTTCCATTTGATAGCTCCTTGTGTCCGGGACGACTGTCCCGCGAGATATGATGTTCCTATTCTATCTTAGTTAATCAACCTTGTTTGTATAAACAAGGTTTAAAAAACAAAGTTTACATTAACCTGGTTAACGCTTGCTTCGCGCTTAAAATTCCTGTACAATGAAATCAGGGGATACCTCTCCCACCGTCCTATCCGATCTATGTATGAAATCCTTGCCAGGGAGGGAGACATGAATGTGATCAAAGTTTCAGGTACTTCCCGCACTTCTGCAGTGGCAGGCGCCATCGCCGGGGTCTTCCGGGAGAACAAGCGTGCCGAGGTGCAGGCCATCGGCGCAGTCGCAGTTAACCAGGCTGTCAAGGCGTTGGCTCTTGCCAGGGGTTATCTTAAAGAAGATGGCTACGACATCGTTTGTGCGCCAGAATTTGTCGATGTCGATATCGAAGGAAAAGTTCGCACGGCGATCAAGTTCGTGGTGGAAGCTCGCGGGGGCTAGAAAACCGGGGTAAAATGGACGGGCAACT
>Ga0209254_10004692_pt1 | contig 12526 bp, 3 predicted proteins | sample FrelakmetDIP11DI_FD_187148 | JGI IMG/M metagenome (GOLD analysis project Ga0209254, IMG submission 187148) | Freshwater lake sediment microbial communities from the University of Notre Dame, USA, for methane emissions studies - DIP11 DI (SPAdes)... | ecosystem: Environmental > Aquatic >...
GCGCCGGATCGAATCCACCAGGACGAGCTGCGGGCCCTGGACCGCCTTTGGACGTTCCGCGTAACCGACGGCACGACTTGGCTCCACCATGGGCTCTCCGGGCTCTCGGAGTCGGATCGCGACGCACTGCATGCGACGGTTGAGGCCGTCAACGACGCGGTCGCCCGCCTGCTGGGCTCGAAAGAAGATCCACAGCTTGCGGGAGTTGCGGAAAAATTTCGCGCCGCTCTGGAAGCGACCCTGCTGCAGGATGTCGAGCAGTTCAACACCCTGCGTCCGTCAGGCATCCTTGGCATTCTCCTGGCGCAACACACGGGTCTGGGGGGGGGCGCCGCATCGGTGGGCATCGTCCGGCTGTCGACCGCCGGGCGGTCGGACACACGAGTTTCGCTGGATCTGCAGTATCTGCTCCTCGCGATAGCCAGCGCCGAGCCGCTCGCGCTGGAAGAGTATCGCTATTGGGAGGCAGAAGTCCGCTCCGATCTGCGCGAGGAGAAACTGTTGTGGCGTGGATACCTGCACGCATTGAACGGGGCGCAGCGTGTGCTGCAACGGCACGCCGAAGAGAATCGCGGCGATGTCGCCGAGAAATTCCTCGATTCCGAGGCGTGCCTCGGGCCCGATCCCTTGCCAACGCTCCGAGAGGTCGCGTCGGTTCCGGTGTGCGGGCTCATTCACTGGTCTGGCGACTGGGACCGATGGCTGGAATGGTGGGAGCTTGTGCAGAAACGATTGAAGGACAACGCCGCCGCTTCCGAGGCTTACCTTCAAGGGCAATTCGAAAAAGCGCGGGCTCATCGCATTCCCCACGAGGAAATCAAGAAGGGCACACCCGAAGAGTTGATCCGGCGGTTCCGAGCGGAACTTGCCGACGCTCGCAAGTCCCTCGTCGAATTGGGGCCGCTTGCGCAGAATGAAGGCGAATGGGGGCGGTTCCGCAGAGACCTTAAGATGGGGTATGACGAGCAGGCACCACGACGTCCCACCGTTGGCGCGTTGGTGGCCGCCTTGGGCGCAGGTGTCGCGCTGCTGGGTGGCGCATATCTCGCCGGCATCGTGCATCCACCAAGTCTTGCTGCCATCCTCCCAGGGTGGATATCTTGGGCGCCATCGACAGGTAGCGTGGCCGCGTTGCTGATTGCGCTGATCGGATGGACCTTGTGGAGAGCCTCGGCCGGACTAAGGGCGTTGGCCAAGAGGGCGGGCGCGAGGGCCGCGGAACTCTTCCTTCAACAACGAAAGGGCCTCCAAGACGCGAGCGCAAGTCTACTTCCCCGATGCAGAGCAGGCGTGGCGCGCCGCAACCTCGCCCGCGCAATTCGCATCCAACGCGATAGATCGACCCGAGGGCGACAGATCGAATACCACGTTGGCGCCGTCGATGCGCATCTGAGGCTGGCCGCACGTCTCATGCGTGATCTGGTTGTGGACGAGCAGGAGGCTTTCGACGACTTCCCGGAGTCGCTGGGCACAAGCATCGAACTGCCCAAACCGTGCGTCGGCAACGCGCTTTACGCGCCGCAAACCTGCCGCGGAACGCCGCGTGTCGGGAAAGTCGAGGTGCGCATCGATGGTCGGGAACTCACCGTTGGTTCGCCCGAGGTGTTTGCAGGGGCGACCCGTATCAGCTTGGCCAAGCACGATACGGCCAGGTTCGGTAGCGGCACCTGAGCCGCAACATGGATACCGTCGGTTTGCTCATCCTTGTCGGGGCCTACGCGCTCGGCTTTTTGCTGCTCGCTGGCACGAATTTCAACCGGCACGGACGCTACCGGCAGTTCCCGTTCGTAGTTGCGGCGGCCGTAGTGGCACTTGCGGCGGTTTACTTCTATCTTTTTCATCGCCCAGCATACATTGCACTCGCGCAGCAGGGTGATGCGATGATTGGACGCCTGGCCGCAAGTGCGGGAATCGCGTTCTCAACCGGTGCTTCGGATTTCCCTTCGGCCTTGAACCTCTTCGTGCTGGTTGTGCTGGCACTTGTCAAGGCGACCATGCGTGGCTTCTTCGCGCTCCGACCTCGTTTCCGGCGTCTGTTCAGCGGGGGCCGCGGCGGTACGGCCCGGTCGAGTCGACGCAGGCCCGATACGCACATTGGTTACGAATTCACGCCGGATCGCGGAATCATGCTCAAGCGTGAGGCGATCCATGTCCGGCTGGCAGCGCTTGCCTTCGCGGTCGTATTGGGATTCCTCCTTCTCGCCGGATTGGCGACGTTCTTGACAAGCGTTCCGGGTCCGCTGCCGGCGTTGCCCGGTTTGCCGTTGTTATTGCTTCTGGAGATCGCGTTCTACTTGGGTGGACTTCGGCCAGATGCTCTCCCGGGATCCATCACCGGGCGCGGGCCCGGGCCAAGAGAGTCCGGGGACTTCCGTTGGCTCTGGGATAAGTACCAGACGATCTGGGCCGAGCATTGGGCAGCGGCGAACGTGCAGGTTGCCGACAAGGGTCTGGAGCGCAAGCCGCTCGAACCATCGACGCTCGCTGGCGATGAACGAGGTATCGAACTCTTGGAACGGTTGCGGCGCCGCGGGCTGGAGTTCGACGCGTCGTGGTCGGGCATCCTGCGAGACATCGGCATGGGGCGCAGCGTCATTATCGAGAGCCTCGTGCAGGATCGCTTGGCGTCTGTTCTTGTCGCACGGCTGGATCAGACGCTGAGCGACGGCGCCCGGATCGTACTGCTGACGTCCCGCCGCCGCCAAAAGGCTTGGGTGGAGTTGGCCTCGGCATGGCTGGATACCGCCGGCGGCGGCACGTTCGCGTCACGGGTTGGGACGGTAGAACAGCTGCTTGCCGGGACTGCCGAGCTCGACCTGCTCGTCGCGACCTCGGGCGAACTGGTCGACCTTGCTGGCCGGCCGGGGTTGGGGCCAGGGGCTACCAACGGCGGCGATTGGCTATCCGAAGTGCGCCTCGTCCTGTTGCCCGACGTCGAGGAGAGTTTCGCGAACCCCTACGCATGGTGCAACGCCCTGCTTGTGCTCGGCGACCGCGCGCGTCAAGCCGGGCGCGCCGGCGAGTCTTCGGCAGAGCCGATCCAGACCATTCTGTGCTGTGAGGACAGACCGGGAATCCAGCCGGCGCTCAGGCGCAACCTGCCCTTGGTGGACCCGCCGGAACACCGGGTTCAATACGACCCGCCGGAACTCGTCTATTCCCTTGCCTGGCGCGAGGAACATGTGCCTTGGTATCAAGATGTGATCTTTGGCGGTGGTCGCATCCTCCAGTCCCTCGGTGCCCAAGTCCCGCTCTCCGTGCTCGCGTGGAAGGAGGAAGTCGAGCGGATCATGCTGCGAGACGTGGATGCAGTGCCGTGGGCCGAGGCGCTCGAGGAACTCAACAATGCGCGCGGTCAGCTCGCGATCACGTTCCGGGTCTCGGAAGACGCGCTTGACCGGCTGGAGGTCATGACAGCGCCATGGACTGTCGGCCGTTCCGGACGGTGCGTCGTCCTTGGCCGCGATGGACAGTTCAATTTGCCGATGTCGTTACGCGACGCGAGCCTATCGGCCGAGGAGGGTGTACTCGTCGGCGTGGTTTCCCCTCCGTACATACTGCGGGAGTATTTCGCCGACAATCTCGATTATTTCGCACGCCATCCCATTCATGCATTTTCGCCGCGTATCCTGGGCACCCGGCTCTCGCTTGCGTTCTCCCTGCTCGAGCGGCTGTGCGCGGGGCCGGTCGAGGACAGGCGAATTCTCTTGCTGCTCCAAGAGTTCGATCCAAGCCAGACTAGTGCCGAGATCGGCGTGCGGTCGCTGTTCGAGCAACTTTTCCGCATCGATGTCGTCGCGCAGGGACTATTGATGCGCGAGACGACCTGGACAACCTCCGACAAGGAAATTCTGCCGACGCGGTGGTTGAGATTGGCTCGCGAGCTTGCGGAGCGGCCAGAGTTCGAGTGGAACGCCGCCCTCCGCATCGTCGAGAGCAAGGCCGGGGAGCAACGTGAACTGGGGACGGTGAAACGACACCTCGTCTACCAGCTCGCACTGCCGGGTCAAGTCCAGACTCTTGCCGGCCGACCCTACAAGGTCACCCGGATTTCGACGGAGCGCGGAACAGGTTTCGTCGAGTGTACGCACGAGACGCCCAGCTCGCAGCCGACGTACCGGATGGTGCGGAGGATCCATGTTACGAGGCTCGAGTCGTCGGCCAATCCTGAATGGAACGATGCCGAAGAAACGGGCGATTGCCGCATCGAGGTTGCCATTCGCGAGGGTGTCGTCAGAATTGAAACCCCCGGGTACCTTGAGTTTCGACGAGGAATCGACCTGCGGCCCAATGGGCACCGTTATCAGGAAGAACGGGTTCCGCCTCGCGATTACGATCGCGGGCGAGTGATGCGGCTCAGGATAAGCGTGTCTGGCTCAGGAGGAGCGGGTGACCGTGTTGCGCCGACACTGGCGTTTCTGATAAACGAAATGTTGCCGACACTGTTTCCCGAGTCGCACCAGTTTGTCGTGGCCACTGCGCGCGTGCCCGAGGGTTTCTTCGGTCGCGATCAAAAGGGGATCGAACTTGACCGGATGTTTCCTCGACTCGTTATCGACGACGACGTTGCGGCCGCGCTGGGTATGGCCACCGCATCGAACGCAATTTCCATCTACTTTGTCGAGGACTCGATCATCGACATGGGGTTGCTGCCGGCGCTGCGCGACCGGTGGCGCGAGGTGCTCATGTTACTCGACGACTATCTCGAATGGATGGCTGGGCCGGCGCGCATTGCCATGGAACCCTGGCGTACTCGGGCAAGTCGCGACTTCTTGAAGCTAGGGTTCGACGCAGTGCCCGAGGTCTTTGACATTCAAGGAGTGCGCGATCTTCTGCGCCGGCCGGGTCTGATCGACGAGGCGAATGCGCTGCGTACGCTTCGCGCTGAGTACCAATCCCGATCGACCGGCGCTGCGGCATCCGTCGGGCAGCGCCTGGAAGCCCAGTGCGATTTCTGCGGTGTGCAACTGCCGCAGGCGAACTACGAAAAGCTTCAGGACGGACGAATGCGCTGCGTCGATTGTCGCCGAGATGCGATCGACAGTCTCGAGCAGTTGAAGGCGGTCTACACTACTGCGCGCAAGTTCATGCAGGAAGAGATCGAGATCGACCTGCGGGAAGGAATCGAGGTCAACTTCGCGAGCGCCGCCGAGATTGGTGATGCCGCGGGCGAGCGCTTCATACCGACATCAGGCTTCGACCCGCGCGCGGTAGGTTTGGCAAGGTCGCGGACAGAGGTGGGCACCAATCCAACGGTCCTCATCGAGAACGGGCATCGCCATCATGACACGCTCGCCACCGTCGTGCATGAACTCACCCACGTCTGGCAGTTCGACAACCTGGATTTCGAAAAGATGAAGTCCGATTACGGACTAGACTTGATTGAAGGACACGCCGTCTGGGCGGAGCTCGAGTGCATGCGCCAACTCGGTTTGTCAACCAAGGCGTGTGAAGCGCAGGCTGCGCGTGAGGATGAGTACGGCCGCGGTTACCGGACCGTGGTGGGCCTGCACCGCGCCTACGGGGAGATCGGTACGCCGTTCGATACGCTGGCGTTGATGTACCCCAGATAGAGCGCGGTGCCGTTTCGCCGCCGGAGACGAGTGCTGGAACCTTCATGCGACGCGACGCATCCCTGGAGCCCCGGTATTGCCGGATGGTCGCACGGACGGATGGACCGGTGGTTGAACATGTGTACTTGGAAAATGCTCGGGTAAAGATTGTGTGAATCCGCCGACCATACGTCAGATTGGTGCGACCGCCTTCCGTGGACTCGGGAAGGTCGTCAGACTGACTCGCCTGACTACGACGGATCCTGCCCAAGTTAGGGGTGTCTAGTGGCAACGATATTTTTGATTGCTAATGGTACGAGCGGCGGGCTGCAAGTCCTTGTGGCTCAGCTAAGACTTATGGGTCATCGCGTACTTTTGGACGAGGAGTCCGAGGTCGAACATTCTGGCAATGATGTCGTCGGCCAGCGCGATGCTGTGATTGCGAGGCCGGCAGCTTTCGACGCGACCATCGTAATTTGGAATGAGAGTTCTGTCGCCTGTGCTTCGACGGTTGCAAAGGCCACCGAAGCACTTCGTTTGGGACGGCTTATATCGGTTCGAGTCCCAGGGCTCCCAGTCGACAAGATGCCAGAGATGTTTCGTCATCTTCCGACTATGGAGCTCTCCGACACGACCGGAATTGCGGCTCGTGTGGCTGACCTCGGATTGGTTGACGATGCTCAATGCTGTCTCGCCGAGGGGGCCCAGAGGGGATTGGATCCGGCGCCCACTTCACCCGTAGTGCCAGAGCGAATCGTAGCGAATGCCGCTGCGGCAGCGTCGGCTCCACGTGTCGAGCATGCCCCGCACGCACAAGCTGGTCGAGCAGCATCATCGAAAGAGCAGAAAGCCCTTGAGTTCGAGGCTGGACGGCTGGTCCATAAGATCCCACAAAAGATGTGGGTTGGCGTAGTAGAGACGGTAGAGGTGCGCCTCGGACGTGCAACGGCGGAGGGCTTTACACTGGGACTGCACGGTCGCGGAAACCTCACAATCGAGGACATATCGATTGTAGAAACGATGTCAATTAGACTCCGTTCAAGTCCCGACACTTTTGCGATTGAGCCGCAATCGGAAACGACCCAGCTCGTCACAAAAGATCATGTCAAGGGGACCGCTTTCGGAAAACAGAATTTCGGGCGATGGGTATGGCGTGTCACAGCGAAGAAGCGGGGAACGCACCAGCTCACGATACAAGTAAGCGCGAACTTGGTTAGCCGTGGCGTGCAGACGACGGCCAGCTTGGAGGACCTCGCATTCACGGTGTCCGTGTCGGTGCGCGTCGGCAGAGCGTCGGCCAAGAGCTTGCGGCGCCTAACTGTCGCAACAAGCGGTGCGATTGGCGGGGCGCTGTTGGGCGCGATGACGCAGGAACTATGGTGGCCAAAAATCAAGGAGTTGCTTCAGAGTCTTGGCCTCGTCAACTAATGCGCCCGTTTTCCCGAGAATCGAGCGATTGTGCGTTCTGTTGAGCAGGGGCGAGAATCATCGGTCATGGAGTTAGAGTTCGCCACTTGACATGACGGGCGCTGCCAATCGAGCGAATGTACCGGGAACCCTCCGAGTGCAATAAATGCCTCCGACCGCAAGGGCAGCAATCCACGCGTCGCGACGCGCCTCAGCGGGGACCGAATGCGACAGACGGGTTTGCTTTTCCCGACGTTCTTCGCTACCGGCTTGCAATCCTAGTGGTCCACTCGATTCGCAGAATGGGCCGTGAGCGATAACGTTGTAGTGCAGGGTATGCGCGTCGAAGGCATAGCTCGGTGCATCGTCTTTCCCGACGCGGAGAGGGCGCTAGCGAGTGCGCTCTCGGGGCAGGAGATTTCGCATTGCGTGCTCATGCGCCTTCGCAACGGGTGCGTATACTTTCTTCGGTCGCGCGGTCACGCTTGGTTGGGTACCAGGCTCTCGTTAGCTGCCGCCTTCCTGCAATCAGTCGCAGACACGCCGCTTGGCTACGTGAATCTTGGGCACCGGCTAGCGCATGTGCTCGGGATCTCCAATGTCGAGGTCTTTCATACTCTCAGCAAAGGAGTGGAGGAGAGCCAATGGAGCATTCGCTCGACGGTACGCGCACTCTCTGGACGCAGTACGCACGCACGAAAAGTCAGTGAAGGGAAGGCGGCGTACGAACTGTCAGTCAAACAAGATGTGACAAACCTCCGGGCTAGTGTATCCGAGTTTGTTGGGGACATGGACGAGCAGGTCCTGCAACTCGCGTCGATCAATGGGCTCACATTTCTCCCGATTTACAATTACCTGATTGACGAAAAGCATCGCCGCTATCGATTGCAGTTTGCGTCGACATTTCCGCTGCTGCTCAAGAGCGTTGCCACGGCAGAGCCTGGAAGTATCGAAGCGGAGGTTCGTCTTGCCCTTGACTTGGGAATTCCCATCGTTCGCAATTTGGCTTCGCGATGGAAGATCTCGCAGAGTGCGCTGCGATCCATTCTCGGGCTAAAGTGCGAGGCGGTCGGTACTGGGTGGACAGATAACCCGCGTTTACTCGTCCGGATCCTTAACGGGCTGCCCCCAGAGTATCGCCCGAAGGAGAATCGGGAGAGCTGGCGAAGCTTCGGCTATAGCGTTGGTCTGGCGGAACGCATATTTCGGCAACGCGTGTGGCCAAACCCCGCCGGTATCGTATGGCTCCGCCACGTCGCTCGTGAAGGTTGGCGAGGATGCGATAGCGGGGAAGCGGACTGGGTGGTCGGAATTGACGCGCTGGCGGTATTCGACAAATTCCGTCGGGCGCTTGTGGAGGCGCTGGAATTTGAGCTCTCGGAGCGGGGCATCGCGAATTCGGCGGAAAGCGCCGCCGCTGTCGAGGCGGTAGTCGCCAAGTCACTGGCGCGCATGACCCCCGAGCAATTGGGCACTTTGGCTGAGCGCTTCGGCAGCGAGTTTACGCTGATGGTCCGGAAGTTGGCCCTTGAAGTTGGAGTGCTGTCGGGGACGCATTTCTGGCCGTTGCTTTCCGAGAACTTCGTGTCATCGGACAGGACACGAATTGCAGAATCGCTCACGTCGCGCGAGCAGCTCAGGCGCCATGGCGCAAGGCTCGAGATCTGCCTCGCTTCGCTCTGCCTCGAGGACTACAGCGCCTCCTGCGCGAGGGGCGATTCGTTCATCGTCGCACTGTCGGACACAGCTTCCGGCGCGGCATGCTCGACCGCGCAGATTGGCGTCGACCGATCGCCAGAGAACCCCGACTACCATCTGTATCTCCGACAGCACACAAGCAGTCGCAACGGCGTACCTTCGACATCCTGCTCGCGTGCGGTGAACGAGATTCTCGCAGGGTCGAACCAAGACGATCGCCAGCGACACCTCAGGCGAGGGTTCGACTTGCTCCAATACAGGAGCGAGCAGGGTGACGTGCGCGCCAGAAATAAGGCCAGACTTCTCCCTACTGATGTGGCGCTGCGAAACATCTTGGGCGAGGCGACCTATGCGAATTTGATACGGACAGCGCTTGCCGAGGTTCGGAAGTTCACAAGCGAGGTTGGGCGGTCGGGGTGAGCCATGCGCGGCGCCGAGTGGATGCGCACACATGTCGGAATTGATCATGACGTAACGATGGCGTCCTCGACCGCGGACAGGAGACGAAAGCCAGCATGACTCTTCACCAGCCAGGGCCTGGCACCGAGTATTCTTCCTTCAGGCGCCACGACGCGGCGCCCTGCCGGTTCTGACGACGCCATTGTCCTCGCCGCCACCGCGACCTCCAGCCGCTGATCCCGGGGTGCTTGCCGCGCGCCTGCCGATGGTCATTGCGACGCCGCTCGCCGAGTACCTCGACGAGCCGCATCCGGTGCTGGTGCTCTGGCATCTTTGCGATCTCGTCGAGCTGTCGCTGCGTTTCTTGGTCATCGCCGGGCTCGCGGAACACGAAGGGCGCTTGCCCGAGGCCTTGGCGCGAGCGCTCGAGCAGTACATCGAGCGGCCGACCCTCGCCGGGTGGCGCGTCATGGCGCACACGGTGGCCAAGGCACAGCCGGCGCAGAGTTTGCTGCCAGAGCTTCGCTCGACGGTGGACGCCCTCGACATGCTCATCGGCAGGCCGGACGACACCCCGCAGCGAGGACTTCTCGCGCTGCGCAACCGCCTGGCGCACGGTGGTGGCCTCCGCAAGGAGGCGGCGCGGCTGCTGGCATCGGCGTGGCAGCCGAAACTGGCCGAGGCGCTCCCGGCGCTGGCGTGGCTCGCCGATACGCAGCTCGTCGCGGTCGGTGCCGATGGCGGGGCGGTATTACTGATGGGACTGGAGGCCCGTCCGATCGCCCTGACGGAAGCCGCGCTACCAATCGCCGCCCTCCCGGGGAGCGCGCTGTGGCTCGTGCGCGGTAATCGGGCGCTTGGGCTCTGGCCGCTCGGCTGCTACGACGGCACCGCGGGCTTCGAGCAGCCGCAGGTTTACATGCGTCGGGACGAGGTTCGGCTTCTCTACACAGTGCTAGGTGGCGAGGTCGCTCTCGGCGAGTCGGCACCCGAGGCAGTGGCGCTCTTCCTCCGCATGTTTCGGCTCGATGCCGACCTCGACACCCCGAGAGGCCTGGTCGTGCGCGGATTCGAGAGCAGCCTGCGTCAGGAGGCGGCCAGGCGTATCGGAAGGAAAGACGAGCTCGCACGGTTGCGGAAGGCGGCTCGCTTGTCGGCGCATCGCCTCGTCTGGGTCACCGGGCCGGCGGGGATCGGCAAGTCGAACCTGATGGCGTGCGTCACCGAGGAGCTCCTCGACGATCCGCCCGCGTACACGCTGGTACTGCCCTATCGCTTTCGCGCCAGCGACGATCGCTGCTCGCGGGACACATTCCTCCGATTCGCGATCGAACGCCTTATGACGTGGAGCGGGGTGGACGCGACCGGCACCACGCCAGCGACGACGCATCTGGGCCCATTCGATCAGCTGCGGTCGCTCATAGCGCGTGTCCGCGAGGGACACGGGGTGCTGTTCGTGCTGGATGGGCTCGACGAGATCGCCGAGCGCGACCGGCGCTTCGCGACCGACGTTCTACTCGTTCTGGTTCGTGATGGCGCGCGAGCGATCTGTGCCGGGCGTCCCGAGCACGGCCTGGCCGAGACGTTCGCCGGTGCCGGTTCCCACGAGCCATTCGCGGGCGGCGTGCCGAGCATGACGTCGAACGATGTGCGCGAAATGCTGCTCAGCCACATCGACCGATTGCGCAACCGGCTGGTCAAGCGCGATCGCGAGGCCACGGAAGGCGTGCGCAACCCGTTTGTCGAGCGGGTGGTGCAGCTGAGCGAGGGCCTGCCGCTGTACGTCGGCTATGTCGTGCGGGATCTCGCCTCCGGCCGCCTGGCACCCGAAAACGAAGGCCAGCTGCCTGCCGATCTGTATGCCTATCACGCCGAGCTGTTGCGCCGCTGTGTGGTGGGCGATCTGCATGCCGTCATGACGCCGCTGGTCGCGCTCCTCGCGCTGGCGCGCGAGCCGCTTACGCCGATCACGATCGCCGCACTGCTCGTGCGACGCGGGGTGCTGGCGACCGAAAACGTTGCGCTCGTCGAGCGGGCATTAGCCGCGGTCGCGACCATGGTTCGGCGCACGCCCGGTCCCGATGATCGTGGGGGCTTCGTGCTCTATCACCACTCGCTGCGCACCCATATTCTCGCGAGTGACCAGATGAGCGAGACCGTCGCTGTGACCAGGCGCAGCCTGGCGGCCGCGGCGCTGCATCCGGCCGGGGATGCGGCGGAGGTGTATCTCCATCGCAGTGGCGTGGCACATCTCGTCGACGAGGGCCGGCACGCCGAGGCGCTCGCGCTGCTCACGAACTTCGACGGCGTCGTGACTCGCTTCGAGCGCCTGGGCTCGGGACGGGACGCCGCAGACGGCTGGTATTCCGACTGGGATCGCGTGCGTTCCGGCCTGCGTCTCGAGGGCGAGGCGGTGGCGTGGTGGGACTTCGCACGCGCAAACCGGCATCACTTCCAGAAGGAAGGATGGAGCGCCGAGAAAGTGCTTTTCCAGGCAGCGATGGACCATGCGGATGACAGCCCGGTCACGCGCGCGGCCGAGCGCTTTGCCGCCGCCGGTCGCTGCACTTGGCTATGGGTCCGGCAGGTCAATCGATTGAAGGAGTACCAGCCGAGCCCGACGCTGGCGGTCCTCGCGGGCCATCGCGACAGCGTTCGTGGCGCGACTCAGCTCGAGGATGGACGCATCCTGTCATGGGCGAATGCCACGATGGCTCATGACGGGACCCTGCGCCTCTGGGACGGCGCGACCGGTGCGTCGCTCGCGGTGCTCGAGGGACATAGGTACGGCGCCAACGGTGCCTTCGGGATCCCGGAGGGGCGCATCCTGTCCTGGTCCGGTGCAGAGCCGACGATTCGCCTCTGGGAAGGCACGTCCGGTACCGCGCTTGCGCCTCTCTCAGGGCACGTGGCGAACGTCAGAGGCGCAATGCTGCTCCAAGGCGAGCGAATCCTGTCCTGGTGTGCGCGGACCCTGCGTGTCTGGGATTGCGCGACGGGTGAGCCGCGGACGGTTCTGTCGGGACACACCAGCGACATCAACGGCGTCGTCGTTCTCGCTGATGGGCGGTTACTCTCCTGGTCGGCAGGATCCCCCCACGGCGAGGACAGCGGCGAGGTTCCAACGCTGAAGGCATGGGACAGCGCCACGGGCGTCCCCGTCCTGAACCTCGTCGGGCATGAAGGTCCGATCGCGGGCGCGGCGGAGATTCCTGGTGGACGCATTCTTTCGTGGTCGAACGACAAGACCCTACGCACGTGGGACGCTACGACGGGCACGCCGCTCGCTGTACTTGCGGGACACACCGATCGTGTCGTCGGGGCGCTCATGTCGGCGCCTGAGCGCATCCTGTCCTGGAGTGCGGACAAGACCCTGCGGCTTTGGGACGCGATGACGGGCGCGTGCGTCGCGGTCCTCGAAGGTCACAGGTTCGCGATCAAGGGCGCGATCGTGCTCCCGACCGGCGACA
>Ga0209254_10004693_pt1 | contig 12525 bp, 9 predicted proteins | sample FrelakmetDIP11DI_FD_187148 | JGI IMG/M metagenome (GOLD analysis project Ga0209254, IMG submission 187148) | Freshwater lake sediment microbial communities from the University of Notre Dame, USA, for methane emissions studies - DIP11 DI (SPAdes)... | ecosystem: Environmental > Aquatic >...
AAGCGGCCAACTGCTCGATCTGAGCCGCGTATGGAGTGGTCTCCGCGGAAACGTCGGCGAATCGGCCCACGATGGTCGTGGACGTCGTCGTTGTGGTGGTCGTCGACGGTGGGGCCGTCGTGGTGGTCGTGGAGGGGACCGTGGTCGTAGTGGTAGTCGAGACCGTGGTAGTGGTCGTGGTGGTGACGCCGGCTACCGCCTCCGCGACCGCCTCGTCGGCATCGAGCAATCCCCAGCCGAACGCCTGGTCCCAACCGCTCACACCCAGGTCATCGGCTGAGTCGCTGATCATGTCGGCGATCTCTGCAGGTGTAAGAGTCGGGTTCGCGGACTTCAAGAGCGCCGCCACACCAGCCACGAGGGGAGAGGAGAACGACGTACCGCTCCAGCGTGCGAACGACGTGGCCGAAGCGGTGGTGTAACTCAGTATGCTGGCCCCCGGCGCGGCGATGTCGAGGGCGCTCCCTTGATTGGAGAAACTGCACCGGTTGTTGGCGCTGTCGGTGGCCCCCACGGCGATGACACCCGGGATCGCAGCGGGATAGCCGACGGACCAAGCGCTGTTGTTGCCGGCAGCGGCCACTATTACGACGCCGCGCGCCAGCGCGTAGTCGACGGCGCTCTCCAGGGTCCTACTTCCCTCCGTCCCGGCGAAGCTCACGTTGATGACGTCGGCGCCCTTGTCGACCGCATACGTGATACCCGCTGCCAGAGTCACATCATCCGATGAGTTGGAATTGGCGATCTTGACGGGCATCACCTTGACGTTCCAGGCGGCCCCGGCGATCCCCAGATGATCGTTGCCCTGGGCAGCGGCCACTGCCGCCACTCCCGAGCCGTGGCCGTAGGTATCCTGCCAGGCCGGCCAGACCGAGCTTCCAGAGAGGATGCTGTAGGGGTACACGATGCGGCCGGCGAAATCCATTATGTCGCGATTGAGCCCGCTGTCGACCACCGCCACCACCACGTCGGCCGAACCGGTGACCGTGTCCCACGCTGTGGGCAGGCCGACACGAACAAGACCCCATTGGCCGAGAGGTTCCCAGACGCTGGGCGCGAATAGCGGATCATTGGGCACCAGGCACGCGTAGACCGGATGGCTGACTTCCGCCCAGAGCACTCCGGGCAGGAGCCGCAGCGCTCCGACCGCCGCCTCCAGATCAACATCATCGGCCGCCGTCGGCGCATCAGACGATGTCGGCGCCACCACCTGGATGCCAAGACCTTCCACTTCGGCTACCTGCTGCAGCGCCATCCCGAGGACATCGACAGCCGCAGAGGCGCTGACCCCCCGGTCTTGCACCACCAGCACAGCCCCGTCGGCCCCGGATTCAAGACGATAGCCGGGCGCCAGTTTCAGCGCGATACGCCCCGCGCCCGGCGGGACTTCCGCGGGAAGCGCATCCGTGACGAGGGGGCCGGCGGCGGCGTACTGAGCCGGCTCGACCGTCCCGGTGTCGGTCGCCCCGACCGGCTGCAGCCCCCATCCCAGCGCCAAGAACGCCCCCAAAAGGAGCACCAAGGTGAGGAGCCGGGTGATCGCGACCCCACGGCGGGGCACAACAGGAGACCGGCGCAGACGGGACGAACTGGACAAACCGATCGAACTCTCCCAGGTCAAGGGACGGCCGACGACCACGTATTGTAGTCCATTCGGCCTGCCCCGGAGTAATCCTGGGGCTGCTAGAGTTCCAGCGCCCTGTACATCCAGGCGATGAAGAGACCTCCCAGCCCCCCGATTATCGGTCCCCAGATGACTTCCAGGATGGTGAGCCGCCAGGTCCATTTGTCAATCAAGGCCTGGTTCACCAGCCCGTACACGCTGATGGCCAGAACGCCGCCCATCGCGCCCATCAGAAAGTTCACCGGGTATCCCTGGCCGGACCGCACTCCCATGACTGTGATGACCATGAGCGCGCTCACCACGAGCACCTGTGAGATGATGCCTGGAATGGGCTGCAGTTTCATTTTCCCATCGACCATGCGAGCCACGGCCTTGAAATCGGGGCCGTACGCCCAGCCGAAGACGCCCAGATGCCAGATCACGTCGAGCACACTCATGACCACGAATGCCGCGAACCAAATGGCCACGTAATTCATCCCGCCTCCCAAGCGCATGCTTCGGTTTCCGGCGACCTACGACCGGACTGCTCACCGGTATACCCCGTTGCAGTGCCCCCCAACCGCCGAGCGGCGTGCTTGCGCCCGGAGTCTCTCAATCCTCCCAGGGCCAGAACTCGTCGGCGACCTGGTCTATCACGTCAGCATATGCGTCTCCGGACGCCCGGTACAGGTCTACCCCGTAGCGCACACCAAGTAGCGCCCGGCCCGGGTCGGATATCCTCAGAGAGCCGCTGGACTCGATGAGATCGTGCACGGCCGGATCGGATAGGAAGAACATCTCGTCTTCAGCGTGCTGCTGCACGAAGCTGTCCATAAGCAGTTGGATCCGAGCCGCGTACTCATCAAGAGTCTCGTCCCCCTGGCGAAGATAGTCTCCCCCCAGCCGCCAGTTGAAAGCGGAGGCGAACTTGACATCGAACAGAGCCCCGTAGCCGACCTCTGCTCCGAACTTCTCCATATAGGTCAGGAAGCCGGCCATCAGTGGGCCGACCACGGCTGTTCCTCCCGGCCCGGGCACACCAAGGTAAAAATCACCATTGGCACACCCATAATTGACAGAGGCCACGATGGAGGCGTTCACGGGGTGCTCCGTCCGCAGCGCTCTCATCCATTCGACCTGGCCGCCGGAGGCATCCTCCAGCGCCGCTCTGAACGCCGCCGCCACTGGGCCGTCCGTCAGCTCGGTGATCGTCACCAAGTGGTCCACGCTCTTGGTCTGCCTGACAAAAGTCTTGAGGCTCCAGAGCAACTGGGCCACCTCACCCCGGGTGGCCAGCTTGTAGGGATCCCGATAGAAATCGGGTAGCAATCCCTCGAAAAGCCCGCTGTACTGAGCGGTGTCGGCGAACGGCCCATGGACGTCGCTGATGCCCCAGTCGGACAGGAACCAATCCGGGGCTTCGACCAGATCGCGGAAGTCCAGGTTATTGGCTGCCCGGACCATCATCGTGGATATCTGGCATCGCTTGATGTTGTCAACAGCGCCGAAGCGGCCGTCGGTGTAGCCGGTGGTGATCTCTTTCTTGGCTGCGACGGCGATGAAGTTGTCGGGATAGAACGTGTCGGGTCCGCCCTTGTAGACGTCGGGGAATGTGCACACATCCTGCTCGCTCACCGGCAGGCCCAGAGCCAGCACGATCATCTTGGCGAACTGCTGGCGGATAACGAGGTCGTCGGGACGGAAGGTGCCGCCAGGAAAGCCGTTGATAACGTTCGCCGCGGCCATCCCCTCGATGGCGTCGTAGTAGGGATGGTCCACCGGAACGTCACTGAACGTCGCCGCCGCGGCGGCCGCGCGCGGCGGCGCCGGCCCTAGGGCGCCCGTGCACACGAATGCAATCGCCAATGAGACAGTGAGGATTAGAAGGAGCCACGTCCGCCGCATGATTACCCCCTTTGCGGCCGGCCTCTGCGTGAGCCGGCCCGGCTAAGCCCCGCGAGCACGCGCCAGGGCACCGCCGGGGCGCTGGAGGGGCCACCGCGGCGGACCCTGCTTTGATTCTAGCCCGCCTCTTTGAAAAGTAAAGCCCCCCGATTGCGTGCGGTCGCGGGCTTAAGGTCGGCACGGTGGGGCGCGAGCAAGACGCGCCGGGACGTGCGCAAACGAGCCCGGACCTACCGGTTCTGTAGGGGATACTCCCGGCAAATCTTCTGCTTGTTCTTGTCGGTCGGGACGACCAGCCTGCCGTCGACCTCGTCGAGCGGGAACCACCACTTCTGGGTGTGCTCGGCGGGATCAACGTAATTGTTGGCGATAATGCGTTCGCGCTGCTCGTGCACCCGCTTGTGCAGCCAAGTCAGATCTCCATCCCAATCGGCGAAATCGCGCGGCTCCTGGCCGGGGATATGCCACGGGCATACCTTGGTGCAGCGGCCGCACACGCAGCCTTCCTTGTTGAGCACGTCGAAATCGGAGCAGACCTTGCTGTTGAGCTTCCAGGTGTAGTAGCCGTTGTAGAGCGTCTTGGGTCCCCGAGTGATGGCCCGAGGAGGGCACTGCTCGGCGCACAGCGTGCAGTTGCTGCAGTACTCCTGGAGCCCGAAGTCGATGTAGCCGTCGGTCTCCAGCTCCATGTTGGTGAGCACACAGGCGGATTTGAAGTTGCATCCCAAGAACGGGTTGAGGATGATCCCCATCCGCGACACTTCACCCAGACCGGCGTCCAGGACCACCTGAGGCATCAAGGTGCGGTAGCGGTTCATGTTGGAGGCCTCGGCCTCCCAGCCCAGCCTGCGCAGATAGTTGGCCATGGTCTCGGTCTGCATGGCCAGCCGCTGATAGGTCTGGAAGCTGGCCGGGTCGATTATCTCCTCCCAGCCGTTGGAGGCGGAGATGGTGGGATCGTGCTTTCGGCAGAGGAGCACGATGGCGTACTTGAAGGGAGCTTCGATCTCCCGGCCCTTCATATTATGGGTATAGACGGCCGACCGGCTCAGCGGGCCGATACCTACCAGGTCGGCGCCCAGGAAATGGCCCAGTAGCTTGACGTGGCGGCTCAGCACTCGAGGATCGTCGGGTATGGGAGCCTTTTCCGGAGCAACGGGGTTGAGCTTCCGCACGACCGTGTTGATGAGGTTCTGCATGTCGACCAGAGCCGCGCCGAGGGGATAGCGCACGGTCATACGGATGAACTCCCGCTGGATCTCCTCCCCGTACCCGCCGAGGAGGGATTTCCCAAAGGGGCTTTCCCGCTCGTCGCGCCGCTTGATCGGCCCCACGATCTCGTTGGTGGGTTTGTCGACCCGCGTCAGCAGGTGAGTGGGCCACGGCCCGATAGGCTCATCGTTGTAGAGGATGTCGTGGTACGTGAGTTGCTCCATGAGCGCAAGGACCTTTCTGCCAGACGGACGGAATGGATCGAACAGATTCGGCGACCAAAGCGGATCAGGCGAATCCCAAAGCGGCCGCGTTTTCGTGGTAGAGCTGTGCCTTTTCTTCTTCCGGCATCCCCAGACCCTCAAGGTAGCGCATGCAGTCGTCCATCTCCTCGTAAGGATAGTCGGTACCCAGGAGGATCTTGTCCATGCCGAGCGCCTCACGGGTGCACTTGAAGGCCGCCGGAAGGTAATTGCCACTGGTGGTCACGACCATGTTGTCGCGCAGGTAGTCGCTGGGTAGCCGCTCGAGAGCGGGTACCACGTCCGGGTCGGAGGCCTTGAGATGCGGCCGGACGAAGGGATGGTCTATCCGTTGCATCAGGAAGGGGAGACCTTCGCCGTAGTGCCCCAAAATGATCTTGAGCTTGGGGAAGGCATCGAACGCCCCGCTCAATATCAGCCTCATCATGGCCGTGGCCGTCTCGATACCGAATCCGAAGGCCGCCCCGGCCAGAGCCAGCCCATAGGTGCGTAGCTGCGGGATCATGGGTGCCACAGGGTGTAGATAGATGGGCGCACCCAACTCCTCCGCCTTGGCCAGGATGGGCCAGTAACGCTTCTCGTCGATGTAGGAGTCGCCGAAGTTCGAGTGGCACTTCCAGCCCCTGAAGCCCAGCTCTTTGACCGCCCGCTCCAACTCGGCCGCGGCGGCATAAGGGTCCTTCGGAGCCAATGCCGCGAAACCCATCAACCGGTCCGGGTATCTGTCGATAGCCGCCGCCAACTCGTCATTGATCCGGCCGGCAAGCCGGGTTCCCGTCGCGGGGTCGAAATGGTCCGTGCCGGGTGCAGTCAGTGAGACCACGGCCACGTCTATGCCGGCGGCGCCCATCCCTTCGATCCGTCCCTCACCCACATCCAGAAGCCGGTCGAGGAGGAAGTCGCCGTGGGGCTCGAAGGCGTCGTCACGATAGTACATACGGCGCTTACCGGAAGCCGGATCGTCGACGAAGCGCGGATACTCCGGGTTTGCGTATATCGCGTCGATCCACTCCTGGGTCACGAAATGAGTCTCAAGGTCGACCGTCTTCACGATCCCGCCTTTCTTGTGGACGCCGTCGATTGCGCCGTGGGTTCTTGTCGAGACAGCTGTGTGCCCGACTCGGACTCTAACCCCCGGCGATGGGGATGAAGATCAGGACGTCGTCACCCTCCTCGAGCACGGTCTTCCGGCCGGCGAGCGCGGTGATATCGCGACCGTTGACCATGACCCTCAGCGGCGCGTGAGCGCTTTCCTCCTTGGGCACCCTCACATACGGCGCCAGCTTCTCGCCGCCGATCTCGGTCAGTTCCGCGAGCAGGACGTCGATGGTGGCTCCATCGACCAGGGTGAGCTCCATCTCTCCCTGACCGAGCAGCGTCTTGATCAGGGCGATGCTACGAACGGTGATCTTCATGGTGTACGCACTCGGGGAGACCTTTGCCTACGGGCTGCGGGCGCCGTCACAGGCCCAGCTTGTCCGCGGCGTAGGCCAGGCGCAGCTCTTCAAGCTTGGCCCGGGTGGGAACGCCCTCGCGGGTCCAGCCCCTGGCATCGTAGTACTCGTCCAGCATGAAATCGAGATCCGCCTGGCTGATCTTCTGCCCCTTGGAGGGTCCGTCGGGGATGGGCTCGGTCTTCAGGCGCTCGGGCAGGTCGTCGTCGGCTCTGGTGAACCCGGCGAATATGTTGAAGACGCGGGCCAAGGTGTTGATGCGGTCGCCGACCTCGTGCACTTCCTCGGGCGTGTAAATGAGCCCGGTGGCCCCCTCCATGAGATCGGCCGTATTCTCGAACATGAAGTCCGCTACGGCCATGTCCATGAGGAAGACACACATCGTGGGAGAGTCGGCCAGGGCCGTGCGGGCATCCTGGTCCCACTTGCAGAGCTTGCCCTTGCCCTCGATGGCGAAGCGATCCACCGGATAGGGGATGGGGATACCGAAGATCTCTTGGAAAGCGTAGCCCTTGTTGTGGTCGGCGCCGGTGAAGGCGGTGGCGTAGTTGAGACCGTGGGCTTTCGCGCCTCGGACATCGTACGCCGGCAGCTCCAGGCCCTTGACGTGCATGGCGTACTTCTCGCTGCCTTTGCCTATTCTCGCGGCGGCTGCTTTGACTCCATCGGCCAGGACGTCGCCTAAGCCCTGCCGCTCCCCCATCATGTGCAGCAGCTTGACCATCGACTGGTCGTTGCCGAAGTGGAGGTCCATACCCCCGGTGTCCTCAAGGGTGAGGATGCCCCGCTCGAACAGCTCCATGGCGAAGGCGATGGTGACCCCAGCCGACATGGTGTCGAGCCCCAGTTCGTCCGAGATACGGTCGCAGGCGATGATGGCGTCGGGATTGTCCACCCCGGTGACTCCGCCGAAGGAATACAAGGTCTCGTACTCCGGTCCTTCCGTGAACCAACCGGCATATGGTCCCTCCTGCGCCAAGCGGAGCTGGCTGCACCCGACCGGGCAACCGGCACAGGCCATCTTGCCCGTACCGCGGGATTCGATGGCGAAGCCCCCGATCTTGTCGGCAGGAGTGAACACCCCGGTCGCGGTCCAGTTCTTGGCTGGATAGATGCCCAGACTCTGGGTCAGATCCAGGGTGGTGGAGGTGCCGTAGCGGGAGAACTCCGGGAAAAGGATGGGGCTCTTGCGCATACCGGCCATCATGCGCTTGCGGGCGGCGTCGTACTTCTCCTTGTCCGCAATGGCCATCTGACCCTCACCCCGCAGGGCGATTGCCTTGAGGTTCTTGCTGCCCATGACTGCCCCGAGGCCCTTGCGGCCGGCCACCCGGCGCTCGTTCACGATGCAGGCCATCTTGGAGAGCTTCTCCCCGGCCGGCCCGATGCAGCTGATGCGGATGTTCTGGTCGTGAAGCTCGTCCTTGATCACCTGCTGACAATCGGAGCTGGTGAGACCCCAGAGCTCCTTTGCCGAGCGGAACTTCACCTCGCCGTTCTTGATCCACAGGTAGGTCGGCTCTTCGGCTTTGCCTTCGATGATGATGACGTCGTACCCGGCCCGCTTCATCTCCACCGGGAAGTGCCCGCCGGTGGTCGCCACCCCCATTGCGCCCGTGGCCGGCGACTTGGCATTGATGGCCATGCGGCTGGCACAAGGGATGGTGGTACCGGTGAACGGCCCGGGAGCGTAGATGAGCTTGTTCTCGGGGCCCAAGGGGTCACAGTCCGGCGGGACCTCGTCATAGAGGTACTTGACGGTGAAACCCGAGCCACCGATGAAGTCCTGCGCCACCTCCAACGGTAGCGGTTCCTCTTTGAACGTCTTGTCGCTCAGGTTGACCCGCAGCACGTTGCCGGTGTAGCCGCCCTTGTACATGTCACTCCTTTGCTCTGCAGGCTCCGCGCTCGCGGCGGTCCGGTGGAAAGCCCTGGAAAACTGGTCCCTGTAGGTGCAAAGGATATCAGCCGTTTGCAGGGTGCGCACGGCCTGCCTCCTGTGGAACTTGCTTTGCGCAAGGTGGCCCCCTGAACAGGTCAGTCTCGACCTTCGCGAGAAACGACCTCACGATATACTGGTGGGCATGGAGCAGGCTGAGCACACCTATCGAGTCCCTCGCCAGAAGCGAAGCCGCGAGTCTCTCGAACGGCTCTTGGATGCGGCCGAGGAGCAGATCCGCACACAGGGGATCGACTCTCTGACTGTGGCAAGTGTTCTGAACCGCGCGGGTCTGTCTGTCGGCGCCTTCTACACGCGGTTCCCCGACAAGACCGCTCTTCTGCACTTGCTGCAGGATCGGTTCCACAACCGGTTGGAGCCCCTGATACACGCCGAGCTGCTGGAAGAGCCCAGCTCGCCGGAGACTCTGGCCGAAGCAGTGGAGCGCACCATCGGTGCGCTCATCAGGCGGGTCACGGAAGAGCTCGAGCTCTCTCGCGCCTTCATGATGAACTCCGTCTTCGATCCCGTCCTGAGAGAGCGGGGCGAGCGTGTGAACCGGGAGCGTCGCGAAGCGCTGATCTCGGTCCTATTGAAACACCGCGGTGAGATCGGCCATTCCGACCCGGTCTTGGCTATCAGCATGGCATACGGGATGTATGCCGCCGTCCTGCGGGGAAGGATGGTGTTCGGTCAAGAACACGAGCTGTACTACGGCATCGGCAGCCAGACGATCTTCAGCGAGCTTCAGAAAGCGCTCTACCTGTACCTTCGAGGAGACGCCCCGCCGGTCTGCCCGAGCCCGTCGAAATGATGATCGCCGTCTCACTCGCTTAGAACTCGTTCAGAATGAAGCTCGGCCGTCAGGGACGCCCTGGGCGAGCGCGAGAGGGAGGGGGAGCCCCGCATCGCGGGGCTCCCCCTGTCCGAAGAGTCGGACCGACTGGTCCGCGCTCCCAGCCCGGGACTTCAGCCTCCTGGGAAGGGGCCGGGTCGATTACGAGTACTGCATCAGCTGGACTTTGGCAGCCACCGGCAGTTCGTCGGCCAGAGCGTTGCTAACCATGACCGGCTCGAAGGGGAACTTCTCGCCCTTGACCCACTGCGCGCCACCGGTCGGAGGTGTGTAAACGTTCTCCACCGGGTGCCTGGTCATCATTTCGATGGGCGCGGTGAAGTCGATCGGCCCGAGGCAGGTCTCCAACTTGGTCGTCTTCACCTGGGCGATGACGTCTTCCTTGTCGTCGAGGTTCGTGACCCGCTTGAAGACATCCACCGCCCACTCGAACTTGGCGTACTGGCCGATCGGCGCTGTCCACTGCTCGCCGGTCTTCGCCATGTAGTCATCGGCCAGTTCCTGGCAGGTCTTGCCTGTGATGGAGTCCTTGAACGGCCAGGTGGGATGCCACACGCCTTCAACGGTGGCGTTGTAGGCGATGTCGCCGATGGCCTCGAGCGTCTGCGGGAAGAGCAGAGCCTTCCCGATGGTCAGGACCTTCGGGTTGTAGCCCTGCTGGACAGCCTGTTTCCAGAAGTTGGTGAAGTCCGGCGTGATGATCGTGCCGCAGCAGATCTCGCAGCCTTCCTTCTTGAAATCGGATATGTACTTCGTGAAGTCCTCGCTGGGGACCGGATAAAGGTCGGACAGGAAATACTCATAGCCTGCAGCCTCCACCGCCGGCGGAAGTCCGGTGTTCATGTCGGTCCAGGCCGCCCCGTCTGCGTCGTTGGCGAAGAGGAAGCCGACCTTCTTGTTGGTCTCCACCTGGTCCCACATGGCGATGAAGTTGGACACGATGCCTTCCAGGCCCAGAGCTTGGGCATAGGTCCACTTGAAGGCCTTGGTGGGATCCGGGGTTTCCTGCCGACCGAAGAAGAACGGCTGCCAGGGCACGAAGTTGGCGATGGACGGACACCCGAGAGCCTCGCATTGGTCGGCGACCGGGTTGGCCGTGTCTGGGGAGCCGGAGGCCATCATCAGATCGACCTTGTCGTTGTTGACAAGGTCGCCCGCCACCTGAGATGCGCGCATGACGTCGGATTGGCTGTCGGCGCGCTTGATCACGAGTTTGTGCTGCTTCCCGTCGCCGCCGATGATGCCATCGGGCACCGCGGCCATGGCGAAGTCCACCCACCAGTCATCGGCTTTCGCAAACAAGGCCAGGGGGCCGGTGCTGGGCGAGACCAGGCCGAGCAGGATGTCGCGGCCCGCCTCCGGGCCGGTGCTGACCGTCGTGGTGGGAGCGGCGGTGGTAGTGGTAGTGGGGGCAGCCGTCGTGGTCGTCGCGCCGGCTGTCGTGGTGGTCGTTTCTTCCTCGCCGCAGGCGGCAAGCACGCCGCCCAAACCTGCGCCCACGCCCACCGCGGCGCCGGCGACACCGGCGATTTTCAGGAACTCTCTCCGGCTGACAGACTTGCCTTCGACAACACCACGTTCTTCCTGCTTGACTTCAGGGTCTTTGTCCTGCATTGCCCCTCCTCCTATGAAGTGTTAGGTCATTCAGTGCGGCCAGCGGAATCGTCTTGGCGACCCTCCTCTCCGTACTTGATCTTGCGTCGCCCACCGCGCGCACCGAGCGCAGCCGGCGCCGCGGGATCGTGCGTGTTTGATTGCCCCGTTACCCCCAACAACTTCATCCTAGCACCACACCCCCATGACATAAACCTCGCGAAGTGGGCGCCTGCTTCTCCATGGAACCAAGAGAACGCCTCCTGCTTCTTAACAGCGTCCTTATGCAGATGAGGCTATACTGCATCCACGCCGTTTCCGACCGAGATCAAGTGAGGTTCGTGTGAAAAAGAGATTCGTGGCCAGCGTCCTTGTGCTCCTTCTTGCCGTCGCTGTGGGCTTGCTGGTTGGTTGTGGCGGCGATTTGCCTAAAGACGCCGTAGCCAAGGTAGGTGAGAACTACATCACTCAGGAGCAGTTCGACCAGCGCATGGCTGATTTCGAAGCTCAATACGCGGGTCAGGGACTACCCGACAAGGATACCGATCCAGAAGGCTACAAGGATTTCCAACTGCGCGTGCTGGACTACATGGTCATGTATGAGATGGCCCTTCAAAAAGCCCCTTCGCTCAACGTGGCCCTCCCGGATGTGACGGTGACCGACGCGGAGGTCCAGACCGAGATAGACACGATCCTGAACGACTACTTCGGAGGCGACCAAGCCCAGTTCGACGCGGCTCTCGCGGCCCAGAACATGACCCTTGATCAGCTCAAAGAGAGAAGCAAGGCGTCCATGCGCTACACGAAAGAGGACACGTTTCTCAACAGCGTCTACGACGAGGTGACCAAGGACGTCACCACCGTCCCTGATGAGGAGATCGCCGCGTATTACGAAGAGAACAAGGCCAAGTACGTCGACGACGAGACGCGGACGGCCCGCCACATATTGATCTCTGCTACGCCGGATGTATCCGACGACGCGTCGACCACTTCCACCGACGGTTCTACGTCGACCACCGCCGGCTCGTCGTCGACCAGCACCGAGTCGACCACGACCAGTACGTCCGCGCCCACCCAGGCCGACTGGGATGAGGCCAAGGCCACTGCAGAGAAGGTCCGGGCTGATCTGGTCGGCGGTGCGGACTGGACCAAGGAGGCGGCCGATTACTCGGACGACACCGGGACCAAAGACGCTGGTGGGGACCTGGGACTCGTCGCAAAAGGCGCCATGGTCAAGGAGTTTGAGGACTCGGTGTTCTCCCTAGCCCTGAATGAGATCTCGGACCCCGTCAAAACGGTGTTCGGCTATCACGTGATCCAGGTCACCGGCATCACCGAAGCCAAGCAGTACACCCTGGAAGAGAAGAAGGAAGAGATCACCACCACCCTCCTGAACGCCAAGAAAGGCGATGTCTTTGAGCAGTGGCTCATCGACACCAAGGCCGAACTGGGAGTGATCTACAAGGAGGGTATGGCACCGACCACCACGACCACCGCGTCGACCACTGCCACCACCTCGGGCTCGGGAGACACGACTACCACGACAGCGGCCTCTTCGACCGCGACCTCGGCGGGGCAGACCATAACCACGGCGGCGCCTTCGACGACCACCACGGCGAAGCCGTGACCGAAGAGTAGCGCAGGGCTCGACTCCCGCGCGGGCAGACAGACCAGCTTTGGCACTGGGGCGGGGCCGGGGG